>JGI20189J14885_1000636_pt1 | contig 11756 bp, 17 predicted proteins | sample NGESurdeep072012_10_FD_14885 | JGI IMG/M metagenome (IMG submission 14885) | reverse complement strand
GTTCTCTACGCCGCAAAACCAAGTTTTCTCCCCAGGTCTCGTGCAAGATTTTCCACTGTCCTTATTCTTGCTTGGGCGGAAGGGGGAAGGGCTTCTGCATGGAGAGCCATCTCGCACGAAAGCAGCAGGGCGGTTACGGTGTCTTTCAGTTCGTTTCGCAATTTCTGTTGAGCGCCCTCGTGCGCAATGAGGTTTTCTTTGTCGCGGCGGCGCATGGCAACTCGTAGTTCGCGAATGACCCGTCCGGTCCCGCTGATTGCCAAATTGACGAATACCGGCGTAGCTGTTCCCATTTGCAGCAGCACACTTTCGATGTCGCCGGGATCGGATTCTTCGGTTTGTTGATCGAGTATCAGCACTTCGAACTCATCCGCACTTAATAGGATGGAAGCTTGGCGAGGGGTCGCCGCTATCTTGACAGGTTGCGAAATCGCTTCGGCAATGGCATTCGCGCAATCTTTGGCTCCAGGGGAACTAGTTATCAGTAGAATCATAATTTTTATTGTATGAGGCAGGGTTGAATGTATGTCACAGTGTCGCTTCGGACGCGTTTGTCTCCTACGGCGATGTATGACCCTGAAGTGAACCTCCCTGGCCACCGTATTCTTTTAGCTTTCTGTACAGGGTGGTCTTGCCGATACCTAGCAGACGCGCGGCCATGAGCTTATCCCCATTGGTTTGACTGATGGTGCTTAGGATCGCCTGGCGTTCCAGCTCTGGGATGGGGATAATATTTCTGTCCTCTGGTCCAGAAAAAGACTCCGAACGGCCATGGATGCTCGGGGGAAGGTTCCAAGCTTGAACCATCGGTCCGCTGCTGACAACACACGCACGTTCTAGGCAGTCCTCCAATTCACGGACGTTGCCTGGCCAGTCTGCACCGAGCATGACCCTAAGCGCGTCATCGCTCAATGTTCGTTCGTTGACCCCACTGCGCGAAATCCGCTCCAGGAAGTGTGCGGCTAAGAGCGGTATATCTTGGCGACGCTCGCGCAAAGGCGGGATTCGGAGGCTCAGAATGTTGAGACAAGAGAACAGGTCCTTCCTGAATGTCCCTTGAGAGACTGCTGGTTCGAGGTCGCGGCTCGTAGTCGCGAGAATTCTCACGTGAATGCTCGTGCTCTTGGCGCTGCCCGCTTCCCGGATTACCTTCTCCTGAATCGCGCGTACAAGTCTCGCCTGGAGATCGACCGGCACCGCCCCAACCTCACCCAGAAGCACTGTCCCGCCTTCAGCGATAGAGAGTAAACCCCGGCTAGATCGAGGTGTTCCCCTCAAAACAGCCCTTGTCTGGCCGAATAGCTCAACTTCGAGAAGGGCGGGTGAAAGAGACGAGCAATCGATGGGAATAAACGGCTTGTCCGCGGAGGGACCGGCGGAGTGAATAGAGTGGGCCACCATTTCCTTCCCACTCCCGCCTTCGCCGAGAATTAGCACCGGGTGGGCACTGAAGGCAGCCTTAGCGATGATCCGGTAGAGCTTTTCCATTTGTGGGGCACGTCCGACCAAATTGCCAAAGCCGCGGGTAGAGTTGATCCTTTCTCGCAGGACGCGATTTTCGGTTTTTAGTTGCAAAAGTCCTGCGACGCGTTCAAACAGCGCTTTCAATACTTCCCCGGTGAAGGGCTTCGTGACAAAGTCGTAAGCGCCATTTTTCATCGCATGTACTGCTGAGTGCACAGTTCCGTAACCCGTAACTATGACGACGATAACGTCCGGCCATCGCTGCCTTATCTCGCGCAGCGCCTCCAGCCCACTTGCGCCGGGCAGCCTCAAATCAAGCAACAAAACGTCTATGACCTGGGCTTCAAGAAGGCGGAAGGCATGCTCCGCCGAGTCGGCGACGAAAGTGGTGAAGCCAAAAGAAAGGCCAATGTCTTGAAGCGCTTTTCGGACGGCACGGTCGTCGTCAACGATCATCAAATTTAGGAGATTTGACCCTGTGACTCGTTGTATTTGCGTCGTTGCAGCTAATTGCGCGGCACTGGCAGTCATTTTGCCAACTCTCTGGTTCCGTTGGTGGAACCGCCGACTTCGGGCAGCACTTCGATGACCACGTGTCTTTTACTTGCGTTCCGCTGCCGAAATTTCCATTCGTTGCGAGGAGCCAGTCACCCCCGTGCCCTCGCCGACGTTGCTTTCTCCCCGTCCCTGTTTGACAATTTCGCTAGCCCCGGTTCCGTGCTAGGCAAATCCCCAATTTCTGGAAGTCCTTCCGAAAATTGGGCGGGATACTTGCATCACAGTATCTTCGCCCATCCTATTCACAGTGATCCTTACCACAAGCTCGGCCTGTTACGTCGGCTAACTTGCTTTTTTAACGAAATCCGAAATAGCGTACTTCCCGGTAGTGATTGTGATCTTCCCTCCATTTGCCATGGCGTGTGTCTCCCATTGATCACCAGGCTGGGTCGTCGGGATGGTCAGCTGCTTAATCATTTCGGCTCCTTTGTTCCCAGCGTCATAAATTATCTCGGCGTGAGGCCGTAAAGCGCTGTCTGATTCGAGCTCGGAAATAAGCAGTTCGCTATAAAGAATGATGGAAGTCAGCAAATTATTAAAATCATGCGCAAACTTAACCCATGGTTCGCCTATTCGATCCTTCTCTCGGGATCCCAATGGCACGCCGCTCCGTTTGGGCCGCGCGATGGCACGCACGCATATCAGGTGCAATTCCTGGCGATTTTCCTCAGAGTGATGGAAAGATGATGCCTCGGTCAACAAGGGGTCGGGAGTTTGATTGAATTGTCCCTGCCCCGAATCGAATTGCAGTATGGCTTCCTGCATCGAGTCCTTTAGCAGGTTCCCACAAAGGTCCAGACTAGATGGAAATCCATTAGTCCTAGCGAAAGCCGAGTTCGCATACAGGATGCGATTGTTCTGTACGATGGCGATTCCTTCGGTACACATTTCCAGGGCAGCCTTCAACAATGTGGGAGGAACGAGCGTTGCTTGATTGCTAGAGTCGTTAGTCATGGTTAATGACACGATAACTGTTGTCATCTATAACGCACATTTTTGTGAGAACAAGCTAATACTGCTCGGTGGGGGATATCTAAGGCGCTCCTTCGTTCCCTATTGGGATTCCCTTATCGGGAAGAATCGACCTAGACGGGTTTCCAGGGACAATAGGATCTTCCGGCGTATGTCATTCTCAGTGACAGTCACTATTCCCATGTCCAGCATGCCTGCCGCGGTTCGGGCAAAGTTTTCCACTCCGGGAAGCACAATTCGCGTGTTGCCATATCACAGAATTCGATCTCCCACGCTTATACGATTACTACTCAATTCCATGAGAAGCAAAGTAAAGTCGCCTCGCCGTCAATCCGAGATCATCCGCCTGCTGGTTGCCGACTCCAATCAGATGCAATCTCAATTGCTGGTAAATGCGCTTCGCCGCCGCCCTGAATTCGAGGTGGCATCCTGCCCGATGGAGATAGAGGCTGTTCTCGAGACCGTCACGTCGGCGCGAGTGCAGGTCGCCATCTTAAATCTGGACCATCCAAGAGACAGCTCCCCGGATATGGCGATGGTGCGCAGATTCCATATCGCGCATCCAGAAATTCCCAAGATATTGCTGCTGGATTCCTATGACCACGAAATCGTGGTGAGCTCCTTCCGATCGGGCGCGAAAGGCATTTTTTGTTTTTCCGACTATCCTTTCCGTTTGCTCTGTAAGTGCATTCGTTGCGTTCACAACGGGCAAATATGGGCCAATACCGAACAGTTGCAACAGCTCGTCCAGGAGGTAACGCAAGTTCCTTCATTGCGAACCGTCAATGCCATGGGACTGAAGCTGCTTACTCCGCGCGAAGAGCAGGTCGTGGCGCTTGTGGCGGACGGACTTAGCAATCGCGAAGCCGCGCGCGAACTGAGCCTCAGCGAGAACACAGTCAAGAAATATCTTTTCCATATTTTTGACAAGCTGGGCATTTCAAGCCGGGTCGAGCTCGTGCTTTTCGCCGTCAGTCATGGCGAACCTCGCGAGGCGGAATGGGTTGCGGGGCAGCAGACCGATGCTTTCTGAGAATCTGACGGCCAATAAACCAACCGTCATTCAGACGACCAAATCTTGCGATCGCCCGGGGTAGAATAGCGATAGGAATGGATGGCGAAACAGCCCACGAAAGGTATTTAACTATGCGAGAAGGAAAATACGAAGCAGCGGATTCATGCAGCGAGAGCACTCACGTGGGCACAGCAATCACGTTTCTCTTAATCGGGCTCGGGGCAGGCGCTGTTGTCGGATTCCTTTACGCTCCCAAGACTGGAAAGCAAACCCGGAAAGAGTTGCGCCGGCAATTCGAATCGGCTAGAGGAACCTTGGATGACTGGACGGGCGATGCGAAGGATCTCGCAGAAGAAGCTCTGGAGCGCGGAGTCGAACTCGCGGAGCAATTCAGGGAAAAAGTAGGACCGCTGCTTGACCACATCCGCCGCGGATGATTATTGGCCTGCCACCGGAAGTAAAGCAGATTTTCTTGCTGACCTCTTTACCGTCGGGCTACAACGGGAACTCACGGTGTGATGATCCTTCCGCCGCCTTCCTCCAATGAGGCCATTGCCGGCTGTTTCTCCGGGAACTGTGCGAAGAGAAAGTCCAAAAATGCCCGGGACTTCGGGCGCCCTGACGTCCTGCTGTAAGCGACGCGAAGGAGAAAAACCAGTCCGCGCAACACCTCGGAATCGCGAAGCCGAGAGTATGCCGCATGCTTTTGTTCCGCTTCCCGATATTCTTTGATCATGTTCTGAATTTCGGCTGCAACCGCCTGCTGCGCCATCCCAGCGATGGGCGCCTCATAATGGAGGCCGGAGTTGACCAGCGTCTCGTACGTTCGGGTTATCGCCGTCAACGCCGTGATCAAGTCCACATCCACCAGACCACGGTCAGCGCGTGCGCTCTTCACCATCGCGTAGTTAAGCCCGAATAACAGGTGTTCATGCTCATAAATAAACTGCTCCCCTATCTCGATTTGAGGAAACAATGCCGCCTGATCCAAGTCCTGGAGAGAACGCGGTCTTTCGTGCTGTCGTGCCTGCTGCAAATAGACGCACTCGCTGGGACAATCCAGCGTGATCTCCCGGTTCTCTCCGCAACATTGCGGACAAATGCGTCCATGCACCGCGGGACAAAACCGCTTTTCTTTGCGTTTTTCGCAGATCGCACAACTCAAGATCGGTATCCTCGGACAGCATTATGACATGGCGGAATGGCGATTCTTGCATTCCGGGCCATCGCTCACGTCGCTCCAACCCTGCCTAGGATCAGGGCGTTTTACATCCATCCTGTGGATAACAGCGATTTCTATGGCCTTTTCTGGTTCCAGGACGGAAAAACCGCATGGAATGTGGCTAAAAACACTTCTTTTCCACAAGAAGTGGGTATAAGATGCAGCCTCGCTCGAAAATTTAATTTCATGGGAGGATTCATGGCTTCAGGCATGACCAAGACTCAACTCGTCCGGCATCTCGCCGAGACACTGGAAACTAATAACAAGGCAGCAGCAGCTTTTCTCGAGACACTCGCTGACACCGCCATCAAAGAGACGAAGAAGAACGGCATATTCGTCGTGCCCGGCATCGGACGCCTGGTGAAGGCGCACCGCAAAGCGCGAGTAGGGCGTAATCCCCAGACTGGTGAGGCCATTCAGATCAAAGCCAAGACCGTGGTGAAGTTCCGCGTGGCAAAGGCCGCGAAGGATGCCATCGCACCCAAGAAAGCATAGTTTTTTGTCTGAATAAAGAATTGAGAGAGGCCGGGCCAAGAGGCCGGCCTCTGTTACTTTGCGTCTTCTGTCATCCTCACTTGGTGCACTGGAATTTTATGTTTGGCTTGCGGCGACCCCTATGAGAACTCTAGGAACGCTCATTTTACTTTCAACGGTTTTTACTCTACCCGCCATAACTGATGCGCAGGCGGGGAAGACTACCCCCGAGTTGCACCAGTTCGCCATTGCCATCAGCACAAAGAACAAATCGGTGAAAACCGGTTCAAGCGTGATCGTCGAGGTGGCGTTGACGAATGTTTCGGGTTTCAAAATTATGCTTCCAGCAGGGGACGGGGAGGCCCCGTGGTACACGATAGAGGTCCGCCGCAAGGACGGTACCCCAGTGCCGGAGTCCCAATTAGCTCAGGCAAGAAAACGAGAATCCACGAAATCCCTTCCCCCAGGTACATTCAAAGTGGATAATTATTCCCGGATTATGGGAGAATTGCAGCCTGGCGAGACATTGAAGGAAAAGGTCGTAATAAGCGATTTGTACGACCTGAGCCAACTCGGGGAGTATTCAATTGTGGCGCGACGCGTGGGCGAAAAGTCGAACGCCGTTTCGATTAACATAATTCCGTGAAGTGAGGAATATGTTCATCCCGCTTCAATTGCGCGGTCCGCTTTACATTCCTTACAAGGGCAAACATCCCGCAAGAAACGCCAGGAATAAATCCCCAGTTCATGGCCGTCGTTCCAGTGAAACTTGATGGCGTATTTGCCGACGGCATCCGCCGTCAAAGGCCTTGCGGTAGCCTTGAACATCGGCAACGCGGTAGCCGACTCTGGAGATTCTCCAAACTTCCGGCCCGATTTCTTCCGTTCGTCATCACAAAGGGCGCACGGGCAAGCATCGCGGAGGAATGTAAACGAATAGTGCGACTTGTGAGTATCATTCCATTCAATGTCAACGCCTGCTCCAGTAGTCAGATTTACTTTGACGGATTTCGGATCTGAGGAAACAGGCATGAAACTTCACAGTCTTCGCTTGAGTTGATGATTCTACAACGAAGATTGGATGCTATCGAACTGTCTGGCAAAGACGCAGTTCGCTACGTCGGGTCGTTGAACGTTCTCAGAACCAGACTTAGCATCTGCGTCTCCACCTTAGGTTGTTAGGAGGAATCGCATGCGCCATTTTCTCGGGATAATATTTTCTTTGTGCCTTTTGGCGTCCGCGCATTCTTACGGGCAAGCCACATCGTCCGAACTGGCGCCGCGCGCTCCTCTCCGCATCGGTATTGTCGGACTTGTGCATGGTCACGTGGACGGATTTTTTCGCGGGTCTCTGCACAGTCCGGAAATCCAACTTGTTGGAATAGCCGAACCCGACCAGCAACTGTCCGTTAAGTATGCGGACCAGTACGGAATTGATCGCAGCTTTTTTTTTTCGAGCCCGGAAGAGATGTTGCAAAAGGTTCATCCGCAAGCTGTGCTGGTTTACACGACAACGTATGACCATCGGCGTGTCGTCGAGATTTGCGCCCGTCACGGCGTCCACGTGATGATGGAAAAGCCTTTGGCGGTCAGTCTGGAAGATGCCCACGCCATCGAACAATCGGCACACCAGGGGAAGATTCACGTGCTGGTGAATTATGAGACAACCTGGTATGCCAGCAATCGGGCGGCATACGATCTCGTCCGCGAGAATGGCATCGGCGGCGTACGCAAGATTGTTGTTCACGATGGCCACCAAGGTCCGAAGGAAATCGGCGTAGGGCCTGAATTTCTAGCATGGCTCACCGATCCCAAACTCGACGGAGGCGGCGCTCTGTTCGATTTCGGCTGCTACGGCGCTGATCTCGTGACGTGGCTGATGGACGGCAAACGTCCCGACTCGGTGACTGCGGTCACTCAACATCTCAAGCCGGATATCTATCCGCGAGTGGATGACGAGGCCACCATAATCCTGACTTATCCCAAGACGCAGGCGATTATTCAGGCTTCATGGAATTGGCCATTCGGACGCAAAGACATGGAAGTCTACGGCGAGACTGGATATGCAATCACGGTCGGCAGCGATGACGTTCGAGAAAGACTCGCAAACGCACAGGAAAAACAGATTCTCGCGCAACCTCTTCCGGCTCCTTACGATAATTCGCTCGCGTACTTCAGAGCGGTCATTGATGGCGAAATTAAACCCGAGGGACTATCTTCGCTCGAAACGAACGTTACAGTCACCGAGATTCTCGACGCAGCCCGCCGCTCCGCAGCTTCGAGGAGAACAATCCAGCTACATTAAACACGTCGCTGACCAGAAACGCGAAACTGCGCTCCAAGGGGCGAACCGGAATGTAGCGCCGCGAAGTCTGACATTGGCGTAAATCAACGAACTTCGCTAAAATAGCACCTTGGAACAATTCCTACCTGGGAGCAGTCATGGCACACGTTTGTGATGTATGCGGCAAGGGGCCGCAGTTTGGAAACACCATCAGCCACGCGCACAATGTCAGCCGAAGGCGATGGAACGTCAATCTTCGTCCGGTTCATGCGAAGGTGAAGGGCGTTGGAAAGCGCATCCGCGTCTGCACTTCCTGCCTGCGCAGCGGCAAAGTCGTCAAAGCCTAACGATTGCGTTTTATCGGACTCCCAGCAATTCCACATCGAAGATCAACGTCGCGTTCGGAGGAATCGCTCCCGGCGCCCCGCGCTCCCCATATCCAAGCTCCGGCGGAATGCGAAGCTGGCGCTTGCCGCCTACTTTCATTCCCGCAACACCTTCGTCCCAACCTTTAATCACTTGTCCCTCGCCAAGATTGAAAGTGAAAGGCTCGGCACGATCCACGGAACTATCGAATTTCTTTCCGGTCGTCAGCCATCCAGTGTAGTGGACCTTAACCGTGTGGCCCTTTTCGGCCACGGGTCCGGTACCGACTTTTATGTCCCAATACTGGAGGCCGCTAACCGTCGTTGTGCCTTTGCCGGTCACCTTGGTAGGCGCAGCCGTCCTAGCGTCAGCCTGGCCAAAAAGAGACGCCGCTGCAAACGTCAAAACATAGATCAAAATTGCGTTCTTCATCAGTTGAATTCTCCCCAAACGATTTCTTTGACGATCTTTCCAGTAAGAGGTTTATCACAGTGATGAAAGTTATGCCAAGGCGATCACATCAATCTCAACCTGCACATCTTTGGGAAGACGCGCCGCTTCGACAGTTGACCGTGCCGGCGGATTCGAATTGAAATATCGCGCATAGACTTCGTTCATCGCGGCGAAGTCTCCCATATTCTTGAGAAAGACCGTGGAGCGTACCACTTTTTCAAGGCTGCTTCCGGCTGCGGTCAGGATGGCGGTCAGATTCTTTAGCACCCGGTCTGTCTGCTCAGCAACGCCACCGCCAATCACTTGTTGGGTTGCGGGATCAATCGCAACCTGTCCCGAGACGAACACGAAACCATTCGCGCGTATTGCCTGAGAATAAGGCCCAATGGCCTGGGGAGCATCTTTTGTGGCTATCACTTCTCGCATGGGTTCTCCCCTGAATTTACAACTATACCAATTCAGAGGCGGATCGCGATGCGGGTGGCTCGAATGTCCATCCCGACGGTGCATCACATTTGCCTCCTTTTGGCAGATGTGGGCATTTCGCCTGCCGTCTTCGGGCGAAATCCGGGACACCTCCAAAATGAGTAGCACACATATGCGTCTTGAGGGCAGGAAGAGATGTGGGCCGCCAGCCCAAGATCAACTTGTTCAGTTATGAAACGGACATCCACTCGTCATTGAACCGAAACGATATCGAATTCTATTTTGACTTCGTCTTTGACCTTAATAGCCCCGCCCGCGATGCGGATCGGAGTTATGCCGAAGTGGCTTTGTTTGAAGGATGCGGAACCGCGATAGTGTCCCCCCTCTAAAGAAACCGACACAGCAACCGGTTGGTTCTTCCCATGCATATTCAGATTCCCCCGCACTTCCCAGTGTCCAGCTCCAGTAGTGACTATGGCAGTGGAATGATAAGAAATCTCGGAAAAATGCTCTGCATCGAGAACCTCAGCCCCTTCCATCGTGCGTTGGATATCGGCACGGCTGTCTACCGAAATCTCCGGGTCGAGCACGCGCATCTTGCGCGCGTCCATGCGCAATTGGACGCTTGGATTGGCGGAAGAATCTATCTCACCCCCGTCAATTGGGGCCTGTATTTCGTGGTCGTGTGCGAACGCGGAAAACATGCCGGATTTGAAGACCCGAATCTTCACACTCGATCGGCTCACGTCAATCCCTTGACGTTGGGCGTAAAGGCTCGTTGGTCCGCTCAAAATTCCAATTACCAGCATTCCCAACGCCAGCTTCGCAAATTTCATTGGACTCCCCGGCGGAGTTTCCGCGTCGCCATTGATCTACTGTCCCTTGCAGCCTCAGTGGACCATCCCTTTCATATCTTTCATAGAGCTGAAGGAGAGAAAGAAGTTCGAGCCGACTTCGATTCGCATCCGCCACGCGCGAGGTTGTCGAATCACTCGCCTCTGCTCGACGACGTCACGTTCTGTGCCGCTGGGTTGTCGTTGTTCAAAAGTTCGTTTGCCGCGAACGACGATAGCCGGTCGTGGAAAAACCATAGCGGGAGCATCCGCACGTTCCGACTCGTTCGATCTCATTTCCAAGCTCTGGCTAGTTGATCGTAAAGTTCACCGGCGCTGAAGTTTCAGGCAGTGTGCCCCCGCCATAGATTCCGCCTGGGGTGCCGGGATTCGTGACAGTGACTGGCACTGTGCCGCGAGTCGTGTCGGCTGAGCCGGGAACCGTGGCAGTAAGCTGGTTGGCGCTCACGAACATGGTGGTCATGGCCGCGCTGTTGAAGTTCACAGCCGCACCGCTTGAAAAGTTACTCCCGTTAATGGTCAAAGTGAAAGCAGTACCCGCGCTCGCGTTGCCAGGAATAAGCGCGGTAACGGCGGGCATCGTTCCCGCTTGCGGCGGCGTGGTGGCTGGTTTGGAGTAGCCGCACCCCGCTCCGATAGCCAGCAGCGAACCCAACAACACTATTTGTACGATTTTCACGATGGTTCTCTCCTAAGTTTATTAGCCCAAGGAAGCATCGTACGAATGAACAGGAAACAGCATGTCAGGAGCAGGTAATTTTGGTGTCAAGGTTTTGTTTAGGAAGAACTAATTCTTAAGGCTGCGAAGCGGAAGGGTGGGGAGGGTCCTCAATGTTGGAGGTGATGATATTGCCGGGCACTCGAAGTCTCGGGTGCGGGTGCCCCAGGTCTTGCCGCTTTTGCGAGACCTGGGAATGGCACCGTCCACTACTCGGCGTGTTCATCCGTCACAGACAATTCCTTCGGCTTTTCCTGTCCTGGCTCTATGCCTCAGGTTCTCCACCGCTTCTATGGCGCGGGTGATTTGCATTTCATCACGTTCAGTTGCTACCAACGCGAGCCTTTGCTCGGCAGCGAGGTTCGCCGCGATCTATTTCTTCTAATTCTTGAGCGTGTACGGTGCCGGTATCGTCTCGTTGTCTTGGCCTATGTAGTCATGCCCGAACACATTCATTTATTACTGAGTGAACCGCAGCGCGCTACGCTTTCCACGGGCATCCAGGCGCTGAAGATCGGATTCGTGCGGAGTTTATGCGGCTCTGCTGGCAATCTGATTCCCAGGTCTCACAAAAGCGGCGAGATCTGGAGCATCCGGCCAGCCGTCTTCGGGCCAAATCCTGGACACCTCCAAAATGATTAGCGCACATATGCGTCTTGACGCGCCCAATGCGAAATGAGAGTCTCTATTTGCTGCTTTCACTCCCACCGAATTTCTCGCAGCAGTCAACAGAATTACAAGAGGAGGATCCATGGTCCTTAAGCAGGCAATGACTTTCTGTGCGCGCATGGCGGCAGTTGTGGCATTTTTGGCACTGACGGTTTCCGTATGTGGCGCTAGCGGCTTTCCCAGCTTTCCTGGCATTCCCAGCTTTCCGGTGATCACGGAAGGGTCAATGAATGGGGCCTCGACCGTGCTTACGCTTACGGGTACCAGCCTGAATGCATTCG
>JGI20189J14885_1000633_pt1 | contig 11786 bp, 7 predicted proteins | sample NGESurdeep072012_10_FD_14885 | JGI IMG/M metagenome (IMG submission 14885) | reverse complement strand
GCAGGAGCATTTTTTGGCCTCTTTCTGGGTGCGTCATTTGCTAGTTATGGAGGATTTGGAAAATGAGGTCAATAGTAGGAAGGGCATCGGGGCGCGGCTTCTCCAGCCACACTTTCAAAGCGAGTGATGTTCATGGGTGCTTGGCCCTGCATTTGCGGCGTCATTTTTCGAGCTTCATTATCTTCTTGCGCCCCCCGAGCTTTTCATCCTTTAACTCGACGTACGTGCCGGATTTTTCCTCGGTGGAGAAGACGATGAAGCCAGAGCGACTTTCTGCGCCGAGGATCGATCCGAGGCCCGGATGTGTGGCTTGATCTTCGTCGCTTACCGCGAGAGTAAATTCGCACACTGCCCCAGCCATGACGCCTTTAAGCGAATAAAGTTCGACCCGCGGGACCGTTGGTCCCGCTGTTGCCCCCCCGAGTAATGCGGAGAGGTAGTTGTGACCCTCTGGTTTCTTGATTCGCGCGGCTCCGCTAATTTTGTTATCAAAACGGGTTAATGTCAGTTCCCCAAACGGGAACTTCCAGACACCGTTGATGTCGGGAATAGGTGTCTGTAGCGCGTTTCCCATGGAGATGAAGAAGTCCCTTTCGTTGGCGGCATCCTTGAGAAGCTCAATTTGCCTTACGCTTTCCTTCTGAGTCCTGACCGAAATCTCTGCAGAACATTCTTCCACTCGGACGTCGTGAGGTTCCACCAAAATCGCCGCGCGAATGAGGTCGCGTGCCTCGTCGACCATACCGGCGTCCAGATACATAAATCCTAGATTCGCAGAGGATAATGTCTCCCCCAGCGCTATAGACCCCTTGTAGTGCGTAACAGAGGAGATGGGGAGTTCGCAGTCTGCATATAGGAGCGCCAGATTGTGAAGGGCACCGGACTCCTCGGTATTCCTGTCGTGCTGAAATTTAAAGTGATATAGCGCCAAAGTCTTGCTGCCGTGACGCCGATAATCTAGCCCAAGATCAAAGCGCAGCCGCAGTTGGGGATTTTGGTGAAGAAATGCCTCAGCTCTTGCAAATGCAAAGTATGTTTGGCCAGAGCTTTTAAGAAGTTCGTACAGGATCGAAATCGCGTCGGTTCGAACCTCACCCGTCGCGGTGCGCAAGGACTCTTCGGCGACACTTAGCCCCTCCTCGAACCGTCCTAACTCCTTAAGCTGTTTAGCTGCGTTGGCGAGGTACCACGCTCGATGGATTGCGTCCGGGAGGTTGGAGACCTCTAGATAAAGGCTTGCCGCTTCATCATGTTCTCCCGCCGCGGAGAGCAGTTTGGCAATTACGGCGGGAGCGTCGTGTTGCTCTGGGTTCTCTCTGTGTATTCTCCTTAGTTCATCGAGTGCGTTCGAGTCTCCTGCCTCATATCGCTGCTCCAGGTAGTAACATTCCCACCAAAGTGAGTCAACCTTCCCTGCGTGGCCGCTCACGATCAATGCGTTTCCTTCTTCCCAGGCGCTGTGCATCCTCGAAAGGTCACGCTTTTCGGAAGCCTCTCGAATCTCGAAGTACTGCGCTACGATACTCGAGGCTTGTTCTTCGGCGTCAACTACATTGTCCTCCTGTTTTAGATCTGGTGACTGATGGACGGCCTCTGCCGTTTCCTGGCGCTCGGTGACCTCCGTCCTAACTTCGCGGCCTGCGGCCTTTGCGAGCAGGTCGTTGATCATTTCGCTTAGCCTAGAAAAAATCATGGCCGGGTTAGACGAGTTGAATGGAATATATTCGAGATCCCCTTGGAGTCCCGGGATTTCGACGCCGTCCTCCCGGAGGAGTATTAGTTTTTTTTTGGCTCCGAGTGCATATCCCGACTCCTGCAGCACCCACGAGGGCGCGGTCCATCGATCTGGGCTGGACCTGCCGAGGAGGAACCTGAAGCGTTCTCTCAGGCGCGAATCGATGTGATGTATTGCGTGCTTCTTAGTAAAAAATCCGACGAAGACTTCGCGTTCGTCGATCATTCGTCTTACCTTCGCTGAGACCGATTCGACCTCAGCTGCTTCGGCTTCTTCGCAGAGAAAACCTGCCTTCCGGAAGCTCTCCAGGAAGGTTCGTATGGGTCGGATCCGCTGTTCATCCGCAGAATCGAAGCTTCGAGCGACAAAAGCCGTCAGTGTCATCCGCAGTTCCCCTTTTGCGACAAATGCAAATTTACAGCCTAAGGTAGCTATTACTTGCTAACAAGTAAACGTGTATTTAAGTTCGCCGTCTCCTTGGGGGTTGCTGGCGCGTGGTCCACTCTTTTGCGTTCATGCGAAAACTGGAGATTTCGGCAAGCGCGGAGTTGAGGTGAGTACTACTGTTTGCGGGTCGATGCAGGGATCCTTCGTTGGGAATCATCCGCTAGCGAATGATTCCGCTGCCTCAGGATGACAATGGGTGGAGTGGTTCGAGTGGGGTCACGCGGGCGGGGGCATCCGCCACACGCGACTTGCCTCTCCGTTGGCATAGTGGCGAAGCTCTATTCTCGATCCTGTGGGCGAATCGGAGGAGATTATAGAAGCAGATTCCTCCGGGCTAGGCGCCCGTTCGGAATGACAATAGTCGGACGGGAAACTTGGGGACAGACGGGACGTTCCCCGGTTTGTTTGATCAGGTTCCGGGACGGCTGCTTTTTGGCGCGGTTGCAAAATGCAGAAATTGGGGAACGTCCCGTCTGTCCCCAAGTTTGTCCCAGTCGTGCCGTAAATTCGTAGAAAGCATCCTTCGGCATCCCTGAAGCCGGGCCCCTTCCGTCGCGATGATAAGTTCCAGCCGAGATGACAAGTTCGGAGATCTGAACATCTCAACTCTAAATTTCGCGAAGAACGCGAAATTTAGAGTGGATTGGATAAGTGAAAATGGATATTGCCAGACGTTCAAAATAATAAAGAGCCTCGCATTAACCGCGAGGCTCTTGGGTTGCGACTATAGCAGCAGTTTTACTGTCCGCCTAGGCGGCAGGAACGGCAAATGCCGAATCCGCTGCCGTTCCCAACGATGTTCGTGCAACGCTCGGCCACGCTGGCCAGCTCGCTGGCGCTGAGAGTGGACGGCGTAAACGGGGTTTCAGTTAAGACTGGCGTCAGAACTGTGGTTGGTTTCTGACCGATCCACGCTGGTGGCTTAACGCTGGTGATCACATGGGTCGTGGTCATCCAGGCCTCCAAGCCAGGCACGAGCGTTGCGGTTGCTGCGTCCGCCGCGGAATTGCTGCAGCTGCCGCCTACCGGGACCGTGGCCAAAAGTTTGACTATTACGGAAGTGGGTATTGCCGGAGTCAACGGATTACTGATTAAGTCACTCTTTACTGACCACGACACCAGCGCGTTCGGGGTAACGGGGCAACTACAGCAGGCAATTTCCTGTTCGTCGGGACTAAAGACGTACGCGTTCACGCAGATAGAGCCGCCTTCAGAAGCCGCAGTGCCACTGCCGCCTGGTCCGGTCGACGAAACTCCGCCGCGGGCCCCGGAATTCGTCATATCAATAACCGAGTCGTTAAGGGTGAGGTTGGCCGCGTAGTGAATCTGGAAGACGCTATCGGCGGTGATTGGGTTTTGCGCGAAGACGCTAACGGACATCATCAGGATAAGAATTATCAAACCTATTCGGGACATTCTGGAACCTCCAACGAGAATTTTGCGAACGGCGAACGGCCAAAGAGCGTTAGAGCAAAGAGTCCGGAAGAGAATGGATCATCAGCCCATGCCCAGCCAACGGATGCTACCTACCGACGATCACCTGGGCAATGACCCAAGTTAACTAGTCGCGGCGTTACACTTTGCGAACCCGGAGATGCCGTCGCCTCTGGCAAAAAAGCGGTGCGAGCCTTGTCTCTTATCGAGGGCCACCTTCGGGTGCGTCCCTTGCTGGTTATGGGGGATTTGGAAAATGAGGTCAATAGTAGGAAGGGCAGAGTTGGTGCGATCACTTTGGGACGGTGGCCCATTCAAGCCGTCTTTCGGCTTGAGTGGGAATTGCTCGGGGATAATCTTGCGCCGTGCCTTGGGGATTGAAGAGTCTGAGTGGACTGCACGAAAACGGGAGCGAGCGGTGGGGACGCCCTGTGCCCCGCGGTGAACTCCCGACTCAAGCCAAAAGACGGCTTGAATGGGCCACCGTCGAGGGCACCCGCGCCACACAGGCCCGAGCAAATTTGCTTTGACTGGGCTGGTGGAATCTTTCGCAATCCGTTGTGAAGAAGAAGAACGAGACGTAGCAAGCTACGTCTCTACGGAGTCACTCCGGGTTCTCACACAGGCACTTCCGGGCTGGATTATCGCAGACCTTGGCCAAGAGGTATAATTCGGCGCGCGATAGTAGTGTGAGTCGAACTCAAATTCACTTTTGTTGAGGAGTAGAGATGCGATTAGTGGCGGCAATTTTCTTAATATCTTTTGGGATGATCGTGGGATCGGTTGCGCAACAAAACAATTCCCAGCCAGCGAATGCGCCAGATTCAACCTCGCAGCAGCCTCAGACGGCGAAAAGCAAGAAGAAGAGCACGAAGGCCGAGCAGGCGGCAATGCCGAAGGCCGAGGAAAAGAATCCGCCGCAATCCACCGAGCCGAGTGCCGCGCCGAAAACTGAGCACGAGAAATCGGAATCCTCAAAAGAAGCCGGTGATAAGGCTGAGGATAAAGAAGAGCATTTCGACCTTACTGAAATTGCGCCGGTGGTGACTCATCACCAAATCAGTGTGGACGGCAAGCTGCTGAAGTACACGGCGACGACCGGGCGGCTGCCTGTCAAGCGCGGCGATGGAAAAATCGAAGCGGAAATGTTTTTTGTCGCCTACAGTCTGGACGGGCAAAGCGCGGGCAATCGTCCTCTGACATTCGCGTTTAACGGCGGGCCGGGATCGGCTTCGATATGGCTCCATATGGGAGCGCTTGGTCCCAAAAGGGTTGTGATGAATCCGGATGGTTTCTTGCCGGCGGCTCCGTACCATCTCATGGACAATCCGTACACTTTGCTCGACAAGAGCGATCTGGTAATGGTGGACGCGATTGGCACGGGGTTCAGCCGTGCGGCGAGCATTAAAGATTCCAAGAAATTTTGGAGCGTCAAGGGCGATATAGAGGCTTTCAGCGAATTCATACGGCTGTATCTTTCGCGCTACGAACGTTGGCGATCGCCATTATTTCTCTTTGGGGAAAGTTACGGGACCACTCGCGCGGCGGGCATTGCCGGCTATCTGGCGGACCAGGGAATCTCGTTCAATGGCATCACGCTGCTTTCGACGGCGCTAAGTTTTCAAACGCTCGAGGACAACAAGAGCAACGATCAGCCGTACATTTTTCTGATCCCGACGTTCACCATGATTGCGGGATATCATCACAAGCTGCCGGCGGATTTGAGCGGCGATCTGACGAAAGCGCGGCAGGAATCCGAACAGTTCGCCACCGGCGAATACGCGGCCGCACTTGCAAAGGGTGACGGACTCGACTCCGGCGAACGGCAAAAGGTGATTGACGACATGGCCCGTTACACTGGCCTTAGTAAGGAAGTGATTGATCAGGCCAATCTTCGAATAGACGTGCCGAAGTTCACTCACTACTTGCTGATTGATCAAAAGTTGCGAGTGGGCCGACTCGATGGCAGATTCACGGGTCCGGATCCGGGGGGCTTGTTGGACACGCCGTTTTATGATCCCACCGAGTCTGGGATTCTGCCTCCATTCACTTCGATGTTCAATGACTACGTGCGCGGGGAATTGGGATACAAGACCGACATGCCGTACTACACATTTGCGCCGCACTCCGATGGAGACGACTGGTGGAATTGGGGCTCTGGAATCGAAGGATTCCCGGACACGGCCACGGCGCTCCGCGAGGCGATTGTGAAGAACTCGTATCTAAAGGTGCTGGTGATGGAGGGCTATTACGATCTGGCGACTCCTTATTCAGCCGCAAATTACACCATGGAGCATCTCGATCTTGGTGCGAAGTACAGACAGAATATTTCGTTTGCCACTTACGACTCGGGACACATGGCGTATTTGCCAATGGACACTTTGAAGAAGTTGAAGAATGATCAGACAAACTTCATGAAGCAGTCGGGAGCCGGGAGCGAATAAAACTTGAGATAATTTTCGCTGCGCACGAGATCCCCATCGCCTCGCTCAGGGCAGCCGCTCGCAACCTTGGGATGACGTCTCATATTTTTGCCGCTGGCGGCATCGGCGATTCAAGGTGCAAGTATCCTCGGCTCGCGTTTGTGCCAGCCCGTGGCCTGTTCATAGTTGTAGGCGAGTTGCAGGACTTCATTTTCCGCGCCATGCGATCCGATGATTTGCAGTCCGATTGGGAGTCCTGCGCGAGTGAATCCGCAAGGAATAGAAATCGCCGGTAATCCCCAGACATTTGCGGGACGGGTGTTCCGCAGCAGCAGGATTTCCTGAGGGCGCAGGAGATCGGGATCTTTTTTCAGTTCGTCAATGGAAGTCGCGGGAATTGGGGTCGTTGGCGTGACCAGCAGATCAATCTCTGTGAACGTTTTTTGAATGTTGCGACGCTCCTGCTCTAACTCGGTTTGGAGCTTAAGAATGTCTGCCGAGGATATGTTCTCTCCGGCGCGAATGCGGCGCAGCGTTTCCGGCTGGTAGAGTTCCGGGGTGCTCGCCAGAAACTTTGCGTGGTAAGCATAGGCTTCGCCAGATTGAAGCTTGCGATCCTGAGGAATGGGCAGCTCGATTTCGTGAATTTCATTGCCCAGTGTTTGGAGTTCCAAGATAGCTTGTTCCACCGCAGCGTCTATTTCTGGATCGAGATCTTCGAAGAAAAACTTGCGGGGGATACCGATTCTGAAATGTGCGGCGCTTTCATCCAGAGATGAAGCATTGAGTCTCGCGGCTACCGGAGGCGCGTTCGCGCCGGATATTGCTTGAAGAACGATCCCCTGGAAAAAGATCGCCTGGAGAACGATCGCCGCGTCCTCCACTGTTCTGGTGATTGGACCTACGTGATCGAAGGATGGCGAGAGCGGAATAACACCCCGCGTGCTGACTCGCCCGTAGGTAGGCTTGAGGCCGACTACTCCGCACAATGCGGCGGGTTCGCGGATTGATCCGGCGGTGTCGGTTCCGATTGCCCCGTAACAAAGACCGGCTGCCACGGCTGCCGCCGATCCTCCAGACGAACCACCGGCAATGTGGGCGGTGTCCCAGGGATTGCACATATCGCCGTAATAACTCACGAGGGAACTGCCGCCATAGGCAAATTCGTGCATGTTCTGCTTGCCAAGCAAGACAGCGCCAGCTCTTTTTAATTGCGAAACAACGTCGGCATCCCGAGTGGGGGTACGATCTTTAAACAGAGCACTGGCAGCAGTAGTGCGTGTTCCTGCGGTATCAATGAGGTCTTTAAGGGCGAGCGGAATACCGTGAAGCGGGCCACGCCAATTTCCACGCTGAATCTCCGCATCCGCTTCGCGTGCTTGGGCGCGGGCGGCGTCGGCGGTCACCGTGATGAAGGCATTCAGCTTGGGATTTAACTCTTCGATGCGCGCGAGGCACTCTTCGGTGAGTTCCAGGGAAGATAGCTTCCGCTTCCGCAAAAGGTGTCCGGCTTCTGATATGGATTTTTGCAATCGCGATCCTTGATTGAGTTCAGACATTATCGTCGAAGCCTCGACCGATTGCGCTGCGATAAGAAGTCTATAATTTCGGTTTGGCATTTATCGGAGGTTGGTAATCGTATGGCGCATCTCGTAGAGGCTCCGGTCAGCACACAAGGATTTTTGTTGGATGGAAAGTGGACCGAGGCCGGGGACGCCGTTGAGATTCGATCTCCGTATGACGGTAGCGTTGTGGGACGCGTGTTTCAAGGTAGACGCGAACACGCGGAGGCTGCCATTGCGGCAGCAGTAAAGGCTTTTGGGACTACGAGGCGGTTGCCCGCGTTTGAGCGGCAGCGCGTGTTGCGGCGAGTGGCTGAGGCGATTACTTCGCGGAAGGAAGAATTTGCACACACCATCGCCCAGGAAGCGGGGAAGCCGATCAAGGCCGCGCGGTCCGAAGTCGAGCGCTCGATTTTTACGTTCACGGTTGCGGCGGAGGAGAGCACTCGAATCTACGGTGAATATCTTCCTCTGGATTGGCTGGAGTCCACCGCTGGACGTTGGGGTATCGTCAGGCGGTTTCCGTTGGGTCCGGTTGCTGGGATCACGCCGTTTAATTTTCCGCTCAATTTGGTCGCGCACAAAATCGCCCCGACAATTGCGAGCGGTTGCACCATCGTACTCAAACCGGCTCCCCAAACTCCTTTGACGGCGTTGCTCCTGGCAGAAGTCATTCAGCAAGCCGGATGGCCTGATGGAGCTTTGAACGTGCTTCCGCTTTCCAATGAAGATGCATCGCTGCTGGTTACGGATGAGCGCATCAAGATGATCAGCTTTACCGGAAGCGCAGCGGTTGGTTGGGATATAAAGCGTCGCGCAGGAAAGAAAAAGGTTGTGCTGGAATTGGGTGGGAACGCTGGCGTCATAGTCCACAGCGACGCCGATCTAAGCTACGCCGCCGACCGCTGCGCTTCGGGAGGATTCTCTTATGCGGGGCAAACGTGCATCTCAGTTCAGCGAATTCTCGTGGAGCGGTCTGTCTTCGAAAAATTTAGCGAGATGCTGGTAGAACGGGTGAAAAAGCTGGTTACTGGTGACCCTCTAGATGAATCTACCGCTTTAGGTCCGATGATTCGTGAGAGCGATGCGGTCCGCGTGGTTGATTGGGTGCAGGAAGCGGTCAGTGGAGGCGCGCGGATTCTGTGCGGCGGGCACCGCGAGGGTTCATTGGTCGAACCAACAGTGTTAACGGGAACTCGTAGCGAGATGAAAGTGAATTGCCAGGAAATATTTGGCCCTGTTGTAACTATTGAGTCTTACGAAAATTTCGACGACGCGCTTCGTCAAGTCAATAATTCTCCATATGGTTTGCAGGCGGGAATCTTCACGCGGGATTCCATGCTGCTGTTTAAGGCCTACGAAGAACTGGAAGTGGGCGCGGTTGTCGCTGGCGATGTGCCAACGTTCCGCATCGATCAAATGCCTTATGGCGGAGTGAAGGACTCCGGATTAGGACGCGAAGGCCTGCGCTACGCCATTGAAGGGATGACCGAACCGAAGCTGCTTGTGATGAATTTGCGATGAATGTCGGCGATTCCGCATAAGGACAGCTACCCGCGACTGTCTGATCGCGAAGCGATGAAGGATCGCAATGAACCAATTTGGTGAGCTTCGCTCACCCGGACAGCCGAGGGCGCGGTCCCTACGTGGAATTTGCCGGCTTGATAGCTTATTCTCGCGCTCGATTTTTTCTCCTCCGACTTTTTTTTGGGAATTTTACTTAATGCACTTTTCAAATCCAATCAAACTGTTATAATCACGAGTTTTCTAAAACAATCGCAATCGTAATGGTTAGTTAATCGGCTAACGCTGCATGAACCGGGCTTAGGTAAGTCCGCTGCACTTGGAACGTTCTGATTGATGCAGATTTTTCACCGCAGTGCCAACACACTTTCGAAAGCCACGATCATAGGAGCGGTGTTTCTGGTCGGCGGACTCCTCTGGGCTACGATTCAGTTCCAGCGGTCTCCGTATGTCACTTACGAAAAGGTTGCGAGGCCGCAACCTGTGCCGTTCAGCCACCAGCACCATGTTGCAGGCGTGGGCATTGATTGCCGCTATTGCCACACTTCAGTTGAGACCTCGGATTTTGCCGGCATTCCTCCTACGAGAACTTGCATGAATTGTCACTCGCAAATCTGGGCGGGGGCGCCGATGCTTGAGCCAGTGCGCGAGAGCTTCCGCACCGGAAAGTCGTTGGTGTGGAACCGCGTCAACGATCTTCCGGACTTCGTTTACTTCGATCACAGCATTCACATTAATAAGGGCGTGGGCTGCGCCACCTGTCACGGCCCGGTGGATCGCATGCCGCTGATGTATAACTACGCTTCGTTGCAAATGGAGTGGTGCCTCGATTGTCACCGCTCGCCGGATAAGTATCTGAGACCGCGCGAGCAAGTCTTCAATATGCGGTACGAGCAGCCGTCGGGCCAAAAACCGTTGCTTTTGGACGGAAAGACATATACCGATCAGCGGTCATTGGGTGTTGATCTGATCAAGAAATATAACTTGCGTTCTGTGGCGGATATTACGAGTTGTTCGACTTGTCATAGATAGTTAAGAGATCGGAAAGATTTTGTGGCAATGATGGAAAAAGATAACGGTAAGCAGCATATCGAGGCCGTTTGTCCCAGCAAGAAAGACAAACTGGACCTGGAAACTGCGCGCGCGCGCATCGCCGAGACTAAAGGACCGGAATATTGGCGAAGCCTCGAAGAACTCGCGGGGAGTACGGAATTTCAGGAGATGATGCACCGCGAGTTTCCAAAAGGCGCGTCGGAGTGGGCGGATTCGGTTTCGCGTCGCGGATTCATGAAATTGATGGGCGCGTCGCTGGCCATGGCGGGCATGACGGCGTGCACCAAGCAGCCGTTAGAGCCAATTGTTCCGTATGTGCGGCAGCCGGAGGAAGTGGTTCCCGGGCGACCGATGTTTTATGCTTCGGCATTTTCGCTGGGCGGGTACGCGACTCCTGTGCTGGTGGAAAGTCATCTTTATCGTCCGACAAAGATTGAGGGCAACGATCAGCATCCCGCGAGCCAGGGCGGGACGGATGTTTTCGCGCAGGCGTCCATCCTTGATATGTATGACCCTGATCGCTCGCAGAACGTCACCTATCGCGGGGAGTTGAGCACGTGGGGTGAATTCATGGCTGCGATGCGGGAGCCGTTGCTCGCGCAGAATGCGGCGAACGGCGCGGGGATTCGGATTTTGACAGGGACAGTGTCATCGCCAACACTCGCCGATCAATTCGCTCAGATTCGTTCTCGCTATCCCGAAGCGAAGTGGCACGTTTACGAGCCAGTGAACCGCGACAATGTTGCAGCGGGAGCGCAGATGGCGTTCGGCCAGCCGGTCGAGACGATTTACAAATTCGACGCGGCGGATGTCATCGTTTCGCTGGATGCGGACTTTTTGTACGCAGGGTTCCCCGGCGTCACGCGCTATGCGCGGGATTTCGCAAAGCGGCGCAATCCTGATTCCGGCAACATGAGCCGGATGTACGCGATCGAAAGTACGCCCAGTTCGACAGGAGTGAAGGCGGATCACCATTTGCCGGTGCGCGCGAGTGACATTGAGCCATTTGCGCAAGCCTTGGTGGCTGGCTTGGGAAGCATGGGCGGAGGCGGATCGCTTAAGGGCGATCAACAAAAATATCTTGACGCAATTGCTAAGGATTTGCAGAGCCATCGTGGATCTGGCGTCGTCATCGCCGGCGACCATCAGCCTCCCGCCGTTCATGCGCTAGTTCATCAGATTAATCAGTCGCTCGGCAACGTCGGGAAGACAGTCTTCTATACCGAACCGGTGAACGTGAATCCGATTAATCAGACCGATTCGCTTAAAGATTTGATCGCCGATATGCGCGGCGGCAAAGTGCAGTTGCTTGTGATTGCCGGCGTGAATCCTCTCTATGATGCGCCCCCTGATCTCGGGTTTGCGGACGTTTTAAAATCCAGCAACATTCCTTTGCGAGTGCACCTCGGCCTCTATCAGGACGAAACTTCGCAGTACTGTCATTGGCACATTAATGAAGCTCATTACCTTGAATCGTGGGGAGACGCGCGCGCCTATGACGGTACGGTGAGCATCGTGCAGCCGCTGATTGCGCCGCTTTATGGCGGGAAGAGCGTGTATGAACTGATGGCTCTTTTCGCCGGACAAACAGAGGCGACGGGCCATGGA
>JGI20189J14885_1000624_pt1 | contig 11953 bp, 11 predicted proteins | sample NGESurdeep072012_10_FD_14885 | JGI IMG/M metagenome (IMG submission 14885) | reverse complement strand
TCGATGGCGCGCCCGCCGGCCTCGGCCGACCGGCGGGCGAGCAACCGGCGATCGATCGCCGCGTTGGGCTGTCCGGCTAGCTGGCGCAGGAGCCGGGTCTCGGCCTCGGTCAGACGCACCGCCTCAGCGCCCCGGAGGAGTTCACCTCGGACGGCGTCGAAGGTGCATTGACCGAAACGCATCGTTTCGACGGTCTCGTTGGGCCGCCTCTCCGAGCGGCGCAGGATGGCCTCGATGCGCAGAACCAGCTCGCGGGGCTCGAAGGGCTTGGCCAGATAGTCGTCGGCGCCGAGACTGAGGCCCTCGATGCGCTCGTCGGCGAGCCCGCGCGCGGTGAGGATCAGGACCGGCGAGGCCCCCGCGCGGCCCGGACGGGCGCGCAGCCAGCGCGTGAACGCGAACCCATCTTCCCCCGGCATCATCACATCGACGACCAGGAGATCGAATTCGAGCCGGCCCAGGAGGCGACGAGCCACGGCGGCGTCTCGGGCGGTCGAGACACGGAAGCCGGCCCGAGAGAGATACTCTTTGATCAAGGCGCGGATGCGGTCGTCGTCGTCCACCACCAGCAGGTGACGCTCGCCCGGCGTGCTCATCCGGCCGCCATTCGGATTGACGCGCGGGGGCCGGCGCCATCTAAGGATCGCCGCTCGAACACAGGGGATGTCTCGCCCGATGTCATTGGTTCCCTACGATGATCGCGACGGCTGGATTTGGCTCGACGGCCAGTTCGTCCCCTGGCGGGAAGCGAAGGTGCACGTGCTGACCCATGCGCTCCACTACGCCTCCGCCGTGTTCGAAGGCGAGCGGATGTACCGCGGCGAGATCTTCAAGCTGACCGAACACACCCGGCGTCTGTTCAGATCGGCCGAAATTCTCGATTTCGCGATCCCCTTCACGGTGGCCCAGATCGACGAGGCCTGCAGGGCGACCTGCGCCCGCAACAGCCTGAGCGACTGCTACGTCCGGCCGATCGCCTGGCGCGGCGCGGAGACCATCGGCGTCGCCGCCCGCGACTCGACCATTCACGTGGCGATCGCGGTCTGGGAGTGGCCGAGCTACTTCAAGCCCGAGGAAAAGGCCAAGGGCATCGCCCTCACCTGGGCCAAGTACAAGCGTCCGTCCCCCGAAACCGCTCCGACCGCCTCCAAGGCGGCGGGCCTGTACATGATCTGCACCATCTCCAAGCATGCCGCCGAGCGGGAAGGCTACGCCGACGCCATGATGCTCGACTGGCGTGGCTACGTCGCCGAGGCCACGGGCGCCAATGTGTTCTTCATCGGGGACGGCGTCCTGCACACCCCCGAGCCCGACTGTTTCCTGGATGGCATCACCCGCCGATCGGTGATCGCGCTCGCGCGGGAAAAGGGCTTCGAGGTCGTCGAGCGTCACATCGAGCCGACCGAGCTGGCGGGTTTTTCCGAATGCTTCATCGTCGGCACCGCCGCCGAGGTGACGCCGGTCTCGCAAGTGGGCGAATACCATTTCACGCCGGGAAACATCTCGCTCTCGCTGATGGACGACTACGCCCGGATGGTGCGGCGACAGGGCGAGGTCGCCTGAAGTCAGGCCATCCAGCTTTCCGGCGTCGGATAGGCCTCGCCGCGGGTCAGCCGAATGAGGCCCAGAATGCAGCGGACATAGAACCAGACGGTGACCGCCACCAGCAGCGGGAACCCGATAAGGACGAAGCACAACAGTCCGGCCACCACGAAATACAGCAGGCCGATCCAGAAGGTGCGGATCAGCAAGGTATAGTGACTGCGGAGCGCCGCCGAGGCGCTCTCGCGGTTCACATAGGCCAGGATCAGGCCGACGATGTGGGTCAATCCGACGCCTGGGATCAGATAAAGAATGTAGACCACGATCGCCATCTGACGATCGCCGTCGGGAATCGCGGGCGCCGGAGCGGAGGGGGGCGCTGGCGTCGGCATGGCGGGTTGGGCGGCGTCGGTCATTTCGGGACTCCCATGGACTCGGCCGCAGCCTACCCCCGGACGGCGGTGATCTCCACCCCGGCGGCGACCGCGTCGGGGGCCAGGGCGAGCGGCTTTTCGACCCGCACCCGGGCGCGCAGAACCCGGGATTCAAGGAAACAAGCCTGCGCCAGGCGCTCGGCGAAGGATTCCACCAGGCCGATGTGGCCAGCGGCGGCGATGGCGCGGGCGTGGGCGGCGATCACTTCGTAGTTCACGGTGTCGGCGAGGGCGCGCCAGCCGGCGGCGGCGACATCGAGTTCGACATCGACGAGGAGGGGTTGGCGGCGCCCGAGTTCGCCGGCGTGGACGCCGATTTCGGCCTCGACCGTCAGTCCACGGACGAACACCTTGGTGGTCAGGATGGCGGCCATGTCAGTCCCAGGCCAGATGCTGGCCGCCATCGACGGCGATCATCTGGCCGGTCACCGAGCGGGCGTCGATGAGGAAACGAAGCGCCTCCCCGATCTCTTCCGGGCGCGGGCCGACGCCCAATGGTAGGTTTTGGGATTCCTTGCTAAAATCGGCGGGGGTTTGGTGAACCGACGGCAGGGTCGGGCCAGGCCCGATGGCGTTGACCCGGATTCGCGGCGCCAGGGCCTGGGCCAGGGTCCGCGTCGCCGCCCACAATCCGGACTTGCTGAGACCGTAGCTGAAGAATTGCGGCGTCGGCCGCCAGACCCGCTGGTCGGCGATGTTGACGATCAGGCCGGCGGCGCCCGGCGGCAGGGCGGCGGCGAAGGCCTGGGCCAGCAGAACCGGCGCGCGGAGGTTGACCGCCCAGGCCCGGTCGAGCCCGGCGGGGTCGAGGGTGTCGATCCGATCGTCCTCGAACACCGAGGCGCAGTTGACCAGCAGGGTGAGCGGCCCCGGCGCGCGGGCGATGATCTCGCCGCAGCCTTCGAGAGCGAGGTCGGCGGCGAGGATTTCGGCCAGCCGGCCCTCGGCCCGGACGAGCCGCGCGGTTTCGTCGGCGTCGTTCCGCGAAGCGCGATGATGGACGAGGACGTCGTAGCCGGCCTGGGCGGCGGCGACCGCCAGCGCCCGGCCGATGCGCCGAGCGGACCCGGTGACGAGCGCCCAGCCGCGCGCGGTCACCGCCGGATCAATCGATCCGGCCGAACTCGAAGGCGTTCAGAGCGCCGACGGCGATGACGAACAGCAGGATGACGGCGATGGCGATCATGGCTTCTTCAATCCCTTGGACGTGAGAAGGCTTTAGCCGACCGCGACGGCGATCGGCAACGTCCGACGCCGATTCGCACGCCGACCCCCTTTCCGTCTGAACCACGATCACTAATATGGGCAGGGACCGAAACCCGCGGAGACAGCCATGCGCGAATACATGAAGTTCTACATCGACGGCCAATGGGTCGATCCGGTGACCCCCAGGAGCATCGACGTGATCAACCCGGCCAACGAAGCGGTCTGCGGCCACATCTCCGCCGGCTCGGCGGCCGACGTCGACAAGGCGGTGAAGGCGGCGCGCAAGGCGTTCGAGACCTGGTCCCTGACCAGCCGCGAGGAGCGCCTGGACGTCCTCCAGCGCGTCCTGGCCGAATACCAGAAGCGCTTCGGCGACGTGGCCAACGCCATCACCGAGGAGATGGGCGCCCCCGCCAGCCTCGCCCAGCGCGCCCAGGCCCCGATCGGCATGGCCCACCTGGCGACCGGCATCGAAGTGCTCAAGACCTTCCAGTTCGAGGAGGACCGCGGACCCACCCGCCTGGTCAAGGAGCCGATCGGCGTCTGCGGCATGATCACGCCGTGGAACTGGCCGATCAACCAGATCGCCTGCAAGGTGGTGCCGGCGCTGGCCACCGGCTGCACCATGGTGCTGAAGCCCTCCGAGGAGGCCCCGTTCTCGGCCTATATCTGGAGCGAGATCATGCACGCCGCCGGCGTCCCGGCCGGGGTGTTCAACATGGTCAACGGCACGGGGGCCGAAGTCGGCGCGGCGATCTCCAGCCACCCGGGTGTGGACATGGTCTCCTTCACCGGCTCGACCCGGGCCGGCATCGAGGTCGCCAAGGCCGCCGCCCCGACCGTCAAGCGGGTCTCCCAGGAACTGGGCGGCAAGAGCCCCAACATCATCCTGCCCGACGCCGACATGAAGTCGGCGGTGGGTGGCGGCGTAAAGCACGTGATGCAGAACTCCGGGCAGTCGTGCAACGCGCCGACCCGGATGCTGGTCCCCACGGCCAAGATGGACGAGGCCATCGGCATCGCCAGGGAAGCGGCCGAAGCCACCACCGTCGGCGATCCCAACGGCAACGCCCAGATCGGCCCGGTGGTCAACAAGGTCCAGTGGGACAAGATCCAGCGCCTGATCAAGGCCGGCATCGACGAAGGGGCGACCCTGGTCACCGGCGGCGTCGGGCGCCCGGAGGGCCTCGACAAGGGCTTCTATGTCAAGCCGACGGTGTTCGCCAACGTCACCAACGACATGACCGTGGCCAAGGAGGAAATCTTCGGACCGGTGGTCTCGATCCTCGGCTACGACACCGTCGATGAGGCGGTGAAGGTCGGCAACGACACCGAATATGGCCTGGCCGCCTACATCTCGGGAACCGACATGGGCAAGATCCGCGAGGTCGCCTCCCAGCTTCGCGCCGGCCAGGTGTCGATCAACGGCGGCGGCGGCGACATGATGGCCCCCTTCGGCGGCTACAAGATGAGCGGCAACGGCCGCGAGTGGGGCGACCACGGCTTCACCGAGTATCTTGAGGTCAAGGCGGTGCTCGGCTACACGCCCAAGCAGGCCGCCGAGTAGATGAGAAGGATACCTCCCTCCCCTTCATGGGGAGGGACAGGCCGCGCAGCGGCCAGGGTGGGGCAGTGGGATTTCACCTCGAAGTTCGGGGGTGATCGGCACTGCCCCACCCGGCCCTTCGGGCCACCCTCCCCATGAAGGGGAGGGAGGAAGAACGAAGTTGCGTCGCCGACATCGCGCGGCGGCAGGGGCGGGAGCGGCCGGACGAGACGGCGTTGTGGTTCGAAGGCCGGGCGACGAGCTACCGCGATCTCGACGCGCTCTCCTCGCGGTGCGCCAACGCCCTGATCGCCGCCGGCGTGAAGCCCGGCGACCGGGTCGCGACGCTGGCCAAGGGGCGGGACGACTTCTTCATCCTGTGGCTGGGCGCGCTCAAGGCGCGGGCCTGCCTGACGCCGGTGAACTGGCGCCTGGCGGGGCCGGAGATCGCCTTCGTCATCGAGGACGCGGGGGCCGAGGTCCTCATCCGGGGCGAGGAATTCACCGATCACGGCGCCGGCCTCGCGACGGTGATCGAGTTCGCCGATTTCCGCGGCTGGATCGCCGGCCACGGCGCCGACGATCCGATGCTCGCCGCCGAGGCCGACGACGACGTCATCCAACTCTACACCTCGGGGACCACGGGCCTGCCCAAGGGCGTCCAGCTCACCGAGCGCAACTACGCCGCCCTGTTCGCCTCGGCGACCCAGCAATGGGGCCGTTTCGAGAGCGGCGACCCGGTGCTGGTGGCCATGCCGCTGTTCCACGTCGCGGGGGCCAACATGGGCATGTTGGGCCTCTTGCAGGGCGCGCGCTGCGTGGTCATGCGCGAGGCCGACCCCGGCGCCATCCTGCGGCTCGTCGAAGAGCACCACATACGCCAGGCCTTCCTGGTCCCGGCCCTGATCAACATGATCCTCCAGCACCCGGCCATCGAGGGCGCCGACCTGACCTGCCTGGAACAGGTCTACTACGGCGCCTCGCCGATCTCCGAGGACGTGCTCAAGCGGGCGCAGGCCCGGTTCGGGGCCAGCTTCACCCAGCTCTATGGGCTCACCGAGACCATCGGCGTCGGCAGCTGGCTGTCGCCGGCGGCCCATGGCGAAGGGCGCCTGCGCTCCTGCGGCGTCGCCTCGCCGGGCGTGGAGCTGCGGATCACCTTGGATGGCCGGCCGGCGGCGCCGGGCGAGGTCGGCGAGATCGAGATCCGCTCGGACGGGGTGATGAAGGGCTACTGGAAGCGGCCCGAGGCCACGGCCCGGGCGATCGACGCCGATGGCTGGTTCCGCTCCGGCGACGCCGGCTATTTCGACGACGAGGGGTATCTCTATATCCACGACCGGGTGAAGGACATGATCGTCACCGGCGGCGAGAACGTCTATCCGGCCGAGGTCGAGAACGCCCTGTTCGGCCACCCGGCCGTCGCCGACGCGGCGGTGATCGGGGTGCCGGACGAGCGCTGGGGCGAGGCGGTCAAGGCGGTGGTGGTCCTGCGCCCGGGCGCGGACACCGACGCGGCGGCGATCATCGCCCACTGCCGCCAGCGCATCGCCGGCTACAAGACCCCCAAGAGCGTGGATTTCGTCGAGGCCCTGCCGCGCAATCCTTCCGGCAAGGTGCTGCGGCGCGAGTTGCGCGAACCGCACTGGCGCGGCCAGGATCGCCTCGTCGGCTGAAGAGAGGATTTCTAAGGTGCTCGATCCGCATTTCAAGGCCATGCTTGAGGCGGAGGCGGCCGCCGCTCCTGCCGACGCCCCGCCTCTGGAATCCCTGCCGCCGGCGATGATCCGCGAATTCTACCGCCTCCAGCGCCAGGCGCAGAACGTCGGCTCGTCGCCCGCCGAGGTGACGGCGCGCGACCTTGAAGTCGGCGGCGGCGCGGGCGAGATTCCGGCGCGGCTCTACACCCCGCCGGGCTACCTGCCGCCCGGGCCGTGCCTGGTCTATTTCCACGGCGGCGGCTGGGTGATCGGCGACCTCGACACCCACGACGCCCATTGCCGGCGGCTGGCGGCGGGGTCGGGCGCGCGGATCCTCGCCATCGACTACCGCCTGGCCCCGGAGTTTCCGTTTCCCGCCGGCCACGACGACGCCCTGGCGGCGACGACGTGGACCTTCGATCACGCGGTCGCGATCGGCGTCGATCCGGCCCGGATCGGGGTCGGCGGCGATTCGGCCGGCGGCAACCTCGCCGCCTCGGTGGCCCTGGACCTGCGCGGCGACCCGGAGCGGAAGCTGAAATTCCAGCTCCTCCTCTACCCGGCCCTGGGCCCGGAAGAACACACCCAGTCGCGGCGCGAGCGCGACGGTCCGGTGCTGTCGAGCGCGGTGATGACCTGGTTCGAAAAGACCCTCGCCGCCGCCGGCCACCCGCTGGCCCACCGCGCGACGCCGGCCCGGTCGGCCGACCTCTCCGGCCTGCCGCCGGCCTTCATCGTCACCGCCGGCTTTGATCCGCTGGAGCACGAGGGCCGCGACTACGCCGCCGCCCTGAACGCCACCGGCGTCGAGGCGCGCCACGTCAACTACCCCTGCCTGGTCCACGATTTCTACATCATGGGCGATGTCTCGCCGGCCGTGCTCGAGGCGGCGCAGGAAGCGGGGGAGGCGATCCGGGCGCGGCTGTAAGGGGGATCAGCCTCGACCGCCCCGGCGCCGGCGGCCCGGGTCGGCGCCGCACCAGTACAGATCATCCGAACGCAGGTTCAGCCCGAACTCGGCGTAGGCCTGAAACGACGCCAGCGCCTTGGCCGGAACAACGACCGCCTTCGGGTTCCCCGTCGTCCCGGAGGTGAAGATGTGGATGATCGGGGCTTCGCCGCCGAGGCTTGGCGCGGGCGCGGGGACGCTCCCCGCCGCGAGCAGCTCGCCGAAGGCGAGCGCGTCGGCGTCAGGATCTCCCGTCGTGACGATGAGCCATGCCGGTGCGCTCGAGACATCAGGCGGCGGCGCCACCTTTGGCCGCTGGTCAGGATCGACCACGACGACCTTCGCCTTGCTCGAGACCAGGCGCGTCGCAACGGCGGCGGCGGCGAAGGCGGTGAACAGCGGCACATGGACGGCGCCGAGGCGCCAGATACCGATCAGAGCGACGAGATAGTCGGCGCTCTTTCCCATGAGAGTGGCGACCCGGTCCCCGGGTCGAACGCCAAGAGCATGAAGCGCCGCACCGAAGCGCGACGATCGGTCCCGCAGCTCGCCATAGGTCAGGACCTCCGACGACAGGTCCGCCGAGACGACCTGGTAGGCCACCGAGCGAGGATCGTGGCAGTCGCACAACGCGTGTACGACGTTGACCTCGCTCCTCGAGAACGTGGCGAGCAATTCGCGGACACGGTCCGCGGGGGTGTCAGCCGGAGTGTTCTGGCCCATTGAACCTAAACCTTCCGCCCGCCCCTCACCCGCCGAAGCGATAGCGCAGCCGCATGCCGTAGAGCCGTGGCGGCGCGAAGGTATAGGTCACCGTGCCGATGGTGGTGTAGAGGTCCTGCTCGCCGGTCGCATATTGCGAGTCTCCGGCGTTGGACATGAACAGCGCCACGTCGAGCGGCTTGCCGGCTATATTGGTCAAGTCGGCCTCGAGATTGACGTAGCCATACCCCGGCAGATACTTCAACTGCGCCTGGTTGGATTGATCAGTCGAAAACTTGCTCTGCGAGGTGTAGTTCGCCGAAAGCACCAGGGTTCCCAGATTCTCTCCGAGCGGCGCCTCGTAGCTGGCGCCCAGCGACAGCTTGTTGCGCGGCGTGTAGGGAAAGGGGCTGCCGAGCAGGATCGCCGCCGCCGCCGGATCGGTGAACCTGGTGTATCTGGAGTCGATGTAGGAATAGGTGGCGTTGAGCGTCAATCCCCTGACCGGTACGACCGCGCCGGTGAATTCCACGCCCTGGATCAAGGCTTTGGCTGCGCTCTCGTTGACGTTCAGGACGACGCCGCTGATCAACTGCTCTGTCGTGCGCTGGATGTTGGTGTAGTCGCCGCGGTAGGCGTCGGCGTTCAGCCGCGCGGCCACGCCGCCCACCTCGAACTGGGACTTGATGCCCACCTCCACGTCCTGGAGCTGTTCGGGCTGGAAGGTCGCGAATGGCGAGGTCGCCGGCACGCCGCCGTTGGCGCCGCCCGATTTATAGGCATCGCGCACCGCCAGGTAGACGTGCGCCGCGCGGCCGAGCGCCTGGTCCACGTTCACCGTATAGCTCGGGTACCGGGATTCCACCGCGCCGCCCACCGGCGGACCGGCCACCGCCGCCGGGGCGGTGAACTGGATGCTGCTGAAGGAGTGCTCCCAGGTATAGCGCAGGCCGCCGGTGATGGAGAGGCCGCGAAGGGCTTCGATTTTCTGGCCGACATCGAGCGTCGCCTGGCCGAACACGGCGTGGCTGCTGCTCTCTTGTACCGCCAGTCCCGTGATGGGTCCGACAAAAAGCACAATGGGAATGGCGGTGTACTGCTCGATGCCCGCCGGCCCGTGCCAGGTCTGATTGTCGTAGTAGAACCCGCCCGTGTAGTTCAGCGACCCATCGAACGCCTTGCCCTCGATCCGCGCCTCTTCGGTTAAATAGTCAGGCGCCAGAACCGGGATGTTCCGGCTCGACTGGCCGCCCAGTGAAAAAGGCGTGGCGTCGTAGTCGTAGGCGTAATGGTCGCGAAACCGCGAATAGCTGACGATGTTCTTGAGCTGAAGATTGTCGTTCACCGTGAACGTCGCGTGATTCAGAATCTGCCAGTAGGCGGTCTTGGAAAACTCGTTCTCATCGTAGGAAACCTGCCTGATCCCCAACGCCTGCTGGTTCGTCAGCGCATTGGCGAGGCCCGGGAAAAAGGCGCCGTAGGCCGCCACTATCGCTGGATTGAGTTGCTCCAGGACCGTCCCGGGACCGTTGTTGTTCGAGTAGTAGTACCGGCCGATCGTATAGAGTTCCAGTCGATCGGTGGGCCGCAGGATCAGGCTGCCGCGGAAGGAATCCACGTTGACGTTGTCGTATTTCTTGCCCGCGAAGTCTGGCCCAACGTCGGTCGTATAGCCGCCCTGGCGATCGACCTCGCCAGCCAGCCTCAGCAGAATCTTGTCCGGCAGAATCGGGATGTTGATCGCGCCGTCCGCCCGCCGGTCGTCATAGTTGCCGAGTTCGCCGCGAATGTAGCCGCCGAAGACATCGTTCGGCCGTTCCGGCTCGAACAGGATATTGCCGCCGGTGGCGTTCTTGCCGAACACCGCGCCTTGGGGACCCGCGAGCACCTGTACGTCGGCAAGGTCGAAATAGGTCCCCACGCGTCCGTCGATGCCCACCGGGTTGGCGACTTCCGAGAAATAGGGAATCACGCCCGGCACGGCGCCGAAGGCCGGACCCTGCCCCCGTAGCGCGAAGTAGGCGAACTCGCTGGGATAGCCGCCGGTGATGGTGATCAGGGAAGGCGTGAAGTCGGCAAGCGCCGTCTTGTCGGTGATGTGCTTCTGTTCCAGCGCCTGCGCGGAAAACGCGGTGACCGCGATCGGCACGTCCTGCAGGTTCTCGGCCCGCCGCCGCGCCGTGACCACAACCTCGCCCAGCGCCGTCGCCGGCGCCGCGACCTGGGTCGGAGGCGTGCTCTGGGCCTCGGCCGCCGATGACGCCGCGGCAACGCCAAGCGCCATGGCGCCGCCCAGCCATAGTCCGCGCCTGGTCATCGCTCTAATCCCCCGTTGGCTGCCTATGGGTGGCTCCCGTCGCCGTTGTTATCGATGTCATTGATATCGATGTCAATCTCCTTTTTCGGGACGCGGCGGCTCGGCGATCAGCCTTGCGTCGAGCCGCGAACGATCAGTTCGACGGGCAGTTTTTCCGATGCCGGCCTTTCGCCGGCGAGCAGGCTGAGCATCTTGTCCGCGAGCAGCCGCCCGGCGCGATCCCAGTCCTGGCGGACGGAGGTCAGCCGGCTCTCCCGCGCGGTGTCGTCGTAACCGGCCACGGCCACCTGGCGAGGAACGATGATCTTCGCCGCCTCGAGGGCGTCCATGGCCCCCAGCGCCACCAGGTCGCTGCAGGCCGCGATGGCGTCGAACGGCTCGCCGCGTTCTATCTCGGCCGCCACCGCGGCCCGTCCCGCCTCGCGGCTGAAGGCGCAGGCGAGTTGCCTCGTGATCGCCCCGCTCGCCGAAATGGCCCCGGAAAGGCCCGAGAACCGGTCGGCTACTTCCGAATGAGTAATGTCGCCCAGGAACAGAATCCGCCGACGGCCGAGGGCCACCAGGTGTTCGCCCACCAGCCGGCCGCCTTCGAAGTTGTCGCTGCCGACGAACACCACGTTCTCCGACGCCGGCTGGATGCGCCCCCACACCACCATCGGCAGATTGAACCGGCTGACCCGGCCGGTCGCCTCGTCGTTCTCACCTTGGCCCAGCAGGATGACGCCATCGGAGTCATGCAAGGTCGAGTTCAGCGCCTGAGTCTGGGTCGTCAGCGCCAGACTGTAGCCCCGCATGGTGAGGACCTGCAGCAGACCGCCGATGATCATCAGCGCCAGGGGCTCGGACATCGGCCGCTCTTCGGAAGGGTCCATTTCGATGACGGCCGTGATGCTGTGCGCGCGCCGGGTGCGCAGGCTGCGCGCCGCGACGTTCAGCCGATAGCCATGAGACCGGGCGAGATGGTGGATCTGATCGCGGACCTCCTTGCGCACCAGGGCGCTGTCGCGCAGCGCCCTCGAAACCGTGATCTTCGAGACCTTGGCCAGCGTGGCGAGGTCGGCCATGGTCATGCGCTCGTCCGTCCGGCGAGGGGATTGTGGCTTCTGCCCTGCCATCCTCTTTGATCGCGCCCCCCGCCCTGTCCGTCGCCTTCCACATCCCGGCCAACAAAGCCATTGACAGGGGTCATGACATCGATATCATAGAACGCTCAAATGTCAGCACCCAATCGGGCCGGACATGTTCAGGAGCCATGATTTTGTCCAGGCGCGATCATGGTGGCTGACGGGGCGCCGAGGCTCGGCCGCTCGCGCCTGCGCGCCGACGGGGCGGTCGAGATCGGGCCGTTGACCCTGCCCTATTCGTCTCTCGCCAGCGACGCGGCGCGCGCCGCGTTCGTGGCCGACATCAAGCCGCCGCCAGCGGCCGTCCAGGGCGATATTCTCGCCCTGCGCGCCTACTCGCCCGATTCATCTAAAGCACGGGGTATAGGTGTTTGAGCTTGATGCGCGCGGCGTCTGTTGTGAAGCGCCATTCGGCCTTTGCGTGGCGGAGGTT
>JGI20189J14885_1000618_pt1 | contig 12000 bp, 15 predicted proteins | sample NGESurdeep072012_10_FD_14885 | JGI IMG/M metagenome (IMG submission 14885) | reverse complement strand
GGTTCGGCTGAAACCGTGACGGTTTCTCTCGCGCCCGCGACGCTGAGATCGAACTGAAGCTCAACAGCCGCGCCGATGTCCACATGCAGGTTGGGAGTTAATTGAGGAGACATACCCGGAGCGCTCGCGCGAGCGGAATAATCTCCCGTGGGAAGCAACTGAAATTGAAAAACGCCCACCTTGTCGCTTCTGGCGGAATAACGAAATCCGGTGGCCTTGTTCACCAGCGCGATGGGTGCGCCGACAATTCGGCGGCCCAAGGCGTCCACGACTGTGCCGCGGATTGCGCCCGTGGATGCGCCCTGCCCAAAAGCGGGCATCGTGATCAGCAATGTGACGGATAAGATCCCACCGCACAAAAAAAAGAAGACACAGCCAAATCGTGACCGCATTGGACTCCAGCCTGCTTATGGATAGGCAAGTTGAGTCGGCCTCGACGGGAGACATATTTTGTTTACCACTGCGGGCATTGAAAGTCTGTGAGAGGACGGCGTTTCTTTAAACTTTGTCCTGTACTGGGAATTTACTCAATAAATTGCGACGGCCCGAAAACCATCGGATTGAAATGTAGCGTACAACTTTTAGGATAGTTACAGGCAACCATTAAAACGGATAAATGATCAAAATGACGCTTACAGTCCCCAGGAGGTTCACTTGAAATTGACCAACAAGCCCGCGAAATTTGGGAAGTCGCTCGTAGTTGCCGCAACCGTATGTGCTTTCTTGTTATTTCTCTCCGCCCCGCCGGCACACGGCGACGACGACAGAGATAAATGCAGGCATCGCATAGAAAAAGCCGAGGCCCGGCTCAATAGCGCGATTCAAAGACACGGCGAACGCAGCCACCAGGCGGAAGATCGCCGTCGCGATTTAAACACCGAGCGGGACCGGTGCTGGACTCAGTACCATTCTTGGTGGAATGGTCATGACAACCAATGGCACACTGAACGCGATTGGGACAATGACCACCACGACGATCATCACGATGATCACGATAACCATTGAGCGTGGGAGCAAAGCATAGAGCCTTCAACGCAGCCGGATGAACGTCCATCCTTGAGTCCCGTTCGGCTGCGTAACTTTCTTTAGCGTCCTGCGGCTAGAAGATGCTTATCTAACTGAATATATTGGTCGGGGGAGAGGATTTGAATTTCCGACCCACTGGTCCCGAACAAAGAGAAGTCAATTCTAAGTTGTTGGTCTGGAATCGCTTATAAGATCGTGCTCCAACTAAGTTGCACCCATGCACCCAAGTGTTTGCAATTGTGTTTACCAAATCTCCCTCTTAACGCTCTTCTGCCGGAAGATGCCCCTTGTACAACTGCCTGTCTTGCTCGGTTTCGATGTAGGCTTGGATTGTGGGAACGCCTCGATAGATCGCAGCCGCAAACCTGTGTCCCCCATCGGAGATTTTCGCGCATCCTTCCACCATCCTGATTGGGTCTCTACCGTCACAATGAGTTGCTAGGTAAGCGAGACGGCGAACATGCCTCGCACGATTGCACAAGTCTCGTTCTTAATCCCATGTGTGTTGTAAGTGTTGTCGTATCCCCAACACTCATTGCGAATGGGTTCAAAATCCTTATTGTTTATTGCTTCGGTGATCTCTTCAGACGTGAATGGTGCTTTGTCTTTCTGACACGGCTTACCTTCACCGTGACCGGGACAATCCGTACACCACGGATTCTTCATGGGGTTGTAGTTCAATTTCTGTGGAAGCTCGGCAACGTAGAGCAGAATGATAGGCACGATGGTGAGTTTATTTGAGGTCATAAAGGGTCTGCTAGATAACTTAGGTGTGGTTCAGAACGTTGAAGGCATGGATTGGGAAAAAGGTTGGTTGCTACTTGTGCGATTGCTTATTGGTTATAAATCTGTGGAACGGAAGTGGTATTTACAGGCCGCGCCGGATCAGCGAAGCTGAGATCGTTCGATGCAGTCAACTTCGATTCAAGGAGATGCAACCATGAGAATGACCGATATGCAAAAGGCCGATTACAAACTTTACCGACGCGAGTGCAGGATGAGCGGCGTGGAACCGACCCTAAAAGACTTTCTCGCTTTTGACATCCCGGAGTGCGTACTCGCTCAACTCGGATGGAACCTAGCGGAAATTGAAGTAGCCCCGCCCGGCTACTTTGATTCGGAAGAGCATTTGAAATTTGAACTGGCCTACGAAAAGGCTTATTTTAGCGGCCAGACAATTGATCCAATGCCTGTTGCGTGGGACAAATGGAGAGCTACGCACGGAGCAGCCGCTTGACACTAAACAACAGCAACCCTCCCCCGCGCACCACAGATTAAATTATTCTAAGAAAATGAGCAATATTGAACAGCACTCTGCCTAAGGCCCACCTTATTCTCTTACTAACGTATTTCCTGTATTGGCATAAAGGAAGTCTTATGAATACAGCACAAGGACAACCTTGGTATCAGCTATATGCTTCTGCGATTGTTGAGCTAGATCCTAAGCAACTCATCGCACGGGTAGCAGCGACCGAAGAGGCAATTAACAGGCGTCTGCGGGATTTGCAGTACGACAGCGACCATCACGAAGAACGGCTGATGATGGAAGATGCCCACCTGAGTCTGGAGTTCTTACGTCGTTATCCCTCTGGCGATTAAGCAGTTCATAGAATCTCACCTCGGTTGATGGTACAGAAGCTACTTCAACCCGTTGATTACGTCGTTCGCGCTTCCTCGCGCAACGCGGCCAAGATTGCTTCCCGATGGTTGAGTTTGCTGTTGCTGCTGACGTTGTTCCAACCACGATGGGGTTAGATCGGCACCTGACATTCGGGGCACTTGCTTCTTCAGAGGATCAATGGTTGTTTGCAAAGCCGTCATTTTCTGTTGCGCCATTCCTGCATCATCACCTGCAAAGGGAAGCATTTTCTGTGCGGCTTCCATCTGCTGTTGAGTCATGCGATTTGACTTGCCGAAGGTTTGCAATCGAGGTAACTGGGTGATTGCTTCATGGGCAGCCCCAATTGCCGTAACATAGTCGCGTGTTGCTTGATTGGCGGTTGCTAGAGTTGCACCATACAAGCCTGTATCAATGGAAGAAAGATCAACCTTACTGCCGAATGCACCGAGCGAAAGACCGAAGCCCTGTTTAAGCAACGCAGCAGCAATGGGGGCTTGCACTTTACTCATCCGGTCAGGGTTGGTAGTCACATCGGCAAGCATGTTGATTTTGTTCTGCACATCGTTGAAGCCAGCAACAACGGTATTGATGGTGTCCGGATTAACTTTGTAATGGCTGAGACCCTTCGCAGCGGCATCAGATTTTGCCATCACAACGTTTGCACCCTTAGAGCCATCAGGGTTCTGATAGTTAGGATCAAAAGCAACCGCGTTGAGTTCCGTGGAATCAGCAACCTTCTGAGGCTTGGCCGCGTTGGTTAGCCGTGTCTGTGCTCCTTGTGCAGCGATGCGCGTGGTGTTGATGTCGTTGGTTGCGTCAGTCTTTCGCTGTGTGGCTTGGTCAAGAGCGTCGTTGTCCGCCTTCAACTGTGCTTTCTGTTTCGTGAGGATGCCATCAAGAGTATCAAGCTGCACCTGTGTCCCACCATTCTTTGCCAACGCATCTCGCTGCGCTTGGTTGGATGCGATAAGACCGGGTAACTTATCTGCCGTGTACACATTCCCGCCCGCATCGAAACCTTGCAACTTGTTGTAGAACACCGTAGCAACTTTAGGATCAAGTTTTGTCGCCCCATCAGGTATGGAAACATTCAGTCCCAATGCCGGAGCAACAGCTTTGAATTGAGCCAACTGACCCGCATTAGTTTCTGGCGTGTCCTTCGGAATTAAAATAGTTTCACCGTCGCCACTGATGTGCGTACCGGGTGGAACAACAGCCGCACCATTCGCCGCTGTCTGTGTTGCTAAGTGATCCATGACAGCATCACCATGATTTGCGATGGTGTCGTAAGTGATGCCCCAATCCCCATCATTTTCGTGAATCTTGTTGATGTGATCTTCGTGAGCGTCGGCCTGTGCCTGCGTCTGATTCTGAATAGTTAAGTCTTGATTGTGAAGTTGGGCCGCACGTAACTGGTCATCAAAAGTCTTAAATTTTATGTTCTGTTGGTTAGCCTGTGACTGTTCCTCTGCACGTGCGCCTTCACCGAGACCACTCACAAAGTTTGGGCGGCCCTTGTCAGGTATTCCGGCAAGGCCCGTGTCCGCAACGTTCGCGATAGCCCCAAGGATTCTACCCAACCGACGACTTCCTGATTGAGCGGGGGCGGTAGTAGGTGGTAATGACGAAGCGTCGGGCGTTGGCGGAGCTTGGCCCGCTGCTAAAGCACCGACGTTCGAGGTTGGTTGCTGGTCTGGTGTTACTGCTGGTGTGCTCATAATTTGTTTCTCCAAAAAGACTAGTTGATAAAAATTACAGATGGTTGCAAATAGCGATTAACTTTAGGCATTGGTGCGGCCTGAGCAACAGGCTGCTCAACAACACGCATCCATCGCTCGTGGGGGAACTGTGGATGGTGATCCGCGAGAATCATCAGAACTTTACTAACGCCTTCGGCCCGTGCTTCGCTTTCTATGGCACCAGCAGCGACGTTTCCAATGGGAAGATCATTTGCTTCTGTGGTGTTCTGAGCCACGGCATCAGTCTTGACAATGAACACACGCTCAAAAGGTACGCACCCGACGATTTCATTCCTATGATTGGTGACGGTTGCAAAGGCGAGGTTCGGGTTGTCCGTTTCCACATTCGACTTGCTAATGTTCAACCACTGAATCAACTTGCAAACATCAGCCGATGAAGCAGAGGCCAAGCGTTGAATTTTTGCCTTGAAACTCATAATTGATTTTCCTTCGTGATGCTTTACCAACCGCCTTCTTCACCACGCCGCTGCATACGTTCATGGTTTTCAACCGCATCAAGCCGACGAAGCTCATCCATAGGCATATCCCAAAGCTCTTGCTCTGACTTTGGGGTGTTGCGTGCTTTCTCTGCGGCTGCACGTTGCTTGGCGGCTTCAACGTTTTGTTCCTTGACAATTTTTTCATCCAAGTTCAGAAAGTTGCTTGCGCGGAGAGATTCATACGCCGTGTTATAATCGTCGAGCGTGTAAGCTACACCTTCCCCAAACAAAGTTTTCAGTTGATGCACCATCAAGAGACCGTTCGCTTTTGAATCTTTAAATTCTGGATGGGTGGCAACGAAGGCATCTCCCGATAATCCCGACTGAACTTTATTTTGTGCGGCGCGGTCGTTGCGCTCAAACATTTGAGCAACGGCCCGGACTTTTTCAGCACTCCAATCTTCGGGGTTTTCGGAATTGTCAAGATCAACGCCATCCAACTTTGAGCGCATTCGTGCGTCTAATGGGTCTGTTGGTGTGTCAATGGAGCGCGTGTAGTTGCCTGCTGTAAAACTCATAATTGTTCTCCTGAAGTTGGTTAAACTTTTGTTGCGAATTTCTGTTCAATGGTGCGTTTGCACCTGTTATTACAAATTGGACAACTATGTCCTGCCCTCGAATCGTTGGCCGAATTCGCGTTGTTGATTGTTGCTATGAACTCTTCAGCAAGGGCCAACACTGCGGGTGCTTCCTTTGATGGGTGAAGATCGTCTTTGATGCACAGCTTGCGGCTGCGTCGCTTGTTTTTGCCGTTTTCGTGAACATAAAATCTGATGTGGAATGCGCCGTGTTGCTCATAGATATATCCGGCTTGCGTTTGAGGTTTACTCATTTCGCACCCCATTGAATTTCCTGCCCACAATTCGAGCAAGTAGTTGTCAGATCAGCACCAAGCTTCATGGACTCGAAAGCATGTTGCAAACTTGCTGCCTTAAAACCTGATGGGGCGATCCAAAATTGTGTGGCATGTAAAGGCCGCCAACCTGCTTGTTTCAATTCCTTTTCCCATTGCTGTGTTAGTTGATTGCTCATTTCTTCTCGCCCTGTATTTTTATCCAGATAGCTCCGCGCGGGACGCGGGCGCTCGGCAAGGCGTTAGCCTCTAATCTTTGGATTGCCTCTGCTGCCGTCGCACCGTAGACACATGAAGACTTACCGGCAAAGCGCGCTTTGGTGTACCCGCCTGCGTTGCTTAATTCGATTTTCCGAACGAACTTTAAAGATAAGACCGTTTTCATAATGGTGTCTCGTGATGTTGGTTGTGTGTGCGGGGTTTGAACCCCGCATCATCACTTGTGAAAGAAGGTCCAAACGATATGGACTTGACATGCCAGCAGGATGAGCCGGGTGTTAACTTTCACAACTGGTACGTGTCTCGGTCAGATGCGACGCTTCTTGCGTACCAAAACTTAAATGTTGAATCCCTGTCACTCAAGAAGATTGGAGGAGTCTTCGAGTGACAGGGGCTATTCTCCGCACGAGCAACAGACTAAGGCGACGCGCAACGGAGAAAAACTTTTGTTAGTCAGATGTCTCGTCATCACCAGCAACTAAACTTGTTCCCATGTTGAAGTCGGCTTGGGATTCGTTCATTGTCTGATCCGCAGTACCTTTGCCTTTACCGCCCGCTTCCTGTGAAGCACGCATCTCTGCAACTGATGGGGTGTTTGGATTTGGTCCACTATCACGAATCTCTATGATGTTAGAGGCACCTTGCATCCCTGAGCGTGTTTTCCATTCGAGGTCTGATCCTTTGTATGGTAAGGAACCTTGGTTGCTAAACTTCTCTTCAGGGATGAAGCCCGACCAACCATCATGCGTTTCTTGCCCTTCGGCTGGAATTGCCTGTAAGGGTCGGATGTCTGATTTTGCTTTGCTCATTGTGATGACTCCTATGGTGAAATTAAACATCGGATGCGGAACCTTGTTGCGATTCCTGCATCCGACAAAAATCAGATTAACTACAATCAACTACAACATTGCAATTGTTGTATTGGTGGTTCTCTTCCGTTCATGTGTTGCAACACACGCCCGATTTCAAACCCTCAACCCAACTCAGCGAATTGGAATCCCCTCTCGCTGATGGTGCTGTTTGTGTCTGTCCGATAAAAACTTTGGGATTAACTTCCCTGATGGTGTTTCTTTGTGGACTGCCGTTCGGCTTCTTGCGCTGCGATCACATGTAGAGGCTCATCAATGGTTTCAACCTCAGGTGAGAGTGTCGGGATGTTGCTATTCTCCAAAAGAGGCACTCCGTTGCTATCAACGAAAAACGGTTTCAATTGTGATCACCCCTAAATGGTTTGAATTTGGTATTGCTTTGCGGAGCAGTTCGGCCTCGCGCTCGTTCGCCGCGCTCTAATCGAACCCTGTGCGCTGCGCGGGCCGCTCTACGCTACCGGGCGAGAGGTACTCTTGGACCCTACCCGGCCTGAAGTGAGGCCAAAAAAGCAAAAGGCCGCCGATTGGCAGCCCTTCTTCTCACCAAGGACAGTATACCACGCGCTTTTTGCGATTCTGACCATGCCCGCACCTATCCTATTGATTCGATGGGGGTTCCCCCCGGCCCCAAAAGTCTCAGGAAAGTAGTACCTTTTGCCGCACTCCTTGCAAGTCAAAGAATCAAAACGGTTTATTGACGATCCTTCCATCTGGCCTCTCAAGAATTACGGCTTAAGGATTTGACGGGGAACGAGTTAATACGCGAGTTATTCGCTTTATGTTCGCCTCTTAAGCCGTCGCTGTTGACGCCCTGAGCCGTGGCGCGTCGCCTATTTGGTCGCATGGTTTCGCCTTGTATTTGCCTTTTGTTCGCCTTAGGCCAAAATGTAAGTCATTGATAATGAAAGACGTTGATTCGATGGGGGTTTACATAGCGGTTTTGCAGACCGCCGTTTTTTGGCTGTGCAACTATTGAATTAGTTGCAAAATCACTTTTTGGGATTCGAGGCAAGGTCGGAATGGCTTCGACAACCGTTGTCAGAGTGGAGTCAAACCGCACATCAAAACAGTGGGCGATGGTGTTAAGTTGTTATTTTCGATTGGAGTGCATATCAATTTCGTTGGTGTGTGTGTGGTATGTGTGTTTGTGTGATGTAAACAAAGATAGTTACTCCATCAGCTTCACTATTTGATATGCGCTTTTACGTGCGCTTTTACGTGCGCTTTGACACCACTCTGACACCACTTCCATTTTCTACCCCACACACAGGGCGTATTTTGATGTGCGGTCGGGAACTGGACATGTAAAGTTGTTCCGAGTCGGCCTCTTCCAGCCGCGCCTGAGCCGCACGCACTGATCGCAGCACCAAATCAAATCTATATTTTGTGGGTGCACCCCAAGACTCCCGCCGAAACAGGTACAAAATCCGAAGTGTGACCACTACCCATTGTGGTCTAGAAAGCGAAGTGGTCTGGAAAGCAAAGTACCTCGTGATAATATTCATTTAGCCCGAAGACAACGTAGCGGTCAACGTCGGGCAGATCGCAACCGCGAAAGAAAAGCCGATCACCCGCCAAGCGGCCCACTGGCCCTGTACTACGAAGCGGACGGATAGCCGATAACATCGGCCTCCACGAGAGCAGCAGTTAAGAAAGCTCATCTCAGATGGACTCTAGATTTGAGTCCTGCGAAGGATGATCCTTTCAATGCTGCACCCACCTGTTGTAACCCAATCACCAAAAACGTCGGCCCTTGCACACATCGTGTCATGCGACGACTCGCCCCTTGCTGAAATCCTCCAATGGGTTTCCCGCGCAAACGCGCTCAATCGTGCTCTTGCTGAGACCCGCGCAGAGCTAAAGGCAATGCGCGAAGGCAACCCCCATCGAGACTACCTTGCCGACGAACCCAAACAGCTTTCCGAGTTTCCTTCCTACGACTCAACACCGACAAGTAGCAATGAAGTTAGAGCGCAAGAGGATATTAAGCAACAGCACGAACGAGGATGGAAGCACGTTGCTGGAATCAAGGCTTCAAAGTCAGTGGTTATTCGAGATTGGAATGTTACTACCCGCCCGAATTTCTGCTCGACTTGCACCGCAATCTGCAAAGAGTATGTGTCAATGTCCCACGATGGGGCAGGCGGAATCTCTTGCAAGGATTACATTGAGCAGCGAAAGGTTGACACCGAGCAACAAGAAGCGAAGCGCACGAAGACCCTTGAAGAATACTGCACCGAATACAAAAAGAAGAACAACACGAGGTTGTCAGCGCGGGGATGGCTTGGCTATTCACCCGAAGAGATGGATTTGGACATCATTGAAGCTAGAGGTCGCAGCGCGGCTGAGAAGATCACAAAGTTCGATAAGAAGTTGTGGAATAAATCGCCACGTGCAAAGGGCAAGTGGCGCATTCAGTAATCAACTTTCAACAAAGGAGAAAACAGCAATGGCGACCGCCACATTTAGATCACCAACCAACACAGGAGTGATGAACATGGAAAATAGCAACATTAAACCCCGCAACCTTTCATCGGCTGAGTTACAAGAGGTCGTGCGAAAGGTTCACGCGTTACGCAGAGTGAGCAAGACCACAGGCTTCAACACCCTAAACACCATCGTGCAAGTGCTGAAGCCACTCTCAGAGGAAGATTTAGTCGCGGTCGGTGAAGCACTCACACTCAAGCCGAACGAAAAGACCCGCCTTAACAAAAGCTAACCAACAACCCATTTTTCAAACATGCAACCGCTAACGAGGTCTGTGGCGACGGTCTCACTTATGCGCGATTTTGCTGAAAGAGGAAACCAGAACATGACGACCGAACCACAACCAAACATCGTTGAGCAGATAGTTGAGAACACCATCAACTCCTTCATCTCAACAAAAGAAGATCAGTGTGAAACACAGTTTCGTGTAAAGGGTGCAGAAGGCCGCAAGGCTTTGTGTCTTAAGTTGGCCGAATCCTTTCAAGGTACGAACACCCCCTGCTGTGCTCTTGTGGTTGGGAATCCTGAAGCGGCTGACTTGTGGAATGGTGGTTCCTACGAAGACGACACCGGACACAGGGGTTTCTTACCGAATCCGCGCAACATCGTGATTTGCCCGATGGTGAAGACCAATTACAAGGGAAAGGAAGCACAGGCCCCGCGCACGTTTAGCAAACAAAGGTCGGCGCAAGAGATTGCCAACTACATCACAGAATCACGGTTACCTAGCAGCTATTGGGAAAAACTTAACAAGCAACTTCGCATTGAGCCGGATGATCTACGCTACAAAAAGCCAATCTGTGAGCACCCCATTGAGATTCTCATTCTCATTGCACAGGACGGGATGAAGGAATTCTTAACGCACGTTGATTCCATCTCCAACCTCACGATTTACCACATGGACGCTTGCGACTTCACCGAAGAAGGTGGAATCGAGCCAATCAGTGACGTTGCCGTTTTTGAAGATGTCGAAGTGTTGCCGTACCCGGCTGACATCTACGAAGGCACCTTGGCAGGTGAATTTGCCGAGCGATGCACCAAAGGCAACCACATAGCTAACGAGTTATTCATTGAAGCCTTTCTAACCGTGTTGGGTGCGGTGGTTGGGAACCAACTGCGCGGCGATCAGAAGGGCATGTTTGCACGTCAATACATGATTGCTGTAGCACCCCCGCAACACGGAAAAGATGTTGCTATTGATGAAGCACAAGAGGTCTTCCGGGCTGAGTCGGAACAGTTCGACGGTGACGGGCGTGTTGCGGGTTTCCTCACTCACGAAGTTGACTACAAGAACATCGGCGCAAAACCAGTAAACATGGCTTCGGAGAATGCCGCGATTGATGCCGCTCTTAAGTGTTCGCGATTGTTGAATGTACCTCCTGAGTTTGGCAGCTTGCTTGATAAGAGCAGCATTTCAGGTGCGGGCGCGGCCTTGCTTGAGTTGATGTTGGCCGCGTGGGATACGACCTTCCCGAAGTTATCAACAGCGAAAGGTCGTACCTCAGTGCCTTCGCGGTTGTTCTTAAGCATACTCACTTCAATTCAGCCCGATAGGTTGGGTGGAATGCAGGTCGCTTCTGGTTTGTATTCGCGGTGCATATGGGTCACCGTGCCAAAACTTGATGTGAAAGCCAATCTAGCCAAGGTCTTGTACGGTGATTTTCAACAACGATTGTTTGCGAAGTTGCTTCCTTTAGAGAAATCCCCCATCACGATAGAGACTTCGCCTGAAGCACTTCACGTGCTGAATACGTGGTTCGGGGATGTCAAAACTCGCAAGTATGAAGACGTTCAAATATGCACACGAATCAACATCATTGCATTGCGTAAAGCCTTGGTACTTGCATGGCTAAGAAATGAAGAGGTCATCACGGCTGAGGTAATGCGGGCCGCTACACGATGGTGTGACTGGCAACTAAGTGTACGTTCCGAGTTGTTTCTGAGTGAAACCGATAACGATGTTGCGCGGCATCAGGTCAGAATCCGAAAGGCTTTAAGGAAGCAACCATTGACGGCCCGCGCCTTAATGCACATAGTGAACGCCTACCGAGTCGGAACGGTGATTCACGAAATGGCTTTGAAAGGTTTGTTGTCTGTTAAGGATGTGAAAACGCGAGTCACAGGCAGGAAGGATTCATTGGAATTTTACCTTCCAAAGGAAGCGGCATGATGGATAAACAAGTCGAGTTGATGCGGCGATTCATCGTGCAAGAGGCAGAAGCCTGTGAGGGTGCGGACCCGGAAATGCTTACTGTGGTTGGGCGTTCTTTGGTTGATTGGCTTCACCCAAATCCCGATGCCATTGGTGGGGTGCACATCTCTTGCTTAGAGGATGGAAGGAAAGTAACAGTGTTGGTGTGTAAGCCCATGCTTGATTACGAACCAACCATCATGGAGTTTTGGGAAGGCGACAAGCTGTCGGAATTCAAAACCGTGTACTTCTGTCCGAATGCTCTTCTTGTCGTGCGTCCTGCTGAAGAAGATGATGAGAGCCTTTTGAACAGTGGATCATCAGAGGTTGGTTAAATCAAAGGAGATTTATATGCCCGGTCTTTTTGCTAGTTCTCTTGCTGGATGTCATTCAACTGACGAATTTGTTGCAGCGATTCGTTCATGGCCTGAATTATGGAAGGATAATCTGCGACTGTTGGGGAAGCTTGCTCAAGAATCTTCCCACAGTAACGCG
>JGI20189J14885_1000617_pt1 | contig 12012 bp, 9 predicted proteins | sample NGESurdeep072012_10_FD_14885 | JGI IMG/M metagenome (IMG submission 14885) | reverse complement strand
CTTAGCCGGCTGCGTGCCGAATGGCCCGAGCTCAAGACCATCCATGGGCTGCACTATTCGGAGATCCTCGGCCAGGTCTACGAGGACCAAAAGGTGCGGCTGAGCGAGGCTGGGGACGACGGCGTCGCGGAATCCCGCTCAACCTGGAAAACCGGGGACGAAGGCAGCGAGGTTGCGGGAGAGGAAAGCACTGCGGTTGAGACGATAGCGGATGATACCAGCGCCGCGGCCGCCGCTGTCACTAATAAAGGCGTTGCGGCTCCGACGATGCGGGGTGATCTGAGCGTGCCCTCCAGCGACATCGATAAATCGACTCTGCCGCTGGGTGCTCCCAAACGCCTGCGCGATCGGGAGCATCTCCTGTTCGTCGGATCCCTTCCTTGCATCGTCTGCGGCCGCAGGCCCGCCCATGCGCATCATCTGCGCTTTGCGCAACCGCGGGCCATGGGCAGTAAGGTCAGCGACGAATGGACGGTACCGCTGTGTCCTATCCACCACCGCTCACTGCACGATGCGGGCGTGGAAGCGGAATGGTGGCAAGCCAAGGGCATCGATGCCAAGGCCGAAGCGGAGACTCTCTGGCGGCAGCGACTTAGAAACCCCGCGGTGGCGGGCCGGGTGACGGTGGCTCCAGACGGCGCCGCCGTGCGTGACGGGCAGCCACCCGGTGCTGAACTTGGAAACCCCACCACCAAATCGCCGCCAATGGATGAGCAAAATCGGCCCCTGCCGATCAACCTGCGCGCCGACATGCCCCGCTCGCGGTAAGCGGGCTCTCCATCATCATCGCTCGGGCTATTTTAGGACTGGCTATGGCCAGCCAATTTCAAATCGACGCCGATCAACGCAACGCCCAGGTTAGCACCGGTCCTAAGGCGCTCCAGGGGTGGTGTACGTCGCGGATGAATGCGCTCAAACACGGGCCCACCCGCGAAGAAGATCATCATCTTTGGTGAAACAGCGGATGAATTTGAGAAGTTCGTCTGTGAGCTCGTAAGCGCGCTCGATCAAAAGGAGGCGATCGAAGCCCATGGGGCCGAGCGCACCGCTATCTGTGCCTAGCGCCCGCGGCGTTCCTATCGAGGAGACTTTAGTAACCCCGTAGAGCGGGCAGTCGCGTCACAACTTGCGGTGCCGGAAGGTTTTTGAACCAAGTCATTGTATTGAACAAAACACAATTCCGGAAATGCGGAAGTGGGTCAGCTTTAAAACCCCGTATGCTGAAAATATCACTCGATGACCGAAATAGCATCTGGTGCCTGTGCGATGATTTTCCGCACGTCGTCACAGATGTTTTGTGGCAATTGATCGTCGCTCATTGCGGAAATCTCTCCACCTAAATGCACAGCAGATAGCAACGTGTCGTCAATGATTTTGGTTTGGTCCGCCGACAATTTAAATCGCTTTCCCGCACTTTTAAATGCAGTTTGAAGATTAGAATAATCCACGCCACACCGAGGCGCGAGAGCCGTCATATATGCATTTATCTCTACTACCCATTTTATGGCAGCAAATTGCAAATCGTCTGGCTCTTGTTTTTGCCATGCAAAATAAATGGTCGCTCCAGCGAAACTGATCAGCGCCACAACTACGCCGGCAATTTGGAGCTGCTTTATCCGTGACATCAGCACCGCCTTTAGGGGGCGGCGGGTATGATCAATCTGGTGCAAGGCTAGTCATTCTGACCTTTATCGCTTGCGTTGGAAAGTCAAACACTCTTGTGCCCCGATCAAAAGACTCTTTCTCGCTCGCAGTCAGCCAGATAAGCGCGGGTTAGTCGCTGTCAGATGAACCGTCCGGTCTTGTCCGGTGCGGCTTTAATCCCGTGTTAACCGTAGTCATGCTCCATTCGTCTTCCAGCCAGCGATGGAGAGTCCCACGGTCATGCATACCGAAGCCCGCAACATCGGAAGGCGACAAATCGCTCCTACCTTCCACTATCCAAAGGTTTTGGCCAGTCTGCAGCCCATCGGTTTGGCAGCTTTAGTGTCGCCATTAGCTTGCCGTGTAACAAATGTTTACACAAAAATGGGGGCGGCGCTTTTTATAAACCTTACTGCAACCTTAATCGGGCAATTCCGATTTAGTAGTGGATTCCGAGTCGCGGAGTAGCGTCCATTCCGGTATTATAAATTTAAGAAAACCCGCCTAATTTAACGCGGGTTTCTCAATCGGGGCTTCGTCAGTACCTCAAATGCGCAAGGACTTATCATCGCAAACTGAAACCGGGCATCACTGGCTGAGTCTGGGTGAGCGGGCTCCGCGGCGAGATCGACATGATCGAGAAGACGCGGTTGCTCCGTCGCCTACGATCTCGAACGCATCGAGCGCAGATAGCTTCGGCTCGAAATCAAGGTCTTGGCGAAGAGCTTCGGCATCCCTTTCGAGCGCACGAACGCGTATTGCGGGGGATAGGTTACGCATCCTGATCCTCGGCCTCAATTTCGCGCCGGAACTGGCTGGGATCGGGAAGTACACCGGCCCACTAGCGGCATGGCTCGCCCGGCGCGGCCACCGCGTCACCGTGGTGGCGGCACCGCCGTATTATCCCGCATGGCGGATCGGCGACGGCTATCGCGGCTGGGCTTGGCGGCGGGAGCGCTGGCAAGGCTGCACTATAATCCGCTGCCCGCTCTATGTGCCGCGACATGTTTCCGGCCTGCGACGCGTGGCGCATCTCGCGTCCTTCGCCGCATCGAGCGCGCCGGCGGTGCTCGTCGCCGCCCTGGCCGAGAAACCCGACATCGTTATCGCGGTGGCGCCGACACTGTTGTCGGCGCCAACGGCGCTCGCCGTCGCCCGGCTCACGGGCGCAAAATCGTGGCTGCACATCCAGGATTTCGAGGCGGAAGTGGCGCGCCACCTGGGCCTCGTGGGACGCATCCTCCCGCGCCGCGCCAGCGCCGCGTTCGAGCGCGCGGTGCTGAAGCGGTTCGACCTGGTCTCCTCGATCTCGCCCCGGATGGTGGAACGCCTGGCGGAAGAAAAGGGCGTGGCGCAGGACCGCTGCTTCCTGTTCCCGAACGGCGTCGATTGCGAAGCGATCCGGCCACTCGGCCGGCCGAGTACGCTGCGCCAGGAATGGGGATTGCCCGAGGATCGCGTGGTCGCGCTTTACTCCGGCAGTATGGGTGAGAAGCACGGGCTTGAGATTCTCATCGACGCGGCGCGCCTGCTCGCGATGGACACCGATGCCGACTGCGTTGGCGCGGCCCCGCTCATTCTCATCGCCGGCGATGGACCGGTGCGCGCACGGCTCGAAGCGGCCGCGCGCGGTCTGTCCAATCTGCGTTTCGCCGGGCTGCAGCCGGAAGAGAGCCTCAACGAACTGCTCAACCTCGCGGATATCCACCTCTTGCCTCAGCGGGCGGGCGTGGCCGATCTGGTCATGCCGTCAAAGCTCGGGCCGATGCTCGCCTCGGGACGGCCAGTCATCGTGACCGCTTCGCCCGGAACACAACTCGCGGAGGCAATGGCCGGCGCGGGCGCTGCCGTGCCGCCGGGCGACGCCCCGGCGCTCGCCGCGGCGATCCGCCGCCTCGCTAGCGATGCGCCTCTACGCCGTGAGTTCGGTGCGGTAGCGCGGGCCCGAGCGGAGTTGGGGTTCGCTGCCGGACCGATGCTTGAGCGAGTGGAGGCGAGGCTGGAGAAACTAGTTGGAAAGTCAATTGCGACGGCGGTAGTCTCAGCGCCCGCTTAACCGGCGCATGCCTGCCGCAGCTTAAGCGGCTTTAACATAATGATTGACTCGTCCGGCAATATAGCGCGCGGCGCGGTGATTGCCACCGCATTCGTGGTAGATGAGCCGGGCGCGGAGAGCGCATTTCCACAAGTCGGTCGGCGATCATCGTCGCTTTCTTTCCAACGGGTCTATTGGCGGTGCATTGCGTGCTTCTTCGTCACATCGGGCCGCTGCAACCCAACCGCGCGCCTCTTGCTGTTCTGCAACATGCCGCCGCCGCGAATTGGCCTAGTCGATTTCGCTGCCATCCTCAACCGCCTCGGCGTAGAAATCGCCTCGACACCTTTTACTCAGCGCGAAGCCAATGTGCGGCTGTCGAGCTTTGGAAATGTCATATACACGTTCGACGTCCTGGCGGCGGCAGAACAACACTATCCTGGCGGCCGTGTGACGCGGCTCGATCCGGACTGCGTCTGGCGGCGCGGCAAACAACCGGGGGAATCAATGGCACTCCATCTCGCGACATCCCTGAGCGCTCAGTGCTGGCAGTGGATACCGTGGATCGGATTGTGACGCGGGTATGTGGATGACTTGCATCGTTTATAGATCGCAGGTCGAGGTCCGGGCCCCCGAATTGGTTCGTATCCAACGGAGGATTCCTATCTCTCGTCGGGCCGCCTTAACGGGAGCAGCGTCCTTGCCGTTACTCGGAAATAGCGCCTGGCAATCTCGGGGGCTGCCTGCATCCAGAGAAGCAAGAGCCGTATTCGCGCATTATATGGTCTGCTGTCCGACGGCCGGCGAGCATGCGACGGAGCTGGATTTCGCGGCTGAGATCCAACAAGCTCAGTCGCACGGTCTCGATGGCTTCGTCCTCAATTGTGGAAGCTGGGACAGGGAGCCGCGATACCACACTTACGGCACGAAGATTTTTGCGGCCGCTGCAACGCTCGGCACTAATTTCAAGCTGCTCTTTTCCGCCGATCGATTGTCGGTCGACGAGACGGTCACAATGGTCACCGAGTTCTACGACCACCCGAACATGTACCGCTTTCGCGGGCGCCCCATGCTATCGACCTTCGGTGGGGACGACGAATGGGCAAAGGCGTTGCTCAAGTCGCTGGAGGATATGGGAAAGCCAATCGTCTTCGTGCCGTTCTTTTTTCCAAAGGGTTTCGATAAGCGCCTGACGGACGCCAATGTGGCGCAGTTGATTGCCGACAATGGTTATGTCGACGGCTTCTTCTATTTCGGAGCTGGCGGCCCAGGGGACGCCATCGCCCGCACCAGTGAGCGAATCGGCGAAGCATGGAGTCGCGCAGGCAAGCTCTATATGGCGCCGGTGAGCCCATATTATCGGGGCCTGGGCCCGCGAAATTATCGCGTCTTCGAAACCCGCGGCTTCGAAGGGATGGCGGCGCAGTGGAAGGCAGCTATCGACACGGGCGCCCAATGGGCGGAGATCGTCACCTGGAATGATTGGGGCGAATCGACCTATGTCGCCAGTTTCGGGCCACCCGGCGCGACAAATTTGTGGGGACGGCATTGGGGCCCATTGCTCTCGCATGAAGCCTATCTAGCCGCGAGCGCCTATTTTATTCGTTGGTTCAAGACGGGCATTCAGCGTATCGAACGCGACGACCTTTTCTGGTTTTACCGATTGGCTTCGCGCATGGAGCCGGGACGAAGTTTACCGGATAATGCGACCACGAGCTTCCCTGCCGGAAGCGATCGCCTCGAGGATCACGTGTTTGTAACCGTCTTTCTTATCGACGCGGCACGGCTTAAAATCGAGAGCGGCGATCGGACCTACGAATTCGCGCTGGCCGCCGGTGTGCATCATCTCAACGCCGAATTCGCTGAAGGGTCCCAGCGCTTTTCATTGCATCGGCATGGGCGCGCGATCCTCGCGGGCGAAGGCGCATTCCCTATTAGCCGCGACAACTGGGCAAACTTCAATTATCTCGCCGGACACACCGGACCAAGTTGATCAGTTGAAATCTCAACCTTTGACGGTCCGAAAATTCTCATGACGGATTCATTTTCAGCCGCGGACAATCCGGAATATCCGCGGGGGCCGAACGTTCGGCCTCCCGTCGGCGCAAAACGCCGGCTATTCCTGGGTTTTGGCGCCCAAACGGCTGCGCTACTCTTTCGCGTCGCGCAGCAGTTTCTGCTTGTCCCCATTCTCATACGGGGCTGGGGTACGGAGCTCTATGCCGATTGGATCATCATCTATTCGGCAACTGGGTTTCTATCGATCCTTGATTTCGGATTAAAGATCTATTTCGGTAACGCATTGATTGCTGCCTGGTCGAACCAACGCTTTGCCGTCTATCGTCGGCTGATATCGGTAGCGATGTTCATTTATGCCTCGATTCTATCGACGGCAGTTATAGCGCTGGCGGGAATCTCCGCTTTTGTATCATGGCCCGCCTTATTCGGAACCCACGTCATGAACGAGCCCATGGCTCTTCATACAGCCATCATTCTCGCTATTTCTACGTTGCTTCCTATTCCATTCGGTCTCGTTTGCTCGGTTTACCAGGCTCATGGCGATTACAGCCGTGGCACCGTCATGTTCATTATGGTGGACGCCCTGCGCGGCTTCGGTATTTGCCTTGTGGTCCTCTGGGGCGGCTTGCCAGTTACCGCGGCGCTTATCTATTTCGTTATCACAGTCTTTTATTGTATTGGTCTCATATTCGATCAGTGGCGATTTTACGGCGAATTTCAACTGGGCGTATCTGTTCCGAAGCCAGCCGAACTGCGACAAGCGCTCAGTCGAGCGACGCTCTATCTGGCACCCACACTCACGTCACCGGTGGTTCTTTATTTGCCGGTTCTGATGCTCAGCGCGTTTGGCACAGTTTCCGGCGCGGTTGTCGCATACACGGTTAGCCGCACCTTCACCGGATTCATGCGACAGATGGTCAGTCAGTTTTGTCATCCCGTCGGTGCGGAAATGGCGCGCCAAGCCACGATCGGCGATCGAGCGCGGCTGCGGCGTGTCTTCATGGGAGCAGGACGACTGGTTGGTGGGGCGGCAGGGTTGCTCGGCGGCTTTACCCTGATCGTGGCAGGTCCATTCTTGCGCATCTGGACACGAGGTGAGGTCGCGTTTGATCCATGGCTGGTCGGCGCGTTCATCGCCGCGATCATTCTGACGGCACCAGCCCAGGTTGCCTTGATGCTCTACCAATATAACAACCGCCCCCGCATCCTGGTGATTGCGCAAGGCGCATATATGGCCGGAACGGCCACGCTTTGCCTTCTCTTGATCAAGGGCTTCTCCGCGACAGGAGCCGCAACGGCTGCCGGTCTTGCCGAATTTCTGTCCATCGGCCTGTTGCTCCCTTATGCTGCTGCAAAAGAAATCTCCGTTTCGCTGCGGTCGTATTTCGCGAGGTCCTATTCCGCCGCGCTTGGCGCCTTCATTTTAAGTTATGGCGTGGCGCGGGGATGGAATACGGCATTAGACGCTCACGGATTCGTTGGCTTAATCGAACTTGCCATGATTTGGGCTGCAGTTGTCATCGTACCGACTTTCTTTCTGCTTTTAGAATCGCAGGAACGCCAATGGGTACTTGAAAACATCGGCAAGCAGTATACAAAACTCTACGCTGTGTTTACGGCAGTCCGCAAAGGTCTCCGCAAAAAGGATCGCCAAGGATAGCCGGTCAAAATGAACCTGATGGACTGGGATTTATTAAACCTAAGTTTATGTCCACTGTGAGCAATATCGATTGAGATCTCAGCGCATGCGGAGTGTCCACGACAGCACGTTCGGGAACGCCATCGCGACACGGTTAATTCCGAACACTGCTACACTGCAAAAGTGTCTTTATTGGTGTAGTGTTCTATATAATTGCGGTCCGTTCAAAGTGATTAAGACGATCTATTTTCGCGGGTTAGTGCGAGCGTGACATGATCCCAGTTGCCCTTATCTTGCAGACCGCCATCTGGCTTTGGCTCTTTGCTGCCTTCATGCAGAGTCGCACCGGTTCGGCTTATCATCCCTTTTTCTACTACTTGATATTTCATGGGCTGGTCTTCGTCATAAGGCCGATCCTGGTTTATACGTTCAGCTTCGACAGCATGTTTTATTTGATGCGGTTTTACCCGTCTGAAGATGAATTCGTTTTTGTTCTAATTTTGACGACCGTCGGACTCCTCATATATGCGGCGGCGTCCTGGCAGTTCGATAACACCGCTCCGCGACTCGATCGCCCGCATTCGGCGGGTTTCAGCGCCAATGAATGGTACGCGTTTTGGGTCGTGGTTATGTTGCTGGGACCATTGGCGCTTTATTCCATCTATGTCAATTTTGGCTCGATTCAGAATATTGAAAATACAGGCGCTGCGTCGATCATTATGAATCGCGAGCTGACGACTGGAGTGCAAGGATTTACGAATACCACCGGCTATATCGTCGACGCGGATAGTTTCTTAGGCACAATAACGCTCATGTATCTCTGGGGAATGCGTTTTCGCCTTTGGAGCTTCCTTCCGCTGCTTATGTATCTGAGCGAGCGCTCCTACTTGGGAACGGGGCGCTGGACCATCATCCTAACGGCGGCGGCGGGCATATTGCTGTACGCGTTGAACCGGAATTATCGGTGGCTTCCCTGGCGTGTCATTTTCATCGCCATCCCACTTATGCTGGTTTTTCAGCAACTCGGAGAAAATCGCGAGTATGTCCAGGACATGTTTACGGGTCAGCAACCGCCTGACCCCGATCCGATTTTGCAGGGTAAGAGCTGGATCGAGCGGCAGGACGGCCCTGATTTCGCCAATTTTGACTTTCTCGCTTATATCATAGACGCCGTGCCAGATAAATCGGACACCTATTCCTACTTCACACAGTACCTTCAACTTTTCACCGAGCCGATTCCACGCATTCTCTGGCCGGGCAAACCTTACGGCGCGCCGATTGTGCTCGTGAACCTGAACGATTACGGCAGTTTCACCGGCTGGACGGAATCTCTCATTGGCGACGGTTGGGTGAGCTTCGGGTGGCTCGGCGTCTTCATCACCATGTCGTTCGTTGGGTATGTGACCGCGCGGATCCATCGCTGGTTTTGGCGGGGAGCGGCGACTAATTTTAAGGTCCTAACCTATTGCGTCTTCGTGCCCCTGACAATGCAATGGTATCGCGACGGCGGCATCTCCATCGCCAAATTCGTCTTCTCAACCATCGTTCCAATCCTGCTTTGGAAGCTCGTGCTATCCATGCTGCAACAACGTTCCGTCAAGGCTCGCGAGAGTGCCTTGAGAAAATCCCCGTCACCCATGCCATGAATGATCGACCGCGTTCGCCGAGATAGATATTTCTTCGCCGTCGATCGCCGTCGCTCCTTCTATCATTGAGGGTCAAGGAAGATGCGCATCGGAGTCTTTCATCCGGGCACCCAGCATTCCTGGCAAACCGCCCTCGCCTTCCAGGAGCAGGGTGGCCTCTCCTGGTATGCAACATCGGTCTTCTACGATCCGAGGCGTTGGCCCTACAGAATCGAGTCCTTTGTCCCGGCACGCTACCGTGCTCGGTTGTCCCGGGAATTCACACGCCGATACACACCCCTTCTCGATCCCGAGTTGGTGCGCCATCTCGGGTGGTGGGAGTGGCTCGAATCCGCCGCGTCGAGGCTCGACGCGCGGAAGCTCAGTAGCCGGCTGAACCAGATCGGCAACGCGCGATTCGGCGCTCAAATTATCCGACTCATCGAGCGAGAGCCCGTCGATATAGTTTGGGGGTACAACAGCTCGGCGCTCGAGGTGTTTCGTTGGGCCAAGCCGCGGGGCATCCGATGCATTCTGGACCAGACGATCGGCCACCCGGTTGCACAGAATGCTATCGCAAAGGCTGAGAAGGAGCGGCACCCGGAATTCTTCCTGAACAACTATGCTGCGTTCCCGCAAAGCTGGATCGATCGTCAGAAGGAGGAACTGGAGCTTGCCGACCGCGTTGTAGTGGGCTCCGAGTTCTGCGCCCGGACCTTGACCGACAACGGATGCCCACGAGATAAGATATCGACCGTGCCCTATGGCTACGATGAGACCCTGATGCCGGATCAAATGCCCGCGCGATCCGATCTACGCTCCCGTGCACCGAAGTTTGTCTTTGTTGGTACGGTCGGCCCTCGCAAGGGCGTGCAATACCTTCTTCCAGCCTTTGCCCGGCTACCGAGGAGTGCTGCGTCTCTCACCCTAGTGGGGCAGCTCGATATTCCGGTCAAAACATTCGAGCGCTTCGCACATCGCGTGCACCATGTCCCGCAGCTTCCGCGCTCGGAGGTTATGCGCTTTTTTTTGGATAGCGATTGTTTCGTTTTTCCGACCTTGTTCGAGGGCGGAGGAATTGTCCTTTACGAAGCACGTGGCGCAGGGTTGGGGATCGTTCAATCGAATGCGTGCGGCGACGGTGTCGTCGGCGATTGCAATGGAATTGTGCTTCAATCCGTGTCCGATGATTCTGTTTCACAGGCGATTGAATCCGTTTTGCATAATCCCGATCTCCTTTGTAATTGGCAAAACGCCTCGTGGGACATGCGGGGCGAACGAACCTGGTACCGGTATCGCGAGAAAGTCCGTCAGCTTGCCATGCAGCATTTCTCATGAGTGTCCGATGAAACCAGTCGTTGTCTTCGTTTGGGACAATTTTGGCCCTTATCATATTGATCGCCTCGAGGCGGCATCGTTGGCCCTTCAAGATACTCATCGCGTTATCGGCATCGAGATTTCCGGGAATAGCCTGATGTATTCCTGGACGCGCACCGAGCAGTTTTCAGGATTCGAGCGCATCACGCTCTTTCCCGATCGATCATTCGAGTCTGTTTCCGCTGGTCGAAAATTTTTCGCATTGGCTCGCGCATGCGTGAAGGCGCGGGCGCAGTATCTTTTTTTATGTCATTACGAGACCATCGAGATCTACGCAATTGCTTGGTTGCTGCGAGCATTTGGCACTCGGATCTATCTCATGATGGAGTCCAAATTCGATGACAAGCAGCGCTTTGTTGCAAGTGAGTTCTTGAAGAAAACATTTTTCTTGCCCTATCGTGGGGCACTCGCCGGTGGAGAACGTACACGCGAGTATCTTCGGTTCTTCGGCTTCGACCCGGCGAAAATTCATTTCGGTTATGACACGGTGTCGATGGACCGTATCCGCCGGCTTGCTGGCTCGCCGCCCGCGCCGGCTGGGATTGACTTCCGACATCGTCACTTCACCATCGTGGCGCGCCTGGTTCCGAAGAAGAACATCGCGATGGCGCTCGCGGCTTATTCGGAATACTGCAACGTTGCCGGAGCCGCGGCGCGCGAACTGCATATTTGCGGATCGGGCGAGCTCGAGGAGCAACTTCGTGGAGCCGCGAAGCAGCTTGGTCTCGCGAGCGTGGTATTCCGCGGCTTCGTCCAATCGCCCGAGGTGGCGCAGATTCTTTCATCGACCTTGGCACTCATTCTTCCGAGCGTCGAAGAGCAATGGGGCCTCGTCGTCAATGAGGCGCTAGCCATGGGTGTGCCAATCCTGTGCTCTTTGAATGCGGGTGCCCGCGACCTGTTGGTCAGAACGGCGATCAACGGTTACGTTTTTGAGCCCGACAATTCGGATGGGCTCGCTCAACTTTTGTCTTGGGTGGGGTCCGATGAGCGCGAATGGCGACGCTTGGCGGAAGGCTCAAATCGTCTTTCGGTGCTAGCCGACACCGCACATTTCGCGGCGGCGATTCGTCAGATCACCGGCGCGGAATCATCAGGACAACCGGTAGAGCCGCACGCCCCTTCACGATAGGCGGCGAATCGACTCGCTGAGTTTCCCATTCTGAAGAAAATCGGTGTCAATCAAATTTACGTTATGCAGCTCCGGCGATGATTGATGACTTTTATACCACTTTCCGCCTGCGCACCGGACGAGCCGGGCTACCATAGCAGATCATGCCTTTCGGCAGGTCGCGGAGCACGGTACTGCGCGCCCCGACGACCGTGCCGTCGCCGATGGTCACGCCAGGCGCCACAAAAACGTCGCTGGCGATCCAACATTCGGCGCCGATCGAGATCGGTACAGCGAGTATATCGAAGGTGATGCTTGCCGGGTCGTGGCTGCCAGCGCAGAGATACGTATACTGCGAGATGACGCTATGGGGGCCGATGCGAATATCCGAAAGCGAATAGAGCGTGGCGCCGTCGCCGATCCAACTATGGTCGCCAATCCAAACCTTCCACGGATAGGTGATCTCGGCCGAGGGCCTGATCAACGCGCCGCGACCCACATGCGCACCGAAGAGCCGCAGCAGGAAGCGGCGCCACCCATAGAAAACTTGCGGCGACAGGCG
>JGI20189J14885_1000616_pt1 | contig 12017 bp, 10 predicted proteins | sample NGESurdeep072012_10_FD_14885 | JGI IMG/M metagenome (IMG submission 14885) | reverse complement strand
AGCACCCCCGCGCGGGCTGCACAATATATGAATGGAGAAGCGTTGCTGAGCAATTGTGCAGGGGCGAGTATTAGTTACGGGCTATGTATAGGTTATATTGAAGGTGTCGTGGACTACGCTGATATCGTTCGTTTAAAGTTGGGCTTCCCTGCGTGCGTTCCACCGGGCGTGGAAGCGGGCAAATTGAGCGATATCGTTGTTAATTATCTTCGGGATAATCCGACGCGTCGTAAATTAGCGGCAAGCCTATTAATTATTGATGCCGTCAATGCGGAATGGAGCTGCAAAGAGCTAGTCCCAAATTTGGGCCATCAACAATTTGGAGACTATCTCGGTCACCCTATCAACGGTCGCTGGTCAAGTGCGCGGGTGGCCGATGTGCGGGTCGATGAGGTAGCGTTGATCGATTCGATTACCATCCGTGAGATTGTGGGTGTATGAACCGAATGGAATCAGCGGTTAACCCTTAACAGTAGTCGTTCAATCGCCTTGCAGAGTCGCGCTAACTGGGGCTAGTAATTCGACAGGTTGCGGTTGCGCCCTGGATGTTCGGGCGTAAGCACGGCAGAAGCCACCAGGCCAAGTTGCGTCCAGAATTAGGGCGCCCATGGAGGCTTCTGTGATTATCGTATTTTCCGTTGTCATTATGGTATTGGGCGTCGCTATCGTATTTAGCGCGCAGATATTATCTGCTCAGCGCCAAACGCTGGAGCACTGGGGTGGTATTATTTTCCTAGGGGGTTGCACCCTCTTTGGGATCGGATTTGGGTGGTTCTAAGCGCCTTCGCGGCGGATAACGAGGATCCGGCTCAGGAGCCTACGGAACCAACCGCCTATTCGTGCAGCGCCTTTTTCCTGAAGCCAGCATGGGACGGTCACCCTCAGCTCCTTTAGGAACAAAGTCCGGTCCTGTCCATCCCTGAGATTACGGCAAGGCACCGTCCTCGCGCTGACTCGACCCGACGACGAGCGGCCTCCAACGGACGCTTCCGGAAGCGCGCCGCGCACTCAAAACCCAATTCCGCGCCGGCAGAGGCAGCCTCCTCGAATTAGGTCGGCGGCGGTCATCGTGGCTAAATTGTGTAAAGACACATTTTCAATTCATTTACACTTTTTTAATCTTATCCAGCCTCCGGGCCATTAAAAAACGAGGAAATCCGCGGGTTTCCTGACCACCGACTCTTGGCACGCGACTTGCGAGGGTATTCACGTTTTCGGAGGTCCGCTGAGACAATGACGGTAGCTTCTACCGGCCATTCATCGGTCGGACCGAAACCCTAACAGAAGGAAACTTTCCATGCGTCATCAACATCTTCTGGTTGCGGCTTCGGCCCTCCTGATTGGGCTCGGCGGCACCAACTATGCGTTTGCAAACAACCCGGACCCGCAAGATCTGGAATCCAAGACCACGAACGCTCTGGCAGCTTCGGTCCAGGCGGGCGAGGTCGAGGGAGCCTACGTTGAGGGCAATCTCTCGACTAATACCATCAATGGCAACTCGTTCAGCAATGCCAAGGGCATGTTCAACGTCCAGCAAAATGGCGGCGCGAACAGCCTGCAGCAGAGTGACAACACCCTCGGCGCGATTTTGGGTTGCACCTGCACCGACACGGCCGAACACACCTCGGCCGGCGCGTTCGCCTTGAGCGCGCAGGTCGCCTCGGTTGATGGCGGCAAGTCGATCGGCGCCGTGAATACCTCCGAATCGAAATCAAACACCGAGAAAAGCGCCAGTGTCCACTATGAGACCAACGCCGGCGCATTTACCTCCACGCACTCCGGTTCTCATAGCGACTCCAGCACCTCCAACTCGAGCAATAATGGCGATAAGAACACCTCTACCTCGAGCTATAATAGCGTGAACAACGGCTCGGGCGGTAACACAGCCGGCACTGGCAAGTTGTCAACGAGCACGGACACCGATAGCGGCAGCGGGTCAAGCTCAGAATCCGGCCACTTCTCGTCGACGGAAGCGAGTGCCCACTTTGACACCGAGGCGTGGCACTCCCTTGAGACCACGACTGCGGTTGCCTCAACTAACGGCATCAACAATGCCTTCAGCGGCGCTGTTGGAATGTTCAATGTGAGCCAGAACGTTGGCAACAACTCGATGCAGCAGGCCTCCAATACGGCTGCGGCGATCATCGCGAAGTAAATCCGACTCTTGTTTCGGGTGCATCCCCAGGGCCGCAAGGCCCTGGGGATCAGCATAAAAAGTTTAAGGAGGCACCATGAGCGCATTGAAATCGGCTTCTGCTTTCGTGCTCGCGACAGTGGTCTTTGCAGGCTCGCTACTGCCGGCCCGTGCCGGGGAAGATCTCGCGAATTTGTTGCCAGATAATCAACATCTTTCAGCGGGCGTCCTTGCGGACCAGCGGGGGGGCTCGGCTCTCGCAACCGCCACTGCGACCGTGTCGAACAATTTTAGCGCTTTCGATGTGACGGGATCGAACTCCAACGTGGGCTCGTTCACGGGTGCGTCGGGGGTGTTCACCGTGCTTCAAAACACCGGCAATAACGTCGCGATCCAGGCCCAGACCGTTCTCAACGTCACGCTCCACTAACCGGTTTCGACCGGCGCAAACGCCGTAATTAGGTGCGAGGACGTTCGATGAAGTCAGATTGGTTCAGGCTTGCTCTGGCGACGATCGCGGCGGCGACGATGGTCGCTTTTTGCGTTGTTGCCATGCCATCCGGCGCGAGCGCGGGCGAACTCAGTTTTTCCGATGACGTCGGATCATACACCGTCCATTTGACGACTTTGGCAGAACTCAGGTTCCGCACCGTCATTCGGCAAAAATATGATTTCAGCTGCGGCTCGGCTGCGTTGGCGACATTGCTGACCTACCACTACGGTCGGCCGACCAAAGAAACCGCGGTCTTTCCCGACATGTGGGATCACGGCGACCACGAGAAGATCAAAAAACAAGGCTTCTCGATGCTCGATATGCAGGGCTACCTGATGCGGCGGGGCCTCCGGGCGAACGGGTTTCAAACGACTCTTGACCGTCTCGTGAAGGCCGACGTTCCGGGGCTCGTTTTGCTCAACGTCAATGGCTTCCTGCATTTCGTCGTCCTCGATGGCGTCAAGGACGGGCGGGTGCTGGTCGCGGATCCCGCGTTGGGCATCCGGGCGATGAGCCTGAACGATTTTCAAGCGCACTGGAACGGCGTCTTCTTCGTAATTCTCGACGACGTGCAAGACGCGCGTAAAACTTTCAATCATGCAGAGGATTGGGCGGTCCAGCCGGTTGCTCCCGTCGATATGGCGAGAAACATCCAGAGCCTGGCGAGTTTCATGCTCTCTCTGCCGAGTGCAAATCAGTTACGGTTTTAGAATCTTAAAGGGAGGTCAAGAATGACGAGGTCAAGAATGACAATGTCGTACACGCCGTTCCTCCCGGGCGCCATCAACTGCGCAGGGAAACGTCTTCGGCAGAGATTCTGGTCTGGAAGCGCCTTAGCGGCATTGACCGTGACATTGGCGACAACGGCGTCACCCGCGTTTGCGGAATTGTCGCGCGCCCACGCGAATGATTTGATCGCATTCAACGATGCAAAAGTACTGACCGCCTCGGAGCTGGACAAAGTACGGGGCGGATTTGACGCGGGTCAGGGGTTATTTGTCCAGATCGGATTTGAGATCGACCAATTCGCGAATAACGTCCTGCAAAATCAGGTGTCTGTGGGTCCGATTAACATTCAGGGCAATAAAGTCACGAATACTTTCACGGTTACCCAGACTACAGCGAACAGTGGGCCAACGACGACCACCTTGACGCAACTTCCAGCCGGCGGTCTGACGGCGCTCACCAACCTCAATAGCAACCAAACCGTGCTGGCCGTGACGGTCAACAATGGTTCAATCCAGAGCCTGATTCAAAATCAAGCGAATAATCAGGCGCTAAAGAACGTCACGACCGTCAATGTGACGACCCAAGGCCTCATAAACGCGATTCACAATGTTGAAGACGTATCGCGGATTAACCAAATGGTTCATCAGTGGCACTGAGTCACCGAAGGGTCGGGACTATGCAGGAGAAGGAACTCTGCGAAAGCTGATTTCTTCAATTGTGGAGGAATTCTGCAATCCGCAGCGGCAACGCCCGACACTCGGCGAGCTAAGCCCGGGCGAGTTCGAAACCAAGCATTGATCGCTGAGGGGATTCAACGATCTAGCAGGAGCAACGGAGATCGGTCGCATGTCAGAAGACAGTACCAATAGAATGATTGGGTTTCCGGCGGCTGAGCAGGATCGCTCCACCGATCATCACGGTCTTAGGACAGGTCAGCTGCGCGGGTTCGTCGCATTCCTGTCGTTGCTCACAAGCGTAGCGGCGGCGTTACCAGCCGCCGCGGCGGAAAAATCGCCGATAACGCCAGTTGCGTTTACCCTCCCTTCACCCGCGGCCGCACAGCTCCTCCCGAGCTCACCGGCTGTCCGCAATGGTGATGGGCTGGCGTTTATCAACGACCAACCTCTCGGGATTGTGCTCCTTGATCAGCAGAGAGCCGGGGGCATATCGCCGGCTGTTCCGGCGATTGGACCGGGCGTCATCATGGCGCGTGTTATTCTGTGGGATGAGGTAAATCCCAAGAGTCAGGCCAATCAGGCCGCTGGCACGAGCTACACCTCCACCATACAAATTCGGTAAATCACGGGACTAGCCAATACAGCCTGGCCGCGCGTCGCGCACCACCAGCAACACCAAAAAGGCGGCCGCGGCCCGTCATCTGCCTCGTGTGCCGCTCCCTGGGCCACCCGCAACACCGCCGCCGCCCTGTGGCTCAGCACCATGAGATCGCAGGGCCAACTCACACCCGGGACGCGCCCCACGCATAGATCTGGGGCGAAGAGCAATCCAGGTGAATTTATAAACTTGACCGTGTGATGGGGATATTGTGCTTCTGAATCAGGCGGTAGAGGGTCACGCGGGATACCCCGATCTCCGCGGCCGACCGTTTAATGTTGTAACGGTTTCGCTCGAGTGAGGTTCTGATTACTGTTGCTTCCAATTTGGCTTGGGCGCGCCCGAGCTCTCGATCCGCTAGAAATTCGTTCTTAGAAATCCCAAGGCATTCCGCTGGAATAATTGAGGTGTTCGTCATAACGACTCCTCGGCGAATGCAGGCGATAAGTTCACGTACGTTGCCTGGCCAAGAATGAGTTAAGATTTTTTCACGTGCTTCAGGCGAAAATTCAAGGGCGTCACGATTCGTTTCCTGAGCAAATGTCCGAAGGAAAAATGTCGCGAGTAACATGATGTCTTCGCGCCGCTCCCGCAAGGGCGGTATGGAAAGCAGAAGAACATTCAACCGATAAAATAAATCCTCGCGAAACTTTCCATTTCCAACCATCTCAAAAAGATTGACGTTTGTCGCGGCAATAACGCGCGCATTCACGGAAATGGACGTACGACCCCCAATACGCTCAATGGTCTTCTCTTGGAGAAAGCGAAGTAGATGGGCCTGAATCTCGAGCGGCAGGTCAGCAATTTCATCTAGAAATATTGTTCCGTCATTGGCGGTCTCAATCCGACCGATCTTTCGCGCTGTAGCTCCGGTGAAGGCGCCTTTCTCGTATCCGAACAGTTCCGAGCCAATCAGGGTTATCGGCAACGCACCACAATTGATTGCCACGAATGGTCCCTTATTGCGGACGGACCTTTCGTGTACCGCGCGCGCGGCTAACTCTTTCCCGGTGCCGCTCTCGCCAGTGATAAGGACGGGGGCATCGCAGTCGCCATAGCGTCGGATCGACTCAAAAAGGACCCGCATAGGCGGGCTGTCGCCAACCATATATTCAAAAGACTCCGCTTGGCCGTCGACGGTCGGCAATTTTTCTTTTGTTTGGGCGCAGGCCGCGGTCGCAGACGTGTTGGCGCCCATCTCGAAGAGGCGATGTCGCAACGCCGGGTTAGAAGAGGCCATATCCAAGAGGAGCGCGGCGAGCTTGTCGACGGGAATACGAGAAATAGCTTCCAGATCCAAAGACACCGAAGAATCCGCTGCCGATATTTCGGCAACGTGACCTCGACTTTTATTCACCACGAGCCCCCTTTTTTGCCGTTGGTGAAACGCCTTTTGGAAAAGACGCGTCAAAAATGGATCAACGTCTATGTGTTCGATACTGAAACAGGTTGCAGTTTCAGTCAAGCGCGCAGCCGTGTCGGCGCCATTTTTAAGTGGTAGAAATTTTTACATTGGCAGCACAAGTGTAATAACCACCGACTATGTGTAGTCAGATCCTTAAAACGGCGACTTTTATCCACAGACGAATGTAAAATACTCCGACATCACGACAAAAATCTTACACCTGCCGCGAAGCGCCCGCGTCACCTGTTTGAGAAGCGCGCCAGCCGCGATACTTTCTCCGCGAGGGGCCATGCTGACCCGCTCGAGAGAATGAGGGCGCAGATCTCCCGTGAGGGACAATGATGCCGAGTTATGGCTGACGGCGCTCCGCGTCGAACGATGGGCGATGGTCGCAGGATGGCGATCATCGCCAGGATGCGTCGGCACAGATCGCGGATCGTGTCCTAATTTATAATTTGAATTTGGAGCGTCAGAGGAAATGTCTGTCCGTCCGCAGCGGAACGATAGGGGACAGGAATTCTCATTTCCCGTATCATCTTTGGCTATGTTGCAATGCAAACCCGCGCCAGTTACCCCCGTGTCAATACCAACGAGCCCAATCGCACGATCCAAGCACAGTGCTCAATCCCACTAATGGTATTATAAAAGCGTTGCGACCCAATCCTATGGGCTCAAAGCGGGGCAGGCTTTACGATGTGTTATAAAAATTGACTGTGTATGATTTTTTGTGGTGGGTTAGCGCCGAGTGGGGTTAGGGGGATGAAAATGAAGTTCTTATTTCTCGCGACGGCGGTTGGGGTTTGCCTGGCCCCCTGCGTTGTCGTGGCAGCGGACAATGGCACACCGACAGGAGCCGATACGCTTACCAAATTGGAGCAACGTCTCCAACAGCAACAGCGGCAACTGGATGACGCGCAAAAGAAGATCGCGGACCAACTGGAGCGTCTAAAGCAAGAAGAACAGGCGTTGCGTGACCAGCAAAGTCAAATCAATTTGCTGAAAACCTCAGTTTCCACAAATAACGAAATTCACCCACCAAATAACACAGTTCACCAGAGTCTATTAACAACTCAGATAGCGGCCCTTGGCAAAGGCGATCAACTCGCTCAAGGTCCTGATGGGTCGCCCACTTCGATAGGCCCGACCGAACCTCAAGAACGTCCGACGATTCCGGATGTGGCGCTTGCCTCGCAAGGGGGTGTCTTGACTCCCAAAGGTGTATTTTCGCTTGAGCCTAGCTATCAGTACCAATACATCTCGACCAATCAGGTGTTGCTCAGCGGATTGACAATTATTCCCGGCATCACACTCGGTACGACCAATATCAGACAGTTAGTCGATCGGGTGAACACCTTCACCCTCGGGGGTCGCCTCGGCGTGACCGATCGTCTGGAAGTCGAAGTGCAGATCCCGTTTATCTATCGCCTCGACGATACGACATTCCAGCCAATCGGCAGCGGTTCGGAAGTAACCAATACGACCTCGGGCAAGGGCCTCGGCGACGTCTCCTTCGGCGCCCATTATCAAATTAACTCTGGGGCCGGAGGATGGCCCTATTTCATCGGGAATTTTCTCGTGAAGACGCGTACAGGGAAAGATCCGTTCTCAGTTCCCGTGAATTTCAATACCGGCCTGCCAAGCCAGCTACCGACCGGAACCGGGTTTTACACGCTGCAGCCGAGCGTGACGGCGATTTATCCCTCTGATCCCGTAGTGTTCTTCGCCAATCTGCGTTACAATTACAATATAGGTCGGACCGTGACGTTGCAGCCGACGCAATTCACGAACGCTGTTGCCCAAAACGTGAACCTCCAACCCGGTGGCGGCATCGGCGCGACCGTCGGCATGGGTTTCGGCATCAACGATCGTGCCTCCTTTAGTCTTGCTTACGAACAGACCTACTTCTTTCCAACGACCGAGAACGGCCAAAGTCTACCGGGATCCTACTATGATATTGGCGCTTTTGACCTTGGCTTGGGATATCGGTTCACGCCCCGCACCTCGGTCAATGTGGGTGTCAGTATCGGGACGACCAAGGCTTCTCCTGATGCCGCGCTGATGGTTCGCGTTCCTATAAAATTTCAAGTCTACGATTAGCCAAAGCGCGAACCGGCCAGCGGTAGGCCCCCGAGTTCGTAGGGGAGCCGGTAAAGGCTTGGCGTCACCGGTGACCTGCTCTCCTGAAATGCCCCTATGGTTAGGGTCTGTTCTTCGGCAGGAAATGGTAAAAGCAGCGAACCCGGTTTACGGAAAAGCAGATTATCGGGATACTTCAGGGAGCACCGGGCCGGGCCTCCGGGCTCGGCGCTGTGCGGAAAGCGCGGGATCCGCGGTGCGACCTTCGACGAGTAGAAGATAAAGTACGGCGGCCTTGACGTGTCAGAGGCACGCCGGCTGAAGGTGCTGGAGGCCGCGAGAACGCCCAGCTGAAGAGGCTGCTGGCCGAGGCGATTTTTTACGTCAACGGGATGCTGAAGAAGAGGGGACCCTCCCTCAACGCGCTTTTGCTGCCGCCGACCTCACGAGTGCTATTCGGCCGGCTGCGGGAGTGGGCCGAGCCACTCCTTCGGTTAACGGATTCTACTTGCTGCTCGGCCGCGCGGCGAGGCAAAGGGTCCCAAATCAGAGAATTGCCATTAATGATTGATAGGGAAAGCTGTGATAACAATAACAAAGAAGCGACGGAAATTAGTAACCTAGAGCCGTAAAGTGCCATCACCATCGACACCGAACAGCAAAGCGCGGCGTCTGCGAAATGAAACGCTGGCTATTCATCACGGCTATAATAATGATCCAACGACAAAGGCTGTCGCGGTCCCAATCTATCAAACCGCCGCCTTCGCTTTTGATAGTGCCGAGCACGGGGCGGCACTTTTCAATCTCGAAGTCGAAGGTTACCGTTATGGTCGAATAAGCAACCCAACCAATCGCGTGCTCGAAGAACGTGTCGCCGCGCTTGAAGGCGGAATCGATGCGCTGAGTGTCAGTTCCGGACAGGCGGCATTACATTATGCGGTGCTCAACCTTACCGAGTTGGGTACGAATATTATCTCCACTCCGAAACTCTATGGAACGACCCATACGCTATTTGCTCATATTTTGCCGCGATACGGAATTACGACGCGATTTTCTGAAACGGATGATCCCAGCGATGTGGAACGTCTCATTGATGACGATACGAGAGGAATCTACTGCGAAAGCGTCGGCAACCCCGCGGGCAATATTTCTGATATCGAAGCTCTAGCGAATGTCGCGCACCGAAACGGTGTTCCGTTGATCGTCGATAATACCGTTGCCACACCGCTTCTACTGAGACCGATTGAGTACGGCGCCGACATCATCATCCATTCGTTGACAAAATTCTTAGGCGGGCACGGAACAACCCTAGGCGGAATTATCATCGATAGCGGCAATTTCCCATGGGCAGAACATGCTCGTCGGTTTTCCATGTTTTCCACGCCGGATCCTTCGTATCAGAACCTCAACTACACCGAACATTTCGGAAAGGCGGCCTATATCGGACGCTGCCGTTGTGTGTTCATGAGGACAACCGGATCTATCTTATCGCCATTAAGCGCTTTCCTCTTGCTCCAAGGAATCGAGACGGTGGCCGTTAGGATCGATCGCCACGTTGAAAACGCGCGACGCGTCGCAGAATTCTTGCGCGCAGATTCTCGTGTCGAATGGGTCGATTACGCCGGGTTCGTCGATAATCCCTATTATGAACTTGTGAAGAAATATCTGGGGGGCCGCGCGTGTTCGCTACTCACCTTCGGAATCCGTGGCGGATTTGAGGGCGGCAGAAAATTTTATAACGCGCTAGAGTTGATCAAGCGATTAGTCAATTTGGGCGACGCCAAAACGCTCGCGTGCCATCCGGCGTCGACCACACATCGGCAGATGTCGCCGATCGAGCAGGCAAAGGCTGGTGTTAGGCCCGAGATGATTCGGCTCAGCATTGGCATTGAGCACAGCGACGACATTATCGACGACATCGATCAGGCATTAGATAAAGCGGTAGCTGACGATGGGCGTTTGGTACAGCAACGTTAGCGTTCCAGAGCGACTTATGGTGCGGTCGAGCAAAAAATTCACTGTCCAAGAATCCCAGCTGCGGGACCGTGCTCGACCCGGAATCGTCATCGGCCTTGTCAATAATATGTCGGATTCGGCCATACGAACAACGGAACGTCAATTCCGTGAATTGCTCTCCGCTGCGTCGCAGAATATTGAAGTTCACCTAAGAGTATTTGCATTCTCCGAGCTACCCCGGTCTGAGGCGGGTCGGTCATATGTCCGGCAATACTACGAAGATATCAGTGATTTATGGACCGCGTCAGTCGACGCCTTAATTGTGACCGGACGGGAGCCAAGCACATCACTGCTGACCGATGAGGCCTGTTGGCCCACGCTAACAAAGCTATTTGATTGGGCGGAGCAGCATACCGCGTCGACAATTTGGTCCTGCCTAGCGGCACACGCTGCCGTTCTGCACGCCAGTGGCGTAAGCCGGTATCTCTTTCGCGAAAAGCTCTCCGGTGTTTATACATCGACGAAGGTCGTAGACCATCCGCTCCTCCTCGGAATTTCGCAGGAATGGCGCGTTCCGCATTCTCGTTATAACGACCTCCGCGAGGATGAGCTTCGGTCAAAAGGTTATGAGGTCCTGTCGCGGTCGCCCGACGTCGGCGCTGATATATTCATCAGGGATAAGAAAAGTCTATTTATCTACGTGCAAGGTCATCCCGAATATGAACCGCACACTTTGTTGCGCGAATATCGTCGCGACATTGCCGCATTCGTCGCTGGCGAGCGCGAGCGGTATCCCAACGTCCCGCAGGGATATTTCGACGAGGAAACAGAAACGGTCTTGGCTCAGTTCCGCCAACGAGTGTTGCGGGATCGACAAATCGATTCCCTGACGAGCTTTCCGCTGCTTGCGGCGGAAGGAAAGTTGATCCACGCATGGCGCAAGCCAGCCATTCGTCTCTATGCCAACTGGTTATCCTATCTTAGCGAGAAGAAGGCACGGCAACTCGCGATGACGAAAGCGTCTGCTCCCCGAGAGCACAGCCAAATTTGAGCGTATAGTGACAGAAAGTTACCTGTTGTCATCGACAATGCACGACGCTTAAGGAAGCGAGATCGTTCACCACATGAAGAATCACCGGGCATTCCGCGGATCTAATCTATTTCCTCTTCCAAAAACGCGTAAGCGTTTGGATGATTTTCTCGCGCGTGAGTTGAGCAAAGCGACGGAACGTGTCGTTCGCGGCTCCGTCACGCCAACATTTGATTTAAGCACCTTCAGAAAGGAACTGGGTGAATTCGATTTTGCAGATCCGCGCCCCATGGACGATGTTTTGTCATGGGTGATTTCACAGATGGAACACGGGCTCGTTCACGTGACCCATCCGCGCTATTTCGGGCTATTTAATCCAGCGCCGACATTTCCAGCTCGATGCGCCGACCGGATCGCGGCCGAGTTCAATCCGCAGTTAGCAACCTCAACCACCTCTCCCGCCGCAGTCGAAATTGAATCCCATGTTATTCGTGCGGTTGCACGGCGCGCCGGATTCCCCGAGCACGCGGCGGGCCATTTTACTACGGGCGGTGCCGAGGCCAATTACACCGCCCTTATTTGCGCGCTTACGCAGGCAAATTCGCGATTTGCGGCCGAAGGCGCGCGCGTCTTTAGTGGGGCGCCAACTTTCTACGTATCCAGAGAAAGCCACCTCGCCTGGCTAAAAATCGCCCATCAAGCGGGCATAGGCCGGGATGCGGCTCGTTTGGTGGCAACCGATGGACATGGTCGAATGGATGCGAGGGCGCTCGCTAACGCGGTGAAAGCCGACCATGCTCGAGGTCACGTCCCAATAATGATCGCAGCCACGGCGGGAACGACCAATGCGGGAATGATT
>JGI20189J14885_1000613_pt1 | contig 12032 bp, 10 predicted proteins | sample NGESurdeep072012_10_FD_14885 | JGI IMG/M metagenome (IMG submission 14885) | reverse complement strand
TGGAGGATCTTGGTTCGGTGCGGTCGGGTTCTGAGTCATCAACCGGAATCTCCTTTTTGAATTCAAGAGCGACGAGATTGTACACCCATCCTGCCTGGTCGCACTCTCTCACGCGAGCCTGATCAGCGGCCTTTAGACAGAAGGGCGTCCAGTTCGCAGTTGACGTAATCAGGCCATTGCACTCAGAACCCGGTCAATGAGTGTTATAGCGATTTATCGATAGTTGCTGCGGGAAAAGCCGATTGGGGGGCATACCCTTGCCGTTGATATCCTTCCGGCTAGTAGCTGCGATACGAAGACGTTTTTGTGGACTGCCGCTTCGCTAAGATTCGTCACGTTGTATACGGGTTCTCCGATGTCATAGCGCAGGGAGATCTCCAACTTGTCGCCGGTCCAGAAATAGGCGTGAAAGCCGTGGGGATTCAAGACATCCCTTTTATTGACCTGAGTCTCTCATGATTCTGTGAGTTAACCCGCCGGGTAAGGTACAGACTCTACCCACCCATTTCTTTCCGCGGTGACGTTCGAACTTCCCGCTACATATCTCTGAACCGCTGTTGTAACCTTGAACCAATGTCCTCGATCAACAAGCCTCGCGCCCGCCGTCCCCGGTGGTTTTGGATTCTTCCCCGGGTCCTCCTCGTCACATTCATTCTGACGTTATTTTCCTTCGCCGTGAGTCTATTTCTAGGAATCCTCGGCGTAGTGATTGGTTCCCGATTGCGTGGGATTCCCACGAACATGGCGATTGCCTACAGGCACATCGCGCTGCCCGCGGCAATCATTGTGGGAAGCATCGTTTTGATTTCCGCAACCGCTATGGAAATCCGTCACTACCGCCAGTCCCGCGCCTTGGCGGGAATTGAAAGAGTAAGCGGGCACTCCCACGCATGACCATTCCGAAAATAGCGATTCCGGTGCCGCACTCCCTCGATCCTGAATATGCACACCGTTCCCTGCCGCAATACGAGCACGCGATCGAACTGGCGGGTGGCGAAGCCGTCCGCATTCCTTTGGACCAGGAACCAGCCCAAATAATGAAGCTAATAGAAGGATGTGATGGCGTTTTACTGCCCGGAAGCCCCGCCGATGTTGATCCCGCAAAATATGACGCGCCGCGCCATCCCAAAACAGAAGACGCCGACGCCAAACGCGATACCGTTGACGAATTGTTGTTGCAGGACGCCTACAACATGCGGAAGCCAATCCTAGGCATTTGCTACGGATTGCAAATCCTGAACGTCTATCGCAGCGGCACCTTGCTTCAGCACATCGAGTCCCCGGTCAATCACGAAGCTGGCCGCAACATTCCCGTTGCTCATACCGTCGAGATCGCTTCGCACTCCAAATTAGCGGACCTGATAGGCGCCCAACAGAAACCTATTCTTCCCGTAAATTCGAGCCATCATCAATCTGCCGACTTAATCGGAGATGGTTTGCGTATCACCGCCCGCTGTCCGCAAGACGGAATTATTGAAGCCCTCGAAGGCACATCCCCAGATCACTTCGTGTTAGCCGTTCAATGGCATCCCGAGCGTTCGGTGGACGAAGACGAAGCTTCCCGCGCCATCTTTCAATCGCTGATCGAAGCCGCGAACGTTCGTATCTAGACTATTGAAGAACCCTTAAAGTTGTCATTCCGAACCGGCTTCAGCCGGTGAGGAATCTGCTGTCTGCTGGATCCCAGAGAAAAATTGTCGGCCCTACAACTGCCCATGCTGCAAGTTTTCAAAAGCCGCCAACGGCGGGCTCCGCTACCCATTGCCACGCCCGGCGCCCGTTCTCGCGCACCACACTCCGAGCCTCGCCATATTCCACAAGGCGATTCAATACGGTCGTAACGGACGCCAAAGGATCCTTATGGTGTTGAAGCACTGGAGGCGTCTTGCGTTGAATGTGCTCGCATACTTCCCGCGCTCCCAACGGCACTGTGGCTTCCATCAATACCATTCTGCATACTTTGGTAAATCCTGGCTGACGCGCGGCACTCTTGCGATCCACCAGTTCGAGCAGATCGGGACTGAGAATTTCATCGCCGAAAATATTTGCCAGCCCGGCAATGGTTTGTTTAATCGTGCCGATGCGCTTCATGATTTCGGTCCGCTGATGCATAAGACTTTTTAGTTCCTTATGCGCCGTCGTCAAAACTTCTTTCAAATGAGGATCGCCAAGCTCCGGAACGGGCCGCTGCGTCGGATTGTGCAATATCACTTCCATAAATCTCCTCTGTCGCCGGACGTCATCTAAAGTCGGTACTCTGTTCATACGGCAAGACTCGTAACGTTGTTCCGAACTTTTCTACCGACTGGAGTCAAACTGCACAAAAAGTCGGTCGCATCGAATTACAGATGTTGTGTTAGACGTGACCAGTCACAAAACGTTATGCGGAAGCCGTGAACGGTCTCGCGATGAGCACGCGGCCATCGCAAAGCTTCTGTGTGGACACTAAGAATCAAGCACTAAAGTGACTCCGAAATCCCTTTTTGGGGCGTCCATAGACGCGGTTTTATGTTTCGATTCCTACGAATGCGCCTACAATTACAACTGTGAGATATTACACAACAAGACCAATGAAGGGCGGCACGCTCTTCCTCTGCACGCTTTGCGAGCATCGCGTTTCCACTTTAGATTTTCGCCGGGAGAATGGAAACTGCCGAACCCAGGCCGCGACTTCGATTAACCTGCACGCCCACGCCGCTCATCGCCAACAAGTGCCGCCGTTAGCCGCCGACGCATATCAGCGGGTCTGGCGCGCGTAGGAGGGCCTTGCTCGCGTAGAGACGGACGCCCTCGTCCGTCCAGTTGAGCGGAGCTCAACAGCCCATGTCGTTAAACCCCGTCCGTGATATAATTAAGCCAATCCAAAAAATACCTAACTTGATACAAATACAGCTGGTTACAGAGTGCCCAGCGAAAGATCCGGTCCCAAAAACTTGCGATTGAGCTGAGAGAATATTACCCATGGCTGACGACCAAGATCCCCAGCTTCCCCTGACTCCTCCTCCGCCCCCTGGTGATGGCGGCATTCCCGGCGCGGCGAACATTCAACCCGTAAATATCGAAGACGAGATGAAACGCTCGTACCTCGATTATTCAATGTCCGTGATCATCGGACGCGCTCTGCCCGACGTGCGCGACGGATTGAAACCCGTCCATCGCAGAATTCTGTACACGATGCAGCAAATGGGACTTCTGCCGAATCGCGGCACCCGCAAGTGCGCCCGAATCGTCGGAGAAGTCATGGGCAAATACCATCCCCACGGAAACCTCGCGGTCTATGACGCCCTAGTCAGATTGGCGCAACCTTTCGCGATGCGCTATCCGCTCGTAGATGGACAAGGCAACTTCGGCTCCGTAGACGGGGATCCGCCGGCGGCGGATAGGTATACGGAGGCAAAACTGACGCGCGTTGCCAGTTCGTTGTTGGAAGATCTGGATAAGGAGACTGTGGACTTCCGTCCGAATTATGATGGGAATGAGATTGAGCCGGATGTTTTGCCTACGCGAATTCCGAATTTGCTTGTTAATGGATCGAACGGAATCGCGGTTGGTATGGCCACTAACATCCCGCCGCATAATTTGACCGAAATTGTAGATGCCACCATCACGTTGGTGAACAATCCGTCCACGCAATTGCCGGAGATTTTGAAGATAGTAAAAGGTCCCGATTTCCCTACTGCGGGAATCATTCACGGCAAGGCCGGAATTTTCGAAGCCTACAAAACTGGACGCGGCCGCTTCATGATGCGCGCTAAAGCCGGCATCGAAACTTTCAACAAGGACCGCGAAGCCATCGTCGTCACCGAAATTCCGTATCAGGTCAACAAAGCGCGGCTCATCGAACGCATCGCGGCGTTGGTGAACGACAAAGTTGTGGATGACATTTCCGACATTCGCGACGAAAGCGATCGCGACGGAATGCGCATAGTCATCGAACTCAAGCGTAGCGCCGAACCTCAGATCGTGCTCAACCAGCTCTTCAAGCACACCTCGATGCAGGAAGGTTTCAGTATGATCTTCCTCGCCGTGGTGAACAATCAACCCAAAGAGATGGGGCTGATCCAGGCCATCCAGCACTTTATTGATCATCGCGTTGACGTCGTGCGCCGCCGTACAGCCTATCTGTTGATGAAGGCGAAAGAACGCGAGCACATTCTCGAAGGCTACAAAACCGCGCTCGATCATTTAGACAATGTCATCACGATCATTCGCGCCAGTGGGAACCGCGCCGAGGCCCGCGAAAGTTTGGTGATGTACTTTGCCGGGAAAAAGATTGATATCAACGTAACCGGCCGCGCTCCGAAGCTCGATCCTGAAAAGCCTTTCACGACTATTCAGGCCGATGCCATCCTCGAACTCCAACTGCATCGTTTGACCCGGCTCTCGATTGATGAGATCAGCAAGGAACTGGGGACCGTCCGCGAAAATATCGGCGAATTCGAATCCATTCTGGGTTCGGAAAAGAAACTCCGCAACGTCATCATCAAAGAACTCGAAGAAGTCAAAAAACTTTACGGAGATGAACGCCGCACCGTCATCGAAGACGAGGCCGCAGAGATCAAACTCGAAGACCTCATCGCCGACGAGCAAATGGCGGTCACCGTCAGCCACACGGGTTACATGAAACGCACCGCGATCAGCACCTACCGCAACCAGCGTCGCGGCGGCACCGGACGCATGGGCATGAAGACGCGCGACGAAGATTTCGTCGAACATCTCTTCATCGCTTCGACGCACGCTTACATTCTGATTTTCACCAATACAGGCCGTGTTTACTGGCTAAAAGTGTATGAGATACCAGACGTGGGAGCCGCGGGCAAAGGCAAACACGTTGGCAATCTCGTGGGACTAGCAGCGGGCGAAACTGTTCGCACCATGGTTGCCGTGCGCAATTTAGAAGAGACGAGCCGCTACATTTTCTTCGTGACCCGTTGCGGGACCGTGAAGAAGACTGAGCTAAAAGACTTCTCCCACGTTCGCTCGATGGGAATTATCGCCATCAGCATCGAGCAGAATGATGAACTGGTCGCCGTCCGCATCACTGACGGACACCAGATCGTCTTCCTCGCATCGCACGACGGGCAAGCCATTCGCTTCGACGAAAACGATGTCCGCTCCATGGGCCGAAACGCCGGCGGTGTTCGCGGCATGAAGCTCGACAAGGGCGACTACATCGTTGGGATGGCCACGACTATCAAACCTGGTGCGCCCAAGGTACACAAGGAAGGCGAGCCGGAAGAGGTTGCCGTCAAAGGCGACTTGATTCTCTCCGTAACGGAAAACGGATACGGCAAACGTACAGCGGCAGACGAATATCGTCTCCAGTCGCGCGGAGGTTCCGGTGTCATCAATGTCAAAACCACCGAACGCAATGGCAAAGTTGTCGGCATCTCCCAGGTCGCGGAAGATTCCGAGGTCATGCTGATCAGCCAGTACGGCAAGATCATCCGCATCGAATCGAAATTAATTCGCGAGACTGGGCGCTCTGCCCAAGGCGTCCGCTTGCTGAACGTCGAAGCGGGAGACCGGGTCGCGGCGGCGGTAGTGATCCCGCCAGAAGAAGAGCCGAATGGCAACGGCGGATTGATTCAGTAGCAGTTCTCAGTTCTCAGTATTCAGTATTCAGCGACTGGGACGGGGTTTCGCTCCGTCCTGCTTCCTGCTCAAGGGGATCGCCTTGCATCAAGTGCCATGCCTCTTCGTAGGCGCTGTACTTTGAATTGTTCAAGTGCGGCGACAAAACGAGGGCGCGGTTGCATTGCAAGACAACTGCCACAGGAAAAATGAACCAAACGTTTTTTGGAATGACGTAGGCGGCAACGAAGTCAATTTGGGTGTTGCTGTAGGGCTGCGTGTGATGGCTGCGGAGAGTGCAGATGTACGAATTGTTTCTCTTGCAGGTCGTAGATTTGACCTGTACGCGCAGAAACTTTCCCTCGTGCTCGACCGCAAAATCGTATCTCCTGCTATCGCCCCATGGCTTGCAAATGTGAAGTCCGTGCTCGGAAGCACGGGCCATGAAGCGCAGCTCGGCCCATTCTCCGCGCTCTTTGCAGTCTGCGATGTCAGCCCCGGTGATGCTGGCCGTGGCAATTTTCATGAAAACTTCCTGTTTTTAGAAAAAGAAAAAGCGGCCCCAAAGGAGCCGCTTCGTCAAAAAATCAATATATTTCAAGCATAGCAGGTTGGAAGGGGCAAATGCGCCAGGTTCCGAGCAACTATATTGGCATCAATATACTTGACACACATGCTACTGTTGCTGGTAGCCGTGACAGGGTTGTGTGCATTATTTCATCCAGTTTCCGAAGGCATCCTTTCCGAGATGGCAATCGGCAAAAGGCAGGCCTCTCGCGTGTATTTGGAAGCAGTAGGTGGTCTCGTAGGGTTTTATACGCGGGGGAAATGCATCTCTGTATTTGACCGCACCGACGACATAGGCTTCAAACGTCCCGTCAATAATATGATTCTGCTCGTCCTTGGAAAGCTCCCTCATAGCGCTAATTGGCGCAAAAGTGGTTTCAGCTACCATAATGCCGGGCGTGTCTCCGTATTTAGGTACATAGCTGCGCACTTCCTGTCTGACTTTATCGAGTGGACCGATTTTGTAGACACTATCGGTAATGATCACGTCAATCGCTGGCGAGCGCCCCCCGTTTCGGAGATCAACCACGACATCAAAGTAGAACCGCCCATTTCGAATTTCCCAATCTGCGTAACCGCCCTCTGGCCGCTGAAAGGCTCCCCGTGGATCGGCCCAGATGTAAGGTCGCTGCTCGGTCCTAAACTGTTGCTGGCTGGTTTTCAAGGCCACAGCGGCGGTGGTAGCAGCGCTAGTTGCAGCATCAGCGGCTTGCTGAGTGGCAACCGTAGCTTTTTTCATCTCACACCACTGAAAAGCCGCAATAGCCGCATACGCGAGGACGCCCAAGAGGGTAATAGTTTCAACGACGAGCTTGTACCACTCGCGGCCAGTCTTCTTATCTTTGGGGTGTGTCTCAACTTCTATGGTATGTGGAACTTGAAGCTCGGCCCTGAGAACTTGTGGGGCATTATGGCTTTGATCGTCGGCATTCCGGGCTTCGTGTTCGGCTTCGGTCTGCTTTTGAAGATTATCTCTAATTCCGATTAGTGCATTCTTGATGGCAAGCAAGTCATCGCGAACATGGCGTCCGAACGCGATAAGCTGTTGAGTAGTGGTGTTCATATATGAAAGAACTGGAATATACAGAAGGCCCGAAGGCAAAAGAGAACTTTGAAGACGCAATGAAAGCTGTCTTCCAAGCTCCAAAGCCTGTAAAGCGGGGGAAGAAGGAGAAAGATACACCTTCTACTTCTTTTCGTAAACCGAAGAAGTCCGACAAGGACTAGAACGGTATTTCCGTCCCCGTCCCTGTCTCCGGGTGATGTGGCGAATCACTCTTGCCCGTGAGATCGCTATACGTCAGGCGTTTGTGAGCAATCTGACTCATGGCGAGGTTGAAGCGGTCGGCATCGGTTTTGTTTTTGCGGTTATTAAATCGAAAGGCTTGCTCGTCAACGTAGCGAGACAGATGAAAAGGCTCAACAGCAACGTAGGTGCCATTCAAGCCGCGCTTGAGGAGGGACCAGAAGTTCTCCAAGCAGTTCGTGTGTACCCGACCGTCAACGTAATTGTGAAGGTGGTTCACGATCTGATGGACATACTGTTTTTCCGCGAGTCCCTGATAGGCCATCGCTTCATCTGTGTAAACCGAAGTACCGGGCGCAACTTCTTCCAGAATTTCGGCTTGCAATGTTTCGCGCTTCACGTTCGGAACTACCTTGGTTCGCACGGTACGGCTCTCCCTGTCCAAGAGTCCCATGACAGCCGTTTTGCCGACCGCGCCGCGCATGAATCCGAATCTCTTGAGACGTTTGCTCTTGTGCATATTCCGCATAGAGCCGCCAACGAAAGTTTCATCGGATTCGACTTCACTACCGGGACCACCAATCTTCCCGAAGCTCTGCTGCTTGAGTGCAAAGCGAACACGCTGGAGCATGAACCATGCGGATTTTTGAGTGATGCCGAGAGTGCGTCCGAGTTCGTGAGAACTGATGCCATTCTTGCAATTTACCAGCATCCAGACGGCGGTCATCCACTTGTCAAGTCCAAGAGCGGAATCCTCAAAGATCGTTCCGACCTTGACCGTGAATTGCTTCTGGCATCCCTTACAAAACCAGAGCAAGCGAGTCTTTATAAACGAGTGTTTTTCGTTGCCGCAACGTGGGCAAATGATCTTCTTATCCGGCCAGCGAAGGTTGACAGCGTAGACGAAAGCTCTCTCTGGGTCGGAGAAGTAAACAATCGCTTCTTGGAGTGTTTTGGGTGCGTCCATGCTTAAAACTGTACGCTTTTTGTTCTTGTGTGTCAAGTATATTATTGCCACTATATTTGGATTAGAAGCAATGACTTACGAGTTTTAGGCCCTGTTTCGGCTATTGACAAGAAATTGGGGAAAGGGCTCAAAAACGCACGGGCACAAGGGCCCGTGAGGAATGGGCGGCAGGAAGGGACGAAATGAGCTAACGCCCTGAAACTTCAAAATCCTTTACCGCAGAGGGCGCAGAGGACACAGTGGCATAAGGGATGCGCCGCAGTTCGCGGCCTAGCGCTCGCGATACCCAGGATGGTGCAGCACGCCGTAAATGTAATGGAGCGAACGTCCATTTTGATTCGTCCTCCTGGAAGCACTACCATCTACGCATGCGGCTTGAGACCCAAATAGATTCCACTGGCTACACTCCGATTCGCGCCCCGCGGGGAAATCAAATCACATGCAAAGGCTGGCAGCAGGAAGCGGCGATGCGGATGCTGATGAATAATCTTGACGAGGAAGTTGGGGAGCGTCCGCGAGATTTGGTGGTCTACGGAGGAACGGGGCGAGCGGCGCGCAGTTGGGAGGCGTATCACGCGATCATCGCCTCGTTAAAGAATCTGGAAAACGATGAGACGTTGCTGGTGCAATCCGGAAAGCCAGTGGGAGTCTTCAAGACTCACGAGTATGCGCCGCGTGTGCTAATCGCAAATTCCAACCTTGTTGGACACTGGTCGAACTGGGAGAAGTTCAACGAACTGGAGCGCGCGGGATTAATGATGTATGGGCAAATGACGGCGGGATCGTGGATTTACATCGGCTCGCAGGGAATCGTGCAGGGCACGTTCGAGACTTTTTCCGCCGCTGGCGAGAAACATTTCGGCGGCGATCTCTCAGGCAAGCTGATCGTGAGCGGCGGCATGGGAGGCATGGGGGGCGCTCAACCTCTCGCCGCGACCATGACGGGCGCAGCCTTCCTCGGAATTGATGTAGATCCTGATCGGATCAAGAAGCGGCTGAAGACTGGATACTGCGACTTCATGGTGACGACCCTCGATGAAGCCCTGCGTATCCTGAAGAACGCCATCCGAAAAAAGGAAAATATCTCCGTTGGCCTGGTAGGAAACTGCGCTGACATCATCCCGGAACTTGCACGCCGTGGAGTTGTTCCCGATATTCTTACCGATCAAACTTCGGCGCATGATCCGCTGAACGGTTACATCCCCAATGGCATGACCCTGCAACAAGCGGCTGAATTGCGTCAAAGCGATCCCACGGGATATCAGGAGCGATCACTCGATTCGATCGCCCGCCACGTCGAAGGAATGTTGCAATTGCAAAAGATGGGATCGGTTACGTTCGATTATGGCAACAACATTCGCACCTTTGCGTTTCAGCGAGGAGTGAAAAACGCTTACGATTTTCCCGGATTCGTCCCCGAATACACCCGGCCGTTGTTCTGCGAGGGGCGCGGTCCATTCCGCTGGGTTGCTTTATCCGGCGAAGCGTCCGATATTCATACTACCGACGAATTAGTGTTGGAACTCTTTCCAGAGAACAAAATTCTGCGCCGCTGGATCGAGTTGGCTCGCAAGCGGATCAAGTTCCAGGGATTGCCTGCAAGAATTTGCTGGCTCGGATACGGCGAGCGGGCGCGATTTGGATTAGCCATCAATGACCTGGTAAAAAGCGGCAAACTCAAAGCGCCAATCGTGATGGGACGCGATCATTTGGATTGCGGCTCGGTAGCGTCTCCGTATCGCGAAACCGAAAACATGAAAGACGGCAGCGATGCGGTCGCCGATTGGCCTTTGCTGAACGCGTTGCTGAACACCGCGGCCGGAGCCTCGTGGGTTTCAATCCACAATGGCGGAGGCGTGGGCATTGGATATTCCCTGCACGCGGGTCAGGTGACCGTTGCGGATGGCACCGAGGCGATGGCGAAACGAATCGAGCGAGTGCTGACTACCGATCCAGGCATGGGAATCATCCGCCACGCCGACGCGGGATATGAAGAAGCGAGCGGATTCGCCGCCCGGGCGGACATTCGCATTCCCATGGCGCCGACATGATGCGTACCACGGAGACACGGAGGCACCGAGATTTTTGAACGGTTACGATAAAATTCTAAACTTCAACTCTGAGATACTCTCCAGGAAGCACAATCGTAATGTCCGCAATCTTTTTACCAAAATATGGTCCGAAATGCCGAATGTCTCCGGTGAGTAGATGAGAGGCTCGCGCTTCTATTGCAGCAAGTACTATCGGCACATCTTTATCGGGCAGGAAAACACCGCGCGGAAGTTTTCTTTGTCCCGCATCGAACAACCGAACCCCCTCCGACAGCTTCGTGAGCCGGGTTCGCTGATCCGCCTCGTCCAGGTTGATTCTGGCTTCCTCCAAGGCATAGCGTGAACTACAGAGAAGGACGTCCTTGAGTTGCCAAAGCCGGAGAAGGCCTGCGCCGGGCCGGTAGGCTGCTGAGAAAAGAATATTGGCGTCAAGAAACAGCCGGTCCATTTAGACCGGTCGCTGATGTGAAATTGCATCCGAGTCAAGACCCAAGCTCCGGACAGCTGTTCGCGCTTTGCGGTAATCGGCACCGGTAGTAGCCGTGGAGAGCAGGAACTCCGCTTTTCGCTCAGGACTGTACCTTTCTACTGGAACGAGGATGGCGGGCCGAATAAGGATGCCGTCGTCTCTTTCCTCGGCGGTCACAATAGTGCCTTCCTCAAGGCCAAATCGCTTGCGTAACCGGGCTGGTACAACGATCACGCCTCGCTTTCCTACTGTCGCGGATTCCATATTATGTCTGATTATACAGCATGTCTGATATTCAGACATCAAAAACAGAAAAATGGCCCATAAAGGTATGCAAACTCCGTGTGGATCTGGCAAATAAAGGCGACCTAGCTGACGGGAAGGCCTCGGACAATCCGATCCCGACTAGCACCGACGGATGGTTTTGGACTCTTTTGCTTATGCCCGTTATGTCCGCCATTCTCTGAAATCGTCGCCAGCGGCATGGGCGCAACTGAAGTAGAACCTTCGTACTTGGCCCGCGCAGCCATCAACTTCTCTAATTCGCGGTCGCCGAGCGGTTGCTGCGATCCCAATAAATGACTAATGAGCGCGATCTGAGCGAAGTGCTCGACCGTTTCCATCTTCATATAAGCCCGGTGCAGGTCGGCGCCATAAGTGACAACGCCATGGTTCGACATCAAAATCGCGTCATACTGAGGGACAAGCGGAGCGAGCGCGTCGGTAAGCTCGGGAGTGCCTGGAGTCCCATATTTCGCCAGCGGAATGGAGCCGAGCCCGATCACCACTTCGCAGACCAGCGGCTTATTTAATGCCATGCCGGCGGCGGCAAAACCTGTTGCGGTGCGCGGGTGGGCATGAACAATGCCACGCACATCAGGCCGAAGGCGGTAAATCAGCAGGTGCATGGCGATTTCGCTCGAAACATTATTGCGCCCCGAAATCCGCTCGCCATTGACGTCAACAATGACTAAGTCGGAGGGCTGCATCATGCCTTTGCAAATCGAGGTGGGAGTCGAAAGAATCCGCCGGTCGTCGAGCCGGACCGAGAGGTTACCGTCCATCGCAGCCACGTAACCGCGCTCATGCAGCATCCTGCCGAACTGCACAATCTGCTTACGGTAGTGACCTTGGCTCGGCATTGGCGGCGGGTTGCGG
>JGI20189J14885_1000608_pt1 | contig 12094 bp, 11 predicted proteins | sample NGESurdeep072012_10_FD_14885 | JGI IMG/M metagenome (IMG submission 14885) | reverse complement strand
TCTCAAGCTGCGCTACATGACCCAGGTCAACACCCGGCCGCCCAGCTTCGCGCTCTTCGCCTCCAAGCCGGGCGAGCTGCCGGAAAGCTGGACGCGTTACCTGGTCAACCTCCTGCGCGAGCAATTCGACCTGCCGGGGGTGCCGATCCGGGTCATGCTGCGCAAGAGCGCGAACCCCTATGTCGATAAAAAGTGACGGCGCGCCCGGCACCGGGCCTGGTCAATCAACCCATTGATTTTGAAGAATGTCGGCGGCATCCGACCGGGCAGAATCCGCTCTATTGGGCATGGGCCATCTCGACATTCCTACGACGCCTGTGCGAATTTGGCGGACGCGTCCGGCGCGGTCAGGGGCGCGACGGAGCTTCGGGCAGCGCTCCGGGCCAGGGGGAGGGTAGATTGACTAAGTCGCGGAAATCGCCGGGAAAAACCCGGGCGGATGCAGCGCCGCGCGGCAAGGGGCCCGCCGTCACCGGCGTGCGCAGCATCGACCTCGGCGTCACCGATCTCAAATCGCGCGCCCGGTTCTACACCGATGTTTGGCGCCTGAGTCCGGTCGTCGAGCATCCGGGCGCGGTCTATTTGCGCGGCACCGGCGCCCATCACCATGTCCTCGGGCTGCACGCTCGGCCGCGCGCCGAGCTGTTGCGTATCGACCTGGGCGCCGCCGACAAAGGCGCGGTCAACGCCCTCCATGCCGGTCTCAGAAAGGCGGGTCTGTCCGAGATCGAAAAGCCGGCAACGATCAATGAGCCTGGCGGCGGTTACGGCTTCGCCTTCAAGGATCCCGAAGGACGCACGCTGCGCATCCTGACCGGCGACCGGCGCCATACCGACGCGGGCAACCGGCCGGATCGGCCGATCGCCATCACCCATGTCGTGCTCAATTCGCCCGACGTCGATGCGATCGCGGAATTCTATGCCCGCTATCTCGGCTTCCGCATCATCGACCAGACCCGAATGATGACCTTCTTGTGCTGCAACGAGGNGCATCACAGCATCGCCTTCGTGCGCTCGACCGCGCCGACGCTCAACCACATCGCCTTCGAAATGCCGGAGGTCGANTCCGTCATGCGCGGCGCCGGGCGCCTGCGCGACAGCGGCTTCGCCATCGAATGGGGCGTCGGGCGGCANGGGCCGGGCAATAACATCTTCGCCTATTTCGTCGGCCCGGATGAAGTCGTGATCGAATACACCACCGAGGTGGAGCGNATCGGCAAGAACTACAAGTTCCGCGGTCCCGAGGAATGGACTTGGCCGCCCGGCCGCAACGACCATTGGGGCATCGCGGTCGGCCCCACCGACCGCATGAAGCAGGCGCAGCAGCGGATTTCCTTCGCCGCCGGCATTTTCCGGCCCGCCGGCTGATTCCGGCGGCGGCAGTGCCGGCGCGGCACAACGCGCGGAAAATTCGTCGTGCATTTTAAATGGTTGCCTTCTATCCCTAGGAAATTCTTAGGAAATTACTTCATACAGTCGAGCCATGCCCGTTGCATCGCTGATCCTTTCCCAACCTTCCCCGGCGACGGCCAAGGCACCCCCGCAGGCCGCCAAGCTTCTGGCCGGCGGCGAACACGCCATCGCCGTCGAGCTCGCCGATCTCCTTTATGATTCGCCGTGGCCGGTCGCCACCAACCTGGTGGTGACCCTGGCGACGATCGGCGTGCTGTCCTTCGCCTTCCAGAGCCTCATCTTCCTCGGCTGGGGCATCTCCATCGCGGGCATCTGCGTTGTTCGCATTCTGTTGTGGCGCCTCTACCACCGTCATCGCTTGCAGGCTGATTTCGAGCCGCAAGCCTGGATTCGCCGCTTCACCTATTTCGCCGCAGCCACCGGCTGCCAATGGGGCAGCCTGGCGACGGCGGTGGCGCTGCTGTCGAGCGCCAATGCCGACCTCTTCGTGCCCATCATCATCGCTGGCCTGGCCGGCGGCATCGCCTCGGACTACACGCCGCACGTCCCGGTGGTCGACGCGTTCATCTGGCCGGTGGTGCTGCCCCTGATCATCGTGACGTTCGCGGTCGGCGACGCGCCGCACATCGCGTTGAGCCTGCTCTATTTCGTCTTCGTCGTGAATCTGAGCCTGATGGCGCGGCGTTCCTTCCGCACCTTGGTCCATAAATTGCGCGAAAAGGCCGAGAAGGAGCAACTCGTCACGCGCCTCTTCGAGGCGAATCGCCGCGCCGAGACGGCGCTCCGCGCCAAATCGGAATTCCTCGCCAATATGAGTCATGAGCTGCGCACACCGCTCAACGCGGTGATCGGCTTCTCCGAGATCATCAGCGACGAGATTCTGGGGCCGATCGGCAACCGAAAATACCTCGAATACGCGCACGACCTGCATGCCAGCGGCCAGCATTTGCTGCAGCTCATCAACGACATCCTCGACCTCACCAAGATCGGCGCCGGCAAGCTCGAGCTTCGTCGAGGAGACGGTGGATATCTCCGAGCTGATCGGCGCTTGCGTCCGCATGATGGCGCATCGCGCCAAGTCGCAGGGATTGACGCTGTCGCAGAGTGTGGCGCCGGACGTCGATTCGCTGCGCGGCGATTCCCGCCGGCTCCGCCAGGTGATGCTCAATTTGCTGAGCAACAGCGTCAAATTCACCCCGCCGGGCGGTTCCGTCGCGGTGCGCTGCTGGATCGAGGCGGGGCGGCTGGTCGTCGAGGTGCGCGACACCGGCGTCGGCATCGCCGAGGACGACCTGCCGCGGGCGCTCGAGCCGTTCGGCCAGGTCGATAATGCGTTCAACCGTCACGGCGGCGGCACCGGTCTGGGGTTGCCGCTCACCAAGCGGCTCGTCGAGCTGCATGACGGCACGTTCGAAATCATCAGCCGCGCCGGCGCGGGATCGGCGGTTAAGCTGACCTTCCCGCCAAGCCGGACCGTGAAGACGCCGCCCCGGATTCAGCCGGAACGCGACGCGCTGACCGCGGCCTGAGGAGCGGTCAGCCGCTCACCAGCTCGCCGTGCCGCGCGCAATCGGCGGCGGCAAGCTCGACGAACATCTCCGTTACATCTTCCGGCGCCTTCAGCTTCGCCGTGTTCTCGGCGGGAAAGGCCTGCAGGCGCAGCTTGGTCCGCACGATTCCGGGATCGACCAGATTGACCTTGAGCGCGGTCTTCGCCACCTCGCCGGCATAGATTTTCACCAGCGCCTCGAGCGCCGCCTTGCTGGCGGCATAGGCGCCCCAATAGGGCGCGCGATCGCGGGCCGCCGCGCAGGTGACGAAGATCGCGCGCCCGGCGGCCGATTGCCGCAACAGCGGGTCCAACGAGCGAATCAGCCGGTAGTTGGCCGTCACGTTGACGTCGAAGACTTCCTGCCAGGTCTTCGGCTCGAAATGACCCATGGGCGACAGCGTGCCGAGCACGCCCGCCGCGCCGACCAGTATGTCCAATTTTCCGAAGCGCTCGGCAGCGCCAGGCCTATATGGTCGAGGCGGTCGAATTGGCGCAGATCGAGCGGCACCAGCGTCGCCTCGCCGCCGGCGGCGCGGATCGTGTCGTCGAGCTCATCGAGGCCGCCCTGGGTGCGCGCCAAGGCAATGACATGGGCACCCTCCGCCGCCAGGCGCTTGGCCACGGCGGCACCGATGCCGCGCGAGGCGCCGGTCACCAGCGCGAGCCGGCCGTTCAGCCTTTTCGCCACGCGGGTTAGGCCGGTTCGGAGAGGAGCGAGAGCTGCGACGACACCTTGCCGGAGTCGCGGTCGACGAGCGGCACGGGGTAATCGCCGCTGAAGCAGGCATCGCAGAATTGCGGCGCCGCGGGATCGCGCTTGGTTTGCCCCATGGCGCGGTAGAGGCCGTCGATCGAGATGAAGGCCAGGCTGTCGGCGCCAATGTATTTGGCCATGGTCGTGACGTCCATGCGCGACGCTAGGAGTTGGTCGCGCTCCGGCGTGGCGATGCCGTAGAAGCAGGAATTCGTCGTCGGCGGGCTCGAGATCCGCATATGGATCTCTTTGGCGCCGGCCTGGCGCAGCATGGAAAGGATCTTAGTCGATGTCGTGCCGCGCACGATCGAATCATCCACCAGGATCACGCGCCGGCCTTCGATGCTGGCGCGGTTGGCGTTGTGCTTGAGCTTGACGCCCAAATGCCGGATCTGGTCGGTCGGCTCGATGAAGGTGCGGCCGACATAATGGTTGCGGATGATGCCGAGTTCGAAGGGCAGGCCGCATTCGGCGGCATAGCCGATGCCGGCCGGGACGCCCGAATCCGGCACCGGAATGACGATATCGGCCGGCACATGGCTTTCGCGCGCCAGCTCCGCGCCGATCCGCTTGCGCGCCTCGTAAACGCTGATGCCGTCGATCACGCTGTCCGGCCGCGCGAAGTAGATGTATTCGAAGACGCAAAAGCGCTTCCGGTGATTCTCGAACGGCTTGATGCTCTTGATGCCGGCCGGTCCGATCGAGATCATCTCGCCGGGCTCGACGTCGCGCACGAAATCGGCGCCAATGATGTCGAGCGCGCAGGTTTCGGAGGCGAGCACCCACGCGTCGGCCAGCTTGCCCAGGACGAGCGGGCGAATGCCGAGCGGATCGCGCACGCCGATCATGCCTCGCTGCGACAGCGCGGCGACCGAATAGGCGCCTTCGACCTGCTTCAGGGCCTCGGCCATGCGCTCCTCGATCGTGTCCTTGAGGCTGATCGCCAGCAGGTGAACGATGACCTCGGTATCGGAGGTCGATTGGAAGATGCTGCCGCGCTTCACCAGCCGGTTGCGCAGATGGTACGAGTTGGTGAGGTTGCCGTTGTGACAGATGGCGAGGCCGCCGAAGGTGAAATCGGCGAAGAGCGGCTGAACGTTTCGCAGCGCCACCTCGCCGGTGGTGGCATAGCGCACATGGCCGATGGCGGATTGGCCCGGCAGGCGCGACATGACTTCCTTGGAGCCGAAATTCTCGCCGACCAGGCCGAGGCCGCGATGGGCGTGGAACTGCTCGCCGTCATAGGCGACGATGCCGGCCGCCTCTTGTCCGCGGTGCTGCAGGGCGTGCAGCCCGAGCGCCGTCAGCGCGGCCGAATCGGGATGGCCATAGACCCCGAAAACGCCGCACTCCTCGTGGAGATGGTCGTCGTCCAAGGGACGAATTGTCAGCATCCTGCCGCCTTCACGCGAAAACCGGCCCCGATCCGCGCCGCTCGCACTCTATAGATAGGAAGCGCGGAGATCGTCGTCGAGGGCAGAAGCGTTCTACACGGATCGGCGCTCCGCCGCTAGGGCGCGCGCGGCCGGCGGCGGCTAAAATCTTCCCTAATGGACCTGATTCTGCTGGAAAAGCCGGTCGAGATTGCGCTGATCCTCCGGCGCGTATGCCGGGGTTCCCGCCGGGGTCTTGTCCTGGCGCGGGGCGCGCAGGGCCTTGAGCGCCTCATTGAGCTGCTCCTCCACCGACGGGCCGCCGGGGCCGCTCGGCGAATGCGGCGGCCGTGGCGCCAGCTGGCGCAAGGCCGTGACCCCGGTAGCGAGCAGGGGTCGCGTGCGCGACTCGGTCCACCAATTCGGCAGCGTGCCGAGCGCGGGCAGCACCGCCGCCATGGCGATGTAGATGAGGCAGGCGAGCAGCCCGCCGCGCAGGATGCCGAAGATCAGGCCGAGGCTGCGGTCGATGCCGCCGGCGGGGCTGTCCTTGACGCGCTTGGCCACCATCGAGGTGATGATCGAGAGGATGACCAACGCCACGATGAAGGCGATGAGCGCCGCGCCCGCATCGCCGAATTGCGGGTTTGAGGTCATGCGTCCCGCGATCGGGCGCAGATAGGGATAGGCATAGAGCGCCGCGACCGAGGCGCCGAACCAGGCGACGATCGACAGCACCTCCTTGACGAAGCCGCGCGCGAAGGCGAACAGCGCCGAAAACACGATGAAGACGATGACGCCGATGTCGAACCCGGTCATGGCCGCCCACTCGATCCGGCGCGGCGCGCGGCCGGCTGGAGGTTCTCGAACATGCCGACGAGATGCTTCAAATGCGCGATCTCGCGCGGCTTCAATCCGGCCGACGCGCGCTCCTTGGCGCGGCCGCGCCGCGCCGGCGTGATCGCGGCGGCGAAGCCGAGTTTCTCCGCCTCCTTGAGGCGCGCCTCGGCCTGGCTCACCGGCCGGATTTCGCCGGATAGGCCGATCTCGCCGAAGACCACGGTATCGGCCGGCACGGCCTCCTGCGCCAATGCCGAGACCAGCGCCGCCGCCACGGCGAGATCGGCGGCCGGCTCGCTGATGCGTAAGCCGCCGGCGACGTTGAGATAGATGTCGTTGGCGCCGATGGCGACGCCGCAGCGCGCCTCGAGCACCGCCAGGACCATGGCAAGCCGGTTGCCGTCCCAGCCGACCACGGCGCGGCGCGGCGTGCCCAGCGCCGAGGGCGCCACCAGCGCCTGAATCTCGACCAGCATCGGCCGCGTGCCCTCGATGCCGGCGAAGACGGAAGATCCGGCGACGTGCTGCTGGCGGTCGCCGAGGAACAGCGCCGAGGGATTGGGCACTTCCGCCAGGCCGGCATCCGTCATCTCGAAGACGCCGATCTCGTCGGTCGGGCCGAAGCGGTTCTTGACGGCGCGCAGGATGCGGAACTGGTGGCCGCGCTCGCCTTCGAAATAGAGCACGGTGTCGACCATGTGTTCGAGCACGCGCGGGCCGGCGATCACGCCCTCCTTGGTGACGTGGCCGACGAGCAGCACCGTGAAGCCGCGCGCCTTGGCGAGCCGAATCAACTCCTGCGCGGAAGCGCGCACCTGGCTGACCGTGCCCGGCGCGCTGTCGAGGCTGTCGACATACATGGTCTGGATCGAATCGATCGCCACCACCGCCGGCGCGTCGGCGCGGTCGAGGCTGGCGATGATGTCGCGGACCGAGGTGGCGGCGGCAAGACGCACCGGCGCTTCGGCGACGCCCAGCCGGCGCGCGCGCAGGCGAACCTGGTCGAGCGATTCCTCGCCCGAGATATAGGCGCAATCGAGCTTCTGGCCGCCCTTGCCGAGCCCCAGCGCGGCCATCGCCTGGAGGACCAGGGTCGATTTGCCGATGCCGGGATCGCCGCCGATGAGCAGCGCCGAGCCCGGCACCAGCCCGCCGCCGCAGGCCCGGTCGAACTCGGCGATGCCGGAGGAGCGCCGGGCCGTCGCCTGCGCATCGCCCTGCAGCCCGACGAAGGTGATGGCGCGGCCCTTGCCGGCGCCGAGGCCCTTGGGCGCGGCCTGGCGCGCGGCCTCTTCGGCGAGGGAATTCCAGGCGCCGCATTCGTCGCACTTGCCGGCCCATTTGGCATGCGCGGCGCCGCAGCTCTGGCAGACGAAGCGGCTTTCGGCGCGGGCCATGCTATGCGCTCCCGCCGCTCACAGCGCGCGCACTTCCATCTGGATCGGGCCTTGCCCGCGGCCGTGGATGAACTGGTCGACATAAGGGTTGCCGGACTGGTCGATCGTTTTGGCGGGGCCTTCCCAGATGATTCGGCCCTTATAGATCATCGCGATGCGGTCGGCGATCTTGTGCGCCGAGGCCATGTCGTGCGTGATCGAAACCGCGGTGGCGCCCAAATCGCGCACGCATTTTATGATCAGGTCGTTGATGACGTCGCCCATGATCGGGTCGAGGCCGGTGGTGGGCTCGTCGAAGATGATGATCTCGGGCTTGGCGGCGATGGCACGCGCCAACCCCACGCGCTTCTGCATGCCGCCCGACAGCTCGGCGGGCCACAGCTCGCCGATTTCGGGGCCCAACCCGACCGCGCCCAGCGTGCGGATGGCAACCTCCTTCGCCGCCGCCGCTTCCATGCTGCGACCCTGGATCAGCCCGAAGGCGACGTTCTGCCAGACGCGCAAGGAATCGAACAGCGCCGAGCCCTGGAACAGCATGCCGAATTTCTGCATCAGCCTTTCGCGGTCGCTGCGCGTGCGGCCGGTCACTTCCTCGCCGTCGATCTTGATCGAGCCGGAATCCGGCTCCATCAGGCCGATGATGCATTTGACCATCACCGACTTGCCGGTGCCCGAGCCGCCGATGACGACGACGCTCTCGCCGATGCCGACGTCGAGATCGATGCCGTCGAGGACCACCTTCGAGCCGAAGGATTTCTTGAGGCCGCGGACGGAGATTTTCGGCTGCTGGCTCATTCGGAAAACAGCAGGGCGGTGAGGATGTAGTTGAACAGCAGGATCATGATCGAGCCCGAAACCACGGCATAGGTCGTGGCGGCGCCGACGCCCTGCGCGCCGCCCTTCGAATGATAGCCGTGATAGCANCCCATCAGCGTGATGATGAAGCCGAAGACGGCGGCCTTGATNAANCCGGAGATCCAGTCGCGCGCCTGCAGCGCGTCGGCGCAGTGCTGCAGGAANNCCGAAGGGTTGTAGCCGAGCTTGTAGGTGCCGACCAGATAGCCGCCGAAGATGCCGATGATATCGGCGATCAGCACCAGGATCGGCAGCGTGATGATGCCGGCGACCACGCGCGGCACGACCAGGTATTTGTACGGGTTGGTCGACAGCGTCGACAGCGCGTCGATCTGGTCGGTGACCCGCATGGTGCCGAGCTCCGCCGCGATCGCCGCGCCGATGCGCCCGGCGACCATCAGGCCGGCGATCACCGGCCCCAACTCGCGCGTCATCGACAGCACGACGACGTTCGGTATCGCGCTTTCGGCGGCAAAGCGCGAGAACCCCGTGTGGGTCTGCAGCGTCAGCACCATGCCGGTGAAGATCGCGGTGAGCCCGACGACGGGCAGCGAGTAATAGCCGATGTCGATGATCTGTCGCCCGATCAGCCGGGCATAGATCGGCGGCCGGAAGGCATGGCTCAGCGTGCTGACGGTGAACAGCGCGAGGCGGCCGGTCGCGCCGAGGAAGGCGAAAAAGACGCGGCCGATACTGGCAAGGGAAATTCCATCAGCGCATCCCGCGATAGATCCGCGCGTAGCGCCGCCCGAGCAGCGTCAGGAATTCGTAGCCGATGGTGTTCGCGGCTTCGGCGGCCTCATCCACGCTCTGGTGCCTGCCGAGCAGCTCAACGCTGCCGCCGGCTCTGGCCAACCGTGCGTCGATTCCGGTCACGTCCAGCGTCACAAGATCCATCGAGATGCGTCCGATGACGGGAACCCGCTGACCGGCGATTGCGGCGCCGCCGCGCTCGCTGCCGGACCGTAACCAACCGTCGGCGTAACCGACGGCAATCGTCGCGACGCGACTCGGCCGGTCCAGGCGATGCGTCGCACCATATCCAACGGTCTCGCCGGCGTCAACGTCACGCACCTGCAGGATTCTGGCATTCAGGCGGACGACCGGCTGCATCGGATTGGCTTTGCCGGGAAGTGGATTGATGCCGTAAAGCGCGGCGCCCGGACGCACGATGTCGAAATGATAATCGGGGCCGAGAAAGATGCCCGAGGAGGAGGCGAGCGACGCGGGGGCGCGCGGCAGCTTCGCCAGCGCCGCGCGGAAACGCGCCAGCTGCTCGGGATTCTTCGGATGCTCGGGCTCGTCGGAGCAGGCGAGGTGACTCATGATCGCGGCGAGCGCAATGCCGTCGAGGCGCGCGGGCTCGTCGACGAGGCGCGCGGTTTCGGCGCGGCTCAACCCCAGGCGCTGCATGCCGGTGTCGAGGTGCAGCACCGCGCCGCGCCGCGCCCGGCCGCGCCCGGCAAACCGTCGCCAGGCATCGACCTGACCCAGATCGTTCAGCACCGGCAGCAGCCGGGCGCGCGCGAATTCTCCCTCGCTGCCGCGCGGCAGGCCTTCGAAGACCGCGATCTCCGCTCGCGGTACCGCGCGGCGCAGGCTCAGCCCTTCGTCGAGCGAGGCAACAAAGAAAAGCTCGCAGCCCGCCTTTGCCAGGGCGGGCGCTACCCGTGCCGCGCCCAGGCCATAGCCGTCGGCCTTGACCACCGCGCCAAGCCGGACGCCTTTGCCGACGGCTTTCCGCAGGCGGCGCCAATTGGCGGCGATGGCGGCGAGGTCGATCTCCAGGGTGGCGCCGGCGCGTGCCGCCGCCTGCCGCTCAGGGGAGGGCATCGGGCAGACGGTCGCGCGCGATGAAGTCCGAGAATTTCGTGATGGCACCCTCGAACTGCAGCTTGCGCATGCCGGTCGGGCCGTGACGCTGCTTGGCGACGATGATTTCGGCGGTCCCGTGCGCCTCTTCGAGACGCTTCTGCCAATTCTCGTACTCGTCGTTGAACTTCTTCTCGTCCATGTAGTTGACGCGCTGCGGCTCCTCGCGGCCGAGATAGTATTCGGCGCGATAGATGAACATCACGACGTCGGCATCCTGCTCGATCGAGCCTGATTCGCGCAGATCGGCAAGCTGCGGCCGCTTGTCCTCGCGCTGCTCGACGGCGCGCGACAGCTGCGACAGCGCCAGCACCGGCACGCCCAGCTCCTTGGCCAGCGTCTTGAGGCCGCGGGTTATTTCCGACACTTCCTGGACGCGGTTGTCGAAATTGCGGCCCTCGCTTGAGCCGCGAATCAATTGCAGATAGTCGACGATGATGAGGTTGAGCCCCTGCTGGCGCTTGAGGCGGCGTGCCCGCGTGCGCAGGCCGGCGATGCTCAGCGCCGGCGTGTCGTCGATGAAGAACGGCACGGAGGCGAGGCGCTGGCTTGCCTGGACGAAGCGCTCGAATTCGGCGTTCGAGACCTCGCCCTTGCGGATCTTGTCCGCGGACACGCCCGATTCCTCGCCGAGGATACGGGTGGCGAGCTGCTCGGCCGACATTTCGAGCGAGAAGAAGCCGATAACGGCGCCGTCCTCGGCGGTCTTCTTGCCGTCGGCGCCGCGGCCCTCGCGATAGGCCTTGGCGGCGTTGAAGCCGATATTGGTGGCAAGCGCGGTCTTGCCCATGGAGGGCCGCCCGGCGAGCACGACCAGATCCGAGGGATGCAAGCCGCCCAGCAACTCGTCGAGATCGGTGAAGCCGGTCGCCACGCCGGCGATCTTGCCGCTGCGCTTATGGGCGGCGTCGGCCATGACCACGGCCTGGGTCAGCGCCTTGTCGAAGGCCTGAAAGCCGCCCTCGTATTGGCCGGTGGTGGCGAGGTCGAACAGGCGCTGTTCGGCGGTCTCGATCTGCTGCGGCGCGTCGCGCTCGAACTCGTGCACATAGGCTTCATTGACGACGTCCTCGCCGATCGAGATGAGCTGGCGGCGCAGGAAGCAGTCATGGATCGAGCGGCCGTAATCCTCGGCGTTGATGATGGTGACGACGTTGGTCGCCAAATGGTTGAGGTATTGCGATCCTCCGACCTCGGACAGGGCATCGTCCTGGGCAAAATAATTGGCCAGGGTGATGGGATCGGCGCGCTGGCCGCGCTCGATGATCTTGGCCATGCCGTGAAAGATGCGGCCATGCACCGGCAGGCCGAAATGGTCGGGCTGGAGGAACTCGGCGATCTTGTGAAAGGCGTTGTTGTTGACCAGGATCGCGGCGAGAAGCGCCTGTTCCGCCTCGAGATTCTGTGGCGGCGCGCGATAACCGAGTTCCCCCTCGCGGAGGCTCGTCACCTTCGACAACACGTTTTCCATGGCAAAAATATTATCACCCGCCGCCCGGCGGGGCATTCATGAACTTCGGGCAAGACCCCTGTGACTTAGGGGGATACCGGGTAGCGAAATCGTCGGATTGACGACTCGCGGAAAAATCTAGGCGGCGCGCCCCGCGCTCGACGGCATCGGCACCTGGTGGCTGCGTTCCCAATCGAACATATAGTCGCGTGTCAGCGGCACGGCGTCGATCTGCAGCGCCATCTGCATCTGGAACACGATGTGGCCGTGGTGGCGGAAGGCGATCTCCGAGCCGGCCAAGTAGAACTCCCACATGCGGCAGAAACGGTCGTCATAAAGCGCGCGGACGCGCTCGCGCTCGGCCAGGAATCGGGTGCGCCAGGCCTTGAGCGTTTCGGCGTAATGGAGCCGCAGAATCTCGATATCGGTGACGAAAAGCCCGGTGCGCTCCACCACCGGCAGTACCTCGGACAATGCCGGCGCGTAGCCGCCCGGGAAGATGTACTTGCGGAGCCAGGGGTTGGTGGCGGCCGGGCCGTCGGCGCGGCCGATCGAATGGAGCAGGGCGACGCCGTCTTCGTTCAGCAG
>JGI20189J14885_1000599_pt1 | contig 12201 bp, 12 predicted proteins | sample NGESurdeep072012_10_FD_14885 | JGI IMG/M metagenome (IMG submission 14885) | reverse complement strand
AGCGCGCATTTCCGCGCCTATGCGGCGAGCTATGCCTTCGGCGGCGTGCTCACCCGCCACGACAAGGGCGAGGTGGAGGTGTTCTGCTATTCCGACACGGCACAGGCGGACGATTTGACGCCGCTGTTCCGCCGGGCCGCCGATCACTGGCGGGACGTGCGCGGCATGAGCGACGACGGTCTCGCCGATCTCATCCGGCGCGACCGCATCGACATCCTGGTCGATCTCGTCGGCCACATGGTCGGCCACCGGCTGCTGGTTTTCGCGCGCCGGCCGGCGCCGATCCAGATCACCGCCTGGGGCGAGCCGACCGGAACCGGCCTCGCCACCATGGACTATCTCTTCGCCGATCCGGTGCTGGTGCCGGCGGCGGAGCGAAACCTATTGGCCGAGCGCGTCATCGACCTGCCGGCGGCGCTGGGGTTTTGGCTGCCGGATAATTTACCCGAGCCGGGCCCGCTGCCGGCGCTGGCCAACGGCTTCGTCACCTTCGGCTCGTTCAACCGCCGCGCCAAGATCACCGGCGTGACGCTCGCTGCCTGGGCCGGGATCATGGCGGCGCTGCCGAAGTCGCGGCTGGTGCTCAAGAACAAGGCCTTCGGCGACAGGGAGCAGCAAGACGGCCTGAACGCCGCGCTCAAGCATGCGGGGATTCCCGCCGATCGCGTCACCGTGCTCGGCCAGACCGCGCGCGCCGAGCATTTCGCCGCCTATCGCGCCATCGACATCGCGCTCGACCCCTTCCCGCATGGCGGCGGCATGACGACGCTCGACGCGCTGGCCATGGGNATTCCGGTCGTGACTTATCCCGGCCGGACGATCTCGTCGCGCCTCGCCGCGAGCTGCCTCGCCGCCATCGGCCTCGACGAATTCGTCGCGACGGACGCGGCGGCCTATGCCGCCATCGCCCTGGCCGCGGCCAAGGATTTGCCAAGGCTTGCCGCGTTGCGAGCTGACCTTCGCCAACGCCTCGCCGGCTCGGTGCAAGGCGATCCGGCGCGCTATGCCGGCGCCGTCGAGGCCGCCTACCGCGCCGCCTGGCGTCGCTCCGTCGCCGGAGCCAGCGGCCCCAATTGATGATTTAGTCCAGGTTTGGCAGGGTGCCTGGATGCGCCGCTTTATCGTCGGAATCCTCGCCGTCATCGGAGCTATGGTCGTGTTCTTCGCGCTGGCCGGCGCGGGCGTCGGCCTTTGGGCCAAGCTTCGTGCGCCGAGCATCGCCGACAACACGGTGCTGACGCTCGACATCGACGGCGCCCTGCCCGACGGGCCGCAGGACAAGGGCCTGCTCGACCTGCTCTCCGGCAACCCCGAGACGCTGCGCGACGTGCTCGACGCGCTCGACCGCGCCGGCGGCGATGCGCGGATCAAGGGCGTGCTGCTGCGGCTCAACACCAGCGACCTGCCGGTGGCGCAGGCGCAGGAGCTGCGCGACGCGATATCCGCCTTCCGCGCCAAGGGCAAGCCGGTCTTCGCCTATGCCGACACCTTCGGCGAGTTCGCCCCCGGCACGCGCGGCTATTACCTGGCGGCCGCGTGCGACGAGATCTGGCTGCAGCCGCTCGGCCTGGTGGGATTGGTCGGCCTGCGCGCAGAACAGCCGTTCTTCAAGGGCACGCTCGACAAGCTCGGCGTGGTGCCGCATTTCGAGGCGCGCGAGCAGTACAAGACGGCGATGAACATGCTCACCGAGAGCAACCGGCATCGAGGAGGGCCGGAAGATCGACGATGCGACGCTGCGCGGCCTGTTCGACAAGGGGCCGTTCCTGGCGCAGGAGGCGGTCGATAACCGCCTGGTCGATCATCTGGGCTATTCCGGCGATGCGCTCGACGCCTTGAAGAACCGCGCCGGCGCCGACGCCAAGGCCGAGCGCCTGGCGCGCTATCTCGACCAGGTCGGACACCCGCACCGGCATGGGCCGGTGGTGGCGGTGATCCACGCCTCGGGCTTGATGGTCCGCGGCAAGAGCAACAGCAACGCGCTCTACGGTGGCGGCGTCATGGGCTCCGACAGCGTGATCCGCGCCTTCCGCCTGGCCAAGGACGACAAGGACGTGCGCGCGATCCTCTTCCGCATCGACAGCCCGGGCGGCTCGGCGACGGCGGCGGAATCGATCTGGAACGAGGTCAAGGCGGTGCGGCAGGCGGGCAAGCCGGTCGTGGTCAGCATGGGCGACGTCGCCGGCTCCGGCGGCTATTACATCGCCGCGGCAGCGAACAAGATCGTCGCCGAGCCGGCGACCTTGACGGGCTCGATCGGCGTCGTCGCCGGCAAGATCCTGGTCGGCGGCCTCGCCGACAAGCTCGGCGTCACGATGGATTCGGTGCAGACCTCGGACAGCGCGGCGATGTTCAGCGCGACCGAGGATTTCACGCCCGCGGGCCAGAAGCGCTTCGAGGCGATGCTCGACGACATCTATGCCGGCTTCAAGGCGCGCGTCGCCGAAGGGCGCCAGATGGACTCCGATTGGGTGGAGAGCGTCGCCAAGGGCCGCGTCTGGACCGGCGAGCAGGCCAAGGCGGTCAGCCTGGTCGACGCGCTGGGCGGCTACGGCACGGCAATCGCGCTGGTCAAGGCGGAGATCGGCGTGGCCGCGAGCGACGACATCGAGCTCAAGACCTTTCCGCCCGGTGGCAACGCCATCGCCGAATTGCTGCGCCGCGCCCTCGGCGGCGCGGACGAGGACGACGCGCTGGCCTTGACCCTCGCCGCCTGGATGCCGCTGCTGCGCGAGATTCAAATGCTCGCGGCGCCGCCGGGTTCGCTGACCATGCCGGATATCGAGATACGGTAAAGCCAGCGGATTTTTGCCGCCCAGATCGAGGACCCCTTCGGCCATCGCTGGTCGGTCGCCACGCATATCCGCGACGTGACCCATGCGGAGATGGGCGAGGCAATGAAGAAGATGGGCGGCTGACCCGAAATCAGGAGGAAACACGCCATGCGATTCATGATGTTCATGATCCCGAACATAAAGGAAGAGAACTGGATGCCGAGCGCGGCGGCCGTCGCGGCCATGAGCAAGTACAACGATTCTCTGAAAAAGGCGGGCGTGCTGCTGTCGCTGGGCGGGCTTCAGCCGCCGGCCAAAGGCGCGCGCGTTTCCTTCGCCGGCGGCAAGCCCAAGATCGCCGACGGGCCTTTCGCCGGGGCGAAGGACGTGATCGGCGGATATTGGATGATTCAGGTCAAGTCGAAGGCGGAGGCGGTGGAATGGGCAGCGCGCTGCCCCGCTTCCGACGGCAATGTGATCGAGGTTCGGCAAGTGGCCGAGATGTCGGACTTTCCGCCCGAAATCCAGAAGGCCGCCGTTCGGTAGGCGATCGCCAAAAGCCACACAGAAAGGAAATCCCATGCACAAGATCTCGCCCTGCCTGTGGTTCGACGGCAAAGCCGAGGAGGCCGCGAATTTCTACGCCGGCATCTTCAAGAACGCGCGGATCGGCAAAATCATGCATTACGGCGATGCCGGGCCCCTGCCGAAGGGGTCGGTCATGTCCGTCGAGTTCGCGCTCGACGGACAGGACTTCATCGCCCTGAACGGCCCGCCGATATTCACGTTCTCGCCGGCGATCTCGCTCTTCGTAAAATGCGAGACGCAGGACGAAGTCGACGACTATTGGGCCAAGCTCTCGGCCGGCGGCAAGACGCTGCAATGCGGCTGGCTTACGGACAAGTTCGGCGTGACGTGGCAGATCGTCCCCACGATCCTGCACGCGCTGCTGCAGGACAAGGATGCCGCGAAATCGCAACGCGTCATCGAAGCGATGATGAAGATGGTCAAGCTCGACATCGCGGGGTTGAAGCAGGCGTATGAGCGGGACTGACGCTCTACCCCCGCTCGAAGCGGGCGACCAGTTCGAGGTGGGGCGACCAGATGAATGAATCGACCGACTGGATCGGGCCCAGGCGATAGCCGCCGTCGACCAGCATGCGCGCGTCGCGCGCGAAGGTGGCGGGATTGCACGACACGGCGACGATTCGCGCCACTGTGGAGCGCGCGAGGTTGCGGCTTTGCGCCAAGGCTCCGGCGCGCGGCGGATCGAAGATCGCCGTATCGAACCCCGACAATTCCTCGATCGATAGCGGGCGCTCGTCCAAATCGCGGGTCTCGGCGGTTACCTTGCCCGACAGGCCGGCGCGCGTTGCCGCCTGCATCACCGCGCGGGACGAAGCCGCCGACAGCTCGACCGCGTGAACCCGCGTGGCGCCGGCAGAAGCGGCGGCGAAGGTGAAGGTGCCGAGCCCGGCATAGAGATCGACGATTTTCCTGGCATCGCCCAGCATCGCCGTCACTGCGCCGTCCAGCGCCGCATCGGCCTCGGCGCTCGCCTGGAGAAACGAATCCGCCGGCAAATCGACCGTCACACCGGAGAGAATGACGGTGGGCTTGCGGCGTTCGGCGACCGGGCCGATTTCCTTCCCGGCGCGCCAGGACAGCCGCGCCAGATCAGCCGATTCGGCGAAAGCGGCCAGCGCTTCGAGTTCGGCGAGGCCGGGAATGTCCGGCAGGTCGATCAGCAGGTCGATGCCGCTGTCGCCGAGCGTCGCCGTCGCCGCGCCCTTGCCGCCTGCCGGCAACACCGAGGATGCCAGGCGCCGCAGCGGTTCGACCAGCGCGAACAACGCCGGATGCAGCACGGGACATTCCCGCATATCGACGATGCGGTGGCTTTGCCGCACGTGGAACCCGACCTCGGCGCCCGCGCCGTTTCGCGCCAGCGCCCAGCGCGCGCGGCGGCGCGTGCCGGGCTTGAGCCGGATCAGCGGTGCGATCTCGGGCGCATCGAACCCCTGGCGCGCCAAGGCGCCTTCGAGCCAGCCGAGCTTGGCGCCGGCATAAGCATCGTCCGATAGGTGTTGGAGCGCGCAGCCGCCGCATTCGCCGAAATGGCGGCAGACCGGCTGGGCGCGCGCGCCCGGCCGCAGCACCGCCATGAGCGCGGCGCGGCTGCCTTCGGCGGTCTTGCTTTCGATCCGCGCGCGCACGCGGTCGCCGGAGGCGGTGAACGGCACGAAGAAGCGCGCGCCATCGTTCGTGCCGATGCCGTCGCCACGCACGCCGACGCTGTCGATGTCGAGATCGATCACCGGCGAAGTCATGCGCCCTTTACCGCCGCGATGAGGAATTCAACATTGCCCTCGGGGCCCTTGAGCGGGCTTTCCTCGATGCCGAGGACGCGCCAACCCTGCGTCGGCAGCCATTGGGCGATGCGCTCACAGACCTCGCGATGGAGCTCGGCGTCGCGCACCACGCCGCCCTTGCCGACGCGCTGCGGCCCGACCTCGAATTGCGGCTTGATCAGCGCCACCAGCCGCGCACCGGGCTTGGCCAGCGCCAGCGGCGCCGGCAGCACGGTCTCCAAGCCGATGAAGCTCGCATCGCAGACCACGAGATCGACTGGCTCGGGCACCTCTTTCGCGGTGAGATAGCGCGCATTGACGCGCTCCAGCACCACGACCCGCGCACTGTTGCGCAGCTTCCAGTCGAATTGCCCGTGCCCGACATCGACGGCATAGACCTTGCGAGCGCCGCGCTGCAGCAGCACGTCGGTAAAGCCGCCGGTCGAGGCGCCGATGTCGAGCGCCGCAAGGCCCGCCGGATCGATGGCGAAACGGTCGAGGCCATGCGCCAGCTTGACGCCGCCGCGCGACACGAAGGGATGCGGCTTGCCGCGCACTTCCAGCGCCGCGTCGAAGGGAAGATCGGTGCCCGGCTTGTCGAGGCGCCTCTCGCCGCTGAACACCGAGCCGGCGAGGATCAGCGCCTGCGCCTTGGCGCGGGTCTCGGCGAGGCCGCGCTCGACCAGGAGCTGATCGAGCCGTTTTTTGTCGCTCATCGGATTAAAGACGCGCGGCGTGCCGCGCGCCCGTCTCAGGCGCGCGCGTTGCGCTCGACGGCGGCGCGGCCCAAGGCCGCGAGCGCGGTTTCCTTGATGTGGCGGGCGCTGAGGCCGGCCTCGTCGTACTGCTTGGCCGGCGCATCGTGATCGAGGAAGCGGTCGGGCAATACCATCGGCCGGACCTTGAGGCCCTGATCGAGCAGCCCGGCCCGCGCCAGATGGTGCAGGACGTAGCTGCCGAAGCCGCCGATGCCGCCTTCCTCGATGGTGATGAGCACCTCGTGCTCGCGCGCCAGGCGCTCGACCAAATCCGTATCCAACGGCTTGGCAAAGCGCGCATCGGCCACGGTGGTCGACAACCCGTGATGGCCGAGCTCTTCCGCCGCCTTGAGGCTTTCCTGAAGGCGCGTGCCGAAACTGAGAATGGCGATGGACGTGCCCTCGCGCAGGATACGGCCCTTGCCGATCGGCAAAATCTCGCCCTTCGCGGGCAACGCCACGCCGCTGCCATCGCCGCGCGGATAGCGCACCGCCGAGGGGCCGTCGTCGATGGCGGCGCAGGTCGCCACCATATGCATGAGCTCGAGCTCGTCCGCCGCCGCCATGATGGTGAAGCCCGGCAGACAGCCGAGATAAGCCACGTCGAAGGAACCGGCATGGGTGGCGCCGTCGGCGCCGACCAGCCCGGCGCGGTCGAGCGCGAAGCGCACCGGCAGCTTCTGGATCGCCACGTCATGCACGACTTGGTCGTAGCCGCGCTGCAGGAAGGTCGAATAGATGGCGGCGAAGGGCTTGAGGCCTTCGCAGGCCATGCCGGCGGCAAAGGTCACCGCATGCTGCTCGGCGATGCCGACGTCGAAGGTGCGGGCGGGAAAGCGCTCGGCGAATTTGTCGAGGCCGGTGCCCGAAGGCATGGCGGCGGTGATCGCGACGATGCGCTCATCCACCTCGGCCTCGGCGATCAGCGCCTTGGCGAAGACGTTGGTGTAGCTCGGCGCCGCGGCCTTGGCCTTGACCTGCGCCCCGGTGGCGACGTCGAACTTGACCACGCCGTGATACTTGTCGGCCGCCGCCTCGGCCGGCGGATAGCCGTGGCCCTTCTGCGTCACGACATGCACCAGAACCGGACCGTCGTCCTGGCTGTCGCGCAAATTCTTCAGCACCGGCAGCAGATGGTCGAGATTGTGGCCGTCGATCGGACCGACGTAATAGAAGCCCAACTCCTCGAACAGCGTGCCGCCCGTGACCATGCCGCGCGCATATTCCTCGGCGCGGCGCGCCGCGGTGGCGAGCGAGCGCGGGAAGACCTTGGTGATCTGCGCGCCCAACCCGCGCAGGCTGCGATAGGAGGGCGACGACAGCAGCCGCGAGAGATAGGCGCTCATCGCACCGACGGGCGGCGCGATCGACATGTCGTTGTCGTTGAGGATGACGATCAGCCGCGAATTCATCGAGCCCGCGTTGTTCATCGCTTCGTAGGCCATGCCGGCGCTCATCGCGCCGTCGCCGATCACGGCGACGACGTGGTTCTTCTCGCCCTTGAGGTCGCGGCCGACGGCCATGCCGAGTCCCGCCGAAATCGAGGTCGAGCTGTGCGCGGCGCCGAACGGGTCGTATTCGCTTTCGGCGCGGCGGGTGAAGCCCGACAAGCCGCCGCCCTGGCGCAGGGTGCGGATGCGGTCGCGCCGGCCGGTGAGAATCTTGTGCGGATAGGCCTGATGGCCGACGTCCCAGATCAGCCGGTCGCGCGGCGTGTCGAAGACGTAATGCAGCACGACCGTCAGCTCGACGACGCCGAGTCCCGCGCCCAAATGCCCGCCGGTGACGGAAACCGTGTCGACCAGCTCGCGCCGCAATTCGTCCGCGAATTGGCGCAGGTCGTTCTCGGGGAGCTGGCGCAGTTGGTCAGGCGTATTCGCCTGATCGAGCAGCGGGGTCAGATCGTTGCGCAAAATTCTCGCGCTTTCTGCGTTATCGGGCTTGCCAGTCACTGCCGTCCCTCGGCTCTGCGGGGCCAAAATATGGTTCCGAGCAACTAAACATAAATGGCCCGATTAAGCAATTTACTTACTCGCAATAGGGTCTTGCGGGGTACATTTGACCCTAGCTATCCCGCTGGCCGTGGCCGGATTTTTACGTATAATGCAGTGCAACGTAAGGGGGCGGACCGCGTCCGCCCTTTAGCTTTAAGCGAGGCATGCATGCGGGTGGTTCTCGCCCAACCCCGGGGCTTCTGCGCCGGCGTCGAACGCGCCATCGACATCGTCGAGCGCGCGCTGGATAAGTACGGCCCGCCGATCTATGTGCGGCACGAGATCGTGCACAACCGGCACGTCGTCGAGCGGCTGCGCGCCAAGGGCGCGCGCTTCGTCGACGACCTCGACGAGATTCCGCCGGGCAGCGTCACTATCTTCAGCGCGCATGGCGTGTCCAGCGAAGTCGAAGACTCGGCGGCAAAGCGCAACCTGCCGGTGATCGACGCCACCTGCCCGCTCGTCTCCAAGGTGCACAGCGAGGGCCAGCGCTACGCCGCGCAAGGCCGCGAGATCGTGCTTATCGGCCATGCCGGCCACCCCGAGATCGAAGGCACCATGGGCCGCATCAACGGCAAGGTTCATCTGATCTCGCGCGCCGAGGAAGTCGCCGGCTTGCAGGTCGGCGATCCGCACAAGCTCGCCTTCATCACCCAGACGACGCTCTCGGTCGACGACACCCGCGCCGTCATCGACGCGCTGCGCCAGCGCTTTCCGGACATCGTCGGCCCCGACACCAAGGACATCTGCTACGCGACGCAAAACCGCCAGCGCGCGGTCAGCGAATTGGCGCAGCAGGTCGACGTCGTGCTGGTGGTCGGCGCCGCCAATAGCTCCAACTCCAACCGGCTGCGCGAGATCGCGGCCGAGCAGGGCGTCAAAGCCTATCTCATCGCCGACGCCGAGGCACTCGATCCCGCCTGGGTCAAGGACGCCAAGGCCGTGGGCGTCACCGCCGGCGCCTCCGCCCCCGAGGAATTGGTGCAGAATTTGATCAACCGGCTGCGCCAGCTGAGCGCCGTCGAATCGGAAACGCTTCCCGGCATCACCGAGAACGTCCGTTTCCGCATGCCGCCGGAGCTCGCCGAGAGCGCGTCGTAACCCGAGAAAAAAGGAACTGCTCTTGTCCGTCCCTCTTCATCAAATGGTCCGTGTCGGCGCCTATGTCGCCAAGCAGCGCCTGATGGGCGTTGCGCGCTATCCGCTGGTCCTCATGCTCGAGCCGCTGTTCCGCTGCAACCTCGCCTGCGCCGGCTGCGGCAAGATCGACTATCCCGACAAGATCCTGAACCAGCGCCTCTCGGTCGCGGAATGCCTCGAGGCGGTCGACGAATGCGGCGCGCCCGTCGTGTCGATCGCCGGCGGCGAGCCCCTCCTCCATCGCGAGATCGAGCAGGTCGTCGAGGGCATCATCGCGCGCAAGAAGTTCGTCTACCTCTGCACCAACGCGCTGCTGATGGAAAAGAAGATCGACCGGTTCAAGCCCAGCCCGTATTTCGTGTGGTCGGTGCATCTCGACGGCGACAAGCAGATGCACGATCACTCGGTCTGCGAGGAGGGCGTCTACGAGCGCGCGGTATCGGCGATCCAGCTCGCCAAGTCCAAGGGCTTCCGCGTCAACATCAACTGCACGCTGTTCGCCGGCGCCCAGCCGGAGCGCGTCGCCCGGTTCTTCGACACGATGATGGAGAGCGGCCTCGACGGCATCACGGTCTCGCCGGGCTATGCCTATGAGCGCGCGCCCGACCAGTCGCATTTCCTCAACCGCAAGAAGACCAAGGAGCTGTTCCGCGACATCTTCCGCGCCAAGAACGGCACCAAATGGTCGTTCTCGCAATCGGGCCTGTTCCTCGACTTCCTCGCCGGCAACCAGAACTACCACTGCACGCCGTGGGGCAACCCGACGCGCAATTATTTCGGCTGGCAGCGGCCCTGCTACCTGGTCGGCGAAGGCTTCGCCAAGAGCTTCAAGGAGCTCATGGCGGAGACCGACTGGGATTCCTACGGCACCGGCAATTACGAGAAATGCGCCGACTGCATGGTGCATTCGGGATACGAGGCGACCGCGGTGATGGACGCGGTGAAGCATCCCTTGAAGGCGCTGGGCGTCGCCCTGCGCGGCGTCAAGACCGAAGGCGAGATGGCGCCGGAGATCTCCCTGGATAATCAGCGCCCGGCGCAATACGTCTTCTCGCGCCACGTCGAAGAGGCGATGGAACGGGTCGACGCCGCCGAATAGCGCCGGCCCGAGGAGCACGGCATGAAATACATCCTGCTTGGCTTGATGCTGGCCCTCGGCCTCGCGGCCTGCGCGCCCGGGTCGCCGCCGGAGCGGGCGGCGTTTCCCGCCGCGGGGCCTTATTTCGGTCCCGGCCCCTATGACGGGCCCGAAATGTATCGCGGCAGCCCGGTGGATTAACGGCCGCTGCCCGCGGGAGTGTCGGTTTCCCTTGCCCATCCCGGAGTTCCGGTGGGCAACGCCAGGAAATCTCCAACGCTTCAGCCGTTTGCGCGTAGCTTGGGCGATGGCGATCGTTAGTCGCGCTTGCGTTTTTTTCTCCGCTAATTCATGGTTTGCGACGTGCCGCGCATAGCGGCTAGCCGGGACAAGCCAGATCCCGGGGGTAAAAGTTTCAACCGGGGAGGAAACTAATGTCGTTTTTGGATAGATCGCGGACGATTGCGCCGCCGGGCTACAGCCGCTGGCTCATTCCGCCGGCCGCGCTGTGCGTGCATCTCTGCATCGGCCAGGCCTACGCCTTCAGCGTGTTCAATTTGCCGATGACCAAGCTTCTCGGCATCACCCAATCGACGCCCGACGACTGGAAGCTGACCGATCTCGGCTGGATCTTCAGCCTCGGCATCTTCTTCCTCGGCGTCTCGGCCGCGCTGCTCGGGCGCTGGGTCGAGGAAGGCGGCCCGCGCAAGGCGATGTTCACCGCGGCCCTGTGCTGGAGCGGCGGCTTCCTCGTCTCGGCCTTCGGCGTCTACATCCATAACATCTGGGTGATCTATTTCGGCTATGGCGTGCTCGGCGGCTTCGGCCTCGGCATCGGCTACATCTCGCCGGTCTCGACGCTGATCAAATGGTTCCCCGACCGGCCCGGCATGGCCACCGGCATGGCGATCATGGGCTTCGGCGGCGGCGCCTTCATCGCCTCGCCCTTGTCCGTCTACCTGATGCGCACATTCACCACGCCGACGCATGTCGGCGTGGCGGAAACCTTCATCGCGATGGGCGTGATCTACTTCTGCTTCATGATGGTCGGCGCGATCATCGTGCGCGTTCCCGCAGCCGGCTGGAAGCCCGAGGGATATGTCGTCCCGGCGCAACCGAGGAAGCTCATCACCACCAACAACGTCTTCGTCTACGAGGCGCTGAAGACGCCGCAATTCTGGCTGATCTGGTGGGTGCTGTGCCTCAACGTCACCGCCGGCATCGGCGTGCTGGGCCAGGCTTCGGCGATGATCCAGGAGATGTTCCCGGGTCATGTTACCCCGATATCGGCCGCCGGGTTCGTCGGATTGATGAGCCTGTTCAATATGGGCGGACGGTTCTTCTGGGCCTCGACCTCGGACTTCATCGGCCGCAAGAACACCTACTTCGTGTTCTTCGTTCTCGGTACCGTCCTCTATTGCATAGTGCCCTATACCGGCGCGATCGGCAGCGTCGCGGGGTTCGTCCTCTGCTTCCTCGTCATCATCAGCATGTATGGCGGCGGCTTCTCCACCGTCCCGGCCTATCTCCGCGACATGTTCGGCACGCGTTATGTCGGCGCCATTCACGGGATGTTGCTGACGGCCTGGTCGATGGCCGGCATCTTCGGCCCGGTGCTCGTCAACTACATCCGCCAGTACAACATCACTCACGGCGTCGCCAAGGCCCAGGCCTACAACACCACCATGTACGTGATGGCGGTGCTGCTGGTGGTGGGCTTCATCTGCAATCTGCTGGTCAAGGCGGTCGATCGCCGGCATCACATGACGGCCCAGCAAGAAGCCCAGGGCGTGGCGTAACCAGGAAAGTCGGAGAAACACATGGCCAATACACAGCAAGCCACCGGCAACGGCATCAAGCTCCTGCTCGCCTGGTGCTTCGTCGGCATCCCGCTCGCCTGGGGCGTTATCCAGACGGGATCAACTCGTTGAAGCTGTTCCAGTAAGCGGACAGAAACGGAATGAGGGCCGGCTCTGCCAAGAGCCGGCCCTTTTCTTTTGCGTCAGGAGATTCCCTGGAGAGCCGCGGGCGCCGCGCTGAGCGATGCCAGCGCGCGGCGCGTGTCGCGCGCCAAGGCGATCAGCGCCGGCAGCTGGCGCGGCCGGC
>JGI20189J14885_1000587_pt1 | contig 12290 bp, 10 predicted proteins | sample NGESurdeep072012_10_FD_14885 | JGI IMG/M metagenome (IMG submission 14885) | reverse complement strand
GTGGCAGAAACTCAAATTCATCCCAGCAGCAAACGAAACGGCCACCAGGGAGTTTTCTATTGATAACGCCATCCCGGTCTAAGAAAGCTGTGACGACAGTATTCATTAGAGTAGTACTGATAATGGTCCCGCATCCCCTGCACTACATTGCGAAGTCAAGAATTACAAGATTTAGTATAGCGATCGATGGTCTCGACGTGCGCGGGTTCTCATGATGGTAAAGGTGCCGTTGAACCAAAAGATTTCGATTGTTACTCCATCGTTCAATCAGCGCAAGTTTATCGAGGCTGCGTTGGAAAGCGTCAGGAGCCAAGACTATCCAACAGTGGAGCATTTCATTATTGATGGTGGGTCCACCGACGGGACAGTGGAGTATCTTGAATCGTTATCCGGCAAACCCGAATGGAATCACGTGGTTTGGAGGTCAGAGCCAGACGAAGGCCAAAGCGATGCGCTAAACAAAGGCTTCAGGATGGCTTCAGGCGACATAGTGGGATGGCTGAATTCTGATGACCGCTATCGGCCGGGTTGCTTCGACGTAGTCGCCAAAGCCTTTGCGGAACGCACGGCTGACATTTTCTATGGAGACACAACTTGGATTGATGAAAACAATAATCTGCTAAAAATCCGCCGCGAAATCCATTTTAGCCGATTTGTAATGCTTTATCATCGGGTGCTTTGTATTCCAACTACAGCGACTTTTTTTCGAAGACGCATTTTCGAAGCGGGTAATTTCGTCGATCCCCAATACCAGTATTCGATGGATCTGGAGTTCTTTTTACGTCTGGGCAGCCTTGGTTACAGGTTCCATCATATTTCGGCGCTGCTAGCAGATTTCCGCTGGCATCTCGGCAGCAAGTCTTCGGTTTATTTTTCTCGGCAGTTCGCGGAACGGGACCGTATCTTACCCCTGTATTCGCCGATCTTTAAAAATTCATGGCCGATTGCGCTGAATAAGACGATTTTAAGAATAGTCCGGATGGCTGCTGCGATCAGATACTGGGGAGAAAAACTGATTCGAGGGTTCTACTTCGATAAAATTTCAGATATCGATGCCGTTGAAGGCACGAAATGACCAATCCTACCATTTGTTTCGCCAATCGACCGTAATGTGTTACCTGTGTTATCCCCACGAAACCTCTTGTCGTGTTACAAAGAATGGTAGCTGCTTGGAGACTGCTCAAACCTTGCACGAAAACAGCTTTAATATTTTTGGCTTCTCGTTCTGTTCCGCGCCAAGAAAAGCAATTTTGCGGCAAATTGTAGATTTGTCACAAAGGCATCATGCCAGTTCCGTAGTCTTCGCGAATGCACACGTAGTGGTGGAGGCGCATCGCCATTCTCAACTGCGCGGTGCGTTGAACAATGCCTCCCTGATAATTCCGGATGGCGTTCCAATCATGTGGATCCTCCGGGCCAAAGGGCAAAAAGAAGCGGAGCGATATTCGGGGCCGGACCTAATGCAGGACATCTTCGAATTAGCTGAGGGAAGTCATTTTTTTCTTGGCTCGACCCCAGTAATTCTTGACCGGATTCGCCGCAAATTCAAGGGCAACGCCGTGGGGTTTTATTCCCCACCTTTTTCCAATAGCGGCTTTAGCGATGAGGAATTGGCCAAGCAGTTGAATATGATTGAAAAGGCCAAACCAGACTACGTATGGGTCGGCCTGGGTGGGACCAAGCAGGAATACTACATCACTCATATGGCCTCCAAGGCCTCTTGCGGAGTATGGTTGGGCGTGGGAGCCGCTTTCGATTTTTATGCGGGACCAAAACCAAGGGCGCCCAAGTTTCTTCAACGAATGGGGTTAGAATGGGCATTCCGATTGGTCAATGAGCCCCGGCGCCTTGCTGTTCGGTACTTGTCAACCAATCCCGTATTCGTCAGGCTTGCGCTCGCTGAACTATTCACCGAGCGGGTGAACCGTGAATCCGCGCATCAACTACGGCGGGAGGCGGAAGAAGCTTCTTCGGAGACTTAAAGCAAAAGGGCATGGATTCGAATAAGAAGGCATTTATAACCGGTATAACCGGTCAGGACGGATCATATTTAGCTGAACTGCTTTTGGAAAAAGGCTACGAAGTGCATGGACTCATTCGGCGCTCGAGTTCATTCAATACCGGACGTATCGATCATATCTACGCAGACCCGCATACGCAGAACGCCAGGTTGTTCCTTCATTTTGGAGATCTCGCGGATGCCACCGGTCTTAACCGCCTCCTCAAGACAATCAAACCGAGCGAGATATACCACCTCGGAGCGCAGAGCCACGTTCGGGTAAGCTTCGACATGCCCGAATACACAGCAGATGTGACCGGAACAGGAACCGTAAGGATTCTAGACGCCATTATCGACAGCGAAGTGCGGACCAAGTTTTATCAGGCATCCAGTTCCGAAATGTTTGGCAAGACCTCCGAAGTTCCACAGACTGAGAATACGCCGTTCTATCCGCGCAGCCCATACGCATGTGCCAAGGTGTTCTCCTATTGGCTTACCGTCAATTATAGAGAGGCGCATGGCTTGCATGCTTCGAACGGAATCCTTTTTAACCATGAGAGTCCGCGGCGGGGAGAGACTTTCGTTACGCGAAAAATCACTAAAGCAGTGGCTCGCATCCTCAACAAGAAGCAGAACGAGCTTTATCTAGGTAACTTGGAAGCGAAGCGCGACTGGGGATACGCGAGAGACTACGTTCATGCTATGTGGCTAATGCTGCAACAGGACGAACCTGACGATTACGTTGTTGCTACCGGGGAGACTCATTCGGTGCGCGAGTTTTGCGAGATCGCCTTCGGCTCTGTCTGTTTGGACTATAAAGATTTCGTCAAAATTGATCCCAAGTACTATCGTCCCACCGAAGTCGATCTGCTCATCGGTGATGCCTCCAAGGCCCATCAGAAACTGGGCTGGAAGCCCACCATCCCTTTTGCTGAATTAGTGAATATGATGCTTTCTGCTGATCTGAGCAGTGAGGGTCTGGATCCCGCGAAATTTATCAAATCATGAGCAGATCTAACCGGAATTCAACTGATGCCATCACTTTTTCGGAATTTGACCTGCCCCGGCTAAAAATAACAGTGACTGGCGGAAGGGGATTTCTAGGCCGTCATGTCGTAGACCTTCTCGTTGGTATGGGAGCATCACGCGGAAACATACTGGTTCCCGCGACCGCGATGTTCGACTTGCGAACATCAAATGCCGCAGCAGAAGTGACCGAGGGTCGCGACCTCGTAATTCATTTGGCTGCCCGCGTTGGAGGCATTGGATTCAATCAGCAGCACCCCGGAGAATTGATTTATGACAACACCACCATGGGCGTGAATATTATCCACCAGGCCCACAAAAATGGAGTGAAGAAATTGGTTGTAGCCGGTACGGTTTGTGCCTACCCGAAATTTACTCCAGTTCCTTTCAAAGAAGACGATCTGTGGAACGGATACCCAGAAGAAACTAACGCACCTTATGGAATTGCCAAGAAGCACATGTTAGTCATGCTTCAAGCGTATCGGCAGCAGTATGGCTTGCACGGCGTCTTTCTGCTTCCTGCGAATCTGTATGGGCCGTATGATAACTTTGATCTGGAATCGTCGCATGTTATCCCGGCCATGATTTCGAAGTTTGTACAGGCCCGGCGAGAGAAGATGGCTTCCGTGAAACTCTGGGGAGACGGGTCGGCCTCCAGAGAGTTTCTGTTCGTGGAGGATTGCGCCCGGGGACTGGTTGCGGCCGCGATGAAGTACGATGGTCCGGAACCTGTCAATTTAGGCACACACGAGGAGATCACCATCAAGTCTCTAGCCGAAATGATTAAAAGCATTACAGAGTACGACGGAGAGATCCTGTGGGATTCGTCCCGGCCTAACGGCCAGCCCCGACGAGCTTTAGATGTGCAACGCGCTCGCGACGCCTTTGGCTTCGAAGCGAAAGTTTCCCTGCGCGAAGGCCTGAAACGGACAATTCAGTGGTTTCAAGAGCAGGTTGCAATGAGCGCGTCGTGACATTCCAGCACCCCGAGTCGCTCGTCCCGCCTTTTTAATCTTTAAGTTCTAAATTCCAGAATGTGATTAAGAATCCAGAGGTGTGTTTGGGGGAAAACTTCAACAATTTATTGCAGGACTTGTATGTTCCAAACTATTTGGCCCGGAAAATGAAATCAGAAATACCGAGATATCCGCGCTGGGGCCTCTATACCCAATTCTCCGTGATTGTAGTTTCTCTTTTCTTGCTGGAACTCCGTCGTCCGGTTCCGGGTGTAGCAATCAGCATATTAGCTCTTGTGGCGGTAATTGTGACCATTAGGGCGGAATATAAATGGGATCACCCCGAACAAATTGTGTGGATGCTGATCGCGTGTGTCCTTTTCTATGTGGAAATTAGGACCATCTATCGTGATAGAGATGAATTTGCAGCGCACGAAGCGGCAGTTGTCGAGCAAGAAAATACTCATCACGAGAAGCAGATGAGCAAGATGGATGAAATCCGGAAAACGGAGAACTCGCTATTGCAATCCACCGATGCATTATTAAATCGCCCGGTACGGAATGTTCCAGTAGTGGAACCCCACGCAACAGATCTAAGAACGAAGGGTATCGAGCTATCAAGGAACATGCTGAGTTTCATCTTAGCTCGGCAACAAAAGGACCCCTCTTTGGATGGCTACCAATTCCCAGGATTTGCAATTCCAAGTGACGAAAACGGTAAACAAAGAATGCCGTTGTATGGGAAGGAAACTCTGGCTCAATTCTCCAAACGTTTCGATACAGACCTGAAGGGTGTCTACAGTGAATTTTCGGCTCGTGGCTTAGGAGAAAGTTCGACGTTAAGCGCAGTCGCTAGGTGGTCACCTGAGGAAATTGAGGGGAATCCCTACGACGCGCTGCGAATACTGGCAGACGAAATTCGGGATTACTCTTTAGAGCTTCCGGCATCGGGGATGTATTCCAGAGTGTCGGATGCACAGTTAGCCTCCATGCTGATCTCTGAATCGTCCAAAATCCAAGGCCTAGCGGATGCCGCTTTCAAGCAGATGATCTCGAATTTGTCGCAGAGGAATAATGCGATAGCTCATTTCATGATGGACTTCGATAGTTGTTGTCGAGATGAAGTTACAGGTCTACGAAATGAAGCGATGGCACGACTCGGCCCTTCGTACAAAGATTTAAACGAGATGATGTTTTATCGCATACTTACGGATCAATCAACGACCACATCAATCCGGAGCGCGGCTACATTAGTAACGACAGTTCGTGAGTATGCACCCTATTTGAAAAACTTGGGGGAGGAACTTACTCACAAACATTAGGCCGCCGTAGCGGTTAGTTTCCAACAGTCCCCGCTCCTGAGTTGCGAATTTGCAAACAGGTACCTCGACATCTTCCTCTAGCTGGTGCCTGGGCTGTAACCAGTAGCGCATTATGGAGCGGTTTGCGGTATCGAGTGTGCAATTATTGGTTCCTTCGCTAAAGCACCAGATCGAACTGTACGCGGACATAGTGAGGCAACCAGCATCAGGATGCTCGCCGGCGCATTTCAGGACAACTCGGCCCCACAGGTCGAGGTTCACCGCGGACGCAGTACTGCCAAGATTTAGCGGCCTATTTACTACTCATTACCTTATTGGCAATAGACTGGTATGAGCAACAATCAAGTGTGAATAATCCGCAGCTACAGTCTTTCGACGCCTCAAGTGACTCGTGCGTAACCAACGGGTCCACGATTGAGGTTTCCCGAATTCGTCGAGTTTACGCTCGGCGATCAGATCAATCACGCTACAGCCTTTTCGACACCGCGAATTTGCTGGCGTCTCATGAACGCGAGGGACAAATACTGGCTGCGTTTATCCGGCACGGCTATGCTTCGCTGGAAAAGACTCGAATTTTGGAAATTGGATGCGGAACTGGATTCTGGCTGCGCGAATTTGTGCGATGGGGAGCGCGTCCCGAAAATATTTCTGGAATTGATTTGCTGCCCGAACGAATTGGAGAAGCACGAGCTCTGTGCCCGGCAGGGATCAGCCTCAGATGCGGAAGTGCCGAGAAACTTCACTTTTCCGGCGGGACCTTCGACTTAGTGTTCCAGTCCACTGTTTTCACTTCGATTCTCGACGAAGCGATGAAGGTCCAGATCGCGCGGGAAATGCTTCGCGTGCTTCGCCCCAGCGGCATGATCGTGTGGTATGACTTTACCGTGGATAATCCGTGGAATCCCGATGTGCGTGGAATCCCCAGACGAGAAATAAAGCGGCTGTTTCCGGGATGCCGGTTTGAATTCGAACGATTGACGTTGGCTCCGCCGGTCGGCAGGCGGATTGCGCGGGTGTCGTCTTTTCTGTATCGCGCGCTTTCCGCTATCAGGCTATTCGACACACACTGTTTGGCCATCATTAAAAAAACATGCTAACGACAGACGCGGTCACCGAATCCCGCCTCAAGATTCCTTTTCACCGCAGTGCTATGGGGGAAGAAGAAGTGCAGGCGGTGAGTGACGTTATTCGTTCTGGTTGGCTGACTATGGGAGCGAAGACGCTCCAATTCGAGCGAGAATTTGCGCAATATATCGGCGCAGCCCACGCCGTTGCAGTGTCGTCATGCACAGCGGCGATTCATCTTGCTCTGGACGCGATCGGGATTCAGCCGGGAGATGAAGTGCTTGTCCCTACAAATACGTTTACAGCCACGGCGGAAGTCGTGACTTACATGGGCGCACGACCCGTGCTTGTGGACATTGACGAAGGAACTTTAAACATAAGTACGAGTGATGCCGAGCAAAAGATCACGTCGCGCACGCGGGCGATTATTCCTGTTCATTTCTCCGGACTACCTTGCGATCTTGATGAAATTCATGCGTTGGCCAAGATTCATGACCTGCATGTTATAGAAGATGCGGCTCACGCGCTTCCATCCTCATATCGCGGAGGAAGAGTTGGAAAAATCGGCGAGCTCACCGCCTTCAGCTTTTACGCCACAAAGCCTTTGAGCACAGGCGAAGGCGGCATGATTACGACTGAAAACGAGACCTATGCGCGGCGAATTCGGCTGATGCGTCAGCATGGCATATCGCGCGATGCCTGGGAGCGCTACGGTGAAGAGGGTTCATGGCGCTACGAAGTACTGGAACCGGGATTCAAATATAACTTCACAGATTTACAGGCTGCGCTGGGTGTCGTCCAGCTTGCAAAATGCGATGCCATGTTGCAAGCGCGCCGCCAAATTGCCAGAAAATACACGCAGGCGTTTCAGTCAATCGAAGCGGTCGAAACCCCCGTTACGCATACTGATCGCGAAAGCTCGTGGCACCTCTACGTACTGAGACTGCAAGCCGATCGGTTGCGAATCAATCGCAGCCAATTTATTGGCGAACTGGCGAAACGAGGGGTGCAGGCGAGCGTTCATTTTATTCCCCTTCATCTTCAGCCGGCTTATCAAAAGTTATTCGGCTACAAAGAAGGGGATTTGCCGGTCTCCGAACGAGAATATTGTCGTTGCCTTTCATTGCCCATTTATCCCACGATGAGCGAGACTGAAGTGCAGTACGTGATTTCGTCAGTCGGAGATGTCGTAGATATATTTGCCCGATCATAGGGCATGATTTCTTCGCGCGGGATAACAGCCTTGTCTATTGCGCTGAACAACGAGGGTCGTTCTTCGGGCGGGCTCGTCCACGGCATGCCCGCAGGTCCGGGATTTTATCAGAGGAGGGGCAAACGTCTGTTTGACGTTTTCGTATCCGGAATCGGGCTGTTGCTGTTGTCACCACTGCTTGTAGTAATCGCGGCGCTGATCGGTCTGACCTCCCGAGGACCGATGATTTATTTTCAAGAACGAGTGGGAAGGGGCGGCCGAACATTTTGGATCGCGAAATTCCGGTCTATGCGGGACAAAACGGAACAATTCGGATCTCCGATCACGTCCCGGGGCGACGAGCGGATAACGGGTGTTGGAAGAATGTTGCGTTTCCTGAAGATTGATGAACTGCCGCAACTGTGGAACGTACTTAAGGGAGAAATGAGTTTGGTTGGACCGCGTCCCGAAATACCGCGCTTTGTTCGTCGTTACAATGCCAGGCAAAAAAAGATCTTAACGGTGCGGCCAGGGATTACCGATCTTGCGTCCATTAAGTACAGGGACGAAGAGCGCTTACTTAGTCAGTCTTCGGATACGGAGAGCTTTTACGAGGACGTCGTACTATCTCATAAACTTGATCTAAGTTTGGGTGACCTTGAAAACGAATCTTTTTCCCATGATTTGCTATTGCTCGCAGGGACTGCGATGAGCATTTTCCGGCGCGGTACATCCACTTGCACTAGACCAAGGAGCGGTTATTGAGCTGTTGGGACGGCGGATTGCGGAAAACTTATTGAGATTACATCTGCCGCGACGAACAGGACTCCCACATTCGTTTCGGCTTCGACCCGCTGACCATCTTTGAAGAATGGGTCGTACCTCCATTGCCGGATGGCGCGTGCTGCGGCTGCTGACAATACCTTATTTCCAGACAGAATTCTTACTTCGCGCACTCTCCCATCCGCGCCAATCACGGCGTTCAAGCTCACCTTCCCTCTGACTTTAGAGTCCGGGTAGTCGGGATATATAAGCTTTCGCGGCGGACCTGAGAATTGTATCCGCGGGGTCTCTCCCTGGAGTTTGCCTTCCTGAATACTTGCCAGGATCGGACTTTCTTTGCTTCGAATCTTAATTGTGCCGTCTTTAGTCGGCGTGTGTTTGATGGTGGATTGGATTGCTTGAGGCTCCAAAGGCGAAATAATCGCAGCCGGTGTTTCGATGTGTAGCCTCGGCGCAGAAAGCGCCTCCGATTGCGACGGCACACCCGTGGCTGACGGGGTGGCTGCCTGATTGAGAGGTGGCTGAACTACAGAAGATGAGGGAACCGCAATTGGCGCGGTGGTTGTGTCGCTCTGACTAGCGACTTCGGTGTCTCCGCTTTCCGCAATCGGTGTTGGAGCGGTTACACTGGCCGCCCTTGAAGTCTGCGCCGATTGGAGCCGATGCCAGGCCGGTATCGCGACCACGGCAAAGAGTCCTGCGCTCACCAGCAGGAACGCGATCTGTGAACGGCCGTGTCTCCGCGCCACGGGGGAAGGCTGACTCTTCGAACCCTCATCCAAATTCCCGCTCTCTTCATACAAGCGCGAAGGAACGGGAGCAAGAACTTCGGCAGGAACAGATACCGTATGAGTGGGATCCTCGTGCGAGGTTGTTTCGGAAGACAGTGTAGTTGAAGACGACGGAATCTTCGCACCCTCTACCGTACCGATAACCTGCAAACTGTCTATTCCGCTCCGCAGACCGCGGGTGCCGCAACGCGGAAGCCTCTCTACGAGCTTGCGTTGCCGTGAGTTTAACGTTTTTAGCGGGAGGCTGTTGAAATGCCGAAATGTCCAGAGGAGGTAAAGTCGCTCCCAACCTGAGGGCTGGACGTAGACAGGACCATATTCAGTTTCTAATGCGACTATGCCGGATTCGAGTTTGTCCAAAAGCAAGGAATTCCCCCGCGCCGGGGGCACGCTACCCAAGTGTTTGCATATAGGGTGCCAATTTTGGGCGCCTATAAGTACTTGAAAGCAAATGCTCTGATCGCGGCAGAATAACCGCTTTTTTAGTTTCGCGCAAACATTTGCACACTTGTGCAAGGGGGATTGAATTTAATTGCTGGTAGTTCGGAAGCAACGAGAGAAAGTCATAAACCACAGAGGACACACGAAGGTGCACGAAGGAAGGCTTGCCATGATGCACCTTGGTGCCCTCCGTGGTCTGCTAGTCCAGGATGGGTAGATTGATCGTGGGCTGTACCAGAAAATCCAAGTGGGCGATTTGTTCCAAGGCCCTCTCTACCAGCGAGGTTTTGCAGGCCTCGAGGGTAATGACAAAAGGTAGACTGGATTTTGAGTAGCCGGGCTTCTGCAAAATCGAATCAATGTTGATTTCGCAATCAGACAGAATCTTCGCCAGGGCTGCGATGATTCCCGGACGATCGGCGATAGTGAATCGGAGGTAGTGTCTGGTTGTGAAGTCGGCGGTCACGCTCGGTGAAGCTTGCGGGCTGTCAACGAATCCCCTGGATTCACCATTGGATAATCCGGCAATCGCTATAATGTCCGAAACTACGGCCACCGCAGTAGGATTTCCTCCCGCGCCATGACCCGCGAAAACTGTTTCCCCACCGAAATTCCCAGTGGCCATCACTGAATTCTGGCCTCCTTCCACCCGGGCTAAGGGTGAGGAGAGTCTCACCAATGCGGGCCGGACGGCCGCGTACAAGTGGTCGCCATCGAGTTCGGCCCACGAAACCTGCCGGATCGTGCATCCCAGTTGACGGGCATATTCAAAATCAACAGCGCCAATAATTCTGATGGTTCCGCACGCAATCTCTTCTGTCGCGACATTGCTGCGCAATCCAATGCGGGTAAGAATAGTGAGCTTCGCGCGAGCGTCGAGGCCATCCACATCGTCGCTGGCATCAGCTTCGGCATAACCGAGTGTCTGCGCTTCGGCCAATGCCTCAGAAAAGGGGATGCCACGATTTTCAATTTGACTGAGAATGTAATTGCAAGTTCCGTTGAGAATGCCGTAAATCTTCGATAGCCGATCGCCCGCCAGTCCTTCCTGCAATCCGGAGATTACGGGAACGCCGCCAGCAACGGACGCTCCGAAAGCAATGTGTCGCTTCGCCTGTCTTGCAATGTCCATTAATTCAGGGCCAGCGTGCGCGATCAGTTGCTTGTTCGCCGTGACTACGGATTTTCCGGAAGCCAGTGCCCGGCGAATCCAATCTCCTGCTGGATTGAGCCCGCCCATCAATTCGACCAGGACATCCACGTCCGCCGTCAAAACCTCTTCGATGTTTTCGGTCCAATGAACGTCAGCTGGAACCCAATCTACTTTTTTACGGGCAATGCCGCGATTGTAAATGTGAGTCAAACGTAAACCATCGGTTCGGCGCTCGCATAAAATCTTTGCGACAGAACGTCCCACGGTGCCAAAGCCGAGGATGGCTACGCTAGTAATCTTGTCGTTGCGCGAAGTCTTAATGGCTGTGATCGGCGGTGTATTGGACACGTAGCTCATTTCTTTTTTCGGCGAATCGCTTTTCGGCGAACTCTGATTTGCTTTGCAGGCCGGGTGGAGATGCTCTTTGCACGCTTGCCAAGCCTTGCTCGGACTGGACGGAGGGGAAAGCTCGTTTGCACTTGATCTGTGGAACCTCGCTTCGGGTTGTTTCCATTCTGCCCGCTTATATCGTCATTTCCGTACTTGCCGAGCATTGCACGGCTTGGACGGGCGAGGACGCCCGTCCCTACGCGGTCCTTGGGAAAAAACCGCGCGTGCAACTGCTGCACCGCATGCGGGACGTCGCCCTCTTTGATTACAAAGCTAATGTTGATTTCAGAAGCGCCCTGCGAAATCATGCGCACGTTTACACCCGCCTCGGCAACAGTACTAAACACGCTAGCCGCAATTCCGGGACGGCCGTGTATGTCTTCTCCGACGAGGCAAACAATCGCTTGCTTTGCCTCGCAAGTAACGTCCGCGAGTTCTTTCAATTCGGCGAGCAATTCGGCGGGAAGGCGCTTGGTCTCGATGGTAAAAGACATGCTCACTTCCGAAATCGCCACAAGATCAACGGACGCGCCATAGCGATCGAGCGCCTCAAACACCGAGCGCAAAAAACCGTGGACCATGATTCCACGGGAGGCGACGACATTCACGATGCTCACGTTAGTCTTGGCGGTGATGGCGCGAAACATTTCGCGTCCCGGCGGCGCATGTGCAGTGATGCGCGTGCCTTTGCCGGACGGATTGCGCGAGTTCAGAACATAAACCGGAATATTTCGCTGCACCGCAGGCAATAGGGTTGCCGGATGAAGCACCTTGGCGCCGAAGTATGCGAGCTCAGCGGCCTCGTTGAAACTGATCCGCTGGATAGTACGAGCGTCTGGGCACAAACGCGGGTCCGTGGTCATCATGCCCTCGACATCGGTCCATATCTCGATGATTTTGGCGTCGAGTGCTGCACCCAGAATCGCGGCGGAGAAATCGGAACCACCGCGCCCCAGGGTTGTAGGAATCCCTTCAGCGGTGGCGGCGATGAATCCACCCATCACAGGAATTTTCCCGGCGGAAATTATTGGGCCGAGTTTCGCCTGCGAGCGTTTTCGAGTTTCGTCCATCAGAGGCCGTGCGGCGGTGTGGCTCGCGTCGGTAATCAAACATTCACGCGAATCCATCCAGACGACGTCCAAACCTCGCAGCGCAAAGGCGGCCGTGACGAT
>JGI20189J14885_1000586_pt1 | contig 12314 bp, 10 predicted proteins | sample NGESurdeep072012_10_FD_14885 | JGI IMG/M metagenome (IMG submission 14885) | reverse complement strand
AGCCAGATTCTCGATCTCGCCGGCGCCATGTTGCAGACGCCGGCGACGGCGCTCGATCTCGCCGAGGGCTGGGTGGTCGATGCCGCCGGCCAACGCCGTGTAGCACTCGACGAAATCGGCCGCGCCGCCTATTTCCGCGGCGACACGCTGCCGCCCGGCGTGCAGCCGGAGATGGTGGCGACGCGGCATTATCTGCCCAGGATATATCCCTTCGCCTTCACCAACGGCATCCAGGCCTGCCATCTCGAGCTCGATGTCGAGACCGGATTCATCCGTCTCCTGAAGCATTGGGTGGTCGAGGATTGCGGCCGCGTCATCAATCCGATGCTGGTCGACGAGCAGATCCGCGGCGGCGTGGTGCAGGGGCTCGGCGGCGCGCTCTTCGAGGAATGCGTCTATGACGCGGAGGGGCAGCTTCTCAACGGCAATCTCGCCGATTACCTGGTGCCGATGGCCGCCGAGATGCCCGACATCGCGGTGGCGCATATCGAGACGCCGACGCTGGAATCGGTGCTGGGCGCCAAGGGCGCGGGCGAGGCGGGTACCGGCGGCGCGCCGGCGGCGGCGCTGAACGCGCTCAACGACGCGCTCAGGCCCTTCAAGGTGCGGGTCAACGCCCAGCCGCTGACCCCGCGCCGTATCCTCGCGGCGCTGGGCAAGGCCTAAAACCGGGCCAAGAGCGGCCTCGCCGCTTGACTTTTCTTATTGATCGATTGAACAATAATCCATGAAGCTCGGTTTCTTCACCATGCCGCTCCACCCGCCGGAGCGCAACTACACGCAGATCCTCAAGGAGGATCGCGAGGCGATCATACTGGCCGATAAGCTCGGCTTTATCGAGGCCTTTATCGGCGAGCATATCACCGACAAGGCGGAGACCATCACCTCTTGCCTCGCCTTCATCGCCAGCCTGATGACCGAAACCAAGCGCATCAAGCTCGGCAGCGGCACGATCAATCTGCCGAACGGCCATCCGGCGGCGATCGCGGCGCAGGTCGCGATGATCGACCATTTGCTCGAAGGGCGCTTCCTCTTTGGCATCAGCCCGGGCGGGCTTTTGTCCGACGCCGAGGTGTTCGGCAATCTCGACAAGGACCGCACGGCCATGTTCGTCGAGGCGATCGACATGGTGCTGAAGATCTGGTCGAGTCCGGCGCCCTACGATCTCGAAGGAAAATTCTGGAACGTCTCGACGCGCAAGACGCTGCTGGCCGATATCGGCCAGGGCATTATTCAGACGCCTTATCAAAAACCGCATCCGCCGATTGTCGTCACCGCCGTGGCGCCCTTCTCCAAGGGCGTCACCGCTGCGGCCCAGCGCGGCTGGACGCCGATCTCGGCCAACTTCCTGCAGCCGGTCTGGGTCGCATCGCACTGGCCGATGTACGAGCAGGGCTGCGTCAAGGCGGGGCTTCCGGCGCGGCGCGAGGATTGGCGCATCGCCAAGAGCGTCTTCGTCGCCGATAACGACAAGGTGGCGCGGCGCTACGCGATGGAGGCGCCAACAGCCCCTATCGCTTCTATTACAACCAATTAATGATCAAGCTGATCGGCAACGGCCGGCCCGAGCTCTTCAAGCACGACCGCGCCCTGCCCGACAGCGCCGTGACGCTCGACTACGTCATGGATTCGCTCGTCATCTGCGGCGACGTCGACCGCGTCGTCGACCAGCTTCTGGCCTTCCACGGGCGAACCGGCGATTTCGGCACGCTGCTCTATGCGGGGCATGACTGGGTCGATCCCGGCCTAGCCAAGCGCTCGATGGAGCTGATGGCGACCAAGGTCATGCCGCGCGTCAACAAGGCGCTGGGCCGCGCTGCTGCCGGATGAATCTTGCGCGATCCGGCGGATAGTCTCTATCCTGACCGGAATAAAGGGGCGAAGGGCGGACAGCCCGCAAAAATGCCCTAAACACAGGCGCCGGGAACCACCGTGCGCCGGGGATCAGGGAGGATTTTCATGGGCATTCGCGTCAATCGTCGTAAGTTTCTTGCCGGCACCGCTGCCGTGGCGGGCGTCGCATCCTTCCCGATGCCGGCCATCGCGCAGAACAAGCCGGTCAAGATCGGCCTGCTGTGCGACAAGACCGGCCCGCTGGCCGAAGGCGGCCTGCAGATGGAGCAGGGCGTCACCCTCTACCTCAAGTCGAAGGCCATGAGCCTCGCCGGCCACAAGATCGAGCTCATCGTCGCCGACACCGGCAGCAGTCCGGCCACCACCAAGACCAAGGCGCAGGAGCTGGTCGAGCGCGACAAGGTCAACTTCGTCCTCGGACCCCTGGCCGCGTTCCAGTTGTTCGCGATCTCCGACTACGTCATCCAGAACAAGATGCCGACGCTCTGCCTCGCCGGCGCCGACGACCTGACGCAGCGCAAGCCCAATCCGTTTCTGACCCGCGCCTCGGCGACCTCGTCCCAGGCCGAACATGTGATGGGCGACTTCGCCGCCAAGGTCATGGGGCTGAAGAAGGTCGCCTGTCTCGATTCCGACTTCGCCTTTGGCTACGAGCAGGAAGGCGGCTTCCAGCAGGTGTTCGAGGATTCGGGCGGGAAGGTGGTCAAGAAGATCTGGGCGCCGCTGGGTGCGCCGGATTTCACGCCCTTCATCGCGCAGATCCAGGACTGCGATGGCGTCCACCAGGGCTTCGCTGGCGCCGCACCGGTCAAGTTCATGAAACAATACGCCGATGTCGGCCTCAAGCTGCCGGTCGTGGGCGGCGAGACCGCGGGCGACGATGCGCTGTTGCCGCGCTTCGGCGACGAGGCGATCGGGCTGGTCAACGCCTGTCCCTACACCATCGACCTCAAGAACGACGCCAACGCCAAATTCAAGGCGGGGATGATGAAGGAGTACCAGGCGATCCCCGGCTTCTACGCCGCGAGCATGTACGTCACGGTGGAGGTGGTCGAGTCCGCGCTCCGCGCGCTGCACGGCGATGTGTCGAAGCCGGAGCAGACGGTCAAGGCGCTCCGGGCGGTCAGCCTCAAGGACACCGTGCGCGGGCCCTTGCACTTCGACCGTTTCGGCAACGCCGTCGGCAGCATGTTCGTCCGCAAGATCGTCAAGGAGGGCGGCAAGCTGACCAACGTCACGCAGAAGACCTACGAGAACGTCAGCCAGTTCTGGCCCTACGACGAGGCGAAGTACCTCGCGCAGCCGTCTTATTCGCGCGACTATCCGGCGGTGAAATCCTGATCGCCGCCCCCGCCCGGTCCCTTCCCCGCCTTAAGGGGGCGGGCCTGGGCGGGGGAAAGCGGTCCGAGCGAAAAGCCCTGACATGAGTCTTTGGGGCATCCTGGCCATAAACAGCGTCGCGTTCGGTGGCCTGCTCTTCCTGTTGTCCGCCGGGTTCTCGCTCATCTTCGGGCTGATGCGGATCCCGAACCTGACCCACGGCTCGATGTTCATGCTCGGCGGCTATATCGGCGCGAGCCTCAATTTGGCCTATCACCTGCCGTTCTGGCTCGCAGCACTGGGCGCGGCGGCGACGGTCGCGGTGTTCGGCGGGCTGATCGAGCGCCTGCTGCTGCGCCGGCTTGCGGGCTCGGTCCTGGCCCAGGTGCTGGTGACGCTCGGCATCTCGTTCATCGTCGCCGATTTCTGCCTGCTGGCGTGGGGCGGCGATCCGGTCTCGGTGGCGACGCCGCCCGGCCTGACCGGCGGGGTGCGCGCCTTCGGGCTCTACTTCACGACCTACCGTTTTGCCATCATCCTGGTCGCCTGCGTGGTCGCGGCGCTGCTCTGGGCGCTGCTCGACAGGACGCGTTTGGGCGCCATGATTCGCGCCGGCGTGGACGATCCCGAAATGGCGCGCGTCGTCGGTATCCGTGTCTCGCGCCTCTTCACCACCGTGTTCTGCCTGGGCGCCGCGCTCGCCGGTTTCGGCGGCATCATGGGGGCGCCGGTGCTCACGGTCTATCCCGGGCTCGACGGCGACATGCTGCCGCTGGCGCTGGTCATCGTCATCCTAGGCGGCGCCGGGAGCCTGCTAGGCTCGCTGGTTGGCAGCTTCCTCATCGGCATCCTCTATAATTTCGGCCAGGCGATGTTTCCCGAGCTCGCCTATTTCGTGCTCTTCCTGCCGATGGTGCTGGTGCTGGTGCTGCGCCCGCAGGGCCTGTTCGGCCGGTACGCGCCATGACCGGCAGGATCATCGCCGGCCTGGCGGCGCTGGCGGCGCTGGCGGCGCTGGTCGCGGTGCCGTGGTGGGTGCCCGGCGACTATTACATCAGCATCGCCAGCCAGATCCTGATCTACGCCGTCTTTGCGCTCGGCGTCGATGTGCTGATCGGCTATGCCGGGCTGGTCTCCTTGGGCCACGCCGGCTTGTTCGGCCTGGCGAGCTACGCGGTGGCGGTCGCGCTCGCCGGCGGCAGCGCTCAGTTCGGCGCGATCCTGCTGGCGCTGGCGGTGACGCTGGCCGGGACCGCGATCTTCGCCGCGCTGTCCCTGCGCGCGACCGGCATCGGCTTCATCATGATCACTCTCGCCATGGGTCAGATCATGTGGGGCCTGGCCTATCGCTGGTTCGATCTGACGAACGGCGACAATGGCGTCAACGTCGCCGCGCGGCCGATGCCGTTCGGATTCGATCTTGAGGTCGCGTCGAATTTCTATTTCGCGACGCTCGTCGTGTTCCTGCTCGCGCTGCTCATCGCCTGGGTCTTTGTCCATTCGCCGTTCGGCGCGAGCCTCAAGGGCACGCGCGACCAGCCACGGCGCATGACCGCGCTCGGGTACCATGTCTGGATGATCCGGTTCTGCGCCTGCCTGTTCTCGGGCCTGCTGACCGCGATCGCCGGCATCCTGTTCGTCTATTACACCAAGTTCATCAGCCCCCAGTCGCTGGCGCTGACGTCCTCGGCCGAAGTGGTGCTGATGGTGATCTCGGGCGGTTCGGGCACGCTTTTGGGGCCGGTGGTGGGCGCGGCCTTGGTGGTGATCGTCAAGAACGTGGCCTCCGCCTATATCGAGCGCTGGAACATGCTGCTGGGCGCGATCTTCGTCGCCATCGTCCTGTTCATGCCCGAGGGCCTGGTGCCGGGCTCAGCGCGGCTCGGGCGGTTCATCCTGCGCCAGCTGCGCGGCGCCCCGGCCAAGGCAGCCAAGCCATGACCGCGCTGACCATCAGCGGCCTCGAAAAATCCTTCGGCGGCTTGCGCGTCACGCGCGGCGTCGATCTCGCGGTCGAACCGGGCGAACGCCGCCTCATCATCGGCCCTAACGGCGCGGGCAAGACGACGCTGTTCAACCTGATCGCCGGCGAGCTGCGCGCCGACGGCGGCTCGGTCGCGCTGTTCGGCCAGGAGCTCACGCGCCTGCCATCGCGCCGCCGCGCGCATCTGGGATTGTCGCGCACCTATCAGATCATCACCCTGTTCCCGCGCGACACGCTCTTGCGCAACGTGATGCTGTCGCTCTTGGGCCTGTCGCGGATGCGCTGGAATCCGCTGCGCCGCTTGGAAGGTCAGCGCCATCTGATGGCGGCCGCCGAGCAGGCGCTGGGGCGCGTCGGCCTCGCGCATTTGGCCCTGCGGCCGCTGTCCGAGACGTCCTACGGCGAGCGCCGCCGCGTCGAGATCGCCATGGCGCTGGCGCAAAACCCGAAAGTCCTGTTGCTCGACGAACCCTTCGCGGGCCTCTCGGTCGACGAGCGGCGCGACGTGCGGAAGCTTCTGGCCGGCATCCCGCGCGACGTCACCATCGTCATGATCGAGCACGACATGGATGTGGCGCTCGATTTCGCCGAGCGCATCACCGTCATGCATTTCGGCGAGATCGTGGTCGAAGGCACGCGCGCCGAGATCGTCGCCGACCCGCGCATCAAGGAGATCTACTTTGGCGAATGAGGCGCTGGCGCTGCGCCAAATCGACGCCTTCTACGGCGACAGCCATGTGCTGCACGACGTCTCCTTCGCGCTGGGCGAGGCGCGGCTCCTGGGATTGCTCGGCCGCAACGGCGCCGGCAAGACCACCTGCATGAACGTCGCGGTTGGGCTCTTGGGCCCGCGACGCGGCGGCGTCAGCCTGTTCGGCGCCGCCGTCGGCGGCCGGGCGCCGGAGGACATCGCCCGGCGCGGCGTGGCGCTGGTGCCGCAGGGCCGCCGCATCTTCAAGAGCCTGACGGTGCGCGAGAATCTGCTGGTCGCTTCGCGTAGCCCCCAAAAGGCGGGCGCGCACGCGCCGTGGAATTTCGCCACCGTCTACGCCACCTTCCCGCGCCTGAAGGAGCGCCAGCATCAGGTCGCGGGGTACCTCTCGGGCGGCGAGCAGCAGATGCTGGCGATCGGCCGCGCGCTCATGTCCAATCCGCGCGTGCTGCTGATGGACGAGCCCTCGGAGGGCCTGGCGCCGCAGATCGTCGCCGAGGTCATGGCGACCATCAGGCGCCTCAAGGAGCAGGGCCTGTCGATCATCCTGGTTGAGCAGAACGCCAAGCTCGTGTTCGATATCGCCGACGACATCGTCATCCTCAACAGCGGCCGGGTCGCGGTCGCCGGCACCTCCGCCGCGCTGATCAAGAGCGGCCTCGACCTGCATCAGCATCTCGGCATCTACTGACAAGAAGGCCACAGGGAGATTCAGCACATGGCAAATCAGCGCCAGCTCCGCATCGAGGACGAGCCGCTGCTCAAGGGCAAGGGGCGCTACACCGCCGATCTGCGCGAGCCGCGCCAGGCAGCGGCCTATTTCCTGCGGGCACCCATGGCCGCCGCCGCCATAGGCGGCATCAGGACCGATGCGGCGAAGAAGCTCCCGGGCGTGCTGGCGGTGCTCACATCCGCCGATCTCGCCGGCACCGGCAGCCTCGCCGAGCCCATTCCGGTGCCCGGCCGCGGCGGCAGCAAGGTCGTCGCGCCGCGCTGGCCCGCGCTCGCTGAAAAGCGCGTGCTGCATGCCGGCCAGCCGGTCGCGGCGGTGATCGCCGAGACGCTGGAACAGGCGCAGGACGCCGCCGAGCTGATCGAGATCGATTACCGGGAATCGCCGGCGGTGATCGACGTCAAGCAGGCGTCGAAGCCGGGTGCCGCGCAGGTCTGGCCCGAGGCTTCCGGCAATATCTGCCTCGATTTCGCCTGGCCGATGTCCGAAGGCGGCGCCAACGCCAAGGAGGTCGACCGGATCGTCGCCGCGGCGGCGCATGTGGCGAAGCTCTCGCTCACCCATCAGCGCATCGCCGCCGTCACCATGGAACCGCGCGCCGCCACCGGCTGGCACGATGCCGCCACCGGCGAATACACGCTGCGCTGCGGCTCGCAAAGCGCGTGGCTGATGGGCCAGCAGATGGCCGGCCTGATGGGCGTGAAGCCCGAGAAAATCCGCGTCATCTGCGAGGATATCGGCGGCGCCTTCGGCATGAAAACCGGCGCCTATCCGGAATATGTCGTGGTGCTGGCGGCGGCGAAGCTGCTCGGCCGGCCGGTGCATTGGCGCTCGAGCCGCGCCGAGGCGTTCGTCACCGACAACCAGGCGCGCGACATGGTGACCGACGGCGAGCTGGCGCTCGACAAGGACGGCAATTTCGTGGCGCTGCGCGTCAAGGTGCTGGCCGATATGGGCGCCTTCGCCACCGGTGCCGGCCCGCTCACCGCGACGCTCAATCTCGCGCGCTGCTTTCCCACGGTCTATCGCATCCCGCGAATCGCCTGCGACGTGCTCTGCCTCTACACCAACACGGTGCAGACCGGCGCCTATCGCGGCGCCGGCCGGCCCGAGGCGAACTATCTCATCGAGCGCCTCATCGAAGAGGCGGCGAAGGTCAGCGGCATCGACAGCGTGACGCTGCGGCGGCGCAACTTCATCACCGCCGCGCAAATCCCGTTCAAGGGCGCGATGGGCACGACCTACGACAGCGGCGATTTTCCGGCGGTCTTCGACAAGGCGCTCGAGCTGGCCGACGTGAAGGGCTTCGCCGCCCGCCGCCAGGAGAGCGCGGGCAAGGGCAGGCTGCGCGGGTTGGGCATCTCGTGCTTCCTCGAGCATTCGGGCGCCTTGCCGCCGGAGGGCGCGGCGATCTCCTTCCCGGCCGACGGCAAGCTGGTGGTGGGCTTGGGCGCGCAATCGACCGGCCAGGGCCACCTCACCGTCTTCACCCGCGTCGCGGCGGAAAAGCTCGGCATCGACCCGAAACGGATCGTGGTGCGCCAAGGCGACACGCGGCTCGGCGTCGAGGGCCATGGCAGCTTCGCCTCGCGCTCGGCCGCCGCCGCCGGCAGCGCGCTGTTCCGCACCGCCGAGGCGGTGATCGAGAAGGGCAAGAAGGTCGCGGCCCTGATGCTCGAGGCGTCGGAGGTCGATATCGGCTATCGCGACGGCGCCTTCGAGGTCACCGGCACGGACCGACGCATCTCGCTGTTCGACGCGGCGAGGAAATCGGTCGAGCTCAAGGCCAAGGGCGAGATCGCGGAAACGCTCGATACCAATTTGGTGTCGCAGACGCCGCAGCATTTCCCCAATGGCTGCCATATCGCCGAGATCGAGATCGATCCCGAGACCGGCTATCTTTCGATGCTGGCCTATAGCGGGGCCGACGATTCGGGCCGGCTGTTGAACGCCATGATCGTCGAGGGTCAGGTTCATGGCGGCGTGGCGCAGGGCCTCGGCCAGGCGCTGATGGAAAACGCGGTCTACGACAAATCGGGCCAGCTCCTCGCCGGCTCGTTCATGGATTACGCGGTGCCGCGCGCGACCGACATGCCGCCGGCGTTCAACGACGCGTTCCTCGATATCCCGTGCAAGACCAATCCCCTGGGCGTGAAAGGCGGCGGCGAGGCGGGCACCACCGGCGCCCTGGCCGCGATCATGAACGCGATATCCTCCGCGCTGCCCGGCGATGCCGGCCGCCATCTCGACATGCCGGCGACGCCCTTGAAGCTCTGGCGGGCGTGCCAGAGCGCAAAAGTAACGGGAGCGCGCGCATGACGCTGACCTTCACCTGCGCCCCCGCTGGCGGCCATGGCGGGCCAATCATGGCGCGCGCGCGTTCGGGCAAGCCGCGCCACGCCACCGTCGACATTCATTGCCACGTCTTCACGCCGCAGGCCGCCGGGGTGATGAAGGATCTGTTCCGGCCCGAGCACGATCCCTACAGCTTCCACCACAGCGCCGCCTCGAAGGAGGTCGACGCCAATCAGGCCGCGTCCATCGCGCCGCTGCTGACCTCGGTGGCGGAACGGCTCAAGATCATGGACCGCGACGGCATCGACATCCAGGCGATCTCGACCGCGCCGATCCAGTTCTACTATTGGGCGCCGGCCGAGCTCGCGCTTCAGACCTCGCGCATCGTCAACGACAATTTGGCGAGCATGTGCGAAGCACATCCCGACCGGTTCGTCGGCTTGGCGACGGTGCCGATGCAGGCGCCCGAACTCGCCGTTCGCGAGCTTGAGCGCGCGGTGAAGGAGCTCGGGTTCAAGGGCGTCGAGCTCTGCCCCAACGTCGCCGGCGAGGAGCTCGCCGACGAGCGCTTCCGCCCGTTCTTCGCCAAGGCGGAGGAGCTCGGCATCCTGATCTTCCTGCATCCGCACGGCTTCGCCGACCGCCGGCTGGCGAACCATTTCTTCTCCAACATCATCGGCAATCCCTTGGACACGACAATTGCCGTGCATCATTTGATCTTCGGCGGCGTGATGGAACGGTTCCCGCGCCTCAAGATCGCGCTGGCGCATGGCGGCGGCTATCTGCCCGCCTATGCCGGACGCATCGACCACGCGCATGGCGCGCGGCCCGATGCGCGCACGCGGATCGTCAAGAAGCCGTCGAGCTATCTGAAAAAGCTCTATTTCGACACCATCGTCTTCACCCATCACCAGCTCGAATATCTGGTGGCGCAGTACGGCGCCGATCACGTCCTGCTCGGCACCGACTACCCCTTCGACATGGCGCTGCCCGACCCGGTGGCTTTCGTCGAAAAGACGCGCGGGCTGAAGGATCGCGACAAGGCGCTTATCCTCGGCGGCAACGCGGCGCGGCTGCTCGGCATCAAACTGCCGCCGAAAAAAGGCACGGCAAAAAAGATCGGCGGGAAAAGGAAAAAGCCGCGGCGGCGCTAGGCGGCGGCTTTCTTACTTGAAGGCCTTCATCACCTGGATGATGGCCGGCCCGACCAGGACGATGAACATCGCCGGCAGGATGAAGCAGATCATCGGGATGGTCATGATGGCCGGCAGCTTGGCCGCCTTTTCCTCGGCATTGAGCATGCGCTCCTCGCGCAGCTCGGCGGCGAGCACGCGCAGCGCCTGGGTCAGGGGCGTGCCGTAGCGCTCGGTCTGAACCAGGGTGTTGATCAGGCTGCGCATGCCCGGGATGGCGACGCGCTTGCCCAGATTCATCAGGGCGTCCCGCCGGTTCGGCAGGAAGCCCAATTCGAGGGCGGTGAGTTGCAGCTCGTCCGACATTTCCGGGAGAAAGCGGCGGAATTCGCGCGCCACGCGATGCATCGCGCCGTCGAGGCCGAGGCCCGATTCGGCGCAGATCATCAGCAGGTCGAGCGCATCGGGCAGCGCGTTGTGAAAGCGCTTCTGCCGCTTCTTGATCAACCGCTTCAGCACGAACGGCGGCGTATAGGTCGCCACGATGGCGACGCCGGCCCCGAGCATCGCGGTATGCAGGCCGGTGAGCTCGAAGGGCGTGCTGGCGATGATGGCGATGCTGGTCAGGGCGCAGGGCAGCAGCAGGCGGATGCCGATATAGACGACCAGCGCCTCGCGCGTGCGCCAGCCCGCTTGCGTCAGCAGGCCGACGTTCTTTTCCGCCTCGTCGCCGCGGGTGAGCTTCAGCTTCTCGGCCAATTGCCGCAGCATATTGGTCGCGACCTTGGGCCGGTTGCGCGGGCTGACGGTGTCCTGGGCGCGCGCGGCGCCGCGCCGCTGCACGATGGTCGCCAACCGCTCGCGCAGCGCGCCGTTTTCCTGCAAGGCGACAAATCCCAGCCACAGCACGCCGAAAACCGACGCGGCGACGGCCAGGGTAGCGAACATGTCGCCGCCTTGTGCGATGAGCGAGAACATGCTCAGACCTCAAACTTTCCGAGACGCAGCATGGCGTAGACGCCGATCGCTAGGGAGACGAAGGCGGCGCTCAGATACAAATGGCCCGATTCGGTGTTGAACAGGATGACGACGTAATCCCAGTCGAGCAGCGCCAGCACCCCCATGACGACGAAGGGCAGCGAGCCGATGATGGTCGCCGAGGCGCGCGCCTCGGCCGAGAAGGTGCGCACCTTGAGGTGCAGCTGGCGGCGGCGGCGCAGGATATTGTCGAGGTTTTCAAGCGTTTCGGCGAGATTGCCGCCGGTTTCGCGCTGGACCGAGAAGGCGATCGCCATGAAGTTGAATTCCGGCAGGTCGATGCGCTCCGACGCTTCCCACAAGGCGGTTTCGAGTGGCTGGCCGAGCTGGATCTGGTCGGCGATGCGGCGGAACTCCGCACCGACCGGGTTGCCGATCTCGCGCGTGACGCCGATGATGGTTTCCGTGATCGGCAGGCCCGCTTTCAGCCCGCGCACCATCAAGCCGACGGCATCGGGAAAGACGGCGATGAATTTGGTGGCGCGCTTTCCAACCAGGTTGCGGACGAGGGCCTTCGGCGACCACAGGGTAATGCCGATGCCGGCAGGCCAGACGATGAACGGCGAAATTCCCATGAAGAAGAGGCCGGCGGTCACGGTCGCGCCGGCGACCAGGCCGAACACGATGAGCCGGGCGATGGTCAGCATGGTGCCGGTCTTGAGGATCTCGCGGCGCCATTTGTCGGTGTTGGGCAGGAAGCGGGCGGCGAGCGCGTCGAAGCGCGACTTCTTGTCCTCGCGTTTCAGCGTCAGCGCCTCCTCGATCGGAGACGCCTTGCCGATGAAGCGGTCGCGGACGGTTTGGGCGCGCCGCGCGACCGAGTCGCGCAACCGGCTCGTGTCGAAGGTCAGCCAGAACATGGCCATCGCGCCGAACACCAGCACGAAGACGGCGAGCGCGTAGAGCATGTCCATCATGTGACTTATCCCACGGCCTCGAGCAGCGCGCGATCGAGCCCGAAATATTCGGCGCGGGTGATGAAGTGAGGACGCAAGCCGCTCGAGACATAGCTGCCCTTGAGCGAGCCGTCCGGCATCTGGCCTTCGTACTGATAGGTGAAGAGATCCTGCGTAGTGATGACGTCGCCTTCCATGCCGACGATCTCGGTCACGGCGATGACGCGGCGGATGCCGTCGCGCATGCGGCTGATCTGGATGATGAGGTTGACCGCGGCGGCGATCTGCTGGCGGATGGCGCGCGACGGCAGATTGACGCCCGCCATGCCGACCATGTTCTCGAGGCGGG
>JGI20189J14885_1000585_pt1 | contig 12317 bp, 5 predicted proteins | sample NGESurdeep072012_10_FD_14885 | JGI IMG/M metagenome (IMG submission 14885) | reverse complement strand
CGCCAGCCCCGCCGGCGCCAGACGCGGGCCAGGTCCCCGCCGATCCGGACCGGCCGCCGCAGCCGGGAGCCGGCCAGGCGCCGTTCTAGGGCGACGGGTGGAACCCGGCCGCATTTGACGAGCCACCTCAGTTCCCGCTCACTGAAGGGCGGCTCAGCAAGTACCCCAACGGATGAACGATGACCTGGAAGGCCACGCCGCGATCCTGGAGATCGGCCACGCCTGAAACGGGCGCCTTCACTAGCGCCTGCGCGAAGATCAGACGCGTGGATACGGCGGCCGAGGGAGTCCAGGCGAGGGCGAAGCCGACGCTCGCGATCGATTTCGGATCGGGTTGGGGGGCGACCTCGTTGTGGACCGCCGCGCCATCGACGAACACCGAGATTCGCACCGTCCGCCAATCTTCGGAGCGGCCGGCGCACCACCCCCGCCCCGCCCCGACCGGACAGCTGAGCTCGACCGAACCCAGGACGCCGGAGTCGGCGAGCAAAAGGTTCTCGCGGTAGCCGCGCACGCTTTCCTGGCCCCCGACGGAAAATCGCTCCATCGAGTAGAGGAGCCCGCTCGCCCACTGCCCCGCGGCGCGCGCCCTGAACTCCAGGCCGCCGGCGCCCAGCCTCCGGGCATAGTTGAGTTGAACCAGAATGGTCGTGAAGTTCGGGTCGGGCGTCGGCAAGTCGGGAACCGAGGACTCCGTTCCGTTCACTCCCAGGCTCGCCGTCGCCGACGCGGCGATGACCTGGCGCTCGCCGCGCTCGACCCAATCGAGCGCGCCGCGCAGGACGTTCAGCTCCGTCCGTCCGTTCACCGCGCCGGGTGAAAAGGAAAACGGCTGACCAAGCAGGGTGCTTGTGGAAAGGCGGTGTTCGAGGTGGATCCCGACGGTCAGGGAGCGCGCGGGCCGCCAGCCGTCGCCAAGGGCGTTGGGGGTGAGGGGGGTGTCGACCAGCCGGTCCGAAAGCCCGATTTCGAAGCTGGATTCACTCGACCTGATGTTGAGCGCCCTGAGGTTTTCGTCGACCACCGCGGCGTCGTCGAACGCAGCCCTCGCATCGATGAAGGATCCGGTTCCGAAGACGGGCGCTGAATAGACGATGCTGCCGTCCGCCAGTCCGGACGTCAGTCCGTATTCGCCGCCGACAACGTCGCCGGCGATCAGGGCGTTGCGAATCGATCCGCCGACGGCCGCCCGATCGCCACCCACCGACGGCGACCGGCTGTTGGCCAGGGTCGCATAGAGATCAAACCGGGGTTGGGGATCGACGATGATCGCCAGAATCGCCTCTCCAGCCCGCGGACCAGGCGCCAACCTCGCATTGATCGTGCGAATGGCCGGATCGTCCGCCAGCAGCCGAAACTGCTGTTCCACGGCGGCGGCGTCGAGGGGCCACCGCGACGCGGCGGACATGCGCGCGCGGACGTAGTCGGCGCTGAGACCCTGCGATCCTTTCTTGGCCCAGGTCACGGCGATGGCGGGGCCGCCCGGGACGAGCGGAACCACGCGCCCGGCCACGAGCTGCAGATCGAGCACACCACCGCGGGCCGGCCACCCCTGCCGAGGAAGCAGCAGACCGGTATTGATATAGCCGTTCTGGGCAAAGGCGCGGTTGATGAGCAGCACCAGCGCCACCACGCGGTCGGGGGTTGTTTCGACGCCCACCAGCTGGTTGCGTGCGAATTGGCGATGCACCCAGGCGGCGTCGAGGTTTTCGCGGCGGCGATGGTAGAGCCGAACGACGTCGGCGGCGTTGATCGCCGGACGCCACGCTCTCGCCGGACGGGCCATGAAGCGGCCGCCTCCCTGATCTATGCGAACTTCGCTGAACAGCACGGTTTCGCCGCGGTCGGCGGCGAGCGGCGGCGGCGCCGACGGGAGGGACGGGAGTTCGCGCTTCGGAACCGCGAAGGAGGGCAATGGCGGCGGCTGGGCGTTCGGGCCGGTGCGTTCGCGCGCTGGTCCCTGGCCGGAGGCAACCTGGGCGTGGCCGTATCCCGAAGACACGGCGGCGGCGATGAGCGCCGATACCAACCACCCCCTTCGCATGTTCCCTGCCCGAGCTCGACCCTATGGCAAGCCGATGCCGTCGCCGCATCGGCTCGCGACTTGCCGCGGCGAGCCCTCCGGCCGTGATGGCGGGCCGCGCATCGACGTCGGCGCGTAAGGACCATGGAGCGTCGTCCCCAACTGGCTGGTCTCGCCGCGCGAACGCAGCGCCGGGCACTGGCCGCGCAGCACCCTGGAGGCGTCCTCGAAGGTCACATCGCTCAGGGTGACCGCCTGGGCGACGTCGACTATCTTGCTGTCCAGGATCAGAGTCCCGGCGACGTCTATGGTGTTGGCCCGGTCGGTGGACTCGATCACCGAGCCAGCCTGGATGGTGGCGAAGGCGCCGAAAGAAGGTCCGAGGGCCTGGATCACGCCGCCGTTCAGAATGATCGCCGAGGGTCCGGAGATATCAATCCGCCCGCCTGTATTGGTCCCCGATGAGGTGGTGACTTCACCGTCGCCCTGCACGCCCTCAAGGGTCATCAGGCCTCGATTGTCGACGAGCAGAGAAATGTCTCCGGCCGCGCCGGTAGCCGAGTTCGTCGTGATTGCCCCCCCGTTTGAAAGTGTAATGGGGTCAGTCTGAATGGAGATCGCTCCCGCCGCCCCGCCGGAATCGCCACTGTTAGCGCTGGAAATCTGCGAGCCTGACCCATCCACGACGATGTCCGCGGCCTGGATCACGATGGCGCCGGCTGGGTGGGAGTTGGCGGAGTTGGTCTGGATAGCGCCGCCGTTCTGAATGATCAGGCTGCCGGCGCTGACCGAGATGTCGCCGGCGTCGCCGGCCGATCCAGGCTGGGCGGTGGTGGAGATCGAGGCGTTGTCGACGAGGATCGCGCCCGCCGCATGGATCGACAAGGTTCCCGCCGCCCCGGGCCCCCAGGTATCTGAGGCGATAGACCCGCCGTTGCGAACATTCAGCGCGCCGGCGGTGAGATTGATGTCGCCCGCGGCGCCTGCCGATCGTGGGTCCGCGGTGGTGCTGATGCGGGCGTTGTCGACGAGGATCGCGCCAGTGGCGTTGATTGAGATGACCCCCGCGGTCCCGGGGCCAAAGGTGTCGGACGCGATGTATCCTCCGTTTTGAATGGTCAGCGCGCCGGCGCTGATCGTGAGGGCGCCCGCGTCACCTCTTGATCCGCGCTCCGCGGTCGTGGAGATCGACCCATTGTCCACCATGACCGTGCTCGCGGTGATCGTCAGCAACCCGGCGCCGCCGGCGCCATAGGTTTCGGACGCGATAACGCCGGTGTCCTCAACGATCAGGCTGGGCGCATCGATCATGATGGAGCCTGGGACGCCTTTGGACCCAACTCGGACGATGTCGGAAATCAAGCCATCATCGATGAGCAGTCCAGTCTCGGCGTCAATTGAGATCTTCCCAGCCGCACCTCGGCCGTAGACGTCATTATTGATCGAACTATCATCATGGATAGTCAAAAATCCCGTTTCGATGGAGATAGATCCGGCGTCTCCATTGGATCTTGGGTTCTTTGAGCTTGTCGAAATAAAGCTGAAACTCCCGATATCCAGGGCGCCTGTGCTTATGAGAACATTGCCTGAGCTCCCTGAACCGAAAGCCCGCGCATCGATCGCCCCGCCATTTTCAAGGTTTATGGATGTTTGCGCCACGACAGTGATGTTCCCTCCCCTTCCAGCCCCAAAGGTCTCGGACGCGATAAATCCTCCGTTCTGAACGTCGAGGGTGTCGGCGATGACTTTCACCACGCCTCCGGGGCCAGTTGATCCCTTCCGCGCGGCGGTGGAGATCGAACCGTGGTGATCGAGGAGGAGTTCACCGGTCGCTTGAACAACAACACTTCCCGCCTTGCCTGAACCGTACGTCACCGCACGTATTACCCCGTCACTCTGGAGGGTTATGGTTCGCGCCGTCACCTGGGTTGTTCCGCCTCGCCCCGACCCGTGAGTGTCGGACGTAATCTTGCCGCGGTGGTCGATAATCACGGAGTCCGCGCTTGCCGTGATCGTGCCAGCGGCGCCTGTCGAGCCAAGTCGGCCGACGTCAGAGATCAATGCGTTGTCGACGAGCAGCTCGCCTGTCGCGTGGATCGAGATGAATCCTCCATGTCCCGCACCATAGACATCTGAATCGATCGAACCCTGGTTTCGGAGACTTATGACGCCAGCGTCGATTTTGATGTTTCCGGCATTTCCGCTGGCTCCGGGGTCCAACGAAGTCGTCGAGATGAAGCTGCCATGTTTGGACGCCGAGGCGCCTGCGACGGACAAGACGCCGGTGTGGATGATGACATTGCCCGCGTTTCCAAGGCTTGACGTCATCGCCCTTGCTTCGATCGACCCGCCGCTCAGGAGGGATACGGAGGTTTGCGCATCGACAGTGACGTTCCCGCCACCGCCAGACCCATAGGTGTCGGACTCGATGGTTCCGCCGTGCTGAACTTTCAGGGTGTCGGCGGTGACAGTCACCGCGCCGGCCTCTTGCGACGTCATGGTGATTGAACCGACACCCGGTCCGCCGCCGACACCCACTCCACCCTCGACGTTCAGAGATTGCGCCGTAAGATCGAAGTAACCGGCAGGCGCCGTGGCGCCGGCCTCCGTCAGCAGACCGCCCGCTGATCCGCCGGCTATCGTTACCGTCTTGCCGCCGACACGGATCGAGCCATCGGCGCCGGCCGCGGCGAAGGTGGCGATCAGCGAATTTCCCAGGGCGATATCGCCTGAGAAAGGAGCGCCGGCCAGCGGGTCCGCGATCGAGACATTGGTCGGCTGGCCGCCCACAGCGATGAGGTCCAGACTGCCGGTCTGGAAGTTGGTGTTGGAGATGTTCAGATCGGCGGCCGCCAGGAACACCGACGAACCCGGCGAACCGAAGGTGGTCATCGGTGGCCCGCCCGTCGGGTTGGGGGCGCCGAAGTCCCTGATAGTGATGTCGCCCTGCGGCCCCAGAAATCCGAACGCACTCGGCGCGGCCATCGACAGCGTCGAACCGGTGGGCGTAGTCGCCGAAAAGACCGCGCCATCGCTGAAGCGAAGCTGCTGGGCGGTGGAGAAATAGGCGGCGCCAGGCACGTTGACCGCGGCGCCCTGGCCGAACACGATCCCAGCGGGATTGATGAAATAGAAGGCGGCGTGCGGCAGGGCGGTGGAATCGAGCGTGCCGTAAATGCGCGACACCGATCCGCCGGTCACCCGGTTGATGACGTTAGATATGCTCGACGGATCGCCCGCCGACCAGGTCCACCTCGCTGTTGCGCCCAATGCCAGGCTGAAGTCGGAGAAGCTCTCGAAGAGGTTCGAGCCGGCCAGGGAGCCGCCGCCGATGGTGTAGACCGAACCGGTCCTGGCGACGCTGGTCCCTAGGCTCGGGTCAGGATGGATGCTCGTTGCGCCACCTGGCTGCGCCTCGGCCCCTCCGCCCAGCGCCACCAAGGCGCCTGCCAGCATCGCCAGGAACGCCGAGCGCAGCCGGTCCCAGCCCCTGATCATCGCCAGCCACCGATGAGCGTGAACGCCGCCCAGTAAAAGGGTTCTGAATATCCTTGAGAGAGCACCGCGAGCTGCGCGGCGCGCAAGGCTTCCGACTTGGTCGCGCCGCCGCGATAGGCCGCGTAGAAGGCCGTCATCAAGGCCATGGTGCTGTCGTCTTCCGCCTTCCAGATCGATGCGATCGCGCTGCGTGCGCCCGCCTGAACAGCCGCGCCCGCCAGCCCCATGCTGGCCTGATCGTCGCCGACCGCCGTCTCGCAGGCGCTGAGCACCAACAGATCCAGGGTGTCGCCGCGCGCCCGGCGTTGGGCGATCATGGCTCGCAGATCCGCCAACGGGATCGCCTCGCCGTCGGCGACGATATAGCTGCGATCCGACCGGCCGTTGAAGGCGGCATGGGTGGCGAGGTGAAGCACGCTGGGCCGGCTGCGCTCGAGGGCGTTGGTCAGGCTGGCTCTCGTGAAATTCTCCAGCAGGATGCTCTGGCGCTCGGCGCCGGCGCCCCCGGTCGCGGCCTTCGCCTCATCGCCGGTTTCCTCGAGTTTGGGGAATGTGCCGACCGGTAGCACGACTTCGCGTTCGAGAGTGGCTGCGACGACGATGGCGCCGCGGCCGGCGCGGTCCAGACCAGGCTGGGCGTAGGACAGGGCCGGGGCGATGCTCAGGCGTGTGCGCTCGATGAGGAATTTGCCGTGACCGTCGATCAGTGACGCGAAGGGCAGGGCCCGCAACGGGCCGTCCGGGATGACAACCAGGGTGGTTTCGGCGGTCAGCCGGCCTTCGATCGGCGCGATCAGAACGTCGTAGAGCCGCCGTGACGGCCCCCGCCAAAGGTCGTCGCGATGCACGGCCGATGCGCGCAGCCTCTCGACCAGGGCGGCGATCTGGTCACGGTTGATGGATGTGTTGGCCGGTAGTCGGTGAAAGGCGTCGTCTCCGCCGACGGCGTAGAGCAACTCGACCCGGTTCTCGAGCAGAATGGGATAGAGGACGATCTCGCCCTTGCGAAGGATGCTCGGTTTGATGGGCGGGGTCGGCGGGATACATTCGCTGCCGAAATTGCTCTGGATTTCGGCCTCGCGCGAGGCCTCGACGATCCGCTGCGCGCGGCTGACCGCCTCCGGCCGTTCGCCCCGCGCATCCTGCGACAACTCGGCGTCGGCAGCCGCCTCGAAGACCGCGCGCATGTGCAGCCCGAAAGTCGATTCCTCGGTGAACGGATCGCGGGACGGCAAGAGGGCGCGCACGTTCTCGAGGGCCAGATAGGCATCGCCGGCATATTCCACGCGCCGAGCGGGCTCGGCCCGGGCCATCAATAGAAACCAGTCGGCAAGGCGCGTGGGCTGCTGGCGCTGGTTCTCGTGGAAGATGGCGCGCTGGAAGAACGCCTTTGCCCCGGCGCGGTCACCGGCGGCCAGGGCGATGCGGCCAGACAGAGCCGCGGCATAGGCCCGCGCTCCCGGGTCGCCGGGAAGGGCGGCTTCCATTTCGCCGGTGGCGTGCGCGAGCGCCGGGGCGCCGGGCTGACCGGCATCGATCACCGCCTCGACGAGACGCCCGGTGAGCTCCAGGCGATCGGCGGGGTCGCCTATGCCGGCCACCCAATTCAGGCCGAAGAGCGCGGCGTTCGCTGAACGTCCACGCAGGACCGCCGGATCCTGACCTCGGCCCTCGCCGCCTTCCGGGCCGGTCTCGTATGTCGGTGGACCGCGCAACGCCAGCTGTCGCACGTACTCGCGCGCCACCATGTCCGTGCGCGCCACACCTTCGGCGGCAACCAGCCACAGCCGCGCCAGTCGCAGGCTGGCGAGGCTGGCGAGGCGCGCATCCCCGGCGGCGGCCGACCTTGTCACGGCGCATTGCAGCGCCAGGCTCGGCGAATGACGTCGGCTGACGAGCTGGTCGCAGGCGTCCTTGGCCGGCGACGATTTGGGCGCTTCGATGCCGGCGGGCGCGAGGGTATCGGGCGCCTGCGTCCCGGCGCCGCGGACATTTGCTTGTTCGGTATCGGCGACGGCGAGGAGTCCGAGCCTATAGGCCGCACGGGCGGCGACATCCGGGTCTTGCGCCGTCTCGCCGTATGTGAAGGCCGAGAACAGAAAAGCCCGCGCCTGCGGCACACTCCCCGAGAGTGCGAGACGCTCCACCTCCCCGGCCGCGTCGCAATAGAGAGCAAGGGCGAGGGCGGCCGGGGAAGCGTTCGGCGCGAGAGGAACGTTCAGCGCCGACCTCGAGTTGCCGCCATCCCTGTCCGGCCCGTTTCCCTGAGCCAAACGCGCTTCTACACTTTCGGCCGCCCGGGTGAGCGCCGCCGAGGCGATGGCGTCCTGGACCGCTCCCACCGCCCCTGGACGGACGCAAAATGCCTCGGGCGTCGCGGCGTGTAACCGCGAACCCGCAAGGTCGATGATCGAGACAATCGCGGCGTAGGCGACAAAACGCCCCACCGCCTTGACACCCGCCGCCAAGGACATTCGCCAAGCAACCCCGCCGATGGCGCCATCGTGAAGAACAACCGAAACAACGGCAATCGCTCATTTCCGACGCGACGGCCGGGGTTGTTCAGCGAAGGTGCGAGCACTGGCCGTCGCTGATCGGCAACATCGGATCTCGCAGCCTCTTTGGGCCCGCCCGCGCCTCCAGACTCTGAACGGCGCTTGCTCCAAACCGGGTTCGATCCCGGGCGCGCCGCAGATCCCTTCAGGGAGGGGTTCTATAGCCTGGGCGGCGGAGCGGCCTGAGGCCGCAGACCGAAGATCATCAGCTGGTGGTCGCCGGCGACATAGACCATGCCGTTGGCGACGACCGGGGTGATGTTGGCGTTGAGCCTGTAGGACCAGGTCCCGACCGGCGCCGAATAGAGCATCGGCAGGGTGGAGCTGCCAGGCGGCGGCAGGCCCTGGAAGGCGTAGAGCGCCATCGGCGTCTGGCGGTCGGCGCCGCGGCTGACCGTCCAGATGATCGGGTCGGCGCCGGCGTTGGACGAAACGGTGGTGAAATAGCCCTGCGGTCCCTTGCTGCTCGCCGGCAAGGCGGCCGAACTGGCGACATGGACGAGGTTCGTCGGACTGGGGTTGATCGACCACAGCTGCAGCGAGGTTCCGCCGCTGCTGACGACATAGGTGACCCCGCCGCTCTGGAAGGAGGATTCGACACACCAGCAGGGACCGATCTGCTGGGTGTCGAGGACCTTGTCCGGCCCGCCGGGGGTGAAGCCGCCCAGGCTGTCGGCGTTCAGCAGATACATCAGGCCCGACTTGCCGGCCGCCACGGCCAGCGGCGGCGCCCCGGCCACCGGCGGGGGCAGGATGACGCCGCCGGAGCCGAAGTCGAGATCGATGGCGTCCAGGTGGCTGACCGAGAAGGGGGTGAAGAAGTCGACGACCCGGTTCTGGACGACCGAGAGCTTGATCGCGCTCTCCGAGAGGTTCCACCTCGAGTTGTAGGTGGTTCCGCTGGGGTCGGAGTTGCCGGTGACGAAGAACAGGTGGCCGGCCTCGTCGCTGGCCAGGCCGGAGCCGGACATCCACACCGAGGTCAGGAAGATGTGGTTGGGCGAGGACACCCTCTGGTCGGTCAGTTCGGCCAGGGGCAGCGGCTGCAGCGTGCTCGCCTGCCAGCCCAGCACCCAGCCGCGGCTGCCGGGAAAGCCGAGATGCTTGAATTCACACGAGCCGGCGAAGCCGGCGTAGATGTTGCCGTTGACCTCCGCCAGGGCGGCGCGCTGTCGTTCGTACGGCGCATTGAAGTTGTAGAATGTCTTGTTGAGCAGGCGCTGGGAGGCGCTGACCTCTGTCGGCGCGGTGATGTCGGCCAGGGTGTTCAGATCGATGGCGTGCAGGAAGTAGGCGGCGCGGTTGGCGACAACGGTGAGGTCGATGACGTAGAGGGCATGGTGGGCGCGATCGATGACCGGCGTGCCGTTGATGCCGGCGCTCGCCTGCCCAGGCCGAACACAGGGTTCATTTCCCGCCGGATCGAGCGTCCGCTGCGCCAGGATCGAGCCGCGGGTCGGATCGATGGCGTAGATCGTATTGTTGTAGGTCGCCACGTAGACGACATCGTGCGTGCCGGGATTGGGATCGCCCCTCACGATCGCGTTCGGCACCATGAGCGGCTGGGCGAAGACTAAGCCATCAAGGGGGACCGTGAACAGCGGCTGGAACTGCAGCCGGCCCGGAAGGCCAGGAACGGTCGAATAGTCGAGCGAAGCCTCGTGGTCGTTCCAGCCGGTCAGGCCATGATCGTAGTGATAGCTGGTCACGGCGACCTGCGCGGCCGCCGTCCCGGCGGCCAGAAGCGCCGCGGCGAGCACAAACGCACGGACCACCGCACCGACGACCCGGTGTAGCCGCGCCGAACTCAAACCGGTGGCGACCAGGTTCATGAGTCGGTCACCGACGCCGCCCGCCGGCGCACTGTGGCGTCCGTCGAAGCGTGATCGGGTCAAAAGCCATCGTGGGCAACCAAAGCAAAAGGCCGTCTTCGGTTCGAGCATAGCGAGGTGAACTGCGGCCGTCACACCCCCTGCGGCCCGCCATGCTGGCCAATTGCGTGCAGGCGCGGGCCTTCTGTCGTCAGCCAGGCGCGATGGGGCTTCTCGTCGCCGACCAGGGCGCGGACGAGCGTCCAGAAGGCGGGGCCGTGATGGGCCTCGATGAGATGGGCGCATTCATGGGCGGCCACGTAGTCGGCGACCTCGAACGGCGCGAGGGCGAGGCGCCAGGAAAGGCGGATCGAGGCCGGCCGGCCGCGGCGGGCGGGCGTGCACGAACCCCAGCGGCCGCGGGCGTCGCCGAGGCGGAGGGCCGGCTCGGCGAGAACGCCGAGCGCCGCGCAATGGCAGGCAATTCGCTGGGCGAACACCGTGCGCGCCCGCCCCCGGATGGCGCGGGCGACGAGCTGGATGTCCACCCTGCCAACGCCACAGCCGCTGAGGATCCAGCTTCCGTCTCCGGGCGCCAAGGCAAGCCGCGGTCGCCGGCCATCAGGCGCCAGCCGGCAGGGTTGGCCGAAGATCTGGACCTCGTCGCCCGCTTTCAGGGAAATCGGAGGGGCGAGCTCGGCGATGCGCTCGGCCATCCAGTCGGCTCGCCGGCGGGCGAAGGCCACCGCCTCGGAAAGCCGGCGCAGACTCGGAGCGACGGCGACGGGTTCACGGCGGACCCGGTCTATCCGCAAGGAAATGCGCCGCGCCCGGGCGTTGACGCTGAGGCGAACGGTCAGGCCGGCGATCTCGATCCTTTCGCCGTCCTGGTGGCGCTGACCGAAGAGGGCCATTGGGATGTTCAGCCTCCGCACCCGACCCTCATCGCCGGGCCGCGGCCGCCGAACCGCGCAGCTCACGCCGCCGCTTCGCAGGCGCCGATGAAGTCGCGCAGGCGCGGATAGATCTGCGCTTCGAAGCGCCGGCCATTGAAGACTCCATAGTGGCCGACGCCCTCCTGGACGTGCAGGGCGCGCAAGGCGGCGGGGATATTCGGGCAAAGGGCGTGGGCGGCCTGGGTCTGGCCGACGCCGGAAATATCGTCGCGCTCACCCTCGATGGTCATCAGGCCGATGTCGGCGAGGGCGGCGGGATCCACGAGCCGGCCCTTGTGGACGAGCTCGCCCCTGGCCAGGAGGTGGCGCTGGAAAACCACGTCAACGGTCTCGAGATAGAACTCCTCGGTGAGGTCCAGGACGCTCAGATATTCGTCGTAGAACTCCCGGTGCCGCTCGGCGGAGTCACCGTCGCCGTGGACGAGCTGATCGAAATAGCGGCGGTGCGCCGCCTGGTGGCTGTCGGCGTTCATCGAAAGGAAGCTGTAGAGCTGAACGAAGCCAGGATAGACCCGCCGCATCATCCCCAAGTAGGGCGGCGGGGTGGTGTAGATCATGTTGGACCTGAACCAGCTGAACGGGCGCTCCTGCGCCAGGCGGTTGGTGGCGGTCGGCGCGAGGCGGGCGTCGATGGGCGATCCCATCAGGGTGAGACCGGCCGGGCGGAGCGGATCGCCGTCCTCGGCCATCATCGCGGCCGTGGCCAGCACCGCCGGGCCCGGCTGGCAGACCGCGACGACGTGCGCCCGCCGCCCGATCGCGCGCAGCGCCGCGCCGATCGCGTCGACATAGTCGTGAAACCCGAAGCGACCATCGATGATCGGAACATCGCGGGCGTTGGACCACTCGGTGACATAGACGTCGTGATCGGCCAGGAAGTTCCGCACGGTCCCGCGCAGCAGGGTGGCGAAGTGGCCCGAAAGCGGGGCGACGATGAGGACGGCGGTCCGGCTCGGCCGCGCGGCCGCGTCGCGGAGCTGATCGGGATCGCGGCGGAAGAGGCTCAAGGTGAGCCATGGCGAGCGCCAGACCACCTCCCGCTCGACCGCCACGGGGCGACCGTTCACCTCGGTCTGGGCGATCATCCAGGCCGGTTTGAAATAACGCCGGGTGAGGTTGGCAAGGACATCCGCGGAGGCATAGAGGGTGCGGCCAAACCGCGAGCCGGCGGCCGGATTGAGCGGCGAGCGCCAGAAGTCGCGGGTCAGCTCGGCGGCGAGCCGCAGAGGCGTCGCGGAACGGTAGGCGGCTTCGTGCAGAGCATAGAGCATCAGGATCTCGCCGTTGTGCAACGCAGCGACCATGGCGGCGGCGCCGCAACATGTCCAGAGTGTGACACCCCCCTCCCCCTCGTGGGCAGGGTGGACCGCGAAGCGGGACGGGTGGAGCCGTGGCATCACCCCCTCCGTCACGCCGCTGCGCGGCGCGCCACCTCCCCCATTCAGGGGAAGGAGGGCTAGCGGGCCGAGTCCAT
>JGI20189J14885_1000582_pt1 | contig 12356 bp, 8 predicted proteins | sample NGESurdeep072012_10_FD_14885 | JGI IMG/M metagenome (IMG submission 14885) | reverse complement strand
CGATGGTCTGCAGGTCGCCGCCGCCACAGAAGGCGCGGCCTTCGCCTTCGATCACCAGTACCCGGATTTCATCGGAGGCCTCGACGGCAGCGCCCAACTGTTCGAGCTTCCTGGCGATCGCAAGGTCGATCGCGTTGAAGGCGGCCGGCCGATTGAGGGTGATGGTGGCGATCGGGCCTTCGACCCGCAGCAGCGCCGGTTCGTCGGCAACGGGATCGGATGATACAGGCATGGTATAAGCCCCAGGGATCAGTCGGTTGCCTGGCATTTAAATAGCAGAAGCCGGGAGGTGACAATCCCCGGCGATGTCTGCAAAATGCGGATCGGCGGCGAGGCGGGACATCTGCATGGCCATGCCGGAAACGGGAGCAAGCGCGATGAATTCGACCACGATGAATTCGACAGCGACCATCGATCGTCCGGTTTCCAGCATCGATCCGTTCTCGCATCAGTTCCTGCACGACCCTTATCCGCATCACCACGCGATGCGCGAGGCGGGGCCGGTGGTGTGGCTCCAGCAGTACGGAATATGGGCGATGGCCCGGCATCAGGAGGTCCGCGACGCCCTGAGCGACTGGCAGACCTATTGTTCCTCGGCCGGCGTCGGCTTGAGCGATTTCCGCAAGGAGCCGCCGTGGCGTCCGCCGAGCATCATTCTGGAAGCCGACCCGCCGCTGCATACCCGCACCCGTGCGGTGCTGACGCGCATCCTGTCGCCGGCCGCCATCAATATCCTGCGCGACAGCTTTGCGCGCGAGGCGGATGCGCTGGTCGATCGGCTGGTCGAAAGCCGCGAATTCGACGGCGTCGCCGATCTGGCCGAGGCCTTCCCGCTCAAAGTGTTTCCGGATGCAGTCGGACTTTCGGAAGACGGCCGCGAGAACCTGATGCCTTATGGCACCATGGTGTTCAACTCGTTCGGTCCGCGTAACGATCTGTTCGACAAGGCGATGGCCAATGCGGGACCGGTGCGCGACTGGATCATGTCGAAATGCAGCCGCGCTGCGCTGGCGCCGGATGGGCTGGGCATCCAGATTTTCCACGCCGTCGATGCTGGCGAGTTGTCCGAGGCCGAGGCCGGCATGCTGGTGCGCTCGTTTCTTTCGGCTGGTATCGATACGACGGTCTATGGACTCGGCAATGCGCTCTATTGTTTTGCGAGCTACCCCGAGCAATGGAAAATTCTTCGCGAAAACCCCAATCTGATCCGCGGGTCGTTTGAGGAAGTGCTGCGCTTTGAGGCTCCGGTGCAGACTTTTTTCCGTACCACAACGAGGGCGGTTGACGTCGGCGGCGTAGCGATCGGCGAAGGGGAAAAAGTGCTGCTGTTTCTGGCCGCGGCCAATCGTGATCCGCGCCGCTGGGACAACGCCGATACGTTCGACGTCAGGCGCCGCGCCACCGGCCACATGACCTTCGGCACCGGGATTCACGGCTGCGTCGGCCAGGCGGTGGCACGGCTCGAAAGCGAAGCGATCTTCGGCGCACTCGCCCGGCGCGTCGCGTCGTTCGAGCTGACCGGCAAACCCGAGCGGCGGCTGAACAACACCTTGCGCGGGCTCGATACCTTGCCGCTGCGCATCGTGCCGGCCTGACGCAATGGCGCAGGGAACAGTCCTGATCGTCGGCGCCGGCCACGCGGGCTTTCAGGCCGCGGCGTCATTGCGGCAGCATGGCTATGGCGAGCGCATCTGCCTGATCAACGATGAGGCCCATCTGCCGTATCAGCGGCCGCCTTTGTCCAAGGCCTATCTGAAAGGCACCGGCGCCCCCGACAGCCTGATGTTCCGGCCGGACAAATTTTATCGCGACCAGAACATCGAGTTGATGGCCGACCGCGCGATCGCGATCGATCGCGCGGCGCGCCGGCTCAAGCTCGCGTCCGGCTCCGCGCTGGATTATGCGCATCTTGTGCTCGCCACCGGCGCGCGCAATCGTCTGCTTGACCTTCCCAATGCCAGCCTGGAAGACGTGCGCTATCTGCGGACGCTGGACGAGAGCGAGGCGCTGCGGGCGCGGATTGCACCGGGTCAGCGCGTCGTGGTGGTCGGTGCAGGGTTCATCGGCCTGGAATTTGCCGCCACCGCGCGGGCCAGGGGACTCGAGGTGGATGTGGTGGAACTCGGGACCCGCGTCATGGCGCGGGCGGTGACCGCCGAAGTCTCGGAGTTTTTCCAGGCGAGGCATCGCGCGGCCGGCATTCGCATCCATCTCGGCGTGCAGGTGACCGCCATCGAAAGCGAGGGCACCGCGGTGGCCGGCGTCAGCCTCAGCGACGGGCGGCACCTGCCGGCGGACCTTGTCGTGGTCGGCGTCGGCGTGCTGCCCAATGTCGAACTGGCCCATGAAGCCGGCCTGCCGGTCGCCGCTGGGATCGTGGTCGACGAGCAGCTTTTGACCGCGGATCCGAACATCTCGGCGATCGGCGACTGCGCGCTGTATGCGAGCCGGCGTTTCAGCGCGGCGCTGCGGCTGGAATCGGTGCAGAACGCGACCGATCATGCGCGCTGCGTGGCGGCGCGGCTCACCGGCGACGCGCAGAGCTATGATGGCCTGCCCTGGTTCTGGAGCGATCAGGGCGCCGACAAGCTTCAGATCGCGGGCCTGACGACTGGATATGACCGCGTGGTGGTGCGGGGCGATCCCGATCAGGCGTTGTTCTCGGCCTTTTGCTACAAGGCCGGGCGGCTGGTCGGCATCGAGTCGATCAATCGTGCCGGCGATCATGTATTCGGACGCCGCATCCTCGCGGCCAGGGGATCGATCGAACCGGAGCAGGCGGCCGATCCCAGCTTCGATCTGAAGGCCGCGCTGGCGTAGCGCCCCGTGGCTTCATCCTTCGAGACGCGCGCAAGCGCGCTCCTCTGGATGAGGTCTTCGAGACCCTCATGGTGAGGAGCGCGGCAGCGCCGCGCGTCTCGAACCACGAGGCCGAAGCGCCGCCAGATGCCGCAAATTGCGCGGGTTGGCGGTTATGGGTCCCGGCGTTCGCCGGGACGACTTCGGGAAATCGTGTCGCTCACCTCCTCAGCCGTCGGCATTGACGGCGCCGCGCCCATTCGCTGGACGCAGATCGACGCGGCGGCGTTGGCGTAGCCCAGCGCATCGCGAATGGATTTGCCGCCCGCGAGTTGCGCGGCCACGGCGCCGACAAAGCAATCGCCGGCGCCGGTGGTGTCGACCGCACGGACGTCATGGCCCGGCAGGATCAGCGGCTCGCCGTCCAGCAGCGCAACGATGCCGCGTTTGCCCAGCGTGACACAGACGATCCCGGCCGGTCCGCTGCGCAGCGACCTCGCGGCGTCCAGGAAGCGGCCGGGATCGTCGGTGTCGCGCAGCTCGCGTTTCGCCAGCAGACCGAGTTCGGTTTCATTGAGGATCAGAATATCGGTGAGATCGAGCAACGGGCGCCCGAATTCGACGGCCGGCGCCGGATTGAGGATGGTGGTCGCGCCGGCCGCGCGGGCTTGTTGGAAGAAGGCTGTGATCGCGGTCAGCGGAATCTCGAACTGGCTGACCGCAATATCGCCCGCCGCGAACGCAGCGCCGGCCACGTCGGCCGCACTCACCCGCGCATTGGCGCCGGGAATGACGACGATGGTGTTGTCGGCATTGGCAAGCGTGATAATGGCGGTTCCGCTGTGAACGTCGGATGTTTCCTGCACCAAAGAGAGGTCGACGCCTTGCGCGGCGAGAAACATCCGCAATTCATTGCCGAACGCATCCTTGCCGAGTCGCCCGATCAGCGCCGTCGGCGCGCCGAGCCTGGCGGCAGCCACCGCCTGGTTTGCGCCCTTGCCGCCGGGAAAATAACGCACCGCGTGTCCGGCCACCGTCTCGCCGATGCGGGGATGCCGGTCGGCCGTCGCCACCACATCCATGTTGACGCTTCCGGCCACGAAAACCCGGCCCATGCACGTTCCTCACGCAAGCTGGCTACGCGCCGACCTGAAATTCCTGCCGGACGGCTTCGATGTCGCGGAGCGCCGGCAGTCCGGCCTCGTTGCCGAGACGCTGAATCTTGTAGGTCGATGCCGCGCGTGCAAATTCGAAATGATCGTGCCAGCTTTTGCCGGGATTATCGAGATAGGAATAGACATAGGCGCCGTGGAAGACGTCGCCGGCACCGTTGGTATCGAGCACGCGTTGGCGCGGGATCGGCAGCGCCGGCAGCGCGCGAACGGTGCCGCTCTCGTCGTACCAGTGGAGGCCGCGTTCTCCCATGGTGATGCCGCCAACCCGGCAACCCCTGCTCTTGAGATAGTCCAGCATCTTCTCGGGCGTCAGGTCCATCTGTTCGCACAGCCGCTCGGCGACGATGGCGACGTCGATGAATTCCAGCAGTTCGTGGGTATTGGTTCGCAGGCCGCCGCCGTCGAGGGAGGTCAGGATGCCGGCCTCGCGGCACAGTTTCGCATAATGGATCGCGGCATCCGGCTGGTGACCGTCGACATGCAGCGCGCGGCAACCGCCGAGGTTCAACAGTGGGAAGGGATGGATGTGATCGTCGTCGCGGCAGCGCACGATCGCGCGCTTGCCGTCCTTCGGCATGATGAACGACAGCGAGGAAGTATGGACCTTTCTCGGATGTACCGAGATGCCGTATTTTGCGGTCATGTCCTGAAACATCCGGCCGAGCCAGTCATTGGCTACGGTCGCCAGCAGGTCCGGCACGATTCCGAGCTTGGCGCAGCAGAATGCGGCCGTGACCGCATTGCCGCCGAACGAGACCGCATAGGCGGATGCGACGTGTTTCTCGTCGCCGGTAGGCATGTGGTCGGTGATGAAGGTAACATCGATATAGGTTTGTCCGATGAATAGCGCCTGCATGAAGTGATCCGTCTTGGGCTGATGGGCGGTCCCGGCCCGGCGCTGCATATTAGCACCTGATGGCGCGGGAATTGGCTGAATTATTCGCATCCGCCGTTGCTATCGCTTGAGATCAGCGTGCGGCCGGACTACGACCATTAAAAGCACCGCCGGCGCGCCGTCGACCCGGCGGCCTTCGCCTGTTCCAGGTTCCTGACAACGAGACCCAAGGGAGGAAGCGATGACCGTCTATTCCGGTCCTGTGTTCGACATGGCGGTGAATCAGTTCGGGGTGATCGCCAATCATCTGTCGATCCCGATGGACGAGCGCGAGCGCCTGCTGCTGCCGAAACGGGCGATCACCGTCTCCTGTCCGATCCATCGCGACGATGGTTCGATCGCGGTGTTCGAAGGCTATCGGGTGCAGCACCACCTGACGCTAGGTCCCACCAAGGGCGGTACCCGGTTTGCTCCCAGCGTCGACATCGGCGAAGTGGCCGCGCTAGCGATCTGGATGAGCTGGAAGTGTGCGCTGGTCGGCCTGCCCTATGGCGGCGCCAAGGGCGGCATACGGGTCGATCCCGCCACCATCTCCCGGCGCGAACTCGAGGCGCTGTCGCGGCGCTATATGCAGGAGATGATCCCTTTCGTCGGGCCGCATACCGACGTGATGGCGCCGGACATGGGCACCAACGAACAGGTGATGGCCTGGTTCATGGACACCTATTCGATGTACCAGGGACGCACCGTGACCGAGATTGTCACCGGCAAACCGGTCGCTTCCGGCGGCACGCTGGGCCGGCGCGAGGCCACCGGTCGCGGCGTCGCGCATCTCGCCAGACGGGTGATGAGAGAACTCGCGATCGACCTGAACAATGCTACCGCCGTGGTCCAGGGCTTTGGCAATGTGGGCTCCTATGCCGCGCTCGGATTGCATCAATTCGGCCTCAAGGTGATCGCGGTCAGCGATCATACCGGCGCGCTGCACGACGCGGCCGGGCTCGATATTCCGGCCCTGATGCGCCACGCCAGCGCGCACGGCAGCATCGCCGGATTCTCCAGCCAGTTGCAATTCGGTCCCGCTCACATTCTCACGCTGGCCTGCGATGTGCTGGTGCCGGCGGCGATGGAGCGCGTGATCGACGCGGGCGTCGCGGACAAACTGAAATGCCGGGTGCTGGCGGAGGGCGCCAACGGTCCGACCACGCCCGATGCCGATCTCGTGCTGGACAGGCGGCGCAACGAGGTCTTTCTCATTCCGGATATTCTCTGCAATTCCGGCGGCGTCGTCGTCAGCTATTTCGAATGGGTGCAGGATCTGCAGCAATTGTTCTGGGAAGAAGAGGAAGTGACGCGACGTGAATACCACATCCTCGACCGCGCCTTCGACCAGATGGTGATGCGCGCGAAGACCGACAACGTCTCCCACCGCACCGCCGCAATGGCGATCGGGGTGGAGAAAGTCCGCGGCGCCAAGAATACGCGGGGATTGTTTCCATGATTACCGGGCTCGATCACGTCGTCGTTCTCGTCAACGACATCGACGCCGGGAGAGCGGCCTATCAGACGTTGTTTGCGCGCACGCCGGCGTGGCAGCATTCCGGCGAGGGCGCCGATCGGGTGCTGTTCACTCTCGACAACATGACGGTGGAGTTGATGGCGCCGGCGGCCGACGGCGCCGCCGCCGAGCGGATTCGCGCGGTGATCGCAGCGCAGGGCGAGGGGCTGGCGAGCTTGTGTTTTCGCAGCCATGACATCGCGAAAATGCATCGCAGGCTGGATCGGCTGACGCTGAAACCGGAGCCGGTTGCCGAGGCCGAGAGCCGCGACGCGATATCGGGCGCAACCTTGTCATGGAAGCGGACTCGCGCGGCCACCGACGCCACGCGCGGAGTCCGGTTGTTCTTTGTGGAGCTGGCGAGGGAACGTCCGCTGTCGGTGCGGACCGTTCCGGCATCGATCACCGCCATGGACCATGTGGTGATATCGACTGCGGATCCGGAGCGCGCGGCCGCGCTGTACGGCGCGCGGCTCGGGCTCGACATGGCGCTCGACCGATCGCATCCGGATTGGGGCCGGCTGATGTTCTTCCGTTGCGGCGATCTCATTGTCGAGATCGTACACCGGCCGGACCCGAATGCCGACAAGGCCCATGACAGATTATGGGGCATGAGCTGGCGCGTGGCCGACATCGATGCGACCCGGGCGCGGCTGGTATCGGCCGGCGTCGATGTGTCCGAGGTGCGGCCCGGCCGCAAGCCGGGCACGCGGGTGCTCACCGTTCGCAACGGTACCTGCGGCATCCCCACGCTGCTGGTGGAACGGACGGCGCGGTCCGACCATGATCGTTAAAGCGCGGTGAGGTTAGATCAGGGCACCTACTCATAAATCGAGCCTGATGAGTGAGGCTCGATCGATGCCGCAGCAACCAAATCCTGCAGCGCAGCGAAACGTCGCGATGTGCCAATATCGGTCATGCCACGTGAACTTCATGCTCGGTCACGGCGTTCGTCGGGCAATCTGATATTACACCGGCCGGCACATTATCTGCGAGAGGGCGGCTTTACTGCTTCTTACACAATTAACGCTAGGTTCCCCCATAATCGCGGTATTCCCGCCATTTGCGGAATTGTAACATGTTTAAGATCTATAATTGCATCGCCTACGCCCACGATTTGAGGCTTGTCGGCCTCGCGGCCGTGATCTGCATCCTGGCGTCATTTGCAGCGATTAATCTACTTCATCATGCGCGCAAATCGAGCGGCCGCATGCGAGTCGTCTGGCTCACGGTATCGGCGATATCCACCGGCTTCGGCATCTGGGCAACGCATTTCGTCGCGATGCTTGCGTTCACGCCGGGAATTCCGAGTGGCTATAACATTGTCTTAACCATCCTGTCGTTGATCGCGGCCATCTTGCTGACCGCCGCGGGGCTCGCGGTATCGCTCATTCCGAACTGGCGCCACGGACCATGGATCGGCGGCGCCATCGTTGCTGGCGGCATTGCAGCCATGCACTACACTGGCATGGCGGCGTTTGAAATCGCTGGCATCGTCCTATGGGATCCCGTTCTCGTCGTGGCATCGATCGTGCTCGGCGCGGCAATCGGTGCTGTCGCGCTTCCCGTCGGTCTTCATGGCAAGGAAGAGAAATGGAAAATCGGCGGGGCCTTGCTGCTGACGCTGGCGATCTGCAGCCATCACTTCACGGCAATGGGCGCCTTGTCGATTATTCCCGACCCCACCATCGAGATTTCACAATCGGCGCTGCCTACCGGATGGCTTGCGGTCGGCGTGGCGCTCGCGAGCTTCGCCATTATCGGGATGGCACTGGCAGGCGTTGTGCTCGATATTCGCGATCGCCGCCGCTCAGAACTCGAAGTCGACCGGATGCGCGATCTCGCCAATGCGTCCGTGGAAGGGCTTCTCGTTTGCGACGGCGAAGCGATCGTCTCCGTTAACACAAGCTTTGCTGCCCTGACCGGTCTATCCGCGTGCAATCTGGTTGGTGCAAGGCTCGAAAGATGTTTTCCCGACAGGGTTGCGCGCGCCAGACTGCTGTCTGGCTCCAATCTGCCCGTCGAAACAAGTTTGCGCCATCTTGACGGTTCGATGACACCTGTCGAGCTGATCCTGCGGCCGATCGTTTTTGCCGGACGGCCCCACCACGTCGTCGCCGTTCGCGATCTGCAGGCGCGCAAGGAGGCCGAACAGCATATCCACTATCTCGCACATCACGACGCGCTGACATCGCTCCCCAATCGCAGCCATTTCAACGGGCGGATCGACCAGGAAATCGCAGCCTTGACCAGCGGCGAAAGTCTCGCCGTTCTCTGCCTCGACCTCGATCGGTTCAAGGAAGTCAACGACCTGTTCGGCCACGCCGCAGGCGACACGGTGCTTCAGACCGTGGCTTCGCGCGTCACCGCGGTGCTCAGCGAGCGTCAGGTGATGGCGCGACTGGGGGGCGACGAGTTCGCCATTCTGATGCCCGGAGTTGCAAATCCCGCCGCGGCAAGCCGGCTTGCCGAGACCGTTCTGGAAGCGCTGCGCACGACAAGCGATACGCCGGAGACCAACAGCATCTCGACCAGCATTGGTATCGCGCTCTGTCCTGACGATGCGACGGATCGTCAGGCGCTTCTCACCCACGCCGACACCGCCCTCTACCGGGCCAAAACCGAAGGCCGCAACACCTATCGTTTCTTCGAGGCCAGGATGGGCGCTGAGGTCCGCGAACGCCGGATGCTGGAACATGATCTGCGGCTCGCGATCGCGCGCGACGAGTTGCTGCTGGTGTATCAGCCTCAGCAGGAAATTCACAGCCGGACCGTCACCGGCTTCGAAGCATTGCTGCGCTGGAAGCACCCGGCACGAGGCAATATTTCTCCTGCCGTTTTCATCCCGATTGCCGAGGAGACCGGCGCGATCCTGGAGATCGGCGACTGGGTGTTAAAGACGGCCTGCCGCGAGGCCGCAACGTGGACGCAACCGGTGACGGTCGCTGTTAACGTCTCGGCCGTGCAGCTTTACAATGCTGGCTTTGTAGCGGAACTGCATCAGATCCTGCTGGAAACCGGTCTGCCGGCGCACCGTCTGGAGATCGAGATCACCGAGACGGCGCTGGTTCGCGATTTCAATCGGGCACTCACCACGTTGCGGCGGATCAAGGCGCTCGGTATTCGGATCGCCATGGACGATTTCGGGACCGGCTATTCCTCGCTCTCAAATCTGCGGGCGTTTCCGTTCGACAAGATCAAGATTGACGGCTCATTCATCAAGTCGGTCAATTCCAACGATCAGGCCGCGACGATCGTCCGGGCGGTTTTGGGCCTTGGTCGCGGGCTCGGCCTCCCCGTGCTGGCCGAAGGCGTCGAGACCGACGCCGAACTGCAATTCCTGGAGGAAGAACGATGCGACGAGGTGCAGGGATATTTGCTCGGGCGTCCGGCCGCGATCGGCAGCTTCCGCAAACTCACCCATGCAGACGTTGTATTGGAAGTGAGCGACGATCTTCCTGTATCGCGAGCAAAAAGCGCCTGAGAACGGAATTTGGATGCTACGAAACGCAAACATTTGATCGTGAATGCGACCAGTGCAAGAACGCGGAATTGAATCCAACGTTCGCAGCACTTCCGTTACGGGTCAATATGTGACATCGAAGGACCCAGCATGGCGACTGGGTGAGCGATTGCATGGTCGACGCGGTTACTCCCTCACCCGTCGCTCTGTCACAAACCACCGGGAAGCAACGCCGGCGCGAGCCAAGTGATCAGCGGACGGATCAGAAGCGGTTGCGCATTGAATGGAAAATGGACCAGCCAGCCGGAGGAGAGAGAGTCGTACAGCAGGCGTATCGCGAATAATATGGCGCCGAACACGACCGTGACTGCGCTCCAAGCAAAGCCGGGGGCGATCAAGTGATTGGCTCCAAAGATCAAGCTGCCCGCCAGCACATGCGATGACGCCGGATCGACGGTGCTCCGATCAAGGTCTAAGGGATTGCGGCCGTGAATAGATCGAGTTTGCCCGTCTCGTCGCTGTCGCTGAAATTGCCGAACGCCGGTCGCGGCATCGAGACCTATCGGCTGGCGGGGTCCCGGACGTTTCCGTCGAAACTGCAGGGCACACTCAATCGCGTGGCGTTTTCCGCGGCCCACGTCGTCGCCGATCCGCTTGCCGATGTCGACCCGTGGCTTTCCGCGACGATCGACTGGGACCGCACCATCGCCTTTCGCGAGTACGTCTGGGATCTCGGCCTCGGTGTCGCCGAGGCCATGGATACCGCCCAGCGCGGCATGGGGCTGGACTGGCCGACGTCGCTGGAACTGATCCGGCGTTCGGTCGCCGCCGCCAAAGCGAGAGGCCACGCGCTGGTGTTTTCGGGCGCTGGCACCGATCAACTCGCGCCCGAGGATGCGAAAAACCTCGACGACGTGATCCGCGCCTATGAGGAGCAGATCGCGGCGATCGAAAAGGCCGGCGGCCGGATCATCCTGATGGCCTCGCGCGCGCTGGCACGGTTAGGCCGCAACCCCGACGACTACGCCAGGGTATATGACCGCGTGCTGTCGCAGGTGCGCGAGCCCGTCATTATTCACTGGCTCGGTGACATGTTCGATCCGGCATTGGCGAACTATTGGGGCACCGCGAAGCTCGACCAGGCGATGGACGTTGCGGTCGGTATTATCAACGCCAACGCCGCCAAGGTCGACGGCGTGAAAGTCTCGTTGCTCGACATGCAGCGTGAAATCGACATGCGCCGCCGTCTCGACAGCAATGTGAAGATGTATACCGGCGACGATTTCAATTATGCCGAGCTGATCGCCGGCGATAGCCGGGGATTTTCCCATGCGCTGCTCGGCATTTTCGACGCCATCGCGCCGGCGGCCTCCTATGCCTTGTCGCGGTTGGCCGCGGGCGACGACAAGGGTTTCCGGGACGTGCTGGAACCGACGGTGCCGCTGTCGCGTCATATCTTCAGGGCGCCGACGCGGTTCTACAAGACCGGCGTGGTCTTCATGGCCTATCTCAACGGCCACCAGGACCATTTCACCATGGTCGGCGGCCAGGAGAGCACGCGTTCGACGCTGCATCTGGCCGAACTGTTTCGGTTGGCGGATCAGGCCGGCCTGCTCGCCAATCCGGAACTGGCGACGCGGCGGATGCGGGCCGTGCTGGCGCTGCGCGGCATCGAAAGCTGACGCGGCATTGTTCGGGGCGGCCGTCGCGGCTTCATCCTTCGAGACGCGCGCAAGCGCGCTCCTCAGGACGAGGTCTTCTTCCCCGGATGACGTGCTAGACCCTCATGGTGAGGAGCGTGGCAACGCCACGCGTCTCGAACCACGAGCCCCCCTGGATGCGCGGTCATGATTCGACCCAGCTGGAAAATGATTTAGACGGCGCAGGGCACGCTCAGATAACCGCGGAAGCGCACGCGGCCGCCGCGCACCGGCGGGCCGTTCAGCGTGTAGTCTGGAAACCGCGCCAGGAATCGCGAAATCGCGATCGCGCCTTCGAGCCGCGCCAGCGCCATCCCGGCGCATTGATGCGCACCGGTGGCGAAGGCCAGNTGGCGGTTCGGTGTGCGGCCGATATCGAGCCTCTCGGGATCGGCAAANTGCGCGGGGTCGCGATTGGCGGCNCCGATGCACAGCGTCAGCGGCGTCCCCGCCGTCAGCGTGATGCCGCCGACATCGACGCGTTCGGTGGTCATGCGGTTGCCGAGCTGGTTCGAGCTTTCAAACCGGAGGATTTCCTCGACCGCGGTCTTGATCAGGCTGGGATTTTCGATCAGCCGCCGCTTCTCGGCGGGATGATGCGACAGCGCCACCAGCCCGTTGCCGATCAGGTTCGTGGTCGTCTCATGTCCGGCGTTGAGCAGGAATATGCAATTGTGCAGCAGTTCCTTCGCCGTCAGCCGCTCGCCATTGTCTTCGCCCTGGATGAGGCGGGTCAGGACGTCGCGATCGGGGTTGCCCGGTTTGGCGCGGCGGCGCTCGACCAGGATTTCCAGATAGGTCAGAAAATCCTTAACCGCGCGGTTGC
>JGI20189J14885_1000581_pt1 | contig 12361 bp, 10 predicted proteins | sample NGESurdeep072012_10_FD_14885 | JGI IMG/M metagenome (IMG submission 14885) | reverse complement strand
AACATTGCAATCACGTTACAAATTTTCGTTGTAATTGCGTTACGAAAAGGTCGTCAAGACGGAGAAGTAACGCAGCGATAGGTGCCGTCGGTCGCAGTAAGTGCTCACTAGTCAGTATTTCGCAAATGTCGGGGTGCTCGTTGAACGCAAGGGAGATTAAATGAGTGCCGACTATTAAGATCAATTGACCCGAGGGCGGCATGTTCTCCCTCCCGGTGGCGTGATGCAACTTCATCAGGGATCCGTGCAGGCTGGCCGAAAACTGTCGAGCACTGGTCATTCAACCGTCCCGAGCGCTCTTCCGATAAATCGAAATCACTAGAAATTGACAATTTTGAGCAAATCTGCCATCATTTAAGGTGCAAGGGCTGATGAGGAGCAGAGACTTGTGGACGGTGGACCCAGCGGCCCTGTCGGTTCAATGAATGACGCTCTCGGACGTGGCCTCACCCGCGACGAGGTGAGCGTTTCCATTATCATTCCCACGTTGAACGAAGCGGGAAATCTTCCGTACGTCCTTAACACCGTACCCAATTGGGTGCACGAAGTCATCGTGGTTGACGGACGTTCCAACGACGACACCGAGCGCATCGCGAAAGTTCTTCGTAGCGACGTGCGAATCGTTCATGAACCGAAGTCCGGCAAGGGAGCAGCGATGAAAGCGGGGCTCTACGCAGCCAAGGGTGACATCCTCATCGCGCTGGACGCTGACGGATCAATGGACGGCGCCGAAATTGGCGCGTTCACGGACGCGCTCCTCGCAGGTTCGGACTACGTAAAGGGAAGCCGTTTTTGCGCAGGAGCCGGCTCGAGCGACATCACGAAGTTCCGCCGACTCGGCGACGCCGGCATCTGCTTCCTACTGCGGATTCTCTTCGGTGCTCACTACACTGACGCCACCTACGGCTACATCGGCGTGTGGGCCGACCGACTCGACTGGCTCGGAATCGACACTGACGGATTCGAAGTTGAAACTTTGATTGGAATCCGCGCTCAACGAGCCGGACTTCGAACGAGCGAGGTACCGTGTTACGAAGCGAACCGAATTCACGGCGTCAGCAACCTCAATGCTCTTCGTGACGGGTTCAGAATCTTGCGCGTGATCGTAAGCGAAAGACTAAGGAGATACCGTGTATTGGCGTCCTGATGACTCCCTCAGCAACAATGTCCAGGAGTATCGGACCGGCGTTGTTGTCGCGGGTCCAGGTTCGTCGCTCACGATCCCTGGCATTATCGTTTCCGAAATCGTCCGCGCGCTCGCGAAGACGTCGCGCGTCATCCGCATTGAGGTTGACGTCGCGGCGGACTTCATGGCGGGACTCCATCGCGCTCCCTCGTTGGCGACCGCGCACGACGTACACACTGGTGTCAACATCGAGCGTCATCGCGCCCCGAACATCCCTCGCCTCCGCTCGCGAGCGTTCCGAGACTTGATTGGACCCAACGTCGAAACTGCGATCGCCTACGCGTGGCCAGGTATCGACAACAGTTGGATTCGACAGTTTCTTCAGGTGGCGAAAGCGGCGGGAGCGTCCACGACCGTGATCTGCGCCAGCCTGCCGGCATCGAATCCGGTGAGACCCATTTCGTTAGCAGAGATCTTGTACCAGGCTGATCGGGTTTACGTGGGTGATATCGTCGACGCCACTGAATTGGCGCAGGCCTTTGGAGCGAGGGGTCCCCAAATTGAGGCACGAAAGGCGTTATCTCTTCGTGGAAGGAGCAGTCGTTCGACGGATCGCCAGATAACGGCTTTCCTCCCAAAAGACAGTGGTGGATCACTTGCGACCGTGCTCTCAGCTTTCGACGCGATTCCCGAAGCGTGGATATCGGATTACCAGCTCCACGTGATCATGCGCTACACAGGCGACTCCTTGCCGGACATGGTGGCGGGCAGCTACCACTCGGACAACGTTCGACTCATCGGTGAAGATGTTTCCGCCAGCGAGCTCGAAGAGCTCTGTATGACGTCGTCTGCTTTGAGTATTGCCGACCCGGCGATTGACTCTCGGGCGTTCTCTTCAGCGGTCGACAGCGGCATCGCGACGGTTGTTCTTACCGACTCCACGTTGCCAATGGTCGGTCGCGGCTACGTCGGAGGCCTTCTCGCGGATCTTCGAAGTCCGTCATCGGTGCACGTGGCTTTCAACCACGCGCTCAGACTTGAGGAGTTGCAGTTCCCAAGTCCCGAGGCTTGGGACCGTCTCGCTCGGCGACTCACTCCTGCCGCTCGTGACAGTACGCCATTCAATGTTCTTGAGCCCGTAGTGAACGACTAGCAGTGGGTTCGGCGAAGGTCGGCTCGTGGACGACGGATCACAGCAACGTTCAATTAGAGAACATCAAGCTAGATAGCCGATGGAGACCATCAGCCCACCGACGAGCGAGATAGTCAATGCTGAGACCGCGTATCGCTTCTAGCACCCACTCTGGGCGTGTCGCCGCCTCTGACAACACGACGGACTGGGTCCCGATACCGATCGTCCGGGCAGAACTCGACGAACTAGCAGACCTCGAAATAGATGGCGTCACGTCGGGCCAGCGAGTATGGATGGAAGTCTTGAAACGCACTCAAGTCGTCGGGATTGTCGAAGCGGTGGCGCAAGACGGGGGATTGTCAAAGTCACGAATTCAGGACTTGACGCGTGACTTTGCGGATATGGTCTTGCCACCGCCCGTTCCGATCTCGGACGATCGCCTTCCTAAGGCTTCCGTGGTCGTGCCGACGATATGTCAAGATCCCCCTCGCTTGCAGCTCACGGTTGAAGCACTTGTCGCACTCAACTATCCAGATTTCGATGTCATCGTCGTTGACAATCGTCGAGGTCTCCACGACACTCCCTTACCGTCCTTTCCCGGTGGCGACAAAGTCCGCGTCTTCAGAGAGACAAAACCGGGCGTGTCAGCGGCCCGAAATCGTGGCATTGCCAACGCGACAGGTGAGTTCGTGGCCTTTACCGACGATGACGTCACGATCGAAACCAATTGGCTGAGAGAGTTGGGACGAAGGTTCGTCACTAGCCCAGAAGTCGACGGCATAGGTGGCCTCGTCCTGCCGATGGAACTTCGTACACAGCCGCAATTGTGGTTTGAGGAGTTCTTCGGCGGCTTCAACCAATCGTTCTCTGGCGAAGTTATGAGTATGGAACTTCTGGCTGCGACCGATAAATTATTCCCCTACGCCACCGGTCGATTCGGCGCTGGTTGCAATATGGCGTTCCGTCGATCGGCTCTTGAACGCAAGGGGGGCTTCAACGTCACGCTCGGCACAGGTACTCCCGCGCGAGGTGGCGAGGATCTCGCGTTGTTCATGAAGCACGTCCTCACGGGAGGGACACTTGCGTTCGAACCGAGAGCCGTCGTTCATCATCAGCATCGACGGACAGAACAAGATTTTCTTAAACAGGTTTTTGGCTACGGCGTTGGGCTGACGGCAATGTTCACCGCGTTGATTGTCAGGGACCCTCGGCACCTCGCAAGAATGATTCCTCGTATTCCCGCGGGCTACCGACTTCTGACGAAGCCACGTGACGAACGATCACCTAGTTTGTCAGCGAGTTATCCCCGCCGCGCGTACGTGCGGCACATGTTGGGTATGGCGTACGGGCCCCTCGCCTACGTAATAAGCGTCGCCCACGGCTTCCTCAAGGGCTAACCAGATGTCGGCTCGTTTCCTTCGGCGCTGAGACTCGCGACCTAGAATCGACAGCGCACGGTCACCAGTGAGTTGTACAAACGTTCTGTCCCATATCGCTCGTGCGACGCGAAAGGAGCTAGCAGTGGGACGAGTACACGCGTTTCTATGAGTTCAGAACAGGGCGCAAACGAGAATCGATTCGAAACCTCGGATATGAGTACCGAAAGTGACCCCCTGCGAGCAGCGCTCGAGAGGTTGTCGACCACGGAAACGGGGTTGGGATTCATTTATTCGGCGTTGGCGCTTCTCGTCGAGCGCTTCAACCTTGTCGACGCGGTAATCGTCCTCGAGGACGAGAACGTCGGTACGCAGATATTCCGGTTCGAGGGCAAAGCGGTGAGCAAGAACTTCGCCGCTCAACTCGGCGTCATTCCTGGGGTCTATTGCGATCCGCGCGTCGTCGTTGCCGACGATCTCGAGCTTGTCCGCTTCGCGTGCCAGCGTGAACTCACGCGTCACCAGACACGCCTGGCCACGGCGCACGAACCACTAAGCGCCACCACACGCGACGTAACACGTACGGTCGTCCCTCGACCGAGTCAGTCAAGCAAGTTTGAAAGAGCTCATGTGTTGGTAGCTCGCGCGCGCAAACGAAGCGCCAGAGAGGTTCTCTCTGCAGTCCTGGCCGTCGTGGACGTCCTGACACTGTCGTTGACGGTGGCGAATGTTCACGGACCGGTGAGATTCTTTCTCGGACTCATCCTCGGGATTGTCATTCCTGGATGGTCGGTCGTCGGGCTCATCAAACTCAAGAACCCCGCCCTCGAAACGGGCCTGACGATGGCGACAAGTCTGGCAATCGTGCTCCTCGCCGCCCAACTACTCATTACTGCAGGGTTTTGGCACCCGATCGTCTTCGAAGAGTTCGCGTGCGTCGTGTCTTTTCCGTCGTTGCTATGGCAATCTGGTTGGCGACGACGAAGAATCGATCACGCAAGATGAGCGACGTGATTGTCGCGAACGCGACAGCTATCGGCTCGGCACAGGTCGTATTGGTGGCGCTTTTGGCGGGTGTCACACTCTTATGTGTCCGCGCATTGAGTCGAGGTTTTCGCGTGACACTGTTGCCCGCGGTGTCACGCATGCTCGATGCATCGATCGTCGTGTTGTTTTTCCTATTCATCGTTCTCGTGATCATTCGATTTAAGACCGTCGGATGAGAGTTCCCGCCACCAGCATCATGAGACGGGACTTCATCGAACTGCCCGAGCCAATTCGCCGCTTTCTCGGGCCCATTCTGGGTGTCATTGGATTCCTCTTCTGGCTCCTCGCCGTCCACGACGCGGACTACCTCAAAATGGGCGCGTACGGCCTCGTCTCAATCCTCGGCTGGCCCTACTTCGTCGGACTCGTGCTCGTCGTCGCGGGTTTCGCCATCGAACTGATGAGGACGCCACTGCGCTCACGCTGGCTCCTCTTTCTCATCGTGTTGTTGGCAATCTTTCTGTACGGCACCGCGTGCGCCGTTGAACCTGTCGCCGAACTCACGGACTCGTGGATTCACACTGGCTTCATTCAGTACATCTTTCAGAATGGACACCCGCTGAATGGCTACGACGCACGATTCTCATGGCCGGGTGCTTTCTCGTTGGGTGCGATCCTCGTAAATTTCACGGGACAAGCCAACGCCGTTGGTTTCCTTCGCTGGTTCCCAATTTTCATTGAGTTGGCGAACCTTGCGCCGCTGCTCGTGATGGCTCGCTTCAGCGGCGTAAGCCGCCGCGCGGGATGGCTGGGCATCGCGATCTATTACGCGACGAACTGGATCTTCCAAGACTATTTCTCTCCTCAGGCGCTCAACTATTTCTTCTATCTCGTGCTGATCGCCGCGGTCCTCGCGATTTGGCAACCAAGAAGAATCCGAGGCGACGGTCCCGTCCGAGGACCCTGGCGGGAGCGCGTCGCGCAAAGTCGAAAGATTATTACGCATTCGCGCTTCGTCGGTGACGACGCGGCGACCACGTGGGGAAGCATCGAGACGATGAGCGTCGTTGGTCTCCTTGGACTCATCTGCTTGGCGTCCGCGATCAGCCACCAGTTAACGCCGTACGCAATGGTCCTCGCGCTCGCCGCCTGTCTCGTCACACGCCGCCTCGGTCGACCCGAGTTGGTGCTCCTCGTCGCCATGTTTGCCTTCGGCTGGTTGAGCCTTGGAGCGAGCAACTACTGGGTCGGGCACCTGAGCGTCATCTTCGGATCCATCGGTGCCGTAAGTAGCACGCTCAGTTCCAACGTGACGAGCAGGGTGTCGGGCGGTTCGACGCACTTACTCGTCGTTGAGATCAGGATTCTTCTGACGGGGGTCGTGTACTTGCTCGCCGGCATTGGATTCTTAAGGAGGTACACCGATTCGAGGTTGCTTGAGGCCCTCGCCGGCGCGCCATTCATATTGGTCGCCGCTCAGAGTTACGGTGGCGAAGGTCTGTTGCGCGTGGTGCTCTTCGGACTACCCTTTGTCGGACTACTCGCGGCGTCGGCAATCTTTCCGAGCCAGTCCGGTTCCATCCGAAGCCTCGTTCCAAGGATCGCGATTGGGAAATACGCGCTGATCGGCCGACCGATATTGCGCCTCGCTGTCGTCGCCGTCGTTCTTAGCTTCGCACTCGCCACGACGATCGTACGGGGCGGCAACGACGGGTACGAATCGTTCTCCAGCGGCGAACTCGCCGCGGTGAACTACGCGTACGCGCACGTTAGCGCCGGAGAGACCATCGGCATCACGAACTACTACCTCCCCATCGGACAACGCGACATAACCACGGTGGGCGTGTACGACCCGGGTATAACGTCGTCGTATCAAAAGATTGGGAGACTTCTTCTCCGTGCGCAGCCGGCGTTGATAATTCTTTCGCAGTCCACGGAGGCGTACGGCGAACAGGTGACCGGCTACCCGGTCGGTTGGGAGGCGACGTTGGAAACGACGTTCGTGAACCACGGTTACCAGATTGTCGCTCATTGGACGACCGCCACCGTTCTCAAAGCAAGCACGTAATTGGAACGACGCGACGAGTCGAGCGCGCCGCCACAAAAAGGTAGGTTGCCCAAAGGCCGTCGTCACGCTCAACGACAGCATCGGGGACGAGGTGACATTAAGTGGAGACCTCGGGGACCCATAGCTAAAGAGTCGTCACTGGACCGTTGACGGCCAAGCGAGAATGCTCTATCAGAAACGCTGGGAAGAGGAACCCCTGAACTCTCGATTCGATGAGTGAGCGGATTCCGACGGCCAGAATGGCGTAGTGACCGGGAAGGGCCGGGAGAGATTCTTCAGCCCTCCTGCTGCCGTAGAGGAAATTGAGGCGAGCGAATCGAGTTCGCGGTCCCCAACCCACGGTTTGATCCCCCGGACGAGGGACGGCCCCCTTTCGGTGCCCACAGGCGAACCTCGGCGCCACAGCGAACCTCGCTAAGAAGCTCTTGGGCCGATCGGACGTTTCTTGCCGGCACATCGTAAGAATTAGATCGTTTGAGAGTTCGTTTCGAGTGTCATCAGCGAGCACAGATTTGCTTCGCGGCGTTGAAGCGCGTCGTCCCTGGTGCGAGGGCGAAGTGGCTCCATGAACACTGAAGAGACGACGAGCAAATTACGAAAAGCCAGTCAAATATTGACACCCGAAGGGAAGCAATTCGGAAGTGTCAGAAGTGTGCACTATGCCAACAGAGCAGGCATCGTTTCACCGCCTTTCTCCTAATAGTGGCACATATATTGTTCGGCGGCCTGCCCTAGTCGCTCTTATAAAGTCGCTCGCTCAATTGATAGCATTGACCGAAACGCGAAGGGCAATGCCCTCTATTTGTGGTCTAGAACTCTGCCACGCACGACGGAGTCACTTACCTCAACGGGGCTTGTCAGTGATGTGTCAATAGTAGGTCGATCGATGAGGCGGAACTCTTGGGTACTGATTTGCGGCCACGCCGCGTTGGCATCTGGTCGCGAAGGAAACTTCTTTCGTGGATCGTCTGTACGAGTTCCTTGGCCATCGTGACGTCCTTCACACTGAGCGTGTTACCGGGCGACCAGAACCTCACGGGTGCGTCGACGACGTTGACCACCCGTCCAGCACCCCAACATTCCATCCGTCACGCATCGAGTTCGGGCGTTGCGGTGCCCGACGGCGTGCCGGACACGTCGGAGCCGTCCGGAGAGTCGCCTCCAGGTGTGACCGCCATGACGGGGTATACCCGGACGTACGTGAACGACTTCACGGGCACAACCGTTCCAACTGGCTGGGACGTCTACACCGGTACTCCGGGAAGCGGCGATCCGGGATCGCAGTGGGCCCTAAACCATGTGGTCGTGAGCGGCGGACTCTTGCAACTCAATACGTGGCAAGACCCGATCTTCGGGGGCAAGTGGGTCACCGGCGGTCTCTGTCAATGTGGGGTCCCTCGCACGTACGGCGCCTACGTCGTTCGATCGAAAGTGACTGGAGCCGGCCCGACGCAGGTAGAACTGTTATGGCCAACGACGGGTTGGCCGCCAGAGATTGATTTCGATGAAACAAATGGCTCAACGGGCTACTCAATGGCGACCTTGCACTACGGTTCGAACAATCTCCAAGTCCACAGCACGATGAACATAGACATGTCACAGTGGCACACGTGGGGCGTGATCTGGACAGCGAATTCAGTCTCGTACACGTTGGACGGCCGCGTCTGGGCGCAGGTCAACGATACGGCCGAGGTTCCCCATCAGCCCATGACGCTCGACATTCAACAGCAGACGTGGTGTGACGTCGCACCGAACCCCAACAGTCCGAGCTCTTGTCCTACGACGCCCCAGTCAACGCAGGTCGACTGGGTGGCGGAATACAGTGCTATCGGCGCGAGCGCGACAACGACAACCTCGACAACAACAACCACCGCTCCCCCTACGCCATCATCAACAAGTGCGTTCACCGTGAGGCCTTTCGCGGCCAATTCGGCGTCACTGTCTCCACAACTGAAGAGTCAGATTGCGAACTTGGCAAGTCAAATCGTCGCGCGCGGGGCTTCAAGAGTCGTACTCACGGGCTACAGCGACAGTGCGTCGTCGCAGACCACGTCGCTCGCGATTAGTGAGGCACGAGCCGTGACCGTCGCACGATACCTGCAACAGTTGCTGACCGTCCGCAGCGTTCGCGGTGTCAAGATCGCGTCGACCGGAAAGGGCAGCGCGAAGCCAGTCGCTTCGAACACGACGTCTTCGGGAAGGGCGAAAAACCGAAGGGTTGTCGTCACCGTGAATTGACGTCGCTCCGGTCTTCGGGTGTTCAGCGAGTCCGCCAAATGCGTCAGGTGACGTGGCACGACTGTTGGCGCGTAGATCGGGATTGCCTTCTAAGATCAAGCGCTTGAAAAGCCATGTCGATTTGAGAGCATCCTGAGCGAGACCAATCGCTCTGGCTACACCCTCAAGGAATTGAGATGCCGCACCCCGCGTGACGTCAGACGGTCTTCGAACATCAGCGCCAGCTGATTTGCCGCTGACGGATTCTCAAAAATGCCAGGCAGGGACGGGTCAACCTCGTCACCGAAAGATAGAAAGTCGGTGGAACGCAGTCAGGAAGATGGAGGTCTCTCGACCACTGACGAAGAGTTCTGAGCTTCGCTAGAGGACCACGCCTGACGTGCTGCTAGAGCAGTGTCCACGCCACTCACGCTCTGCCCATATTCAGATACGCGGCAAGCTGTTGGATGGCGACAGACCAACTATTCACGCCCGCGGACGCGCCCGGAACAAGAGGTCGTTCTCAGATGTGACTGGCTACTTCTTGGTTACGTAGGCGATCCGGCACGCCTTGGTCGTCGAAGCTGCGGTGATGATGAATACGTTCCTGCTCGGACGTTGGCCCTTGCGTACGGTTACCAAGAGCACGATTCGGTTCGCGCTCACGGAAACGACGCGCACCACCGCGTCCTTCTCGGTGCTCCTAACGTGTGACCCCTTGGCGAAGCCAGTGCCAACGATCGTCACGCGGTGACTCTTGCCAACGACAACGCTCCCGACTATTCGAGAAGCGTGAGGCACCGGTGGGGTTATAACCACCGCAACTGGACTAATGACGATCGCGCCACCGACGTAACTGTAGGTCGTCGAATAATTAGCTGCGTCGGTGCTCGGCGCGATGGTCACGGTGGCGGCCGACGGAGTCACTGAGTAGGTGCCGGCCGCACTCGGCGCGGTCGTCGATGCGGCGTAGACGGTGGTCCCGGTGCCGGCGTACGTGAGGTTTACGCTTCCCACCGTGGCCGTGTCACCCGTAGCGAGCCCACTGGTGACCGAAACGGCGGGACTGATGGTGCCGCCGACCGTCACGTTGACGCTGGATGCGGTGATGGTGAGTGAATGGAACGTAGCGACGTTTGCCGTCCACTGGGCGTAGAGGGTGACGGAGCCGGTCAAGGTGTAGGGCGAGGTGAGGGCCGTGCCCCCACTCGAGGCGGCGAACCAGCCGTTAAAGGTGTAGCCGGCGCGCGTCGGGCCCGCGGGCAGGGTGATCGCGGAACCGTTGGGGCCGCTCATCGAGGCCACCGCGCTGCCGCCCTGGGTGTTGAAGGCGACGGTGTCGGAGGCGTTTGCCGTCCACTGGGCGTAGAGGGTAGTCGAAGCGTTGAAGGGATAGCTCTGGCCGTCCGTGTAGGTGGTACCGCCGCCGCCAGGGAGCGTGCTCCAGCCCGCGAAGGTGTAGCCGGATCGGGTGAAGGCGTTCGCGGTGAGTGGTTGCGTCACGTTTCCGGTCTCGGGGGACATCGTGCCCGTGCCACCGTTGGCTAAAAAGGTCACCGTGTAGTTAGTACCGGTCCACTGGGCGTAGAGGGTGGTCGAGGTGATGAAGGGGTAATTCTGGCCGTCTGTGTAGGTGGTGCCGCCGCCGCCAGGGAGCGTGCTCCAGCCCGCGAAGGTGTAACCGGATCGTGTGAAGGTGTTCGTGGTGAGAGGTGCCGGAACGTTTCCGGTCTCGTTTGCCATCGACCCGCTGGTGGAGCCGTTGCCGCTGAAGGTGACGGTATTGGTTAACGAGATTACCGAGACATTGTTCGAGCCGAGGTTGGCGACGTAGGCGAAGGTGCCCAAAGGGTTCACGGCGACTCCCTCAGGGGTGGTGCCGTCCGTAACGGCATCGACGACGGTGTTTGTGGACAACTGGACCACCGAGGTAGTGCCCGAACCGGAGTTCGATACGAGGGCGTAGTTGCCCAAAGGGTCCACGGCGACCGCGTCGGGGGTCGTGCCAACCGTAATGGTCGCGACGACGGTGTTGCTCGACACCTGGATCACCGAGACGGTACCGCTGCCGCTGTTAGTTACGTAGACGTCGGTGCCGCCAGGGTTCGCGGCAATCCGGCTGGGATTTGTGCCGACGGTAATGGCCGAGCCGACCGGGTTGCCGTTGGACAACTGAATCACCGATACGGTGCCGGCTGTCCTGTTGGTCACGTAGGCGTCTGCGCCAACCACGACAATCCCCTCGGGCGAAGGAGTCGACGCGAGGGGCGTTGTGAGAGTGAAGGTAGACACCGTGATCACCGAGATGGAGCTGGTTCCGCGGTCGGCCACGTAGAGGTAGGAGCCAGTCACCGCTATCTGCTCGGGATTTGAGCCATTGGGGAGCGGAAGGGTCGAGACGAGAGTGAAGGTCGACAGATCTATCTTCGAGACGGCATCGACACCGCCAACGCCACCGTTGGCGCTGCCGTAGTCGGAGACGTAGGCGTAAGTGCCCGAAGAGTCGATGGCGATCCGGCACGGATACGAGTTCGCGGGGAGCGAAATGGGCGACCCGACAACAGCATTGGTGGACAGATCTATCTTCGAGACGGTACTGGCGCCGAAGTCGGCGACGTAGGCGAAGGTGCCCGCCGGGTTTACGGCGATATCGAGGGGGCTGGTGCCAGCACCCGTCGAAATGGTTGTTGTCACGCTGTCAGCGCCAGCAACGCTTTGAAGTCCGACGGTCAAGATTGACGACGTCAGTGCGACGAAGGCGATGAATATTGACACGACTCGAGCAGCGTTGCCTCGAGTCCAGTGGTCGTTTAACATCAAAAACCCCCTAAGGCCGAATATTCTTGTCCATTCATTGGAATGTCACCTCGCGAACGTTACACCGAAAATCCTGATAACGACATTTAGAATATTCTTATTAGAGGTCGCAGACTCGTCAGGTCACAGATTCTGAGAACCGCTAGCCCCCGGTGGACCGTCTCATGGCACCTGAGCGAGCTGGGGTGCGACCGAGGAAATATGGCGGAAGCGTAAAGCCCTCATCATGCCACCCGCGAAGGACGATTGTTGGGCCCGGCGGGTGGGGTAGGCCCAAAATGAAAGACCTTGGCTGCAGGATGTTCTGGAAGACGACGAGAGTTCGAACGGACCTATGGATGCGAGTGAAAGGGACGACGTCGGATTTTCCAGCGTTCGCATCCAGCCGCAACCTGTCGAACCCGGGCGGGTAGTGGAGAGAGTTCACTCACAGTGTCTGAGTGTCCCCAGGATGCCGTCATTCCCGCCGAGATGAGATTTACCCAGTGAGTTGGGTCTTCTTTGCGGACAGTGAGCAGTGCGCGGTTTATCTCAGTGTAAGGACAGTCCGATCGTCTGCCACTTCACGGAAGAGGCGAGGGTCCAGCTGGCGCTCACGGTTGAGGGCGAGGCGACGATCTGGGTCGCGACGCTCTCGC
>JGI20189J14885_1000579_pt1 | contig 12382 bp, 8 predicted proteins | sample NGESurdeep072012_10_FD_14885 | JGI IMG/M metagenome (IMG submission 14885) | reverse complement strand
TTCCTCCTCGATCCGGATCGCAAGCTGCTGTCGATCGGCTACCTCGTCGCGGAGGGCCGTCTCGACCCCAGCTGCTACGACCTGATCGCCTCCGAAGCGCGCCTGGCGAGCTTTGTGGCGATCGCCAAGGGCGATGTCTCCTCCCGACACTGGTTCCGGCTCGGGCGGGCCGTCACGCCGATCGAGCGGGGTGCTGCACTGATTTCCTGGTCGGGATCGATGTTCGAATATCTGATGCCGTCTCTCGTGATGCGCGCGCCCGCCGGCAGCCTGCTTGAGCAGACGAGCCATCTTATCGTCCGCCAGCAGATTACTTACGGCGCGGAGCTTGGCTTGCCGTGGGGCATCTCGGAATCCGCTTATAACGCCCGCGACCTGGAATTCACCTACCAGTACTCGAATTTCGGCGTGCCGGGACTGGGGCTGAAACGCGGCCTCGGCGAGAACGTCGTGGTGGCGCCTTATGCGACGGCCCTTGCCGCGATGGTCGAACCGGCGGCGGCGGCGCGAAACTTCGCCCGGCTGGCGGATGTGGGGGCGAGCGGTCGCTACGGCTTCTACGAGGCGTTGGACTACACCCGGTCACGTCTACTCGAGGGCAAAGGTTACGCGATCGTTCGTGCCTTCATGGCACACCATCAGGGCATGACGGTGGTCGCTATCGCCAACGCTCTCTTGGACGGAGAAATGCGGGCTCGATTTCACGCCGAACCCATCGTCCAGGCAACGGAACTGCTCTTGCAGGAGCGAACGCCGCGCGATGTCGCGGCCGCTCGTCCTCGGGCGGGGGAAGTCAACACGGGCGCCACGGTCTATGCGCTGGAGCTCCCGATGGTGCGACGCCCGCGTTCCGCGCATGATGCAACGCCGGAGGCGCATCTGCTCTCGAACGGCCGGTACGCGGTGATGCTCACGGGGGCCGGCTCCGGCTACAGTCGGTGGCGTGGTTTGGGAATTACGCGTTGGCGCGAAGACGCTACCCGCGACGATTGGGGCGCCTACATCTTTCTCCGCGATGCCCGGAGCGGCGCCGTATGGTCCGCGGGCTACCAGCCGAGCGGCGTCGAACCGGCCCGCTACGACGTCAGCTTCAGCGAGGATCGGGCCGCGTTCACCCGGCGCGATGGAACGATCACGACGGTGCTTGAAATCGTCGTTTCGTCCGAAGACGATGCCGAGGTTCGTCGTCTGTCCGTCTCGAATGGGGGCGACCGGGCCCGGGACCTCGAGCTCACCTCCTACGCCGAACTCGTGCTGGGTCCGCCCGCAGATGACGCGGCGCACCTGACCTTCTCGAAGCTATTCGTGCAAACCGAATATGATGCCAAAGCGGGTGTCATTCTGGCGACGCGGCGCCGTCGGTCGCCGACCGACCCCGAGATCTGGGCGGCACATCTTGCCGTCGTCGAAGGCGCGACGGTGGGCGAGACGAGATCGAGACCGATAGAGCCCGCTTCCTCGGCCGTGGGCGCGATGCTCGGGCGCCGATCGCGGTAATGGATGGCCGCCCCCTCTCCAATACCGTTGGAACCGTCCTCGACCCCATTTTCGCGCTTCGCCGTCGCGTCCGCGTACAACGGGGCGAGACGGTGCGCATTGCTTTCTGGACAATCGTCGCATCGTCGCGCGCCGATGTGCTGGACTTGGTCGACAAGCATCGCGACGCCAATGCATTCGAGCGTGCCGCCACGCTGGCCTGGACTCAGGCGCAGGTGCAGCTGCGTTATCTGGGCGTCGATGCCGAAGAAGCGAGCCTCTTTCAACGGCTCGCGGGCCATGTGCTCTACGCCAGCCCGTCGATGCGTCCGTCGTCCGAAGCCATTCGTCGCGGCGGCGGCGGCCCTGCGGCATTGTGGGCGCAGGGCATCTCCGGCGACGTTCCCATTGTTCTGGTTCGGATCGACGACATCGAGGATATCGCCCTCGTCGGCGAATTGTTGCGTGCCCATGAATACTGGCGGATGAAGCAGCTGGCCGTCGATCTCGTGATCCTGAACGAACGGTCGGCCTCCTACGTACAGGATCTTCACAGCGCCATCGAGACCATGGTGCGGACGAGCCAATCCCGTCCTCGGCTCGGAATGGACGAGGCGCGCGGCGCGGTTTTCGTTTTGCGCACCGATCTCATCCCGCGGGAGACGCGTGCCCTGCTTCTCTCGGTGGCTCGGGTCGTGCTGGCTGGACGCCAGGGAAATCTATCGGACCAGTTCGACCGCTTAAGCGAGGGAGATACCGCCGCACCGCCGCCGCCGAGACGCTTGGCGCTGGCAGACGTCCCGCCGCCCCTGCCGACGGCGCCGGATCTCGAATTTTTCAACGGACTCGGCGGATTCGCCGCGGACGGACGGGAATATGTGACGATTCTCGGCGCCGGGCAGATAACGCCGGCGCCGTGGATCAATGTCATCGCCAACGCCTCGTTCGGCTTCCAGGTCGCGGTCGAGGGCGGCGGCTACACCTGGTCGGTGAATAGCCGCGAAAACCAGCTGACGCCCTGGTCAAACGACCCCGTGACCGACCGACCGGGCGAGGTTCTCTTTGTGCGGGACGAGGAGACCGGTTCGCTGTGGGGGCCGACCGCGCTGCCGATCCGCGACGATGCGTTGCCTTATATAGTCGGTCACGGACAGGGCTATTCCCGATTCGAGCATGAAGCTCACGGCATTGCGCTCAATCTGCTCCAATACGTCCCCCTCGACGATCCGATCAAGATCTCGCGCTTACGGATCCACAACGTTTCGGCGCGCCGGCGACGGCTCTCTGTCACGGCCTATGTGGAATGGGTGCTTGGCTCCTTGCGGCACGCATCCGCGCCCTTCGTCGTGACGGAGATCGATGCCGAAACGGGCGCTCTCCTGGCCCGCAATCCCTGGAGCACGACATTCGGCGCCCGGGTCGCGTTTGCCGATTTGGCGGGCCGGCAGACAAATTGGACCGGCGACCGGCGCGAGTTCCTGGGCCGAAACGGTGCGCTCGACAACCCGGCCGCGCTGGCATCGGGCGCGCCCCCGCTTGCCAAACGAGTGGGCGCCGGCCTCGATCCCTGCGGCGTTCTTCAAGCGTCGTTGGCGCTCGCGCCCGGTGAAACAATCGAGATTGTTTTCTTCCTCGGCGAGGCCGCGACACCCGCCGCCGCGCAATCCCTGATATCACGCTATCGCGCGGCCGATCTTGACGCGGTCTATCGCGAAGTCTTGCGGCATTGGGATGAAATGCTCGGCGCCGTTCAGGTGAGAACGCCCGATCGCTCGATGGACATCATGCTCAATCGTTGGCTCCTCTATCAAACGGTGGCCTGCCGCATGTGGGCGCGATCGGCGTTTTATCAGGCGAGCGGCGCCTATGGTTTCCGCGACCAGCTTCAGGACGGAATGGCGCTCACCTTGTCGATACCGGCAATGACGCGCGAACATCTCTTGCGCGCCGCATCCCGGCAATTCGTCGAAGGCGATGTTCAGCATTGGTGGCTGCCGCCGCTCGGCCAGGGCGTTCGCACGCGTATCTCCGATGACCGCGTATGGTTGGCTTACACCGTCGCACATTATGTCGAGGCCACCGGCGACAGCGGGGTCTTGGACGAGCCCGTTCCTTTCATCGAAGGCCAGACGCTGCGACCCGGCGAGCGCGATTCCTATTTCCAACCCGCGATCGCGGACGAGACCGCCTCGCTCTTCGAACATTGCGCGCGCGCGCTCGATCAAAGTCTCGCTGTCGGCGCGCACGGCTTGCCCTTGATCGGCACGGGCGACTGGAACGACGGCATGAACCGTGTCGGCGAGTTGGGAAAGGGCGAGAGCGTCTGGCTCGGCTGGTTCCTGCATGCGGCGCTGTCGGCCTTCGCGCCTTTGGCGGAAAATCGGGAGGAAAAAGCGCGCGCCACGGCCTGGCGCTCTCATGTCCAGGCGCTGCAAACCTCCCTCGAGCGAGACGGATGGGATGGCAACTGGTACCGCCGCGGCTATTTCGATGATGGAACGCCGCTCGGCTCGTCGGCGAGCGACGAATGTCGGATCGATTCCATCGCCCAATCCTGGAGCGTGATCTCCGGCGCCGCCGATCCTGTGCGCGCGGCGCGCGCGATGACCGCCGTCGAAGAGCAACTCATCCGGCGCGACACCGGGCTGGCTTTGCTCTTTACGCCGCCGTTTGATCGCACGCCGCTCGATCCGGGATACATCAAGGGCTATCCGCCCGGCATTCGCGAAAACGGCGGGCAATATACCCACGCCGCCACCTGGTCGGTGATCGCCTTCGCAGCACTCGGGGCGGGCGACCAGGCCGCTGACCTGTTCTCGCTGATCAATCCCATTCACCACTCGGCCACGCGGGCCAGCGTGCATCGCTACAAGGTCGAGCCTTACATCGTCGCCGCCGACGTCTATTCGGAATCGCCGCATGTCGGACGCGGCGGATGGACGTGGTACACGGGCTCGGCCGGGTGGATGTATCAGGCCGGGATTGAATCGATCCTCGGCCTGCGCCGCCAGGGCGCGTTCTTGCTCCTCGCGCCCTGCATCCCCCGGCACTGGCCCGGCTTCGAGATCGTGTTTCGCCATGCCTCGACACGCTACGAAATCGCGGTCGAGAATCCTCGTGGCGTCAATCGCGGGATCGTCTCGGCGGAGCTCGACGGCCAACCTTTGTCTTGCGCTCCGCTGCGCGTAGCCCTCGACGATGATGGTAAAGACCATCGGATAATTGTCGTCCTGGGCTAGTTCGGCAAGCCGCCGCCCACCCGTATTTTCTGGCGTATTGCGCCGGGCCGCCCGTAAATGGCTGCTAAAGTCGTCGGCAAGGCAGGGGGCGCGTCGGTCGTGGAGCAGGTCATCCTCGAAGCCGAGAACCTCACCAAGGAATTCCTCGGTTTTGCGGCGGTGCGCGGCGTCTCGCTGAAGGTGCGGCGCAACACCATCCATGCGCTGATCGGGCCGAACGGGGCCGGCAAGACCACCGTCTTCAACCTGCTCACCAAGTTCCTCGAGCCCTCCTCGGGCCGCATCGTCTTCAAGGACCGCGACATCACCCGGGCCAGGGCGGCGGACGTGGCGCGGCTCGGCATGGTGCGCTCCTTCCAAATTTCCGCGATCTTTCCGCATCTGACGGTGCGCCAGAACGTCCGCATCGCGCTGCAGCGGCCGCTCGGCACCTCGTTCCATTTCTGGCGTTCGGCGCGCTCGCTGGCGCCGCTCGACGCGCGCGCCGATGCGCTGCTCGCTTCGGTCGGGCTGATCGATCATGCCACGCTGCCGGCGGTCGAGCTGCCCTATGGCCGCAAGCGCGCGCTCGAGATCGCGACCACCCTGGCGCTCGATCCCGAACTGCTGCTGCTCGACGAGCCGATGGCCGGGCTCGGGCGCGAGGATATCGGGCACATCTCGGCGCTCATCCGCGAGGTCGCCCGGTCGCGCACCGTCCTCATGGTCGAGCATAATCTCTCCGTCGTCGCCGATTTGTCGCACACCATCACCGTGCTGATGCGTGGCCAGGTGCTGGCCGAGGGCGACTACCGCACCATCGCCGGCAATGCCGACGTGCGCGAAGCCTATCTCGGCAGCGGCCATGCTTGAGGTCGCGCGCCAAGCTCTCGCCCCGGCCGCGCCGCTGCTCGCGGTGCGCGATCTCCATGCCTGGTACGGCGAATCGCATGTCTTGCACGGCGTCGGCTTCGCGGTCGCCGAAGGCGAGGTCGTGACCTTGCTCGGCCGCAACGGCGCGGGCAAGACAACCACCTTGAAGGCGGTGATGGGGATCCTGCCCGAGCGGCGCGGCGCCGTGGTCTTCGCCGGCCAGGAACTGACCGGCTTGCCGTCCTATCGCATCGCGCGGCTCGGCATCGCTTATTGCCCGGAGGAGCGGGGCATCTTTGCCAGCCTCGATGTCGAGGAGAACCTGCTGCTGCCGCCGGTCATCCGCCCCGGCGGCATGCCATTGACCGAGATCTACCGGCTGTTTCCGAACCTCCATGAGCGCCGCAAGAGCCAGGGCACCAAGCTCTCCGGCGGCGAGCAGCAGATGCTGGCGATCGCGCGCATCCTGCGCAGCGGCGCGCGGCTGCTGCTGCTCGACGAGCCGACCGAAGGCCTGGCGCCCGTGCTGGTGCAGCAGATCGGCGGCCTCATGCGCACGCTCAAGGCGAAGGGCTTCACCATCCTGCTGGTCGAGCAGAACTTCCAGTTTGCCGCCACCGTCGCCGACCGTCATTATATCGTCGAGAACGGCACGGTCGTCGACATGATCCCGAACGACCGCCTACAGGACAATCTCGTCAAGCTGCGCACTTATCTCGGCGTCTGACAAAAACGTCCAAAGGGGAGGAAAGCGATGAAGGCGAAATTCATTCTCGCCGTGGCGGCTGCCGCGGCGCTCGGCATGGCCACGGCATCGGGCGCCTCGGCGCAAGGCGCGCCCAAGCCGATCAAGATCGGCGTCATGAACGATATGTCGTCGGTCTACTCGTATCTCGGCGGCATGGGCTCGGTCGCCGCCGCCAAAATGGCGGTCAAGGATTTCGGCGGCAAGGTGCTCGGCCGGCCGATCGAGGTGATCTTTGCCGACCACCAGAACAAGCCCGACATCGGCGCCGGCATCGCACGCCAATGGTTCGACGAGCAAGGCGTCGACGCGATCGTCGATTTGCCGACCTCGTCCGTCGCCATCGCCGTGCAGCAGGTGGCGAAGGAGAGGGGCAAGGTGACGCTGATCTCCAACGGCGGCTCCTCGGAGCTCACCGGCAAGTTCTGCTCGCCGACGGGCGTGCATTGGACCTACGACACCTATGCGATGGCGCACGGCACCGGCAGCGCGGTGGTCAAGCAGGGCGGCAACACCTGGTTCTTCCTGACCGCCGATTACGCCTTCGGTCACGCCTTGCAGGACGACACCGCGGCGGTGGTGAAGGCGGCCGGCGGCACGGTGGTGGGCTCGGTCAACGTGCCGCTCAACAATGCCGATTTCTCCTCCTTCCTGCTACAGGCGCAGCAATCGAAGGCCAAGGTCATCGGCCTCGCCAACGCTGGCGGCGACACGGTGAATTCGATCAAGCAGGCGGCGGAATTCGGCATCGTCGCCGGCGGCCAGCGCCTCGCCGGGCTCCTGGTCTTCATCATGGATGTCGACGCCTTGGGCCTCAAGACGGCGCAGGGCCTGCTGCTGACCGAGGCCTATTACTGGGATCAGAACGACGCGACCCGGGCCTGGGCCAAGCGTTTCCAGGCGGTTTACGGCAAAATTCCGACCTCGGGCCAGGCCGGCGTCTACGGTGCGGTGTCGCATTATCTCAAGGCGATGGCGGCGGCCGGCACCGATGACGGCATCAAGGTGGTCGCCAAGATGCGCGAACTGCCGATCAACGACTTCATGACCAAGAACGGCAAGCTGCGCGAGGACGGCCGCGTCCTGCGCGACATGTATCTCTTCGAGGTGAAGAAGCCCGAAGAATCGAAATACCCGTTCGACTACTACAAGCAGCTCGCGGTCATTCCCGCGGCGCAGGCCTATCGGCCGTTGAGCGAAAGCGAGTGCCCGCTGATCAAGAAGAACTAGTCGTTCGACGCCGCGATTGGTGAGGCCCGATGCCGGAATGGATGCATATCGCCGTGCCGTCGGCACCGGCGCTGTTCGCCCAGCTCCTCATCGGCCTCATCAACGGCTCGTTCTACGCGTTGCTGAGTCTGGGCCTCGCCGTCATCTTCGGCTTGCTCAACATCATCAATTTCGCCCATGGCGCGCTCTACATGCTGGGCGCGTTCTGCGCCTATCTGCTGCTCAATTATTTCGGCATCGGCTATTGGCCGTCGCTGCTGTTGGCGCCCCTGGCGGTCGGCGCCTTCGGAATCTTGCTTGAGCGCTGCTTCATCCGCTGGGTCTACCGGCTCGACCACCTCTACGGCCTGCTGCTGACCTTCGGCCTGGCGCTGATCGTTCAGGGCGTTTTCCGCCAATTCTACGGCGCGTCGGGCAAGCCCTATTCCATTCCGGAGGCGCTGAGCGGGGGGCAGAATCTCGGCTTCATGTTCCTGCCCAACTATCGCGCCTGGGTGATCGTCGCCTCGGCCGCGGTGTGCTTCGGCACCTGGTTCCTGATCGAGCGCACGCGGCTTGGCGCCAATCTGCGCGCCGCCACCGAGAACCCGGCGCTGGTCCAGGCCTTCGGCATCAACGTGCCGCGCATGGTGACGCTGACCTACGGCTTCGGCGTGGCGCTGGCGGCGCTGGCCGGAGTGATGGCGGCGCCGATCTATCAGGTCAGCCCGCTGATGGGCACCAACCTCATCATCGTGGTCTTCGCCGTGGTGGTGATCGGCGGCATGGGCTCGATCCTCGGCGCCATCGTCGGCGGTTTCGCGCTCGGCATCATCGAGGGGCTGACCAAGGTGTTCTATCCCGAGGCCTCGGCGACGGCGATCTTCGTCATCATGGCCATCGTGCTCCTGGTCAAGCCGGCGGGACTCTTTGGCCGGCGCGCCTAGGATGGCACGCGGCCAGGCGGCACGCTGGGCGATCCTGTTCGCGTTGGCGGCGGCGGCGCCGTTTTTTTTCTATCCGATCTTCCTGATGAAGGCGCTGTGCTTCGGGCTTTTCGCCGCGGCGTTCAATCTGCTGCTGGGATTTACCGGTCTCCTGTCGCTCGGCCATGCGGTGTTCATGGGCAGCGCCTCCTACGTCACCGCCTACGCCATGAAGGCCTGGGGACTGCCGCCGCTGATCGGCATCCTGGCCGGCACCGGCGTCGCGGCGGTGCTCGGCGTCGCCTTCGGCTGGCTCGCCATACGGCGCCAGGGCATCTATTTCGCCATGGTGACCTTGGCGCTGTCGCAGATGGTCTATTTCTATGCCGTCGAGTCGAAATACACCGGCGGCGAGGACGGCATCCAGGCCGTGCCGCGCGGCATGCTGTTGGGACTCATCGATCTCAACCGGCCGCTGGCGATGTATTATTTCGTGCTCGCGGTATTCATTATCGGCTTCGCCATCATCTATCGCGCCGTCCACTCGCCCTTCGGCGAGGTTCTCAAGGCGATCCGCGAGAACGAGCCGCGCGCGATCTCCCTGGGCTACCGCACCGAGCGCTACAAGCTGCTCGCCTTCGTGCTGTCGGCGACCCTGGCGGGGCTGGCGGGCGCGACCAAGGCGCTGGTTTTCCAGCTTGCGTCGCTGACCGATGTCGATTGGACGATGTCGGGCGATGTCGTCCTGATGACCCTGATCGGCGGGGTCGGAACGCTCTGGGGTCCCGTGGTCGGCGCCTTCGTCACCGTTGCGATGGAAAACTATCTGGCGCAGTTCGGCTCCTGGATCACGGTGATCGAAGGCGTGATTTTCGTCCTCTGCGTCCTGACCTTCCGGCGCGGCATCGTCGGCGAGCTCGCCCACCGCCTCCCCCGCTGGCTCGGCCGCCGCCGCGCGACGCCGGATTAAATCTCGGCGGGTTCCCGGCGCCAGACGCTGGCAAGCCAGGGCTGCTGCTCCCGCGGCAAGCCCACGGGGCGGTAGTAATGCGTCAGCTCGGCGAAACCAGCGGCCGACATATAGCGGCGCCATGCCGCGATATCGTGATAGGCGCCGTAGCGCCCGTCGTTCCAGCCCTCGCTGTTCTGGCCGCGCGGATTCGACGCGAACAGCACGCCGCGCGGCTTCAAGGTTGCGTGCAATTCCCGCAGGATGCGCGGCAATTCCTGGCTCGGCACATGGAACAGCGTGGCGTTGGCGAACACGCCGTCGAAATATTCCTTTGGCAGATCGAGCTTGAGAAAATCCTGCTGCCAGACCTCGCCGCCGCCTTGCGCCCGCGCCATGGCGACGAAGCGCGCCGCACCCTCGAGGCCGATGGCGGCATGGCCGCGTTGGGCAAACGCCTTGAGGTCGCGTCCGGGCCCGCAGCCGAAATCGAGGATGGTGAAGGGCGGCGCGCCTTCGATCGGACGCAACAGCGCCTCGATGTTCTGGCTCACGTCGTGATCCTGCGTGCCTTGCCGGAAATCCTCGGCGCGCCGGTTGTAATGCTCCAGCGTGCGGTCGGTTATATCGCGCACTTCTTGCGGGTCGAGCTTGGTCATCGATCCTTCCCGTGCGGCACGAACGGCACCGCCAACAGCGAGAGTGCGAAGAGCAACCCGAGGAGTAGCCACGCCTCGTTGAACGCGAGCACGAATGCCGCCCGCTCGATCAGCGGCGCGACCAGCGCCTGCGTTGCCGCGTCGACCGGCGGCAGCGGCACGTTGTGAAAGCGATCGAGCGGCAGGCCGACCAGCCGCGCCGCATTCGGGTCGCCCGCCTGGAGACGGGCGACCAGCGCCGTCACATGCACCGGCGTTCGCTGTTCCAGCATCGTGTCGATGAGGGCGATGCCGATCGCGCCGCCGAGATTGCGCATAAGGTTGAACAGGGCGCTGGCATTGGTCAGCGCGCCGCCGGTCCAACGGCCGAGCGCCATGCTCGTCGTTGGCAATAGGCACAGCAGAACGCCGGCGCCGCGGAACAATTGCGGCCAGAACAATCCCGCGTAATCGGTTCGGGGCGAGGCGAAGCCGTTAGCGAGGAGGCCGATGGCGAACAAGCCGTAGCCGAGTGCCACCAAAATCCGGTGATCGACGCGCCTTTCCGCGATCGCCGCTATGGGTGCTATCGCCAATTGCGCGGCGCCGCTGACGATCATGATCTCGCCGATCTCGAGCGGCGTGTGGTCGCGCACGAGGCCGAGGAAAAGCGGCAGGAGATACACCGAGCCGTAGAGACCCATGCCGAGCACGAAGCTGTAGACCGCGGTAACGGCGAAGGTACGGTCGCGGAAGATGCGTAGATCGACGATATGGTCTTTCGGCTTGAGGCAATGCCGCACCGCGGCGACGCCACTGACCATGCACGTCAGAAGGAGCACATCGACCAAGGCACCGCCCCAGCCGCGCTTCGGTCCATCCTTCAGCAGGATCTCGAGGCATGTCAGAAACAGGCCGCCCAGCGCCAAGCCGATGTAATCGAGCTTGTGCCAATAGGGCCAATCGGGTCGGCCGACGCGAATGAGCCGGCCGACGACCGCCGCGACCAGGATGCCGGGCCCGAGGTTTATGAGGAAGAGCCAGTGCCAGGAATAAGTCTCGGTGATGTAGCCGCCGACCGTCGGCCCGAGCGTGGGGGCGAGCACGGCGAACACGCCGGCTATCGTCGTCGGCAGCACGCGCCGGTGCGCCGGAAACAGCACGAAGACGGCGGTGAACACGGTGGGAATGACGGTGCCGCCGCAGAAACCCTGGATCACCCGGAAAAACACCAGGGCGTCGAAGCCGTGACTCGCCGCGCAGCCGACGCTGGCCAGCGAAAAGCCCGCGATGGCGACGACATAAAGGCGACCGAGCGAGAACAGTCGCGTCAGTTGGGTGGTCAGCGGAATCGCGATCACCTCGGCGATCAGATAGGCGGTCTGAACCCAGCTCAATTGATCGAAGGGAATGGCAAGGGCGGTCTGGATTTCCGGCAGGGAGCTGGCGACGATCTGGATGTCGAGGATCGCCATGAACATGCCGAGGCACATGCCGAGAAAGCCGATCCAGACACGGGCGGAGGAGCGGTCTTGCGCCGACAATTCTTCGGTCATGCGTTCCCTGTCGCCGCGCCGTGGAGCGGCTCCGCTCCCTGCCACCGTCTCAGGCCAAGATGCCTAAATTCGGGCGATTCCCGCTCCGCCGCGTCAAACGCCGCCGGCGGCGATGGTGAGGCGGGTTAACGTGCCGATAGTCTTAATTCTTTTTAAAAATCTGGGGAATAGTGTTCCGGCTGTTCCAGCGGCGCGTCGCTGAAAGTAGAGGCATCCTATGCGGGCCATCCGGTTTAGGCATCGCCCGGCGCCCGGCGCTCCATGAGCGCCGCGCAAAATCCGCTGATCGCGGGGCTGTTGCAGCGCGTCGCCGGCTCCGACCAAGCCACGCCCGGGGCCGATGAAATCGGCGCGTCCTTCCGGCTCCTGTTCGCGAAGAACCCGGTGCCGATGTACGTCTATGACTGGGAAAACCTGAAAATCCTCGAGGTCAACGACAGCGCGCTGGCGCAGTACGGCTACAGCCGCGAGCGGCTTCTGGCCCTGTCGATGACGGATTTGGTGGCGCCCGAGGAGCTCGAGCATGTGTTGCGCAATCATTTCGGCGCGAGCGGCTCGCTTAAAGTCGGTGTCCGCCGTCATCGCAAGGCGGACGGCACGACCATCTTTGTCGAGATCGCCCGCGAGCGGCTGACCTTCGGCGGCCGGCCGGCAGCGTTCGTCTCCTGCATCGACGTGACCGCGAAGGTTATCGCCGAGCAGCAAAAGCAGGCCGCGGAAGGTCATGCCGAGCTGACCTATCGCCGTTTCGCCGAGGCGATCGAAAGCGTGCCGGCCAGCCTGCTGCTGTGC
>JGI20189J14885_1000566_pt1 | contig 12691 bp, 19 predicted proteins | sample NGESurdeep072012_10_FD_14885 | JGI IMG/M metagenome (IMG submission 14885) | reverse complement strand
ATACCTATTGTCGCGGCTTTAGCGGCCTCATCTCTACCCGGCTCACCAAAGTCCGCTGCGGCATTTCGAGGACTGTGACAACAGCCTGTGCAACATCTTCCGGACGTATTTTCCAGTCGGCTCCCGCTGAAGCACCGAAGAGTTCTGTGTCAACGCTCCCAGGTACGATAGTGCTGACTCCAATATTTTCGTTGCGGCAATCCAGCATTATGGCTTCACTTAAGCCGTTAAGGCCGAATTTCGATGCACAGTAGGCCGCACCGCCTGCAACTGCGGTCTTTCCCAGCAGACTGCCAATGTTGATGATGAATCCGCCTCCACGCCGCCGGAATTGCGCGACTGCTTCGCGGCAGCAATGAAAGACACCAGTCAGGTTCACCGCTATGGTCCGCTCCCACTGTTCGGGGCTCATCTCAGCAATAGGGCAGAGCACAGCAACGCCTGCGTTATTAATGAGAATGTCCGTGCCACCGAGTTCCCGATCTACGAACGCGAATAACTGCCGCACGTCATTGATGCTGCCAACGTCGGCCTGTGTGCCGCAGATCTTGGCGCCGCCAGAAGATGCCAACTCCTCCACTGCGCGTCCTACCGAGGCTGACGACCGCCCGCAGATTGCGACTGCAACACCCTCGCGGAGAAGGCGCTCTGCGATGGCCCGGCCAATGCCGCGAGTGCCGCCCGTTACCAGCGCTGTGCGTCCACGTAACATCATTTCGGGAGGAGCTTTCGGATTCTTGAGGCGAGCTCTCGATACGGCAACTTGCCGGGATGATAGTACGATACGACGCCCTTGCGATTGACTAGCACTAGCGTCGGCGTCGTGCTCACGCCGTAAACCTCAAAGTTTCGCGTGCTGATGCTGACAGGCATTCCCGATAACAAGGAATAGTGTTGACGGAGCACCAGCTGGATGTGTTGCATTTCTCGTCGGTGCAGGATTGGCTTGTGGCCGCGTTCATCGAGGGACCCATAACAGCGCGTAGGGCCAATCAGCACCAGCCCGCGACTTTCGAACTCCTCCCGAATGCGGGCGAGCACCTGTCCCTGGGCGCGCGAATCGTCACAATGATGCGCCCAAAAGAACAACAGAACGGGGTGGCCGATCAGCTCCGATAATGCCGGAGGTTTGAGTCCCAGCCAGTCCCTAATCTCAAGCTCAGGCGCGGCATGGCCTTCCATCGTCAAGAGATTGAGGTTTTTTCGAATGCGGGTCCCAATCGAGGAGGAGCCATACTCGTCGAGCTCTCTTTTTAGGAACCGAATCGCTTCGGAGCGGTGCCCTCGCCGAGCCTTCGACTGCGCAAGAACCTCGATTGACGCTCCTAACGCCGCGGACAAGTGTGGGTCCGACTCGAGTTCAGTGTTTTGCAGACGCCGCACGGCCAACCGGTGCACGCTCCGGGCATAGCCGGCAGCCTTTGCGAATCGGTGGGCAGCTAAGGCGCCACGGGCCAACCAGGAGAGCGCCTCCAATGATTCCGGGCTCATGCCTTTGCTGTCGCGATAGCGGCGAAACGAACGCTCCGCTTCCCGAAGATCATTCGAGGCGACGGCCCTGCGGACGGTGGTCACGATCTGGCCAAGCTGCTGCACTCTTTTCGTTCTCTTGTGTCCCAGTATAGTTGCGTCAATTCGATGCGGTAATCGGCTCCATATCGGCCGCGAGGACGATTGTTCCGGCGCACGACTCTTGAGATTGCCATCCTGCGACAAGTTGTCGTGATAAGCACCGGGACGAATGCTTTGTACAGTGTGAATCTTGTTCTGAGCGGCACTTTCAATAACCGGCAAACTCTTCAATGCGTACGTTATCGTCATCCACTCCCGCGTCCGTAAGCATTGTGTGCATCGCCTTCACCATGGCTGGTGGTCCGGTGATGTAGTAGATAGGCGAAGACGCCCCTTTCAAGTATTTTTCCAATAGTGCATGGGTGATCAGACCTCGTTCTCCAGACCAGTGCTGCTGTGATTTCTCCATCTCAGTCATGCACGCAATCAGTTTGTAATTTGAATTTTTCTTTTCAAGTTCTTGAAGTTCGTTGAGAAAAGCAGCATCTTCTGGCCGCCGGTTCGCATAAAAGAGAAATATGTGGTGCGGCAACTTTTCCTTTGCAGCGTGCAAAAGAATACTGCGAAAAGGAGTGATGCCGATCCCGCCGGTTAGAACCACGGCAGCCCGCGACTTGTCGTTATGGAGTCGTAGATCGCCAAATGGCCCTTCGATTCTGACCTCGGTACCTAGAGAAATGCTCTTCAACACCCGCTTAAACGCCGTATCGCGTAAACGAGTAGCTACCATGATGAAGTCTTCATCAGGTGCGCTTGCGATTGAGAAACCACGGGCATTGCCTTCGGCATCGGTTTCCGGCGGATTCAGCAAGGTGATGTCAATGAACTGACCCGGGGTGAACTTGAAGCTTGCTGGCTTTTCAAAACGGAATGCCATGGTACGCTCGGCTATTTCCTCACGATTCTTCAGCTTGGCAAGAAACTTGGGCCAGTCAGCAACTGCGGTAGTCATTTTTCTCCCCCTTCGCACTGGCGCGTGCTTCCAGTTCGATGCTCGTCTCCAAGTGCCATGCAGCTCAATAGTTCGTTTGTACTAACAGAGGAAACATCTATTTCCCAGCAGTTGGACTGACATGAGCAGATGGCCTTGTTGGACACCAGCTTTGGCGTAAAGTGAACATGGACCCAGCTAATTGCAGAACTCCTTGATCCGACGACCGTTCTCAAAATGGGCGCTCCGCTATGGCTGCCGGTATGAATTAGTGTTTCCGCTGTTTGCCAGACTGCGCACGTAGTAAGTCAAATCCAAGATCTGCTCGTCGGATTCGATCTTTGCGAAGCCCGGCATCCCACTCAACCGGATGCCGTTCTTGATGACCCAGAACAATTCCCGGTCGGACATGTTCTGCACTGCGGGCGAGCTCAGATCCAGTACACGCGGATACATGAACTGACCGATCGGTGCTGGCTTGCGCCCGTCCTTGCCGTGACACATTGCACAGCCCATGCCAAAAAGCGTTTCTCCTGCAGAGATCATGGTGGCACTGTTCTCTGGTGCTGCGGGCAGTGGACGACGCGCGGCACGGCTGATGTACCAGTCCTTTGCCGTTGTTGCGATGGACGTTTCGAATCGCCCCGGTTCCGGCAGGGCGCTAATGTTTACATGCATCACTTCGTACGCCGCAGCGATGATGATCAGCACAATGATGATTACACCGACCAGCCTGGCTTTGTGATGCACCCTTCCTCCTTTGCCGGCACACTTTCCGGGAGAACCTGGATTCCAAAGGCCACGCAAGCGGGCGATTCGCGCGCGATTCTCTCACTGGATCAATGAGTTCGCCCTGGCACCGTGCAGCCGTTTTGCTCGGGCACTTCCAGTTCCACACATCTGCACGGAGCAACAGCGAACCGCATGGTCTCTATGCGCACCTCGCTGGCAAATTTATCCGAGGCTCATCGGAGCCACTTAGGGAGTGGCTTGTATTTTGTCAACGTGAATGGTTTTGGTGGCAGTATCGAGTGTCCCCTCAACCTTCACATTTTGGCCCGCCAAGTCCTTTGCTTTGTCCTGGTCATCGAGCTCCAAGGTAGTCTTCTTAGCCGCATTGTAGAGTACGAACTTGGCGCCAGACTTTACGCATGCCAGGGTACAGTCCTTTGGCGTGTTCGTGCCGGTCAGCTTGTACCCCGCATCATGATTACTCATTTTGGCGCATGTGCTGTCCATGATCTCGCCAGTGTAAGTTTTGTCCGCTTTCTTGCCGAACGAGACAGTCGTAACGATCATCAACATCACAACAAGCAATTCGATCTTCTTCATCGCGGTTCTCCTTCGTCGTAATTTTCGATTTTGAAACCGAGCTTCCTCAACATCCGACGGACGCCTACAATAATGACGCTTTCACATGGTTGCAGTGCCTCGCCATTACAAAGGCTTTAATATTGTCCGCTACAACTCGAATACACAATAGAAGACTTGTACTAACGGCTGAACACAATGTCATATATTCATGAGATGACGAGTGCGTTAAATATTCCATGGCGCACATAGACCTGCAGTGAGAGCGAAGCCAAGTGGATTCCACCGTACCCGGATGTCTTTATCCTCAGGATGGTCGCGACACCGAAATCTTTACGGGTGCGATCGAGACGGATTCAAGGTCCACACCACGCAATTTGGGTGCTTCTGAAGCAGCCACAAGCCATTCCGTGACTGAGAAGAAATCGGAAACGAGGAGATTGACCATGAAAAACATCGAACAATCCACACAAGTACTCCGTGAGGAATACCGGCTGATCAGTGACGGAAACAACTATTACGCAGCGTTTGGATCTGGAAGGAGGTATCCTTGTCGCAAGAGTTCGCAGGCAAAACAAGCATGAAACCGGCGCCAGCGTTGCCGGAGTTCACTACGCAGAAGTCAGTCCAGTACAGTGCACGCGATCTCTGCTGAAAACCAGGTTTAGCAGTACTGCATCGAAGCTGTTTGGACCATCCTCCTCGCTCGTTGCGAGTAACCGATGAGCAGCCCAAATCTAGTGAGGCTCCGGCCGAGATCTAAGACGCTACATATCAGCCAAGGACGTTCCGTCTTGGAGACCCATCAGGACGGTCTGATTCCGCCGGATTCGGCGTACGGTTTCTTTGTAAACGAAACGAGGCTGCTTTCACGCTACGAATACTTGATCGACGACATCGCACCGCAACCTGTCGCTGTATCCAGCGTGCGCGAACATTCCTTTCTTGGGTACTACGCCGTGCTGCCTCCTGATCGTGAGCCAACTGAAAGAGACGGTGGCAGCGGCGGCATGGAAGAGATCTCGGCAGCAGACGATCGAGCTGAGCGTAATCTCGCTACATCGGCAGCGGTCTTCATGAAGATCTAGACGTTACCAACTTCACGCAGCAGGAGAGCCGCTTTACGTTTTCCATAATTGTGGCTGCCGATTTCATCGACCGCGACGAGTTGCAAAAGGTCAAAGCCACGCTTGCCGTCTCGCTGATGGAAGAAGACCGCTAAGAGCCTAGGCGCGGCAGAAACCGCTCGCCGTGAGCGCAGGGGCCAATCATGCGCGACTGAGTGCCTTGCCTGAGTGGTGCACGATGGCTGGTTCGCCCGGGTGGTGGTCAGTCTCGCGCACACTGTACATTGTGTTATCTGCGTGAGTGCCGATCTTGGACACACCAGTGACCGTGCCATGGCCGATAGCGCTGCGGTAATGCCATGACACTTTGGTGCCAACGGGAATTGTCTTGAACGTCTTTTTTTTAGTAGCCATATCATCTCTCCTTCGAGGTTGAGGTACTTTCATTTTCCCAGCCAACTGCCACCGCATGCACGGCTCGATCGCCAAGCATCTACTTGTAGCGGTACGAGAACATAAATCGCACGACGCGATGACATCCGTCGATTCGGGACCACATCGGCTGAGAATATCTGGCCGATTGGGGCCAGATTAACTGAGAATGATACGAGAATAATTGAGAACAGTCCGACAACACTCGCCAGGAACCGCATTAAGTCAGAACGGCTGCTCATCCCCTTCGATGCAGTAGCACGCGTGGACCGGTACACGTTCGTTTGAGTCATTTGACAAGTACAAATACGCGCCTGAAATCCGGCGCTCGCGAGCCGGAGCAAAAAATCATCCTTTGTAACCGACATCTTTCGTATGAACCTTGATGATCTTGCCGCTGACATGCCCAGCCTCCGAGTTCCAGATCACGTGATCACCAACTTTGAATTTTGCGGTCATGCATGATGGAATTGGCCTTGGTTATCGCGGCTGCTACAACTCGACGTGATGTTATTCGCGCCCTTCGACTCCCACGCCGTAGACATACACCATTTGTCCACCAAGCCAGCCCGATACAAAGATGAGCGCTACGCCGATAATCGAAAGCAGAACGGGAATACTCATGCTTGTGTCAACGCTGGTTGGGTTGCTGGTGCGCAGCCAGATATTTATCGCATAGAGCACGACCGCGGTGAGATTAATCGCCATGTGGGTCAGAGCTATTTTCTTGAGCGGCGGAACGCCCCCCTTGTAAAAGAGCAGGTCGATCAATCCTGGCACCGCGGCGCAGAGAGCACCGATGATGCCACCTATCATGCTGAAAAACGCGACTATGGACCACGCGTTTTGAGACGCGCCAGCCAGACGAATCAAATCGCAGACTAAGGAAAAAATCCACAGGCCAATCGGAAACGCAACCAATATGGGGTGGATAGGATGCTTGGAGATACTTGCCGGAGCGCGCATTGAGTGTCCTCTCTTGATAACTCCTGCTGCGTGAAGTGTGGGCACTTTACATATAAAGATCCCGATATTCTCTGCTATCACTCGAATACACAATAGAAGACTTGTACCATCGGGTGAACACAATGTCACATGTGCGTGGACCTCCTGCGAGGGTTAGATAATGGCAGCGTGGGCATCGTTATTCTAGGACCGTGTTGCTGTCTTGAATCTCTCGATTTCTGCTTCACCGTCACGGGCAACAAAAGAAATCGGAAACAAGGAGATTGACCATGAAAAACATCGAACAATGCACACAAATACTCCGTGAGGAACATCGGCTGATCGAGAGTGCGATCCTGGCTTTCACTGGCATTATCAAGGACCTCGGCGCAGGAGCTGCGTTAGACCGCCAACGGGTCTGGGAAATCGCGCAATCGTTCAAGACTTATGTGCAGCGTTGCCATCACTCAAAAGAAGATTTTCTCCTTTCGATGGTACGTGCTCGCGGAGGGTCCGCAGCTGAGTACCCCTTCCGCACTTTCTACGAGGAGCATCACCAGATTCAGTCGCTCCTCTCCGACCTCGCAAAAGTAACCCATGAATATGTGGAGGCCTTACCCGGCACCCCGGAATCGCTTGCGAGTTCTCTGCGCAACGTGGTTGATTTTTACCCCGGCCACATGTGGAAGGCAGAGCACCTTTTATTTCCGCTGGCAGACGAACTCTTGTCGGAGGCGGACCAATTCGTGCTCATTCAGCAGTTCGGCTGGATCGAGTCCGTCGTCAGCACCGACGTGAGCGAGGAGCTACGTGCTATGGTCGCTGAGTTCCGTCCCGAGCCAAGCCGAGCCGCATAACGTCCCGTCGGATATCTTCTGGCCGCGTCCAAGCATCGTACGGGCGGCATCGCCGTCGGAACTCGTTTGATTCAAGAGTTGGATTGCGGGTTCGTCCAGTAGGTGCGGATCTCTGCCGTCCCTTTCAAAGCTCCAGAATTCGGCTGCCTGCATGAGCACGCCTTGTGACGCTCGTCTTCATGGGTAGTACAAATAATCTATTGCCTGATTTGATAGTAGCCAATCGAATCTAAGAGTAGATGAGGAGACTGTGATGGAACCAAGGATTGAATACGCGAAAGCCGCTCCCGGTGCCATAACCGCAATGCGGGGCTTGGAAACCTATGTCCGCCACTGTGGGTTAGAGCGCTCTTTACTTGAGTTGGTGAAGTTAAGAGCATCGCAGATAAATGGATGTGCCTACTGTGTGGACATGCACACGAAAGATGCCCGGGCGGAGGGTGAGACCGAGCAACGACTGTACGCGGTGAGCGTCTGGGGGGAGACACCTTTTTTCACCGAACGTGAAAGAGCCGCGCTCGCCTGGACAGAAGCAGTCACGCTGGTCGGACAAGGGCATGTGCCAGATGAGGTTTACGAGCAAGGTCGCGGCAGTTTCAGCGAAACCGAACTGGTTAACCTGACCCTGGCAATTATCGCCATCAACGGGTGGAACCGGTTGGCGATCAGTTTTCGCGCCGTACCTGGCACTTACCAACCTGCCAATGAGAACAATGTGAAGACTGGATCCCATGGCTCTCCAACTCAGAAAGAAGGAGCGGGGACACGCAGCCGATGACTAAGAGTGCGAGCAAGCTGCCAAAGCGAGCTGGTCCTTCGGACAAACGGCTCCGGACCAAAGCGGACTCTCCTGCCAGCAAGCCCGCACGCGAACTCAAGCGACCTGTCCGGCGAAGAGCCAAACAGCCGGACGAAAGCGCCGTGGTATATACGGTCGGACATTCAACACGAACCTTGAAGGACTTCGTTGCTCTACTTCTCGCTCACGGCGTCAAACAGCTAGTTGATGTTCGAACCATTCCGCGCTCGTGGCACAATCCGCAATTCAATCGCGACGCGCTACCTGGCCCACTCCTGAAAGCAGGCATCCGTTACCGGCATATGGCTGGACTCGGCGGCCTGCGGCATGCGCGCCGTGACTCGATCAATGCCGGTTGGAGAAATGCCAGCTTTCGCGGCTTCGCTGATTACATGCAGACACCAGAATTTCAAGAGGCCCTGGATCAGCTCATCCAACTTGCCCAAAAGCGGCAAACCGCAATCATGTGTGCCGAAGCTGTGCCTTGGCGATGCCACCGCTCAATGATCGGCGATGCGCTTCTGGTTCGAGGCTTTCGGGTGGAAGAAATCGCAAGCCCAACGCGCGCGCGGCCGCACACTCTTACCCCGTGGGCCCGAGTGAGAGGGAAGCAACTCTCCTACCCCGCCAGTCCGGAAGACACGAAGACTATTGTCCGGAGAGCTCCATGACGCCTCCCGGCATTCACGGAGGCCGTGTTTCAGCGGCATCGGAAATCCTTGTGCAGAACGATATAGGAGGCGGCATGGCGGAGAAAACAGGTAATGGCTCAGTTTGAAATTTCTGTCTTAATTTGCGGCGATCGCGCGCGCATCAGCGTCTCCAATCTGCTGCTTCGACGTAGAGCTGCCGATGTGTTAGACAATGAAGGGGGAGAGGCAAACTGAAGCATGACAGATCTGAAGCACTTGGAAGTATGGTTTGTCACTGGAAGCCAGCGTATGTATGGCGGTGAGCTGCTCAAGAAGGTTGCGGAACATTCCAGGGAAATTGTGCTCGGACTTGCGCAAGAGAAGATACCGGTGAACATTGTTTTCAAGTCTGTGCTCACTTCGCCGGACGCAATCACTGATCTGTGCCTGGACGCCAACAGCGCTAAGAACTGCATCGGGTTGATTGCCTGGATGCATACATTTTCCCCCGCGCGGATGTGGATTGCGGGTCTAAAAGCTTTGATGAAGCCGTTTGCGCATCTCCACACCCAATACAATCGCAGCTTGCCATGGTCCACCATTGATATGGATTTCATGAACCTGAATCAATCCGCGCACGGAGATCGCGAATTCGGGTTTATCGGGGCCAGGATGCAGTTGAACCGGAAAGTTATTGTGGGGTTCTGGCAGGACGGCGGCGTCATCTCGGAGATAAGTGCGTGGACCCGCGCCGCCGCAGCCTGGCATGACGCGCAGAGGCTAAAAATTGCTCGTTTCGGCGACAACATGCGCGACGTTGCGGTGACGGAAGGCGACAAAGTAGAGGCACAGATCCGGCTGGGATACACGGTGCAGGGTTATGGCGTGGGCGATTTGGTCGCCTGCGTTCGGAACGTCACGGACGCCGAGATTGACAGGCTGGTGGCTGAATATGAACAGAGCTATGTGGTGGTGCAGTCGCTCCGCGCAGGCGGCGACAAGCGTCAGTCGCTGCGCGACGCGGCAGCAATTGAGCTGGGGTTGCGTGCGTTTCTAGAAAATGGCGGCTTCAAGGCGTTCACCGACACCTTCGAAGACCTGCATGGCCTCGCGCAACTGCCGGGCATCGCGGTGCAAAGGCTAATGGCTGGCGGCTATGGGTTTGGCGCGGAAGGCGACTGGAAAACGGCCGCCTTGGTCAGAGCCATGAAAGTGATGAGCATCGGGCTACAAGGCGGGACATCCTTCATGGAAGACTACACTTATGACTTTGGGCAGACGCATAAGGTGCTTGGGGCGCACATGCTCGAAGTATGCCCATCCATTGCGGAAGGCAAACCGTCTCTGGAAATACATCCTCTTTCGATTGGGGGAAAAGCGGATCCGGTTCGGGCAGTGTTTACCGCCCGGAGCGGGCCAGCCGTAAATGTCTCGCTGGTGGACCTGGGCAATAGGTTCCGCGTGATCTTAAATGAAGTGGACGTGGTTCCTCCGGATCAGCCATTACCCAGACTGCCGGTGGCCAGGGCGGTGTGGATTCCCCGGCCCAATCTGGAGGTGGCCGTGGCCGCATGGATCCACGCTGGCGGCGCACATCATACGAGCTTCAGCCAGTCGTTAACCGCGGAACACTTGCAGAATTTCGCTGAGATCGCAGGCATTGAATTCTTGCGGATCGGCAAAGATACCCGTCTGGCTGAATTCAAGAACGAACTCAATTGGAACAAGGCGTATTACCTGCTAAGAAACGGGAACTAGATCAAGTTTTTCTAGGCAGTGTCATCGAAGAGTTTTTCTGTACTTTTTCAAAGAATTGAGGGAGAGCTTTATGGAGCAGAAAAAGACATACCGCACCTTTCAGTTCGAGAACGTCGTAGCATGGAAATCTGACCTGCGAGGAACATTGTCCGCCTCGGGGCATTCAGACGTCGAAGTCGGTAACCCGCTATCATTCAAGGGAAGTCCCGATGTGTGGTGTCCAGAAGATTTGTTGATTGGATCGTTGAACGCTTGCCTGATGTTGACGTTCCTTTATCAGATGCAGCGTCGAAAATTGCAAGTGGTGGCGTATGAAAGCAGTGCCCAAGGCACGCTTGAGCACAGTGACGGAAAGCACCGCATTACTCGAATTGTAGTTCAACCTCGTATATCTCTGAAATCCGATCACGATTTTGAGGCCGCGCGTGAAGCGATAAAAGATACGGTCGATTCGTGCATGATCACCAATTCGATCCTTGCAACGGTTCAGATGGATCCACAATTTAATACGGCGTTGACTACTGCCCAATAGGATCTCTGGGCTTCAGCGAGAGAATCATGTCGAGCAAGGCCTCCGTGAGATGAGATCGCTGCCAGAGGGATGGCTACATTAGTAGTCTTCAGCTACCGTAACCTTGTCAGGATCTTCCGAGGTATGCGTCAGGCGTTGTGGGCGTCGCTCGCTTCAAATCAGCTTCCGCTGCATGGCATTCATCACCGCTTCCAGGCGATTGTGCGTCCGTAGCTTCTGGTTGATGTGGTGCAAGTGGTTACGAAGGGTTTGGGGGCTGATGCCGAGTGTGCGGGCGACTTCATCGCTGTCTTTACTGTCGGCAAACATGCGAAGGACATGCTTTTCCTGTTCTGAGAGTTGAGCAACGGGTTCGGCGCGCACCGGAGCTTCATCCATCGAACTGATCTGCTTGGAAACATCGAGCATCTTCTGCATCATCTCTTCGTTTTTCTTCTGAGCAGTGACGTCATGCGCGAGGTGGATCATAAGCCGCCTCCCCGTACGCTGGTTGTCGAAAACGATCGTGGACATATTGATCCACAACCGCTCTCCGGCACGGGTCTTCACGCTCATGTCAAAATTGGGAATTTCAGCGGTATTGCCACCCACGCAATCGGAAACGTTACTGTGCTGATGGCAGACCGACGTGCCTAATGGCCCCATGCCTTCCAGTATTTCGTAACAGGTCTTGTGAAGCGCATCAGAGGCTGGATAGCCGAGCAGCCTCTCGGCAGCTTTGTTCCACGATACGATCTTGCCTTCTTCGGTGACCGAGAAAGCTGCGTCTGCGGTTTGCTGAAGCAAAGCAAATAATTCACTCTCCAGCATTTACGAACCTCTGTGACAAGCAGTTACTTGAGTAGTACGTATGCTCCATTGAGCGTGCCGCCTCCCCGATATCAGTATAAATCAGCCGACGAATTTAGACGCCACAGTGCGGAGGCAAAGCGTCGGGCCGGCGTCAGCAGGTGATACGTGAAACAAAAAAACCATTCTGAACTTCAACTTATTCCCGTAATTCTCGCAGTCTTTATATTTGTATTCCTGTGTACAGCAATCGGGATTGCACCTCTGGCGGCGCAAACCCCTGTTCGCAACAAATCAGATCGAAGAGATGTTTCGGGAGTCACTGATATCATTCGCGACCCCACCGATGTTCCGTCACCCATCGGTAATCGCACATCCTCGGTGGTACATATAACGCTCGTGGCCCGAGAGGTCCTCGGCCAACTTGATCCCGCGGTGGGCACCACGTATCGCTATTGGACATTCAATGGAAGGGTACCGGGGCCCATGATTCGAGTAAAGCAAGGCGACACTGTGGAAGTCACTCTCCAGAATGATGCCCACAGCACGATGGTCCATTCGGTGGATTTTCATGCCGCTCTCGGTCCAGGTGGGGGCGCAGAGCTGTCGCAGGTACTTCCCGGGGAATCGAAGATCTTCACATTTCTAGCAACCACGCCAGGATTGTTCGTTTATCACTGCGGCACGCCCATGGTCGCACAGCATATTTCAAATGGGATGTATGGCTTGATCCTGGTCGAACCGGCGGGCGGACTGCCCCATGTGGATCATGAGTTCTATGTGATGCAGGGAGAACTCTACACGACAGCGACAAAGGGTACGACAGGCTTGCAGCAGTTTAGCAACGCAAGGCTCATGGACGAAAACCCGGAGTATTTCGTGTTCAACGGAGCAGTGGATGCCCTCTTCAAAGCGCATCCTTTGCACACCAAGGTAGGGGAGACCGTAAGAGTTTTTTTTGGGGACGCCGGGCCCAATGCCACGTCCTCATTGCACGTGGTGGGAGAAATCTTCACGCGAGCTTACGCACTCGGGTCGCTAACCTCGCCTCCGCTGACCGACGTCC
>JGI20189J14885_1000562_pt1 | contig 12705 bp, 9 predicted proteins | sample NGESurdeep072012_10_FD_14885 | JGI IMG/M metagenome (IMG submission 14885) | reverse complement strand
CGGCCACGATCGAGGTGTCGGAATATTTCTTCACGTCGATGTCGATGTTGAGGAAGCCGACTTTCTTCTGCACCGCGAGGTTGCTTTGCAGCGCGGCAAGGTTGGGCTTGGCGTTGATGTCGCGGTAATTGTCCTTCTTGGTGAACAACCAGTCCGAATATTCCGACGGCGGCTTCTTGGTGAAATCCGCGACGATCTTGATCGCCGCCTCGCGGTTTTTCGGATCGTAGAACCAGTGCAGCGCGCGGATCCAATCCTCAAAGAAATCGACCAGCACGGCGCGATGCGCGGCGAGATAGGGCGCACGGCCGACCAGCAGCGTCGTCTGCGTCGGCCCCATCGCCTGGCCGACGGTGAACAGCGTCTTGAGGTTGCCCGCCTTATGCGCCTCGATTTCGAACGGATTGATCATGGTGGCGAGCGCGATCTTGTTCTCCTCGATCGCCGCCAGCATGTTGGGGAACTCGATCTCGACCACCTGATAGTCGCGCTTGTCCTGGAGGCCGTGACCCAGGAGGAACCTCTTCGAGGCGATGTCGACCGCGCCGCCGATGGCGTTGGTCGCGACGATCTTGCCCTTCAGATCCTCGGGCTTGTCGATGCCGCTGTCGGCGCGGACCATGTATTCGCTCGAATAGTAGCCGGGAATTCCGTCCTGATAGAGATCGGCGACGGCACGAATGTCCTCCATATGCGCGTTCTGGATGGCGAGGCCGAAGGACGAGAAGGCGAGCGAGGCGAAATCCAGGTCGCCCGAGGCGAGGCCGGTGATCTGGGGCGTGCTGCCGCGGAAGTGGGTGAGCTCGACGGTGTAGCTCTTGCCGTAATGCTTCAGCGCCTCCTTGGGCGCGAACAGCACGGCGGTGAGCTGGCCCGGCACGACGGCCCATGAAATCCTGATCTTGAGCGGCGCCTCGGCGCGGGCGGCGCCGTTGAACAGCAACGACGACAGGGCAATGGCCACGGCCAGCGCGGCGAGATTCTTACGCATTATTCAGTCTCCTCCCGGCGTCACCAATTGCGACGTTGGCCCGGACTTTTGCGGTTGCCACCGCCCTTGTCAACCCAAGCAGCGGTTGCAACGCTCAATGCCGCTTTGCACGCATCCGGGCCGAGGAATTGATTACCGCGTGCAGGTTGCGGGCATAGTCGACGGCGCCGTCGATCGGCATGTCCGGCGCGGTGCGCAGGTATTCCTTGGCGCCGCGGATCGCGGCCGGCGGCGCCTTGAGGATCGCGGCGCAGAGCCGTTCCAGCGCCGCGTCGAGCCCGGCGACCGGCACGATGTCGCTCACCAGGCCGAAGCTCAAGGCACGTTCGGCGTCGATCGCCGCCGAGGATATAGACGAGATAGGCCAGCGCCTTGCGCGGCAGCCGGTCGACGAAGGTCGAGAGCACCACCGTCGGCAGGATGTTGTGCTCCATCTCGGGCGTCTGGAACACCGCGTCGGCGGCGGCGAGCGTGATGTCGCAGCCGGCCGCGAGGGCGCAGCCGAAGCCGATGGCGGCGCCCTGCACCGCGCAGACCACCGGCACCTTGGCGCCGCGCAGCGTGCGATAGAAATCGAAGATGGTGTCGCTGCTGTCGCGCAGCTCGAGCGCCTCGGGCGGCGCCGGCGGGGCCGCGCCGCGGAAGCGGCCCAGGCAGAAATCCTTGCCGGCGCCGCGAATGACGATGAGATCGGCAGCCGGCTCGGCGCCGGCGACCAGCCGGGTCATCTCCGCCACCATCTCGTTGGAGACGGTGTTGCCGCGCGCCGGCTGATTGATCGTGATGCGCAGGATGGGGCCGTCTTGCTTGGCCAGGATCTCGTCGGTCATCGTGCCGCCCCTCTTCGCCGCTATTCGGATTCCAGAACATCATGCGACGCGAGCGGACGCAACAGCTTGATCGCCGCCGCGCCGGCGCCTTGCCGCTGGACAGACACATTGCCGCGAGGGCAGGATCGCGCCCGCCATCGAGCGTGAAGGGTCCGCGGCATGCGTGAATACGATCTCGGCCGCGCGGTTCCCCGCACCGAGGATTTTCGGCTGCTGCGCGGCCGCGGCCGCTATACCGACGACATCGTGCTGCCGCGCGCGGCGCATCTCTACGTGCTGCGCTCGCCCCATGCGGCGGCGCGCATCCGCAAGATCGAGGCAGATGCGGCGGCCTCGATGCCGGGCGTGATCGCCATCCTGACCGGCCAGGACGCGGTCGATGACGGGCTGGGCTTCCTGCGCGCCCGCATCTCGCGCAAGCGGCCGGACGGCAGCGCCAGTTTCCAGACTCCCTATCGCATCCTGGCGCTCGACCGGGTGCATCATGTCGGCGACCCGGTTGTGGCCGTGATCGCGGAAACTTTGGCGGAAGCCAAGGACGCCGCCGAGTCGATCGCGATCGATTACGAGATGCTGCCGGCGGTGACCGATACGGCGCAGGCGGCGGCGCCGGGCGCGCCCCATGTGTGGGACGAAGCGCCGGGAAATATCTGCTTCGTCGAGCATCTCGGCAACGAGGCGGCGGTGAAAGACGCCTTCCGGCGCGCCAAGCACGTCGTCAGGGAACGCTTCGTCATCAACCGCATCGCCGCCAATCCGATGGAGACGCGCGCGGCGCTGGGATTCTACGACACCAGCGACGAGCGCTACACGCTCCATGCCGGGCTCCAGGCGCCGCACCTCATGCGCGCCGAGCTGGCCGAGCAGATCCTCAAGATTCCCGCCAGCCGGCTCCGCGTCGTCTCGCCGGATGTCGGCGGCGGCTTCGGCATGAAGGGCAGCAGCTTCCCCGAATATTCGCTGGTGCTGTGGGCGGCGAAGCGCATCGGCCGGCCGGTGAAATGGATGGCCGAGCGCGGCGAATCCTTCACCGCCGACCATCATGCCCGGGATAACGTCTCGGAGGTCGCGCTGGCGCTGGACGAGAACGGCAAGTTCCTGGCGCTCGACGTCGACACCATCGCCAATCTCGGCGCCTATCTCGCCGCCAACGGGCTGCACGTGCCGGTGGGCAATGTCGGCGGCCTCGCCGGCCCCTACACGACGCCCGCGATCCACGTGAAGGTGACCGGAATCTTTTCCAACACCAACGCCACTTGCCCCTATCGCGGCGCCGGGCGGCCCGAGGCGTCGTACTGCATCGAGCGCATCATCGACATCGCCGCGCGCGAGACCGGCATCGACCGCATCGCGCTGCGCCGGCGCAACATGATCCCGCCCGGCGCCATGCCGTACAAGACCGGGCTGGTCTTCACCTATGATTGCGGCGAGTTCGAGAAGACCATGGACATGGCGCTCGATCTGGGCGACTGGCAGGGCGCCGCGGCGCGGCAGGAGGCGGCGCGCCAGGCGGGCAAGCTCTACGGCATCGGCATCGCCTCGGTCATCGAGGTCGCCGGCGGGCCGGCGGCGGCGCCNTTCGAGGANGCCNCGGAAATCCGCTTCGATGCGACGGGCGGCGCCACCCTNCTCCTCGGCACGCACAGCCACGGCCAGGGCCACGAGACGGCGTTCCGCCAGCTCGCCAATCATTTCCTGGGGCTGGAGCCGNATCAGGTCACGNTCATTTTCGGCGACACCGACAAGGTCTTCCACGGCCGCGGCACCTTCGGCTCGCGCTCGCTGTCGGTCGGCGGCGGCGCGCTGATGGTCGCGGCCGAACGGATCGTCGAGAAGGGCAAGAAGGTCGCGGCGCATCTGCTCGAAGCCGCGGCGCTCGACATCGAATTCGCCGACGGCAAATTCACCGTCGCCGGGACCGACAAGTCGATCGACCTGATCTCGGTCGCCAAGGCGTCCTACAATCTGCAGCGCATGCCGCCCGACCTCGAGATCGGCCTCGACGCCAACGCCGTGTTCCGCCCGCCGGCCGGCACCTTCCCGAACGGCTTTCATCTCTGCGAGGTCGAGATCGACCCCGACACCGGCGATTGCCGCGTCCGGCGCTATGCCGTGGTCGACGATGTCGGCCGGGTGGTCAATCCGCTGCTGTTGAAGGGCCAGATCCACGGCGGCATCGCGCAGGGGCTGGGCCAGGCGCTGTGCGAGAACATGGTCTATGACCGCGCCAGCGGCCAGCTGCTATCGGGCTCGTTCATGGATTACTGCCTGCCGCGTGCCGGCGATTTTCCGCCGATCGCGGTCGGCAGCAACGACGTGCCGTCCCCGAACAACCCGCTCGGCATCAAGGGCGCCGGCGAGGCCGGCTGCGTCGGCGCCTTGCCGGCGGTGATGAACGCGGTCAACGACGCGCTGGCGCCGCTCGGCATAAGGCATTTCGAGATGCCGGCGACGCCGGAGCGGCTGTGGCAGGCGATCGCCAGCGCGACGAACGGCGCCTAGCGCTTGGGCGGCTTGGCGCCGGGCGACTTGGTCATATTCTTCGCCGGCCACTGATCCGATAGCTGGGGCAGCGGGCCCTTCTTGCCGGTGACGTTCTTCAGCTCGAGGCAATAGACCGTCACCTGGTCGAGCCGGGGATAGAAGCCCTTGGGCCGCACCCATTTCGCGTCGCCGTATTTCGCCATGAAGCGGTCGAAGAACAGCGCCTTGGCCTCGGGCGAGGCCTCGACGCGCACGGTGCCGAAGCCGACGACGCTGGCATAGCTCACCGTGGTGTCGCATTCGAACTCGCCATAGGGATAGATCGTACCCATCTCGGCGGCCTCGAAGCAGACCCGCCGGTTGGCCTCGATGTTGTGCTGGAAATGCCCGGCGGCGCTGGTGTGGATATAGACCCTGCCCTCGGCATAGACGAAGAGATTGGGGATGACATAGGGCTGGCCGCCCGCATCGGCCGAGGCGATATGGCCGAGGGCCGCGCGGCCGAGGAATTCCTCGATTTCGGCGCCGCTCATCTCCTTGTCCTTGCGGCGGACGGTGCCCTGGCTCATCGAGCCGCCCTCACGCCGCGTGCTTCAGGAACCAGCGATAGGCGTCGGCGAGGCCTTCCTTGAGATGCATGCGCGGCCGCCAGCCCAGGGCATCGAGCTTGGTCACATCGAGCCGCTTGCGCGGCGCGCCGTCAGGCTTCGCCGTGTTGAAATCGAAAGCGCCGTTATAGCCCACCACCTCGGCGATGAGCTTGGCGAGCTCCGATATCGTCACGTCCTCGCCCCAGCCGACATTGACGTGACTTTCTCCGGAATAGCGCTCCATCAGGAAAACCAGCGCGTCGGCCAAATCGTCGACATGGAGGAACTCGCGCCGCGGCCTGCCGGTGCCCCAGATCTCGACGCTCCTCGCGCCGCTTTCCCGGGCGCGGTGGATCTTCAGGAGCAGCGCCGGAATGACATGGCTGCCTTCGAGATCGTAGCGGTCGCCCGGCCCGTACAGATTGGTCGGCTGGGCGGAAATAAAATCGCAGTTCCATTGCCGGCGATAGGCGGCGCAGAGCTTCAAGCCCGCGATCTTCGCCACGGAATACCATTGATTGGTCGGTTCGAGCGGCCCCGTCAGCAACATCTCTTCCCGCATCGGCTTATCCGTGAGCGGATAGATGCAGGACGAGCCGAGGAACATCAGCTTTTTTACGCCGGCCTGGCGCGCCGCCTCGATCGCGTTCCCGGCGATCATCAGATTGTCGTAGAGGAACTCGGCCGGGCGCAATGAATTCGCCAGGATGCCGCCGACGGTCGCCGCCGCGACAAAAAGCACATCGGGCTTCACCCGGTTCATCCACTGCTCGACCGGCGCCTGGCGGCGGAAATCCACCTCGGCGCGCCCCGCGCCGATGGCTTCGCAGGGGACGCGGCCGAGCCGGCGCAGCAGCGCGCTGCCGACCATGCCGTTTGCGCCGGCGACGGCGACACGCTTGCCAGCCAAGGGAAAGATCACCGGCGCCGCCGCCGGCGAGGTCTTCGGATTCTCCATCAGCCGATCACCGAGGCGGCACCTCGCGCCGGCGCATCATAGCCCGCGCTTTTCAGCGTCTTCTCGCGCCGCGCGAGATCGAGATCGTGCTTCACCATATGCGCGATCAAATCCTTGAAGCTCATGCGGGCGCGCCAGCCGAGCTTGTTCCGCGCCTTCGACGCATCGCCCTGCAGCGCATCGACCTCCGTCGGCCGCAAATAGCGCGGATCGAGCTCGACATGCTTTTTCCAATCGAGCCCGGCCTCGCCGAACGCAACCTCCACCAGCTCGCGGACGGAATGCGCGACGCCGGTGGCGATCACGTAATCGTCGGGCTTGTCCTGCTGCATCATCAGCCACATCGCCTCGACGAAATCGCCGGCGAAGCCCCAATCGCGCCTTGCCTCGAGATTGCCGAGGAACAGCTTGTCCTGCAGCCCTCCTTGATGCGGCCGACGGCGCGCGTCACCTTGCGGGTAACAAACGTCTCGCCGCGCCGCGGGCTCTCGTGGTTGAACAGGATGCCGTTGCAGACGAAGAGGTTGTGCGCCTCGCGATAATTCACCGCGTACCAGTGCGCGGCGAGCTTGCTCGCGGCATAGGGGCTGCGCGGCTGAAACGGCGTCACCTCGCTCTGCGGCGGCTTGGCGCTGCCGAACATCTCGGACGAGCCGGCCTGGTAGAAGCGAACCTTGCGTCCGCCGTGTGCGACGTGATCGCGCAGCGCCTCCAGCAGGCGGAGGGTTCCGAGCGCGACGATGTCGGCGGTGTATTCCGGGATTTCGAACGACACCTTCACATGGCTTTGCGCGCCGAGGTTATAGACCTCGTCGGGCTGGACCTTCTCGAAGACCCGGCGCAGCACGGTGCCGTCGGCCAGATCGCCGTAATGCAGGGTGAGGTTGGCGCCCGAAATATGGGGGTCGTGGTAGAGGTGGTCGATCCGGTCGGTGTTGAACAGGCTGGCCCGGCGCATGATGCCGTGCACCTCGTAACCCTTTCCTAACAGGAATTCGGTCAAATAGGCGCCGTCCTGGCCGGTGATGCCGGTAATAAGAGCGCGTTTGGCCATGCCTTTTCCTTCCCCCTTCGCCCGGCAATCCTACGACAGATCGGGCGGTTCCGCGAGTATTGGCCTTGAGGCGGCAGGCCGAATCGGGGTATCGCCATGGGCATGAGCGAAGCAACGGCGCGCCGGATCGAGCCCCAGGCGGCGGCGCTCCAGGCGCCCGATCTGACCATCGTCATTCCGACCCTGAACGAGCGCGAGAACATCGCGCCGCTGTTGCAGCGCATCGATGCCGCGCTCGCCGGCACGCGCTGGGAAATCATCTTCGTCGACGATGATTCGGGCGACGGCACGCCCGAGGCGGTGCGCGCCATCGGCCGCGTCGATCCGCGGGTGCGCTGCCTGCACCGCATCGGCCGCCGCGGCCTGTCCACCGCCTGCATCGAAGGCATCCTCGCTTCGGCGGCGCCCTATGTCGCGGTGATGGACGCTGATCTGCAGCACGACGAGACGCTGCTGCCGCGCATGCTCGGAACCCTGCGCAACGAGCCCTACGATCTGGTCGTCGGCTCGCGCTATGCGGCGGGCGGCGGTATCGGCGAATGGAATGGCACGCGCGCGCAGATCAGCGGCTTGGCCACGCGCCTGTCGCGCCTCATCTGCAAGACCCAGATCGCCGACCCGATGAGCGGCTTCTTCATGCTGAAGCGCGAAGTGTTCGAGGGCGCGGTTCGGAAATTGTCGGGCCAGGGATTCAAGATCCTGCTCGACCTGCTCGCTTCGGCGCAGACGCCGCCGCGGCTCAAGGAGCTGCCCTACGAATTTCGCCTGCGCCAATTCGGCGAGAGCAAGCTCGACACCATGGTGGCATGGGAATTCGGCATGCTGCTGGCCGACAAGCTCGTCGGACATATCGTGCCGGTGCGCTTCGCGCTCTTTGCCTTCATCGGTTGCACCGGCGTGGTCGTCGATCTGATCGTGCTGTGGGCCGGCCTCAACATCGCCCATATCAGCTTCCTCGCGGCGCAAACGGCGGCGACGGTCGTGGCGATGACCTCGAACTTCTTCCTCAACAACCTCTTCACCTACCGCGACCGGCGCCTGAAGGGTCTCGGCCTGGTGCGCGGCCTCACCTCGTTCTATGTGATCAGCGCGGTCGGTGCGGCGGCGAACATCATGCTCGCCACCAACGTCTATGAGGGCCATAGCGGCGTCGCCGGCATCGCCTGGCTTGCCAGCGTCGCCGGCGTGTTGGTCGGCTCGGTGTGGAATTACGCGGTCTCGTCGATCTTCACCTGGAAGCGCCGCTAGCGGCGCTCGCGCAATCTATTGGCGGCGATGAGCGCGCACCAGATAGCGGTCGCCGGCGATCTTCTCGAAGACGATTTCGATCATCGGGTGGCTGATCGGCCCGTTCTCGCCGTCGGGCAGCAGATTCTGCTCCGAGACATAGGCCTCGTACGGCCCGCCCTGCGCGTTCTGGGCGAGCAGATGATAAAAGGGCTGGTCCTTCGACGGCCGGCGTTCGGCCGGGATCGACTGGTACCACTCCTCGGTGTTGCTGAAGGTCGGGTCGACGTCATAGATGACGCCGCGAAACGGATAAAGCCGATGGCGCACGATCTGCCCCACCGAGAATTTTCCCTCGCGAAAAACCCGCAGATTATCGATCAACGATCCCATCCGATTCGGCGCCCTTTCCGCTGCACCTGAAAAAGCTTAGGGCGATTGACGTTGCCGCTCAAGCGCGAAGCAGCGCGTCCGTCATGGGAGGGAGAATCGGGCGGGCGAGACGAAAATTCAGCGCTGGCCCTGATAGCGCCGCGCCAGGCGCAGCAACTCGAGATCGCAGGTCTGCTTGGCGATCTCCTCGAGATCCTCGAAGTAGCTGCGCAGGCCCGCCGGGCTCAGCCGGCCGATCAGCCAGCCGACGAACTGCTCCGGCGTCTTGACCCAGGTCGGCAGCGGATCGAGGCCGTGCCCCATCGGCAGCACGGCGCGCAGGATGCGCCAGCGCCGACGACGCAACTGCTCGTCGATCGGATCGAGATTGGGTTCGAGAACCCAACCGGGACGGCTTTGCGCCCCACCGCTACGTCCGGACATCGCGACTTAACCCCCGTGAAATTTGCCGGCGCGTTATTCCGATCGCGCCGTTCAGACATGGTGAACTTCGATTAATAATAACCGCAGGTAATCTTAATGCAAGTACAAAGTACAGTTAAGGATNCCGAAATACTCGACCGACTTGCCCAAATAGTTAATTCCCGAACGTCAAGTTTGGCGGNCGATTTTAAGACTTCGTCGCTTTTNTTGTCTTGTTCCCGCCGGGCGTCAATCCGGCCGACGCCGGGCCGGCCGCCGCCGGCTAGATNTCCTGCACTTCNAGGATGCCGGGCACGGTTTCGAGCGCCGCGCGCAGCCGCGGCGTCACCTTGAAGCCGCCCGGCAGCGCGATCTCCACTTCGCGCGCCTCGCGCAGCGGCACGACGACGCTGACCCGCCCGCGCCCGCCGCTCTCCGCCGCCATCGCGCTGCGCAGGGCGGACAGTGCGGCGCTCTCGCCCAGCACCAGCCTCAGCCCGGCGGCGGCATTGGCCGCGACCTTGTCGAGCGGCTCCAGCCGCTGCGCCGTCAGCCGCAGCGTGTCGCCGTTTTCCTGGACGTCGACCGTCACCAGCACGGGCTGGCCGGTATCCATGAGCTCGCGGCATTCGCGCAACACCTCGGAGAAGACGGTGACCTCGTAGACGCCGCTCATGTCCGAAAGCTGGAGGAAGGCATAGCGGTTGCCGCGCGCCGAGGTGCGCTCCTTGCTGCCGATGATGACGCCGGCCAGCTTGAGCCGCGACGCACCGCCCGAGAAGACCTGCTTCGGCATGTCGGCGAAGCGCGGCACGCCGAGACGCTGGAGGCTCTTGGCATAGGCGTCGAGCGGATGGCTGGAAAGATAGAAGCCGATCGCCTCGAATTCCTTCTGCAGGCGCTCGACCAGCGTCCAATCCGGGGATTGCGGCAGGCTGGGGCGCGCGCCCTGCCCTTTCCCGTCGCCGAACAGATTGACCTGCTTGCTGTCGCGCTCCTCGGCGGCGGCGGCGGCGAAGCGCAGCAGCATCTCGATGGCGGCGAAGCTCTGCGCGCGGTTCCGGTTGAGGGCGTCGAAGGCGCCGGCCTTGATCAGGCCTTCGAATTGGCGCCGGTTGAAGCTCCTGGGGTCGAGGCGCTGGGCGAAATCGAACAGATCCTTGAAGAGGCCGCCATGCTCGCGCTCGGCGACGATCTGCTTCATCGCCAGGGATCCCACGCCCTTCACCGCCGCCAAGGCATAGCGGATGGCGGGCCCCTCGGGGGTCTGCTCGACGGTGAAATACGGCCCCGAGCGGTTGATATCGGGCGGCAGCGCCTTGATGGTGAGGCGGGTGCATTCCTGGCGGAACAAATTGAGCTTGTCGGTATTGCCCAGGTCGAGGCTCATCGACGCCGCCATGAACTCGACCGGGTAATTGGCCTTGAGGTATGCCGTCTGATAGGCGACCAGCGCATAGGCGGCGGCGTGCGACTTGTTGAAGCCGTAGCCGGCGAATTTCGCCACCTGGTCGAAGATGTGCTCGGCCAGGTCCTTGCCGACGCCATGCGCCTGGGCGCCGGTGACGAAGGTCTCGCGCTGCGCGTCCATCTCGGACTGGATCTTCTTGCCCATGGCGCGGCGCAGCAGATCGGCGCCGCCCAGCGAATAGCCCGCCAGCACCTTGGCGATCTCCATCACCTGTTCCTGGTAGATGATGATGCCGTGCGTCTCGGCCAGGATCGGCTTCAGCTCGGGATTGAGGTAATCGGGTTTCTCGACGCCGTGCTTCACCGAAATATAGCGCGGGATGTTCTCCATCGGGCCGGGGCGGTAGAGCGCCACCACGGCGATGATGTCCTCGAAGCGGTCGGGCCGCAGCTTGCGCAGCATGTCGCGCATCCCGGCGCCTTCGAGCTGGAACACGCCGACGGTGTCGCCGCGACCGAGCAGTGCATAGGATTTCGCGTCGTCCAGCGGCAAATTGGTCAGGTCGAGCGCGACGCCGCGCGCCGCCAGCAGCCGGACGGCCTCGGCCAGCACGGTCAGAGTCTTCAAGCCGAGGAAATCGAATTTCACCAGCCCGGCGAGCTCGACGTATTTCATGCTGAACTGCGTCACCGGCGTCGCGGAGCGCGGATCGCGGTAGAGCGGCACCAGCTCGTCGAGCGCGCGGTCGCCGATGACGACGCCGGCGGCGTGGGTCGAGGCATGGCGGTAGAGGCCTTCGAGCTGGAGCGCGATGTCGAGCAGCCGCGCCACCGAATCATCCTCGTCGCGCATCTGTTGCAGGAGCGGCTCGCCCGCGATCGCCTGTTCGAGGCCGATCGGCGCCGCCGGATTGTTGGGCACCAGCTTGCAGATGCGGTCGACCTGGCCGTAGGGCAGGCCGAGCACGCGGCCGACGTCGCGCAACGCGGCGCGCGCCTGGAGCTTGCCGAAAGTGATGATCTGGGCGACGCGGTCGCGGCCATAACGCTCCTGGACGTGGCGGATGACCTCGTCGCGGCGGTCCTGGCAGAAATCGATGTCGAAATCGGGCATCGACACGCGTTCCGGATTGAGGAATCGCTCGAACAGCAGGCCGAAGCGCAGCGGATCGAGATCGGTGACGGTGAGCGACCAGGCGACCACCGAGCCGGCGCCCGAGCCGCGGCCCGGCCCGACCGGAATGCCCTCGGCCTTGGCCCATTGGATGAACTCGGCGACGATAAGAAAATAGCCGGCGAAACCCATCTCGACGATGACCTTGATCTCGAAAGCGAGGCGCTCGCGATAGGGCGCGGCGGCGGCGGCGCGCTCATCCGCGCTCATCTCGGGCTTGAAGACATGGGCTTCGAGACGGCGCTCGAGCCCGGCCATCGCCTCCGCCTTCAGCTCGTCCCCCTCGCTGCGGCCGCTGGCGCTCTTGAAAGGCGGCAGGATCGGCTTGGCCGCCTCGGGCATGAAAGCGCAGCGCCGGGCGATCACCAGCGTGTTGTCGCAGGCCTCCGGCACGTCGGCGAAGGCGATGCGCATTTCCTTGGCCGATTTGAAATAATGCTCGGCGGTCAGGCGCTTGCGGTTGCCGTCGGCGAGGGTGGTGCCCTGGGCGATGCAGAGCAGCACGTCATGCGCCGCGGCGTCGTCGCGCTCGGCGAAATGTACGTCGTTGGTGGCGACCAGAGGCAGTTTGTGCTTGAACGCCAGCTCGATGAGCGCGCCATCGACCCGGTCCTCGGCCGCGAGATTGTGGCGCATCAGCTCGACATAGAGCCGGCCCGGGAAGAGCCCAGCTAGGCGCGCCAGCATCGACTCGGCGGCCTCGATCTGGCCCTCGCCCAGCATCCTTCCGACCGGCCCCGCAGGGCCGCCGGTGAGGCAGATCAGTCCGTCGCTCATGCCGTCGAAAGCGGCGAGATCGAGCTGCGGCGCCTCGCCGGGTGCCCCTTCCATGTGCGACTTGCTCATCAGCTTGAGCAGGTTGCGATAGCCCGCCTCGGTCTGGACCAGCAGCACGATCAAATCCGCCGGCAAAGCGGGCCCGACTCGCTGAACGCGGCCGTCGCCCTCGGCGCGGCGGATGCCGAGCTCGCAGCCGATGATCGGCTGCACGCCGCCGTCGCGGGCGGCCAGCGCGAATTCCATGACGCCGAAGAGGTTGCCCGAATCGGCGACCGCCACCGCCGGCATGTCGAAGCGGTGGCAGAGATCGATCAGATTCTCGATCTTGATGGACCCGGCCGAGAGCGAATAGGCGGAATGAACGCGGAGATGGACGAAATCGGCATGGGGCATGGCGTCAGCTTGGCATATC
>JGI20189J14885_1000558_pt1 | contig 12756 bp, 8 predicted proteins | sample NGESurdeep072012_10_FD_14885 | JGI IMG/M metagenome (IMG submission 14885) | reverse complement strand
GCGTTTACGCACGCAGTAGGAGAAAAACGAGTGCCAGCGTTCCTGTCGTTTCTGGGCAGTGATGGGTGCAACCTTCCAAGATCGACTGAGCAGGCCAAGTTCGTCGTCGCTGAATTCGTCTATGTAGGTCAGGCCTCGACCGTGCGCAAAGCTAACGAGCTCACGTTGCATCAGTAAAAACTTGTACAGCCAACTGTGCGAGAGCCGCTGTCCCTGCTTCCGTGCGACGAATGCGTCGAGAGCGGCCTCCACCGTGACTCGTACCGGCGACGGGTTGGCCGCATTTGCGTCCATCAGTCGGGCTTTCTTCTCCGCGCGCTCCCAAGCGCGGGTGCGGGCGCTAACGCGCACGAAAGCGCCAGTGCCTTCGATGGTGCCCATAATCCATTTCGGACAATGGCAGCGTTTGTAATGCGGATTGGTCTGCACGCAAGGAGCGTAATGGCGAGTGTAGACGCTGAGCATAAATGCCTCCGGAGAAGATGAGCACCGCAGAAGGCATTGTACGATAATTGTACGGTAATCTACAGCGGACTATAACCTACTCAATCAACAGCATTTAAACTGGTGCGGAAGGGGGGATTTGAACCCCCACGCCTTTCGGCGCCACCCCCTCAAGATGGTGTGTCTGCCAGTTCCACCACTTCCGCAACTTCACAAACTCTTGTTTTTTAATGTGTTGAGGATCAATTTCGCGACCACTTGCACACGTTCAGCGGTGACAATGCACGCCTGATTGCGATCTTAATGCTATCGTGTCCTGCTGCGTACTGCAAGGTAAACGCCTGTGTTCACTATGAATGTTTTAGCCGGAGAACTTTTGCCAGGGCGGCTTCACGAAAATCGTTATACACGCGAAAAAAATATCAATTGGACGGAAACTATGGCAGCACTTTACGCTGTGACATGGAAAGCACTCATAAAACCACGGCAGCAGGACATTCAGCAAATTCCGAAACAGAGCTAGAGCTTTTGATTGCGAAATATACGCTGGAATATCTCTACCGATGGACAAATCATTTCGATCCCGTCCAACTATCTCAAATTAAGCAGATTCTAGACACGGGGGACGAACCTAAGGCTCTTTTGAAATTGGTTACAGGCAATTCGGTTTTGCCGAGTTAGTGACATGTGGAGCTTCGCATGACGGTGACAAATCCGCCATTGGCATCCCCACCTTCGAGCAAGAATTGCTATTTTTCGGAGACAATGAAGTTCGTCACTGCGGTGTCGTTAGCGGCTACGTCAACTTTCTTCTCCCACGTTCTGGGTTCGGTGAAGACAGGGCGCTCGACTTTATGTTCCGTGAGCACGTCAAAGGAGTCCTCGTTCTTGGTCACGTGCCATCCTTCATGCCAGGCTACGATTTCGTAGTTGCCGGGAGGCACATTGGTGAGCTCAAACTTCCCATCCTGTCCAGTCACGGCATAGTAGGGATTTGTCACTACCATTATTTCAGCGTTCATCCACACGTGTCCGCCATTGCATTTTAGGGTCACCAGGCCCGGCGTCTGCATGCTGCGAGCGATCACATGGTTCTGGAAAGGAAATGGCAAATTATAGGTAGCCGCACCCTCCATATGAATGGTGTGCAGCGTTGCGTCCGAGCTTTGCATGCGAAGGTCGCCGCTGGCAGGCACCAACAGGATATGAGGCTCGTAGCGGCAGTGTTTCTGATCAAGGAAACGTCTGGTTTCGGGTAGGTCCATTGCCTTGCCGCTAGAAATATTCTTCAGGTAAACCACGGTGTTAGCGACTCCGCCGTCAGGACCAACAACCAATCGTTCCAGGTCCATTCGCTTGTGGTTTTCCGGATCGCAAATCGCGGGATCCTTTGTGACGGGAACACTGAGCGCGCGGGGAAGTGTTCCCGACCACTTGACGGTTCCCTTAATCGTGCCCCCGTTGGTTACCGATATGACCTGGTAGCTGCTTTGAGCAGCACAGGGTTTCGCGGCCGCTACTGTGAGCAGCGGTAAAGCAATAAAGAATGTTTTAACCATATGAGCCAACTTCTGAATAGAGTTTTAGCGGAGCTTTATGTATGTATCGTAATAGGGGATATTTAGAGCAACAAGTAACCGAGGTAATCGTCTGTTTCCCCAGATCGGGGAATCAGTCGGCGTGACTTGGTCCGGGGCTTGGAATGGTTGCCGAGAACGAGGGACGTGCTCTTCGGCTGGCGCGGGTTCGCAATCGGTCCATGTAGAGATAAATGACCGGCGTGGTGAAAAGGGTCAGGGCCTGGCTCATGATGAGTCCGCCGACGATGGTAATGCCGAGAGGCTGGCGAAGTTCGAACCCCGTTCCGGTTCCAAGAGCGAGCGGCAGACCCCCTAACAGCGCGGCCATCGTTGTCATCATGATCGGACGAAAGCGCAGCATGCAGGCTTCAAAAATGGCGTCGGCGGGTGACTTGCCTTCGAGCCGTTCCGCTTGAAGCGCGAAGTCAATCATCATGATAGCGTTCTTCTTCACGATTCCTATCAGCAGAATGATGCCGATCAGTCCGATGACGTTAAGTTCATTGTGAGTGAGTCTGAGAGCCAGGAGCGCCCCCACTCCGGCGGAAGGCAATGTGGAAAGAATCGTGATGGGATGAATAAAGCTTTCATAGAGCATTCCCAGAACAATATAGACAGTTAACAAAGCGGTAAGAATCAGAACCCACTCATTGGCTAGCGAATCCTGAAACGCCGCTGCGGTTCCCTGGAAACCCGCGTGAATCGTTCCTGGAAAATGAATACTTGTCTCGGCGTCTTCGATTGCCTGCGTCGCCTGGCCCAACGAGATGTTCGGAGCCAAGTTAAAGGATAAGGTGACGGACGGAAACTGCCCCTGGTGATTCACTGCCAGCGCGGTATTCGATGGTCCGAAGTGGGTCATGGTTGAAAGAGGAATCATCTGTCCATTCGAGGAGTGCACATAGACGCTCTGAAGAGTGTCGGGGTCCTGCTGAAAACGCGGGTCCACCTCCATGACGACGTGATATTGATTCAGTGGTTCAAAGATAGTCGAGACTTGGCGTTGGCCGAACGCGTCATAAAGTGCATTATCAATGTCCGCAGGGGAAACGCCGAGGCGCGATGCAGTGTCGCGATCAATGACGACACCTGCTTCGAGCCCCTTGTCCTGTTGGTCGGTATTTACGTCCCGGAGTTCCGGAAGCGTCCGCAATTTTTGCAGTAGGAGCGGCGACCACGTATTCAGCTCTTTTAGATCCTCCCCCTGCAAAGTGTATTGATATTGCGCCTGGCTCTGGCGGCCGCCAATAGTCAAATCTTGCGAGGATTGCATGTACAGCGTGGCTCCCGGAACTACCGCCAGCTTTTTTCGCAAGCGGGCAATCACCTGATCGGCTGTAACCTTCCTTTCGGCGATGGGCTTCAACATGATGAACATCCGGCCTTGATTCAGCGCGGTGTTGCCGCCGGCAAAACCAACAATCGTATCTATTGCTGGATCCTTCAGCACAATATCCACGAACTGATACATTTTCGTACTCATCGCGGGGAACGAAATATCCTGCGCGGCTTGGACAGAGCCTGAGATCCTCCCCGTATCCTGCTGAGGGAAAAATCCCTTGGGAGCAATGACGTAGAGATAAACGGTCAGGGCCGCGGTCAGAATAGTAGCTCCTAACATGACCGGCTGATGGCGCAAAACCCACTGGAGCCCAACGCGATAAATCGCCTGAACCCGGTCGAATATTTTTTGACTCCACAGATACGCGCGACCATGTTTTTCCTCATTCAGAGGCTTAAGCAGTTGCGCGCACATGGTGGGAGTGGTGGTGAGCGAAACCACCAGAGAGACCGCAATCGCGATGCTCAACGTCACGGCAAATTCCCGGAAAAGGCGGCCGACGATGCCGCCCATCATGAGAATCGGAATGAACACCGCAATCAGGGATGTGCTCATTGAGAGCACGGTAAAGCCGATCTCGCGGGCGCCGCGGAAGGCAGCTTGGGTGGGCGCCATTCCCTGTTCGAGATAACGCGTGATGTTTTCCAGAACGACAATCGCATCATCCACGACGAAGCCCGTAGAGATTGCCAACGCCATTAACGAAAGATTGTCGAGGCTGTAGCCGAGAAGATACATCACTCCAAAAGTTCCAATTAAAGAAAGCGGAACCGCGATACTCGGGATAATGGTGGCCCGGACGGTACGCAAAAAGGCGAATACGACCAAGATGACGAGAACGATGGACAGCAGCAAAGTGATTTCGATGTCACGCACCGATGCCCGGACAGTCGTTGTGCGGTCCATCACAACCGCCAGCTTGATAGCTGGAGAAATGGAAGCCTGAAGTGAGGGAAGCAACGCGAGAACATTGTCCACCGTGGCAATGATGTTTGCTCCCGGCTGGCGAAAGATAATGATAAGAACCGCCCGCTTACCGTTGAACAAGCCAACGATGTGCGCGTCCTCCACTGAATCCTGAACGTCAGCAACATCCTCCAACCGCACCGCCGCACCGTTGCTTTTGTTGTAGGCAACGATCAGGGGACGATATTGGGCGGCCTGGGTGATTTGATCGTTGTCGGTAATCGCCCACGAACTAACCGAATTGGATACCTCCCCTTTCGGCCGGTTGGCATTGGCGGAGCCAAGTGCAGTGCGAACCGCATCCAGCCCAACGCCCATTTGGTTGAGAGCCGTTGGGTTGACCTCGGCTCTCACCGCAGGATTTGCCCCACCCCCAACAAACACCTGGCCCACGCCAGTGACCTGCGCCAACTTCTGCGAAAGAATGGAATTCGCCTGATCATAGATATTGGGCAGAGTAACGCTGTCGGAAGTGAGGGCAAGAATCAAAACAGGAGCGTCGGCCGGATTTACCTTGCGATAAGTAGGATTTCCCGGCATGTAAGACGGCAGTTGACTTCGCGCGGCATTGATCGCTGCCTGCACATCGCGCGCGGCGGCATCAATGTTGCGATTCAAATCAAATTGCAGCGAAATCCCGGTTGACCCCAACTGGCTGCTCGAAGTCATCTGGTTGATTCCGGCGATGCGGCCAAATTGGCGCTCAAGCGGAGTCGCGACAGCGGAAGCCATGGTTTCCGGACTGGCACCGGGCAGTCCCGCTCCGACCTGAATTACGGGGAACTCCACCTGCGGAAGCGGAGCGACGGGAAGAAAATTAAACGCGAGTGCTCCGGACAACAAAAGCGCGAACGTTAGCAGCGACGTTCCGATGGGGCGCTTGATGAAGGGAGCAGAAATATTCATGGCACGTCTTGCTCTATCAATTGCTTGTATTCGAGTGCATATACCGGCAACGCCCGCGTAGCCCCAGACGTCCTCGTCTGGGCAGGCGAGCTATGCTCGCCAGGATTCCGCAGTGATTGGATATTGCTGTTCGCTGAAAAGTTGATTTGTTCGAGCCCTTCAGATTCACAATTAGCTCTGGCGAGCTTCCGCTCGCCCCCACGGACAGGGACGTCCGAGGCTCCGTGAGCAGCGCCAAAGGACGCGGCCCCGGTGCGAACGCGAGCAGGCCAAGGAAGCATATTTCAATCTCCTGCGACGGGCTCTTCGACAGGGTGCTGAAACTGAATACGTTGAAACCGTGTGGCAAGCCGGTCAAACCATAAATAAACGACTGGAGTTGTATAGAGCGTCAGAGCCTGGCTAACTAACAGTCCGCCGACAATTGTTATTCCCAGCGGGTGCCGCAGTTCCGACCCGGTGCCTCGCCCTAAGGCCAATGGGAGGCCGCCCAGCAATGCCGCCATTGTCGTCATCATGATGGGACGAAAGCGCAGTAGGCAGGCTTGAAATATCGCTTCCTCCGGAGGTTTATGCTCTACGCGCTCCGCTTCCAGCGCAAAGTCAATCATCATGATGGCATTCTTTTTTACGATGCCGATCAGGAGAATGATTCCAATGAGGCTCACCACGCCGAGGTCATTTCCTGTAATCAGCAACGCAAGAATGGCGCCGACGCCGGCGGATGGCAGCGTCGAGAGAATGGTGATGGGATGAATATAGCTTTCGTACAAAACTCCCAGAACGATATACACAGTGACAATCGCGGCGACGATCAGCCAGGGTTCTGTGGAAAGTGAATTCTGAAATGCAGCGGCGGTTCCCTGGAAGCTCGTGTGAACGCTTGCGGGCATGTTGATCTCCGCTTCCGCCGCGGCAATAGCCTTGGTCGCATCTCCCAGAGATTTTCCCGGGGCCAGATTGAACGAGAGCGTCACCACTGGAAATTGGCCCTGATGATTGATGGCCAGAGCCGCGTTTGAAGTTTGCATCTGGGTGAACGAAGAGAGCGGAACCTGAGTTCCGGTGTTCGATTTCACATAGAGATCCTTAAACGCGCCAGGATTCTGTTGGAATTGCGGGTCAACCTCCAAAATCACGTGATACTGGTTTAGCTGTGTGAAAATGGTCGAGACTTGGCGCTGTCCGAATGCGTCGTAAAGCGTGTTGTCAATCGCCAGAGGCAGGATACCCAGCCGTCCGGCTGTATCGCGATCAATCGTGAGATCGGCCTGAAGACCGCCATTTTGCTGGTCGGTCGCCACATCCCGCAACTCCGGCAAGGTGCGCAGCTTGTCGGCCAGTTGCGTGGAGAGCCGGTCAAGTTCCACGGGGTCCGCATCCTCCATTGAGTATTGAAACTGGGTGCGGCTCACGCGATCCTCGACGCTTAAGTCTTGCACCGGCTGCATATACAGAGTGATGCCCGTGACCTGCTGCGCGAGTTCCGGCTGTAAACGTCGGATCACGTCCGACGCGGTGTCGCTGCGCTGGTTCCGTGGTTTCAGATTGATTTGAATGCGCCCGCTGTTGGGCGTGAGATTAGTGCCGTCCACGCCAATGAACGAAGAAAGGCTCTCCACGTCGGGGTCTTTAAGAATAACCCGGGCCAATGCCTGCTGATCGCGGGACATAGCCGCGAAAGAAGCGCTCTGCGGAGCGTCCGAGATGCCGAGAATCAGTCCGGTATCCTGTACTGGAAAAAACCCTTTTGGAACAATGACGTACAGCAGCAGCGTGAGAACCAGGGTGGCAAAGGTAATCAGAAGCGTTATTGGTTGGTGTCGCAAAACGAATTTCAGCGTTCGTCCATAAAACGCAATGACTCGGTTGTACAAATCTTCGGATTTCTTGTAAAAGCGGCTCTGCTTCGCAGGGTCTTTATGCTTGAGCAGCCGTGCGGCCATCATCGGCGTCAAGCTCAACGAGACCGCCGCCGAAACAATAATAGTGACGGCCAGTGTGACGGCGAACTCGCGGAAGAGGCGTCCCACAATATCGCCCATGAACAAAAGCGGAATCAGCACAGCGATTAGAGATACGGTAAGAGAAACGATGGTGAAGCCAATTTGTCCGGCGCCCTTGAGCGCGGCGTCGAGCGGGGAATCTCCGGCCTCGAGAAAGCGGTCAATGTTCTCGATCATGACAATGGCGTCATCCACGACGAAACCAGTCGAGATAGTCAGAGCCATGAGAGTCAAATTGTTCAGGCTGTAACCAAGCAAGTACATCACCGCGAAAGTTCCAACGATGGATAGAGGAACGGCGACGCCGGGAATGATGGTCGCGTAAAAATTTCGCAGGAAGAGAAAGATGACCATCACGACCAAAGCGACAGTCAGCATCAGTTCGAATTCAACATCGGAGACGGACGCTCGAATCGTCACCGTGCGATCGGTAAGCACAGACACCTTCACGGCTCCGGGAAGCGACGCCTGAAGCTGCGGCAAGAGCGTCTTGATGCGATCAACCACGCTGATGATATTTGCGCCCGGTTGGCGCTGGATATTCATGATCACGGCCGGATCAAGGTTCATCCATGCCGATTCCATTACGTTTTCGACGCCGTCGGTGATGGTGGCGACATCTGAAAGGCGCACGGGGGATCCGTTTCGATAAGCAATAATGATCGGGCTGTATTGCGCTCCCGACATCAGTTGATCGTTGGCGCCAATCGTGAACGATTGCCGTGGGCCATTCAGGGTGCCTTTGGCCTGGTCCACGTTTGCCGAGGCAAGAGTAGTTCGTACGTCTTCAAGGCTGAGCCCGTAGGAAGCCAGCGCGGTCGGGTTGGCCTGGATGCGCACTGCCGGCTTCTGACCGCCGCTTATTGAGACAAGTCCGACACCCGTGACTTGCGAAATCTTTTGTGCCATTGCCGTGTCAGCCAGATCTTCGACTTTTGAGAGCGGCAGTGTGCTGGATGTAAGCGCGAGTGTGAGAATCGGAGTATCGGCAGGATTTACCTTGCTATAAATCGGCGGATTCGGAAGGTCGGGAGGCAGATACGTGCCCGCGGAATTAATTGCCGCCTGAACTTCCTGTTCGGCGACATCAATATTCTGATCGAGATTGAATTGAAGCGTGATTACGGAGCTTCCCATGGAACTGGTGGAAGTCATCTGACCAAGACCGGGCACTTGTCCGAATTGCCGTTCCAGAGGCGCTGTCACGGACGATGCCATGACGTCGGGATTGGCGCCCGGATAAAACGTCATTACTTGAATTGTCGGGTAGTCAACCTCAGGCAATGCCGACACTGGAAGCTGGCGGTAGGCAACGATGCCCACCAGCATGATGGCGACCATCAGCAAAGCGGTAGCAACCGGCCGGAGAATAAACAGCCGCGACGGATTCATTTAGAAGAATCTCCGGAGTTCGCGCCGCTCGAGTTGGGATCGCCAGACCCGCTGCTCTGGCGGCGATTTCCGGAATGTGTCTTGACTGGCGAAGAGGGTGACGACTGTCCAGCGGGCGCTGTGCTAGGCGTTCCGGAAGACTGATCGCTGGAAGACTGATCAGTGGAGGATTGACCCGTTGCTGCCGCATCCGCAGGAGGTTGGTTATCCGCTGGCGGGCCGCTCTGACTGCCCGATCCGGAAGCATTCTGCGCGCGAGGCTCGATTTTGCTCCGTGCTTGAAGCTTATCCTGGCCATCGGTTACGACGATTTCGCCAGGAGATAATCCGCTAGCAATATTGGCGAGATTCTGTTGAGTGAATGCGATGGTGACAGGCCTGACGTCCACGGTCTTGTCTGGCTTGACCAGGAATACGTAGGTGCCTTGCGGACCACGTTGGATGGCGGCTGCTGGAATGACGGTGCTGTTCTTGCGGACCTCAAGCAATAACCGGATGTTAACAAACTGATTCGGCCAGAGCGTGTTGTCTGTGTTATTGAACACTGCCTTCAGCTTTCCCGTGCCGGTGGTGGGATCAATTTGATTATCAATGGTGAGCAGCTTGCCGGTGGCCAACTTGGTCTGGTCGTCGCGGTTGTAGGCGTCCACGGTCAGCGGTCCCTGCTTCATGTGTTGGGAGACGGATGGCAACTGGTCCTCGGGAAGTGTGAATAGTACGGTGATGGGCTGTAGCTGGGTAATCACGAACATTGGATTCGCATCGGTCGCGTGGACAATGTTTCCGGGATCAACCTGGCGCAAGCCGATCCGTCCGCTTACGGGAGCCGTAATGTGGCAGTAGGTAATTTGCAGTTTTGCATTGTCAATCGTGGCCTGATCGTTTTTGACTGTTCCCTCGAGTTCGTCGGCGGTAGCTTGTTGGGTATCTATCTGCTGCTGCGAGACTGCGCCGGATTCCTTAAAGAGAGCCTTATAACGTTCCAGAATCGTTTTCGCGTCGCGCAGGGACGCCTGATCTTTAAACAATGTTGCCTGAGCCTGGCTCAACTGCACTTCAAAAGGACGCGGATCAATCACTGCGAGCAGCTCACCCTGTTTTACGTTTTGCCCTTCTTTGAATTTCACATCTTCAAGCTGCCCGTCCACGCGGCTTTTTATGTTGACGGTATAAAAAGCGGTAACGGAGCCGAGGCCGGTGAGGTAATAAGGCATGTCGCGGCTTTGCGCGGTAGCAACGCCAACTGGCATGGTTTGCGGCCCTGTTGGCCTGGCCGAGGCGGATTTTGAGGATGCACCGCTGCACCCGACATAAAGTAAAGAAAGCAACAGGCAGGCTGCCAGCAAGAATCTACGCCCGAAAACGTCTACATAAAAATCCCCCGTGATCGGGGCGAAGACATCCCTCAGACCCCTAGGTCCGCAAGCCTGAGCTTTCGGAATTTCCATCATCCACTAACCTCATTTCGAAACGCTGACGCTATTTTTTCAGTTTGCGGGTTTGATTGCTGCTCTAACTCATCCAAGTCAATACCTCAGTTTACGATGACGTTCTAAAGAAGAGCGTAACTTATCGCCAACATTTGTAACGCCTCTTTACAAAGTTTTACTCATCATGGGGTAGATAGCGCTTCCCTTCAGCTCGGCAGCACGCGCATACCGGAGCTTCCTGGATGCAACTGGCATCTTTAGTCTATCGTCACGTATATTATTCGGCTCAAGTTGGGAATGCCTATGCCAAACGCCAAACCAGCGCTCACAATCCGCGAACTCGATGGCGTGGCCGATTTGCGGCAAGTTCAGTCCCTCGAAAAAGAGGTGTGGAAACTGGACGATATTGATGTGCTGCCTCTCACCTGGGCTGTAGCTTCGATCGAAGCTGGAGCCACCTGGCTCGGTGCCTTTGATGATAACAAGCTTGCAGGCTTTGCCTTCGCGTTTCCGGGAATCAGCGAAGGGGCTTTAATATTCCATTCTCACCAGTTGGCGGTGCGTCCCGAATATCGTGATCTGGATGTGGGATACAAGCTCAAGCTCGCACAACGTGATTATGTTTTGGCAGTAGGTCCCGGCGATGCGGCGCGCCGCGATTTGACCGTTGCCGAGCGCAAGGTTTCATTTTCAGGCGAACCATCCCAATCTCGGATTTCAGAAATTACCTGGACGTTCGATCCTCTTCAAAGCAAGAATGCGCACTTAAACTTTTCCAAACTGGGAGTTATTTGCGGCAGTTACAAAGTTGACCTGTACGGACCCGGAACTTCCAGTATCTTGCATCGCAATGGCACCGACCGCTTATGGGTGCGCTGGGCGATCAGGAGCCCGCGAGTGGCGGAACGAATTGGCGAGAAACATGGGACAAGATCCGGACAAAATCTGAGACATGAAACTCTCGACGCTCTTTCCATTCTGCAACCTCTTATTTTATTCGGCGGGGATGGACGCCCGGTTCGAGCGGACCTCGAAACAGCTGTGGCCAGACAAAGAGTGGCCATCGAAATTCCTAGCGAAATTAATTCCATCGAGCAAAAAGATCCCGAACTGGCAAGAGAATGGCGGATAGCGACGCGATGGGCTTTCACCGAAAGCCTCAAAGCAGGATTTCTTGTTGCCGAATTCTGCCGGACCGTGCGAGGCCAACAGGGTCCCGGAGCGTATCTGCTGGAAAAGGTAAGAGTCGAACAGCGGTAATAACCGGAGTAGAGACGTAGCTTGCTACGAACGTAGCTTGCTACGTCTCCTTGTCTCCAGTTTTGAATGTCCAGGAAATCCGTTGAGGTGTTAATAACAATCCCGGATTGTTGTGGATCTAAGATGTACTGCCGACGCCCTATTCGGCTGCCACCGAGCTATGGCTCGCAACTTCTTTCCACATTCCATGCTGCCGCGCGAAAGTATCGGTTGAAATGACGGTCTTAACCCGATGTTCGCCGCGGATCATTGCGTCGTAGCTATCCTTGTATGTTGCGATGGCCGTATCGCCATAAACCCGTACTTTGAGATCGCTGATCTGCTCGCTATTCATTTTGTTATTAGCGGAGTCTTTTGCATCGGCCAACATGGATTGTTTCGTCTCCCATCTTCCGCCGCTGAAACCCATGGTGAAGTCGTCGGCATAGTTCTTCTCCATGAAAGACTTGTCCCCGGCCAAGTCCGCTTTTACGCTGTCGTTTTCCATTTGCGTAATCGCCGCGACCGCTTCCGAATCTGACTGTTTCTTCATTGACGCAATCGAACTCGCTGCTGCCAGCATTACAACCAGCGCACAAAACGTAAGTATTACATTCTTCATGTAGTGTGATCCTTTTCCGCCGTTGCGGACTAAGATGAGATCAATTCCAGATGAGCTGACTTAGTTCAGCGCACCTGAAAGAGCGGAGGCACGAATTCGCCCGCTAAACACGGTAGGCTTAGCACTCACGCTTGTCAAACCGGCCGAGCCCGCCAGATTTATTGAGATATCATGGCGACGAAGCGGATAGTTTCATTTAAGGCAGCAAGTCCGGCGAGTAGCAACGTTCCCTGAACAATGTTTGGAGGTCCTATGAGAAGACCCATCACCTGCGGCCTGTTATTACTCACGTTCCTCGGATGCGCATTTGGGCAATCCAAAAGTTCGTCCACCGCTCCCACCGGTCTTGAACTTTTACAGCAGGTCTCACGTCATTACGCCGAGGCGAAGTCATATCGAATAGAATCCGTCGAAGAGACCACCACCACCAGCGACTTCGAACACAATTGGCAGAAGATGATTCTGACGGCCGTGGAAGCTGAAGGTAATCGGTATTACTACGAAGGGCGCTCAAATGCCGGCGGCGCAGTGCGAGTGTCGGATGGCCACATGATATGGAATTACCACATTGATGAACACACATACACAAGAAAGGAAACTTCAGATAATTCGGCCGCACCACAACAGCCTTTAAACTGGGCGGAAATGGCATCGCTGCGAGCGCAGAATATTCGCAAGGGGCTCAGCGAGTTAGCCTCGCACTTTAATTCAGCCGAACGCCTGCCTGACACTAAGCTCGCCCTAAATGGACACGAGGTTCCGTGTTATGTCGTACGCGTCACAAGCAGTGACAGAAAGCGATCGCTGCCAAGCCGCCGCTCCGAAGAGA
>JGI20189J14885_1000551_pt1 | contig 12887 bp, 5 predicted proteins | sample NGESurdeep072012_10_FD_14885 | JGI IMG/M metagenome (IMG submission 14885) | reverse complement strand
GGAGCGATAGCCGCGCCATTTATGGGGCATATCGCAGACCTGCATTCGATGCGCACTGGGTTCGTGGTGCCATTGGTTTGTTTTGTGTTCGTCGCGCTCTACGGACTGAACTGGGCAAGACTCAGCAGGCAAGACTCGTTGCCGCTCACAAAGGTCTAGCCGATTTCGCGTAACCACATGATCGCAACGCAACGTCCCAGTTGAGGGAAGGACACCATGCTCTCGCATTCTTCACTTCATCTTTCGTGGTCGATTCGCATACTCGCCATTTTCTCTTTGGGCTTAAGTTCGTTTTCCTCGTTGCAAGCGCAAACTGCGACGGCTCCGACTGCCTCGCAGGACCCAGAGACTATTGATCAAGCTTGGCAGAAGGCCAGCCGCAAATATGATTCGCAACGCGCGAGCCTGCTAAAAGATGTCGAGACCATGGACCACCTGGGCCCGTTCCGGCCTGATTGGGAATCGCTGCAGAAGTATGAGGCGCCCGACTGGTACCGGGACGCCAAGTTCGGGATTTTTATTCATTGGGGAGTGTATTCCGTACCGGCGTTCGGCAACGAGTGGTATCCGCGACTCATGTATGTGGAGGGATCTTCGGAATACAAGCATCACATCGCCACCTATGGTCCACAGGACAAGTTTGGCTATAAAGATTTCATTCCCATGTTCAAGGCAGAGCATTTTGACCCGGCTGCGTGGGCCGAGTTATTCAAAAAAGCAGGCGCAACGTATGTCGTGCCGGTTGCGGAACATCATGATGGTTTCGCGATGTATGACAGTGGTGTAAGCGACTGGACTGTTGCGAAAATGGGACCTCATCGCGATACCACCGGAGAACTGGCCAAAGCGGTGCGTGCCGCAGGTCTGCATTTTGGCTTGTCATCTCACCGAGTGGAGCACGACTTCTTTTTGGGCCCGGGCCGGACCATCACTTCCGACGTAAACGATCCACAATATGCCGCGTTATATGGCCCGGCGCACACATGGCTCATGGCTCCGTGGGGCCTGCCCCTGAACGATGACTTTACGTACGTTTCATCAGCGTGGGCGAACGATTGGTTGGCGCGCTCCGCGGATCTCGTCGAGAAATATCATCCCGACATTGTGTATTTCGACTGGTGGATTGGGCAGGCCTCGATCCGTCCTAATCTCACTCGCTTTGCCGCGTTTTACTACAACAGTTCCCTGAAATATGGCGACCACATAGGCGTGATCAACTACAAGGATTACGCGATGCAGGACCACTCCGCAGTGCTCGACTTGGAGCGTGGACAACTCGGCGACATTCGTCCCCTGGCCTGGCAAACTGATACCTCGGTGAGCAACAAGTCCTGGGGCTACATCAAAGACGACACATTCAAATCATCAGAATTCGTGGTTGACCAGCTTATTGATATTGTCAGCAAAAATGGCAATTTGCTGTTGAATATCGGTCCGCGTTCGGATGGAACCATTCCTGAAGAAGTGCAGCATGTGCTTCTTGACGTGGGCACCTGGCTGAACATCAATGGAGACGCCATCTATGGAACTCGTCCTTGGCGTATTTATGGCGAGGGTCCCACCAAAGTTGCGGCGGGATCCTTTCATGACACCGACACCACCCACTACACAGCCGAGGATTTTCGTTTTACGACAAAGGGCAATGTTCTTTATGCGATCGGACTTCAGTGGCCTACGAATGGGGAGGCGGTGATTCACTCGTTGGCAGCCACCGCTGGCAGCGAACCGGTGCGGTCCGTGGCGTTGCTGGCTAGTGATGCAAAAATCTCATTCGAGCAGCGTCCAGACGGCCTGCACATCCACTTACCCGAACAAGGCCAAGGGAAGTATGCGTACTCGATCCGCCTTACGTTTGAGAGTAATTCGCAGTAACAGGGATCGCATTTCAACTGGCCTCGCATGCACAACTGCCGTGTCCTCGGTCGTTTTGCATTGAGCCGCTCTGATCAGCTCATACAGGGGAACATTCCTCCTCGACGATGTAAGTCATCGAGACTCGCTTTCGGTTCTTCGCGCACCCGAGTAATGTGTACATTCGTGACATCGTTGCCTGTAACGATAACTGCAACTCCGAGGATTACTTGCAAATGACCATACAAGAAATTGCGAAGAGGGCAAAGGTCTCGGTCGCTACTGTGTCCCGAACTATCAATCGAGTTCCGAATGTTAATCCGGTGCTTGCCAGACGAGTGTGGAGGGTGATTGAGGAAGTAGGCTATTACCCAAATACTCATGCACAAACGCTTGTTTCCGGCCGTAGCCGGATCTTTGGTTTGATCGTCCCTGAAATCAACAATCCATTTTTCCCTGAAATCGTTCAAACTTTTATGGAATTAGGCGTCAAGCATCAGTACGAGATCATTCTTAGGTTCCTGGCTCAAGATGAGTCTCTACTGGAGAACGCCGCTCGTCAAATGATTGGGCATCGCGTTGAAGGAGTAGCCATCCTGACTTTCGGAAGGGAGGACCCTCTAATTGCTATTTTCACGCGTCAAAATGTCCCCGTGTTCGTAGTAGATATGGAGTCGACGGAACCGCTGGTGAAAAGTGTCCACATCAACTATGAACACGGTATTCGCCAGGCTGTGCAGCACCTCGCAGCGTTGGGGCACCTGCGTATCGCATTGGTCAGCGGGCCGGGCCATTTGAAAACTGTCGTGCAGCGAAAGGCCGCTTTCCTGAAATGCATGAGTGAAATTGGTTTGCCCACGCCTCCCCAACTGCTAATTGACGGAGATCACAGCATGTCGGCAGGGATGACGGCCATCTCAACCATGGCTGCTTTGCCAGATCGCCCCACCGCGGTAGTCTGTTCTAACGATATGACTGCGATCGGCGTGATGCGCCAAGCATTTGAGCTAGCTCTCGAAGTCCCGCGGGATTTGTCGGTCGTCGGGTTCGAAGATATTCGCCTGGCGCAATTCATGATTCCGCCGTTGACCACGGTCCAACTGTCGCAAATCGAGATTGCGGACATAGCATTTAAGGCGCTGCTCGATTCCGCGGAAGCTCCATACGATCGATCTGGGTGCTCCGAACGCACAATTAAAACGGATTTGGTGCTCCGACATTCCACGGCATTGGCACCTGGACGGTTCCTACAGAGCAGTCGTCAGTCTCCGAGCGTATGGGCTACCGCGAGACCGTAAGTACCAGTCCTCGCGGACAGCGCGATCAGTTCTCCCCACCGCAAACTCCATAATCGCGTATGCCTGCACCATCAATCGGTCGCCGATTGGGGCATGTGCAGGGCACCTTGAAAAAACAACTTGACAAGCGGTAGTGCTGTGATAGTAGAATGCCCGAACTTCGGTACAGTTACCGATAACTAATCTCCGACATAAGAGGGGTCTAGCCGTGATGCCGAAACTTGGTAGTCTCTCCATGCATCTCTTCATCCTCGCTGCTGTTTTCGCACTCAGCATCGGTGCTCAGATTGCGCAGGGCCAGACGCTCGCTTCTACGGCGTCGTTTTCAGGTACGGTTTCGGATCCCTCCGGGGCCCGCGTGGCGAATGCAAGCGTCACAATAACCAGCGTGGAGAAGGGTATCGCGCATGTTTTCAAGACGGATGCAGAGGGCAATTTCTCCTTCGCGCTTATACCGGCGGGAATTTATACGCTGACAGTGGAGGCGCCGGGGTTCGAAACTCTAAAGCAGAACGAAATTAGGTTGGAAGTCGGCCAGTCTGCAAGCCAAGCCGTCACCTTGACAATCGGCTCTTCTGAGCAAGTCGTAGTGACCGGGGAAGCGCCTCTCCTGCAGACCGACAATGCCAACGTGGGTGACGAAGTCTCCACCACGCAGATAACTGAACTGCCGTTAAATCTTCGCAACGTGTTCAACTTCGTGACGTTAAATTCTTCAGTCAACAACACTTCGCAAGGGGAGGTCCTCAATGCAGGCGGAGAGCAAGGTTCGGCTGACCAAGACGTTTCGTTCTTCAACTTCGGCGGCGGTTACTTTGGAACGACTGCGTTTCTGCTGGATGGAGCTTGGGATACGACTACGGGCTGGGGCGGTGTCATCTATGTTCCGTCGCCTGACGACGTCCAAGAGTTCAAGGTGCAACAGAATTCTTTCACCGCGCAGTACGGTTGGAGCACGGGAAATGTGATCAACGTAGTCACCAAATCCGGCGGCAGCAGTTTGCACGGCGTTGCGTACGAGTACATGCGCAATGGCGACTTGGACGCGAACTATTACTTCAACAATCTTCACAACATTCCGCGTGCGAATTCTCATCGCAATCAGTTTGGCGTAGCCATCGGCGGTCCGGTATATATTCCCGGCGTCTATAAGCAAAGGGACAAGACATTCTGGTATTTCAATTATGAAGGTCACCGCGAAAACGCTCCTCTCGCCACGTCCGGCACGGTGCCCACAGCGGCTTTTCGCGCGGGAGACTTTTCGGCACTCCTGGGCCCGCAAATTGGAACCGACGGGCTGGGCAGGCCGATTCTCAGCGGTCAACTATACGACCCTTTCAGCACGCGCCCCTTTGGGTCGAGCTTCATTCGTGACCCTATTCCAGGCAATAATCTGGCGACCTACGTATCCCCGTTCACGGGCAAGTCGCTAATCGACTCGGTCGGCCAGAAACTCATCAATTTTTATCCGGTGCCGCTAAATAATCAGTTGAGCGGGAACTGGGCTGCCGGTGGCGTTGCCGGAGACACTTCGGACGAGTTTAGTGGTCGTATTGATCACAACTTCAGCGATGCCACGCGGCTCTACGGACGCTACTCGTACAAGAAAGAGTCCAAAGGAGAATCACCAGCTTATTTCGGGGCGAGCGATCCCGCTGGCCCGGGGCAGGTAAACCCCAATAACCGCTGGAATGTTGGGATTGGGTTGAGCCATGTTTTCAGTCCGACTTTGACCATGAGCGTGAATCTCGGCGGAATGAAATGGGTTGAAGGGAATAATATGCAGAGCGCTGGCTTTCAGCCATCTTCCCTTGGGCTGCCGGGGTTCATTGACGCTAGCTCGGCCCAATTTCCTGTAATCAACGTTCCAGCAGGCGATATAGCCGAAGGTCCGCTGCAGGGAGCGGGAGAGGCCAGATTTCCTCGCGACGCGGTGAGTGGTTCGGTGGATTTCGTTAAGGTGAGGGGAGCGCACCAGCTGTCGTTTGGATATATGCAGGTTGCAATTGATGAGAATGGAGGCCGCATCACGCCTACAGCTTTTACTTTTAATAATTTATTCACTGCCGGTCCGGATCCCACCAGTCCAACCGCAGGCACCGGCCAGGAGTTCGCATCCTTGTTGATGGGTACTTCTGCCAGTGGAAGCACCGGTGCAGCGGTTTTCAATGTTGCGCGTGCCTGGCTGTATGGGACTTATTTGCAGGACGATTGGAAGGCGACCAAAAAGCTCACCCTGAATCTCGGTCTGCGCTGGGAAATCCAGAAACCTATTACGGACCGCTACAACCGGCTGGCAACTTTTGATTACAACGCGATTAATCCGGCCTGCACGGCAGCTGGTCTGAATTGCACGGGTGAAGTCAAATTCGCCACTTCGGGCAACCGCGGCCAGTACAACATGGACTACAAACATTTCGCGCCGCGAATCGGTTTCGCGTATCAAGTCATACCGAAGCTTGTAATGCGGGGCGGCTATGGCATCTTTTTCCCGAACCAGTTCCTGAATAGCCCCAACATTATTGGGTATAACTCCACAACGCCTTATGTTGCGTCGCTCAATGGCGGCATATCGCCGTGCGCGGGTTGTACGTTGAGCAACGCGTTTCCGAATGGCCCCGTCCCTATTGTGGGGAATTCACAAGATGGTCTCACCAATGTGGGATTCAGTACCGGCGCGGTCAATCCGAATCGGAAGACCTACTATGACCAGCAATGGATGTATGGTTTTCAGTATGCGCCCACCTCAAGAGACGTGATTGATGTCACTTATGTGGGAAATCATACCGTGCACACCATTGATGGCGGCCTCAATCTCAACCAGTTAAATCCTTCGTTCTTCTCGATGGGAAATGCGTTATTGAATCAAGTCGCCAACCCCTTCTTCGGCAAGATTACCTCGAGCGGGTGCGGGCTTGATCAGCCCACGATAGCGGAGGGTCAGCTGCTCAGGCCACACCCGGAGTTCTGCGATATTAACGAAACCGATGCTACGGCTGGTAGTTCGCACTACAACGCCTTGGACGTGAACTACACCCATCGGGTGTCCGAGGGGCTCACACTATTGGCGTCCTACACGTTTTCGAAGTTTATCGACAACGTTGGAGGACCCGATAGCTGGGCTAATACCTCCGGGGAGAATATTCGCAACGTTTACAATCTTGCCGCGGAGAAATCCGTCGATGCGACCGACACACCGAACAGCTTTGTTATGAGCTATGTGTACGAGCTTCCGGTCGGCAAGGGCAAGAAATTCGGCTCTGGTATGAACGGGCTGGTGAACCAGGTCATTGGCGGGTGGCAGACCTCCGGAATTTTTACCTTTAAACAGGGTTTTCCTCTCTCCATCAACCAGCCCAACAGTAACCCGTTCGGGGTAGGCCAGCATGTTAATGTTGTAGGTGATTATCACCTCGGGAATCCCAGCATTTCGGAGTGGTTCAATACCTCGGCCTTCGCGGCCGCCCCACAACTTACCTTAGGAGATGCTCCACGGTACTTTTCCGACCTACGCGCGCCCCATTACAACAACTGGGACATCGGAATTCAAAAGAACTTCCCAATTGAAGAAAGCACCCGAGTCGAGTTCCGGGTAGATATGTTCAACGCGTTCAACCACACTAACTTCTATGCGCCGAACACCTCGCTTGGAGCTGGCGGTTTTGGAACAATTACTTCATCCTGGACGCCAAGGCTCATGCAGGCCGCGCTCAGGTTGTACTGGTGAGGCGTGCATTTAATCAGGGTCACTGCTGCTCTTGGTTTTTTGACGTGTTGTGTTTTGCTGGGTCCTGCATTTGCGCAGAGACCCACGCAATTTGAATCTCTCGTGGCCTCGGCGCAACAAGCCCAAGCCAGGAGGGACTTCGAAGCCGCCGCCGACTTTTACCAGAAGGCGATCGCGATCCATCCTGAAATTTCCGAACTCCAAGCCAACTTGGGTTTGATGTATTACCAGACGGGAAAAGATCAACAAGCTATTAGGGCTTTTTACCAGGCAATTCGTCTTGAGCCCGCGTTGTTCGTTCCGAACCTGTTCCTTGGACTCGATTATGTGAAGTTGAGGAAGTTCAAGGAGGCAATTCCGTATCTGCAGCGCGCCGCTCAGTCCAAGCCAACCGACGCTCAAGCACACTTGGGTCTGGGTCAGGCCTACGCGGGAAGTGGAAATACGCGGCTTGCCATCCATTCCTATATGCGGGCCAATGAAATTGATCCGCAAAATGCGGATGTCTGGTATCACCTCGGCGTCGCTTACCTGGAGCAAGTTGAAGCTGACGCGCGAGTTCTTCTGACGCGTCACAAAGACTCCGGATATCTGCAAGCGCTTCTCGCGGAAACTTTCGCCGAGCAGCACGCGTTCATTCAAGCCGCGGACGCCTATAAAAAGGTTTTGAGTCTAGACTCATTTCCTCCAAATATGCACGCGGGCTACGGTTTCGTGTTGGTAAGTAGGCACGACATTCCCTCAGCGGAGCACGAGTTCAATGTCGAACTCGCGGCGAACCCAGGCTCGCTTATGGCCAAATTGGGGCTGGCGCGCGTACATCTTGAGCACGATGAAGTAGCCGAGAGCGCCAAAGAAATTGTCGAGGTGTTCAAAGCCGACCCAGCTTTTTTCGCGTCGAACTCATCGCGGTTTGGCGCCGGCCTGGCTCCCGCGAAGCGCAACGAACTCGACGGCGTTTTGGAGCAACGCCAGACAACTGGTGAGACTCCGGAAAGATTCTTAGCACTCTTCCGCAATGTGCCCGCAGAGCAAAGATCATCTGAATCTCCGAAGATTGCGACCGCGGACAAGAGTAACGCAACCGGCTTTTACGAAGCAGGAAAGTACACAAATTGTAGCGATGCGCTCGCGCCTAGACTTGAAAGCCTCCCACCGAAGGAACTGCAATTGCTCGCAACGTGCGCGTACTTCAGCAGCAATACCCGCACTGCCTTCGAGGCAGCCGGAAGACTGGCCGCGAGTACTGAGACAGAAGCGGAGGGGTTGTACTGGGAAACAAGATCTTCCGAAAAGCTTGCTACCCAAGCCCTGTCACGTGCCAGCCAGCTGGATTCCGGTTCACCCAAGCTGCATGTGTTACTGGGGGACATCTATCGTCAACGCCAGCGTTTCCCCGATGCCGAGCAGGAGTATCGCAAGGCTCTGGCGCTCCAACCGAATGACAATGGAGCGCTGTTCGGTCTCGCCCTTGCGCTGCTTGGCGATAATCTGCCAGAGGAAGCTTCTCGTGTGGCGCAAGGCGCGCTCGCAAATAGTCCGGACGACCCAGAAATCAACGCCGTCATGGGCGAAATTCTTTGCGCCCGACACGATCTTGCTGCGGCCGAGCCATACCTCAAGAGGAGTCTCAATGCCAAACCTGAATATGTTTTGCATGTGCACGCGCTTCTCGGCAACGTGTATGCCAATACAGACCGCATACAGGAAGCAATGGCAGAACTGAAGCTGGCCCTTCCAGGGGACAAGGACGGCAGCGTTCATTACCAGATCGGTCGTCTGTACTTGAAGGTGGGCGACAAAAAGGCCGCTATGGATGCCTTTGAAGATTCTCAACGCCTGAAAAAGGAAGGTTTGGAGCATGCAGCCGTCGCGATGCAGCAAGGTGAAGACGACGAGCCTCAATAAAGTTTCCATTGCATTACGAATTGCGGCAACGACAAAGTTGCCGGTATCTGTGTGCCAGGAAAGGACGGCGACGACAACGAACAAAATGATCAGACATCACAGTATTTTTCTTCTTCTTGTTCTTCTATTTGTTCTTGCCAGCTTAGAAGTATGCGCTGCCGATCAGCCGCAATTTGCCATTAAAGAAACTCATAGGGAAGTCAATGGCGTCACTTTCAGGACCGCAGCCGGCACCTTGCGGATTGAGGTTTGCGGAGATCGTGTCATACATGTCGTCGCCAGCCCAACAGCTGAGATTCCGACTCCCAAGGTTCTGATCGTTACGCAACCGTGCCGGGCTAAGAACGTTCAGATCAAGGTCGGCCCAAATAACGTGAAGATTTCTACTCCAGCGATCACGGCAACTGTCGATGCCGCCAGTGGGACGGTAAGCTTCTTGTCCGCGGACGGAAAGCTCGTCTTGGCCGAGCCGCAGCCGGGCGGCAAGGCGTTTGACGTGCCCTCGGTCTTCGAAGCGAAAACCTGGCAGGTGCAACAGACTTTTCTTTCGCCTGCAGGCGAGGCACTGTACGGCCTCGGTCAACACCAGGAAGGCATTTTCAATGTTCGTGGCGTTCCGATTCGCCTTTCACAGGCGAACACAAATATTTCTATTCCTGTTGTGCTGTCGAGTAATGGATACGGAATTCTGTGGAACAACCCGTCCCTTACAGACTTCAATCCTGCCGACCAGAAGATAGAAATAGACCCGCAGACAGGCAAAGGCAAATTCACCACCGGCGCGAAGGGCATTTACGGCTTTGTGTTGACCAGCGATAACAGAGATAAGTTAGTGGTTGAGGTGAACGGCCAGCGCGTGATCGATTTGGAGAACATATGGACTCCAACATCTGGGTCAGGAACGGCCGATCTCGATGCGAACAAGGAATATGAAGTGACTGCGCAGGGCGGCCCAGGGGGATTTCAACTCGCGGTTCGTCCGCCTCAGGAGACTACAACGTTCCGCTCCGAAGTAGGGAAAGCAGTGGATTACTACTTTTTTTATGGCCCTGAGTTGAACCGCGTAATCAGCGATTACCGTCAGCTCACCGGCGAAGCGCCGCTGTTTCCCAAGTGGGCGTATGGATATTGGCAGTGCCGGGAACGTTATCACAGCCAGCAGGAAATTCTGGATATTGCGTCGGAATTCCGAAAACGAAGGATTCCGGTTGACGCGCTGGTGCAGGACTGGCAGTACTGGGGCAAGTATGGCTGGAGCGCCATGAAGTTCGATGAGCAGTATTATCCGCAACCCAAAGAGATGCTGGATCAGCTCCATGCCGAAGACCTGCACATGTTGATCTCGGTCTGGTCAAGATTTGGTGAGGATACTGACATCTACAAGAGGATGGAAGCGCATGGCTTCCTGCTTCCGGGATTGCCCTGGACGGATTTCTTCAATCCGGGGGCTCAGAAAGCCTTCTGGACGGAACTCAATAAAGGCCTTTTTCAGGACGGAATGGATGGCTGGTGGATGGATGCATCCGAGCCGGAGTTCGACGTGCTCAAGGGCAAAGAGACTTTTCTGGGTAGCGGAGAGTCCGTCCGCAATGCCTATCCTCTTTATGTCACTAAAGCGATTTACGAGGGGCAACGCGGGGCGACAGACCGTAAGCGAGTCGCAATTCTCACACGTTCGGCTTTTGCCGGACAGCAACGAAATGCCGCGGCATCCTGGTCAGGTGACATTAGTGCGAACTGGCTAACGCTTCGGCGGCAGATCGCTGCTGGCCTAAGCTTCAGCATGTCCGGAATGCCTTATTGGACTACTGATATCGGCGGATTCTTCCGGCCCGAGGACCAATACACCTCCGATGCTTATCACGAACTGCTGATTCGCTGGTTTGAATACGGCGCGTTCTGCCCGATTTTCCGCGTTCACGGATATAAATCGAATGCGGAAATTTGGAATTACGGCCCAGAAGCTGAGAACATCCTTACCGAATACGATGAATTGCGATATCGTTTGATGCCCTACATCTATTCCGCTGCCTGGGGCGTTACGGATAATGGTGAAACGCTCATGCGAGCCCTGCCGCTCGAATTTACTTCCGACGCAGGAGCGCGGGGCATTTCGGACCAATTCATGTTCGGGCATGCGTTATTGATCAATCCTGTGACCACCGAGGGAGCGACCCAGAGAAATATTTATCTACCAGCCGGAACTGATTGGGTGGACTTCTGGACAGGCAAACGCGAACTGGGCGGTCAAAGCATCACGGGAGACGCTCCACTCGCCAAGATGCCAATTTATGTCAGAGCGGGCTCAATCATTCCTTACGGCCCGCGCGTTGAATCGGCTACGGCCAAGGCCGATCCAATTGAGTTGCGAATCTACGCGGGAGCAAATGGCGAGTTCAGCCTGTATGACGATGAAGGGGACAATTACGACTATGAGCACGGCGCACATTCGGTCATACCAATACGTTGGGACGATAAAGCCGAGAAACTCATGATCGGTGATCGCCAAGGTAGCTTCCCCGGGATGCTCGAGCACAGGACTTTTCACATCGTAAAAGTGGCGGATGGTCGCGGCGCAGGAATCGCGCCGACTTCAGAAGCTGACGCAACGATTGAATACGATGGTAAGGCTACTTCGGTGCAGGTCCACCTTCGGCGATAAAAGGCTAGCAGCCTGTTCGGTCAGCGGTTGGAGAAGGCAATGGAATCACTCCAATGCCGAATAGCCCAGTCATGAAGAGCCCGTGTGGATTCGATTCCTTCCGCGTTTGGGGAGGAACGGTTGCCTCTGCTCAGGTTTTTCTGTCCGCAGTTCTAGTCCGCAGCGTTAATGCCGTCAATAATGACAGAACTTCTAGGTGTCGCACCGCCTGTCCATTAGCTGTCCAATATCGGTTCCGTGCCGTTCCTTACAATGACTTCGAGCGCCACCCGCGTCTTGTAAGTTGTTGTGATTTCTTTTACCTGCGGGCTCATAACCCAAAGGTCGGTGGTTCAAATCCACCCCCCGCAACCAAAAGATTCAACCACTTGCAGGACCCGCCGAAAATGGCGAGGGAACAATAGGGGAACAAGTGGATAAACCTTGTTCTCTTTTTCCTTTTTCGAGCACCATTTCGACAATTCTGGCATTTGCCGGACGAGTCATCGCCAGCATGGAATTCCTGCCGTACTTGGTGGTCATCTCGATGGAGGCGTGCCGCATCAACTTCTGCTGCACTTCCAAAGGAAAACCAAATTCGGCAAGCCGCGCTCGGTAGGTGTGGCGGAATGCGTGCCAGCCCAGCTTCGGCAACCCGATCTTTTGGGCTGCCTTGTTAGAACAATATATTTTCTTTAACGGTACGCGAATCGCGCGCCGGGACGTGTCCTCGACGGGTGCTACGATCGCGCTGCACTACTATTTTTCCGATCATCTGGGCACGCACGCGGTAGTCGAGAACGCCGCCGGGACCCAATGCGAACAGGACATAGATTACTATCCCTACGGCGGGCAGCAGAACGACTACAGCACCATGCCCGTGGCGCAGAACTACAAGTTTAACGGCAAAGAACGCGACGCGGAATCCGGCCTGGATAATTTCGGAGCGCGTTACAACACTTCGAACCTTGGTCGCTTTATGACGCCGGACTGGGCCGCGAAGCCCACGACGGTGCCCTACGCGAACTTTGGCAATCCGCAGAGCCTGAATCTGTATAGCTTTGTGGAGAACAATCCGACGACGGTCGGCGACCCGGATGGGCATGGGGCTTGCGAGGAGTATCCCGGTATGTGCGCGGCGATCCGAGACGCCGTATCGGTTGGCAAGTCCATAGGCGACGGGATAGCCAGTTACAATCAGTCGCAACAGCAAATCAATACCAAGCCGCCAAAGCCACCTGGCACGCCAAAGTGGACCTATAAGCAATCAAGCGGCAGCATGGATCTAAAGGCCGGGACCATTACGGTGCAGCACGCTGGGACGGGATATGCGGGCCATGGTCAGGGCCTCAACGATCCTGAGAGCCAATCCGTCGGCGAGGCGGATGACAAGGCGAACGCTGGACCGCTCCCGCGCGGGGAGTACAGCATCGGTAAGCAACGCGACAATACGATACACGAA
>JGI20189J14885_1000543_pt1 | contig 12988 bp, 12 predicted proteins | sample NGESurdeep072012_10_FD_14885 | JGI IMG/M metagenome (IMG submission 14885) | reverse complement strand
TTGCTACGTCGTTGCCAACCACGCTTTTGTGGGCGACACGATCCTCGCCGGCGGCATCGGCAGGCAGACGCCTGAGACCGACCTTCGCCGCCAGATGATGAGCATCGGCACGAAGCTCTTGCGACTGCCGCCGACGACCGCGCTCTACCCGGGACACGGGCCGGCCACGAGCCTGGAACGCGAGCTGGCGCAAAACCCGATCTTCCGAGGAGCAGGCGCGCGGGCTTAGCGAGCGGCGCTCACGATGGTTTCACCATTCGACCTATCGGTCCGCCAACTGCTCGTCCTTTCTTAACGACGAGCCGGCCGCGCACGTAAACCTCGACGATCGAGAAGCTCGACTCCAGGCCCTCCATGGCTCCGTGCTTTTGCCTTGATCGCATCAGCGCCGGCCGGAAAACGGTGCCGCGCCGGGGATCCACGATCGCCAGGTCGGCGTCGAACCCCGGAGAGATCCGGCCCTTGCTCTCCTGCAGGCCGATGAGCACCGCCGGCGCCTCGGCCACCCACTTCAGGGCTTTCCACACATCTCCCAATCGCTTGGCCAGCTCGAGACTGCTGAGGTAGAGCGTCTGGACCCCTGGGCTGCCGGCCGCGGCATCTTCCAGCGGCCTTGCCTTCTCGGCGTCGGAGTGTGGTGCGTGGTCTGTCGCGACGATCCTGATCACTCCCTGGTCGACGGCTTCGATGAGGGCCTGCCGATCCACTGCCGTGCGAACCGGCGGATACACCTTCATCGACGTTCCCAGCTGGGCGAAGTCGGCGTCCGACCGCCACAGGTATTGGGGGCACGTCTCGAGGCTCAACGTCGACCCGTCCCGCATCGCCACCTCCGCAGCCCTCAAGCCGAGCGAGCTCGACAGGTGCGCGATGTGCAGGCGGGCGCCAAACGAGTCGGCGATCGCGGCCGCCGCGGCAATGGCGACGGCTTCGGCCTCCGGCGGGCGGGACGCAAGCACGTCGGCGTACGACTCGAGTGGTCGTCTGAACGCGGCCAGGATGCCTGGATCTTCGGCGTGGATGACCAGCGGCAGGCCCAAGGCGGCGACCACCGGCGCGAGCCGGAGAAGGGTGCCGTAATCCGGCGGGGACTCCAGGTCGGGGTCGTCAGAGTCAGGCGCGTACATGACCTGTCTGCGGCTGCGGCTGAAGGCATAGCCGAGATAAGCCTTGAACCCGGTAGCGCCGGCCTGCGCCAGGCTTTCGAGCTGATCCGCGGTCGAGCTGGAGCGGATGAGTCCCCACAAGCCGAAGTCCACACGGGCCTTGCTGTGTGCGAGGGCGGCTTTGGATTCCAGCACGCCGCCAGAATCGACTCCAGGAATCGTGTTGGGCATGTCGACCACGGTGGTAACGCCGCCGGCGGCCGCCGCCAGCGTGAGGGTGCCGAAGTCTTCCTTCTCTGGAAAGCCGGGATCGCGTCCGTGGACGTGAACGTCGATCGCGCCCGGCAGCACGTACATCCCGATCGCGTCCACGACCCTTGAGCCAGCAGGATGCCTGGTGCTGTGCTCCTCCAGCGCAGTGATCACGCCGTCGGAAACGTGAACGTCAACCTGACGCGGACCATCGGCGGTGCCGACCGTCCCCCCGGCGATGACGAGCTCAGTCAACGGATGGAAGGGAACCAGCGGTTCCCTCCCATGACCCACCTTCCGGGGATGCGATTTTCTGAATGTTTACTCCATGCCACGCAAAGTCTTGCGGAAGGACGTGGGTTAGACGGCCCGGCGAAGCCAGGCCTACCGGCCGCGCTCTTAATCAAGTTCCAGGTCAGCTATTCGGAAGAGCGGGGAGTACGGGATGCCTGCGTTTCGGATGTTCTCCTCTCCCCCTTCGCCACGGTCGAGCACGACCACGAGGTGGATCACCTCCACCCCCGCGTCACGCAAGACCTGCGCGGAGCGCAGCGAGTCGCCACCGGTGGTGACGACGTCTTCGATCACGGTGACCCGGTCGCCGGGCTCAAACCGTCCTTCGATCTGCTTTGAGGTTCCGTATCCCTTCGGCTCCTTGCGGACGAGCACCAGTGGCATGCCCGACTCCATCGACACTGCGCCGCCCAAGAGCACCGCTCCCAGCTCCGGCGCGGCCAGGCGCTGCGTTTCCGCGGGGACCAGACGCGCCAGATGCTTGCCGAGGCGGCGGAGAATGGCCGGTTCGGTCTCGAACAGGAACTTGTCGAAGTAGCGGTTGGACCGCTTGCCGGAACGAAGAACGAAATCGCCCTTCAGATAGGAGGCTTTGACGAGCTCGCGTCCCAGCTCGCGCATCTCGGATGCTCGGGTCTCCACGCCACGTAATCTAGCCGATGGATGTCCTCACCCTTGACGGTCGGCCTGCTCAGGGTCGTCCTCCATCTGCCTGACAGCGGTTCGCTGAAATCCAAACGCCAGGTCGTGAGCGGTCTCCTCAAGCGCTTGCGGCAGGAGCATCACGTCTCGGCCGCGGAGGTNGGCGAGCTGGATCGCTGGCAGCTGGCCGAGCTGGCGGTCGCCACTGTGAGCGCGAGTGGCAGGCATGCGGACGAGGTGCTGGCCTCAGTGTTGTCCTACGTGGAGTCGCACAGCGACGGCGCGCGCATCACCGATGTTTCCACCGAGCTGATACGCGTGTGAAGACGGCAGACTCGCTCGTCGACGAGTTCGAGGCGACGCTGCCATTCAAGCTCGACGAATTTCAGCGTGAGGCCATCGACAAGCTCGACCGCGGTCCGGGCGGCGTCCTGGTCAGCGCGCCCACCTCGAGCGGCAAGACCGTGGTCGCCGAGTACGCGATCTTCAGGGCATTGCGCGCGGGCTCGAAGGTGATTTACACGACACCGCTCAAGGCGCTGAGCAACCAGAAGTATCACGACTTCGTCAGGGAGTACGGCGAGGCGACCGTCGGACTGGTCACCGGCGAGAACTCGATCAACCCCGACGCACCCGTGGTCGTGATGACGACCGAGATCCTGCGCAACCTGATCTACGAAGACCTGAGGAGGCTCGACATGGTCTCGCACGTGGTCCTCGACGAGGTCCACTACATCGACGATTTCCCACGTGGGTCGGTCTGGGAAGAGATCGTCATCCAGGCGCCGACGACCATCAAGCTCGTGGGCCTGTCAGCAACGATTGGGAACTTTCGCGAGATCGCCGAGTGGATGGCCGAGAACCGCGGCGGCATGGAGACCGTGTTCCACAACGTGCGACCCGTGGAGCTCAAGCTCTGGCTCGCCATCAACAACCGGCTTTTGCCCCTCTTCAAAGGTGATGGCGCCATCGACCAGCGCACATGGAGCAAAGCGGCAGAGGAAGAGGAGGCTTCGTATCGCGTCGGGCGCTATAGCAGGCTGCCCTCCAACGACCTGCTGCATGTGATCGAAGAGCTGAAGCGAGGCGACATGCTGCCCGCGATCTATTTCATCTTCTCGCGCCGCGGCTGCCGCGAAGCCCTCCAGCGATGTTCGTACCACGACATTGACCTCACCACCGCTGACGAGAAGGCAGAGATCGACAAAGTTGCGGCGGCTCGGCTCGAGGGTCTCACCGACCACGACGAGGAAGCGCTGTTTCGCCGCATGGTCGACGCCCGCCTTTTGCGCCGAGGGCTGGCCGAGCACCACGCGGGTCTCCTTCCGTACCACAAGGAAATGGTCGAGGAGCTCTTCCAGCGTGGTCTCATCAAGGTGGTCTTTGCGACCGAGACCCTGTCGCTCGGCATCAACATGCCTGCGCGCGGGGTGGTCGTCTCATCGTTCAGCAAGTTCGACGGCACCAACTTTTCGAACCTCACCACGGGTGAGCTCACCCAGCTCATGGGGCGCGCCGGCCGCCGCGGTATCGACGTCATCGGGCACGGCGTGATCCTCAAGGAATCGGACGTGGAGATCGGCACCATTTACGAGGTCGCGATGGGCGCGACGCTGGTGGTCGAGTCCAAGTTCCTGCCCAGCTACAACATGGCGCTCAACCTGCTGCGTATCTACACGCCTGAGCAGGCGGAAGCTCTGATGGAGCGATCGTTCGGCCAGTTCCAAAAGCGTCTTGCGGAGGAGAGGACCAAGGAGCGGCTCATCAACGCGCGAGAGAGGCTCGCGGACATCCGCAAGATGTGGAACGACAGCGAGATCTCGATCGATGAGGTCGCCCAGTACTTCAAGCTCGAAGACCGGCGAAGGGCGATCAGGATCGAGCTCAGACGGCTGCGTCGCGAGGCGGGCGCCGAACGGCGTGGGAGGCGCGGGAACCACTCGCGCACGCTTGGGTCCGCTGGGCGACTTTTGCAGAAGCTCGAGATCGAGGCCAAAGGCCTCCTCGAGCGGCAACGCAAGCTGAAGCTGGTGCACTCGCCTAGGTTTGGTGAGTACTTGACCAAGTACGCCGAGATCCGCACGCTGCAAAAGGAGCTCGACGGCGGCGAGCGCGAGCTCAAGGGTCAGATGGACGAGTACGCGCGCAAGCTGCGCCGGCTGTGCCGGATCCTGACCGAGACCGGGTTCCTCGCCCACGACCGGCCCACCGACAAGGGCCTGTTCGCGTCGCGCATCTACGGTGAGAACACGATCCTCGTCGCGGAGGCGGTGTGGTTAGGGTGGCTGGAGGGACTCGCGCCCGAGGAGCTGTGCGCCGTTCTGATCATGCTGGCGGCCGAGGATCGCGAGCGTGGCGGCCGAGATCGTCAGCAGCGAGGGCCGCGGCGGTATCCGACTCCCGCGATTGCGCAGACGGCGAGGCTGGTGCGGTCTCTGTACTTCCGCTTCGCCGACATGGAGAGCGACCTCGACGAGCCCAACCTTCGCCAGCCATCGCACGACTACATCGACTTCGCGTACCGGTGGGCGGCCGGCGAGCAGCTGGACAAGATTCCGCTGCCGCCCAACGTCGACATCGGCGATGCGATCAAGGCGATGAAGAGCCTGTACTCGCTCTTGCGCCAGCTCGAATGGGCAGTGCGCCAAGCGAAATCTCCTCTGTTCGAGACCGTCGCCCGCGCGGTGGCGCAGATGGAACGCGACGTGATTAAAAGGACCTGAGGCAGACTACGTAGCGATGCCCGCTAAGAAACGCAGGATTCTCGTGACCGGGGTTGCTCGATGGTGGGGCGCGCTCGTCGTACAGCGCCTCGTCGAGGACCCCGACGTCGCCGAGGTGATTGGCATCGACATCCGCGAACCTCGTTACGACCTGGGACGCGCCGACTACCTCAAGCTCGACATCCGCCACTCGCTGATCGGCAAGCTGGTTCGTTCGGTCGGCATCGACACCGTCGTGCACGCGCTGACCCGCGTCGATTCCTTCGACATGGATCCGCGGCGGGCGCATGAGGTGAATGTGATCGGCACGCTCAACCTGCTGGCAGGTTGCGCGGGGGTGGGTAGTCCGGTGACCCGCTTCATCCTCAAGTCCTCTAGCCACGTCTATGGATCGCGCCCCGACTTGCCCACAGGGATCCGCGAGGACCATCGACTCGACAGCAACTCGCGGCATCAGTTCGTGCGGGACATCGTCGAGGTCGAGTCGTACGTCAACGACTTCGCGGCGCGCAACGCCGCTATCGACATCCTTGTGCTTCGTTTTGGCAACAGCCTCAATCCGGATGAGCCCCAGCCCCTCGCCAGGTACCTCGACCTCGAGGTGGTGCCGACGATTGCAGGCTACGACCCGACCTTCCAGCTCACCCATCGCGATGACTGCGTCGAAGCCATGCGGCTGGCAGTCAAGCGCGGCCCTGCCGGTGCGTACAACATCGCCGCGTCTGGCGCGGAGCCGCTCTCCAAGCTACTCGACGATGCCGGGAAGCTGCATGCGCCGCTGATCCCGCCCTTCGGCGTCGACCTGGCGGCCTTCGCGCTCAGGAAGGCGGGCATCGCGTCCCTCTCACCCCAGCTGATCGACCTGCTGCGCTGGGGACGGGTGCTCTCGACCGCGAAGGCCTCCCGTCTTCTCGGCTTTCGCGCCGCGCGAGACACCAAGGCCGCGTTCGAGGAGTACATCTCGCAGCGACGGGTGCTGCGCTACACGCCAGACAACCAGGGCTATCAGTACGAGAAGGAGCTGGAAGACTTCATCCACTCAAGAGCGCCAGGCTCAGAGAACGGCGAATCGGACGAAGAGTTGGTCGAGGAGGCTAAGGCTCCCCCCCGCCACCATCAATCACGAGCACCTCGCCGTTGATGTAGCTAGCGGCGTCGGAGGCCAGGAACGCAACGGCTCCCGCAATCTCGTCAGGCATCCCGATCCGGCCCATCGGATTGGAGGCCAGGACCCTCTCCAGGATGGCTTCGTTCCCCCACAGCGCCTCGGCGAAGCGCGTCTTCACGAGGCCTGGGGCGACAGCGTTGACCCGAACCTTGCCGCCCAGCTCACGGGCGAGCTGCCGCGTCAGCATGATGACCCCCGCCTTCGTGATGTTGTAGACACCCAGGCCAAAGCCCGGCCTCAACCCGCCGATGCTGGCGACATTGACGACAGCGCCACCACTCTTCTCCATCGAGGCCTCGTACACGAGCTTGGTCAGCTGGAACACGCCCCGGAGGTTGACCTCGAACGTCTTGTCCCAGGCCCCTAAGTCGGCGCCAAGCACGGGCCCGAAGTAAGGGTTGGTCGCCGCGTTGTTGACGAGGATGTCGATCCTTGAGAAGCGCGACATGACCTCATCAACAAGATGCTGGAGGTCCTCCGTTTTGCCGGCGTGAGCCGCAATCGCCACCGTCCGCTCGGGAAACCTGGCGTTGATTCGCTCAGCTTCAACATCTAGATCCGCCTGCTTGCGGCTCGAGAGGACCACCTGCGCGCCCTGCTCAGCGAGCGCCTCGGCGATCGCGCTACCGATGCCGCGGCTGGCGCCCGTGACGAGCGCGACGCGCCCGTCGAGGCGAAATCGGTCGGACTGCGCGCCGGCGGAGCGTTCTGACACGGCTGATAGGATAGGCCGACTCATGGCCACGATCTCGGGGAAGGCTGCAGAAGACATCCTCGAGCGAATCTTCCAGCCGGCGACCAAGCCGACGGCGAGAGACCAGGCCGAGGAAACGCTGCGTCACCCCAAACGGCTCGTCTATGTCGCGATGTCGAACAAGGTCTTTTACTGGCGGACGCACATCCAGAAGTTCGTGCTCGATTCGGGGATGGTGCCGGTCAGCCCCTTCATGCTCTTCGACTACTACCTCATGCACACCGTGTCCAAGGAGATCGTCCGGGAGGCGATGAACAACCTGCTGGCCCGATGCGACGAGGTATGGGTCTTCGGACACATGTCGCTTGGTGTGAAGGTGCAGGTCGGGATCGCCAAACGCATGTCCAAACCGGTGCGCTATTTCGACATCTCCGAGCTACCGGTCGCGATCGTGCCGATGAGCGCAGAGACAGCTCAAGAGGAAGTATGAGAGGGGAACCCCGGCCAACCCGGCGACGCTAGCGGCAGGTGGAGGGCTAGCCGGCCACCCTTCGATACCAACGCTCTGGGTCGGCCAGCTCGTTCAGCCGCGGCATCTGGTNCGGTCCCTTCCACGCCAGGTTNAGAGCGTNCATNCCGTGGGCGTCGTAGACAGCGNGGCAAAAGGCCTCGCCCTTCTTGTACTGCTGGAGCTTCAGGTCGAGGCCTGTCAGCTTCCAGATCAGCTGGTCGAGCACGCTCTTGTTGGAGCTTCGCTTGCGATAGGCCTCCTCCAGCTCGCCAAAGCCGGGAAGCAGCGTGTCGCCGAGCTCGTTCATGACGAGGTTGCTGTAGCCCTCGATCAGCGACATGGTGCCCTGCATCTGCCGCATCACCTTCCACTGCGACGGCAGCACGCCCGCAAAAGCTGCAATCCTCGCAGCGGGCGAGATCTTCTGCGTCACGGTGTCGAGGAGGACCCGCATCGATCGCTCCATGTGCTCGCGCAGCCATGGGTGGGCGGCGAACTGCCACGCGTGGGTCATCTCGTGGAGGATGAGCCAGCGCCGCAGGTCATCGTCCGGAAGCGTGGCCGCGCGGCCCCAGTCATCGACGTTGGTCTCCACCAGGTAAAGGCCGGCATCGTCGATAGGTTCCACGCCCATCAGCTGCGGGTCGTACTGGCCGAGGACGCGGCGGCCCAGGAAAGCGAGCATCAGCGCCATGTAGTGGTCGAGCCCTGTGCGGCCAATGTCGACGATCAGTGAGTTGGGGAGCCGGCCCTTCTCCAGGACGGGGTCGACCACCCGCCGCATGATGCCGAGGTTCAGGTCCAGCCAGCCCTCGCGGTCCAGGGCCTGAAAGGCGGGAAGCTTCACGCCGGCGGGAAGCCCGCCCACGAATTCGAGCAGCGGCTTCTCGAGCTTGGCCGCCATCGACCGGTAGCTCTTGGCGGCGGCGGCGAGGGTCGCCGGCGAGGCCGCGGGATCTGCCAGTCGCGCCCGCGCAGTCTGGCGCACCTCGTCCCAGTCGAGGAGCAAGGCGGTGCCACCCCGAGGCTTGACGACCTCGGCGATCGCAACCGTGGCCAGCCCGGCCGCGACGCCGAGCAGAGCCGTTCGCTTTCTCACGTCCTCAGCGTACGAAACCTGGTCACCAGTGCGGCAGGGTTGGCCGGAGTCCCCCCGGCCATGACTTTGTCTCGTCCACTGCCAAACGCGGCGTGGAGAAACTAATCCGTACTTAATCCAATCCCGGGAAGGAGAGCAGCCACGCGCGAAGCGCCTGGCGATGAGAGGGAACAGTCTGGTTCCCTCTCATACGTCACGTCAGTAGACATATGGCCAGCTGCGGTTTCGCTTGAAGACCACCTTGCAGCCTTCACAGCGAAAGACGATCTGGAGGTGACGCCTCCCGATGGCCCCGGCATCACGACCGCATACCGGGCACGACGCCATCTCATCCTGGAACGGAAGCGGCAGGGGCTCGACCTTGATCTCTAAACGCCTTCTTTTCTTCGACATATGCTCCATCCGTTGCTGAAACTCAGCCCGCGATTGCGGGTTGGTACTTAGACGTCGAGTAGGGTCACATCCAGGTTCCTCAATCCCTCCGGTGCTTCGACTCCGGCATTTTGAAGGCGCTTGAGCAGCGCCAAGATGTAGCGAACGCCTGCGAGGTTGACTCCATGTTTCCGGGTGAGTGTCTGGATCGCCTGCAGCTTCATCACGTCCCGGCGCGAGTAACGGCGGCGATTGGTGACCGTCCGCTTGGGCCGAATCATGTCCAGGTGCTCGTACATCATCAGAGTTCGAGGATGCGTCTCGAGGATCTCCGAGGCCACGCTGAGCGTGAAAATCGGCTTGTCCAGGTCGATGCCAGAGTCGTTCGGCGACATGGACGGTGCGTCGCCGGGTTCACGATGCCTCGCCTTCATATGGATCTCGATCGGGCGGATTATACCGTTTAAGCGATTGCTGTCCTAACTTTGGGTGACAGGGGCGGTTGCAGATTCGCTACGTCCTGAGTACCGCCGGTGCCGTGGGCAAAGGAGTTTTGTGAAGGAATGCCTAGAAAATGCGGCCAAGCAGGCGGCAAATCGTGGGTTGCCGACCTCCGTTTGGTTACCCGAAACGGGGTATCCAGGCGCCGCGCCCTACGATTACGACATTGGCTGAATTTCCACCTCTAGACCAGGCGCTCCTGGCGGTCGAAGGCCACGTCGCCACGATCACTCTCAACCGGCCCGAACAGCGCAACCCACTGTCCGCCGCGATGCTCCGGGACCTGGCAGCGGCATTTCGGTGGTGCCAGCACGAGCCGGCCGTCCGCGTTGTCGTGCTGACCGGGGCCGGCGATCGGGCGTTCTGCGCGGGTGCCGACCTGACCAGCTTCGACGCAGAGATGACCGACCTAGAGCGTCATCGGAGTCGCGATCTTTTCGTTGACCTCTTCGCTCTGATGGCGAGTCTCGGAAAGCCGATTGTCGGGCGCATCAACGGACACGCGTTGGCGGGCGGCCTGGGTCTGGCCTGCTCGTGCGACCTCCTCGTGTCGACTGACACCGCCACCTTCGGCACACCTGAGATCAACGTTGGAATCTGGCCGATGATGATCCAGGCCATCCTGGCCCGCAACCTGCCACGCAAGGTGTTGCTCGAGATGGAGATGTTGGGCGACCGCTGGACAGCGACCCAGATGGAGGCGTTCGGGCTGATCAACCGGGTGGTGCCGCACGACCAGCTCGACGGGGCGGTCAAGGACATCGTCGACAAGCTGGCAAAGAAGTCGCCGGTCGCGATGCGCCTTGGGCGTGACTCGTTCTACCGTCAGCAGGACATGGAGTTCAACGCCGCGCTCGCGTACCTTCACAGCCAGTTCACCCTGGTCACTCTGACCGAGGACTCGAAGGAAGGCATCAAAGCGTTCTTCGAGAAGCGCGAGCCGGACTTCAGAGGCAGATAGTGTCCAGCTCCGGAGGCCACTAAGTGAGCAATCCGCGGCAGCGTGAGCTTCGCGAAAAGGCGGTGAAGGGTGGCACTCGCTACCTCCCCAAGCTCCGCGAGCAAAACAAGCTCACCGCGCGCGAGCGTTTGGACCTGCTGCTCGACAAGGACTCGTTCATCGAGGACGGCCTCTTCGCGAACGTGCTCGCCGACGAGCTGCCCGCGGATGGCGTCATCACCGGGCTTGGCATGATCGATGGCCGCCAGGTCGCAGTGATGGCCAACGACCCGACGGTGAAAGCCGGGAGCTGGGGCGCTCGGACCGTCGAAAAGATCATTCGAATCCAGGAGACGGCGGCGCGCATCCGCGTCCCCCTCTTCTATCTCGTCGACTCTGCCGGCGCGAGGATCACGGACCAGATCGACATGTTCCCCGGCAGGCGCCATGCGGGCCGCATCTTCTTCAACGAGGTCCAGCTGTCAGGGCAGGTACCGCAGATCTGCCTGCTGTTCGGCCCGTCGGCCGCGGGCGGCGCCTACATCCCGGCCTTTTGCGACATCGTGATCATGGTCGAGGGCAACGCCTCCATGTACCTGGGATCCCCACGGATGGTCGAGGTCGTGGTCGGCGAGAAGGTGAGCCTCGAGGAGCTGGGCGGAGCGCGCATGCATTGCACCGAAAGCGGCTGCGGGGACGCGCTCGTCGCAGACGACAAAGAAGCGATCGAGTTCGCCCGCTCCTATTTCCAGTTCATGCCTCAGCGATCGGGCGAGAAACCGTTGCCGGTTGCTGCCAAGGGGCCTCGCGCCGGAAAACCTATCGCCGACCTGATCCCCGCGGAGGCGAACCGCGGGTACGACATGCGCAAGGTGATCGATGCGTTGATCGACGAGGGCAGCTGGGTGGAGGTGAAGAAGCTCTTCGCGAAGGAGCTGCTGACGGGATTGGCTCGGCTTGATGGGCAGGCGGTCGGGATTCTCGCGAACCAGCCGATGCAGAAGGGCGGCGTGCTGTTCAGCGACTCCGCCGACAAGGCCGCGCGCTTCATCTGGCTGTGCGATGCATTCGAGATCCCGCTGCTCTTCCTGGCAGACGTGCCGGGCTTCATGATCGGCACCGACGTCGAAAAGCGCGGCATCATTCGCCACGGCGCCAAGATGATCAGCGCGGTTTCTGAGGCGACGGTGCCGAAGATCTCAGTCATCGTGCGCAAGGCCTACGGCGCCGGTCTCTATGCGATGGCCGGCCCAGCCTTCGATACCGACTGCGTCATCGCGCTGCCATCTGCGCAGATCGCCGTAATGGGACCGGAGCCCGCTGTCAACGCGGTGTTCTTCAACAAGCTGGCGGAGCTGCCTGAGAACGAGAGGGCGGCGCGCCGTAAGCAGCTCGAGGACGAATACCGCGAGGACGTCGACCTGTACAAGCTCGCCGCCAACCTGATCGTGGATGACGTGGTCGAGCCGGACGACCTTCGCGCAGCCCTGATTACCAGGTTCCACGCCTACTCGACTAGAACGGCACCGCGGCTGGATCGCAAGCACGGAGTGCTTCCGGTATAAGGGCCTTCGGCCATGAGAGGGAACCAGTCGGTTCCCCTCATCGACGGGTCGGCTTCGCCGACGCGTCTGCTCTCCCTCCCGGGATTTATCTACGAATTAGGTCCTCCAGACAACGACTGAGAGTTGCAAGAGACAAAGTCGAGGCCGGGGAGACCCGGCCTCCCCTGCCACGATGGCCCAAATTAGCCAGCGCGGTGAAATGGGACGGCGTAGTTGAGCACGACCACGTAGAACGTGATGCTGGCGGTGATCACGGCGACGTGAAACACCTCGTGGTAGCCGAACACACGCGGCCACAAGCGCGGCTTCTTGAACGCATAGGCGGCGGCACCCAGCGAGTACTGCAGGCCGCCCAATGCCATGAGCAGGGCAGCCGCCCAGCCGAGCGCGGCGGTCAGCGGAACGAGCGCAACCACTGCGAGCCACCCCATCGCGAGGTAGAGCGCGGCCAGCAAGCGGCGAGGGATGCGCAGGAACGGCGCCGCTCCGGCGACTCCTGCCGCGGCACAAATCCAGATCGCAACCAGCACGACTGTGCGCCACCACCCATCGAGGACGTTGAACACAAGTGGCGTGTAGGTCGCCGCGATGAAGACGAAGATCATTGCGTGGTCCGCGCGGCGCAGCCAGTCTTTGACCTTGGGCGGCCAGTTGACGATGTGGTAGGTCCCGCTGATTCCGAACAGGAGGACCAGACCGGTGCCGTAAACGATCATCGACAAGAGCTTTGCCGGGTCTTGTCGCGTGACCACGATCAGGGCGACGAGCCCGCCAATTGACACCAGCGCCGCCAGCCCGTGAGACCAGCCCCGCAGGAGCGGCTTGGGCGCGGGGACTTCAGCGGACCTCATTGACACAATGCATCATACCGCGTCATAGGAGCTTCGACGCCGCCATTCCGAGGGCCAGGGTGACCACCCCCCACGAGAACGCCTGAAGAGCCTGCTCGAGGGGACGGAGCAAAGTCGCCTCATCGAGCTCGACCGCCGAGCCGTCGCGCATCGTCACACTCCCGGTCACCGATCTGCTGCGGCGGCGCAACAGTCGAGCGGGAGTGCTGAGGCTCCGCTGCCCGAAGGAAAGCGCAAAAGCTGCAATGGCGGCGGCGACCGCGCCAATCG
>JGI20189J14885_1000541_pt1 | contig 13043 bp, 13 predicted proteins | sample NGESurdeep072012_10_FD_14885 | JGI IMG/M metagenome (IMG submission 14885) | reverse complement strand
TCAGACGATTCAGTGAACGGCGGCGCCATCCATAGGGTGAATCACAACTCGATTCCCGCGCATAGCCCCCCCCGCACGGGAATTTGCCCCGGTTACGGCGAACGTAGCGTAACGTGTTGTTTTGGATTAGGATTCGGTTGCTTACACCAGCCCTTTTCCAGACACCGGAGGCGCCACGCCCGCCATGGACGACGATACGTCCCTTCTGTTCGATCTGCCAAGCCTGTCGCGCAAGAAAGTCAGCGCGGCCTTCGATGGCGGACGCATCACTTCGGATGGCGGCGTGGCGCTGCTGGCCCTGGCCGATCGCCGTATCGGCATCGTCGATCGGCTGGCCGCTCTGATCGGCGACCCGCGCGACCCGGCCCTGGTCACCCATTCGGTGGCCTCGATCCTGCGGGCGCGCATTCTGGCCATTGCCTGCGGCTATGAAGACGGCAACGACCTGGATCGTCTGCGCGGCGATCCGGCGTTCAAGCTGGCGTGCGGGCGCCTGCCCGACAGCGGCGATGATCTGTGCTCGCAGCTCACCGTCTCGCGCTGGGAGAACGCGCCGGACATCAAGACCATCGTGCGCCTGACCTACGCCATGATCGACGCCTGGTGCGCCAGCTACGCCCATGAACCAAAGGCGGTGACCCTGGACATCGACGACACGGTGGACGTTGTCCATGGCGCCCAGCAGATCTCGCTGTTCAACGCCCACTACGACGAGCGTTGCTTCCTGCCGATCCACATCTACGACACCGCCACCAGCCGCCCGGTGGCGGTGATCCTGCGTCCGGGAAAGACTCCCTCGGGCAGGGAAGAGCGCGCCTGGTTGCGCCGGCTGCATCGGCGCATCCGCGCCCACTGGCCCAACACCCACCTCACCATCCGTGGCGACGGCCACTACGGCCGGCCCGAAGCGATGGACTTCTGCGAGAAGCACGGCCTCGACTATCTGTTCGGCCTCACCGGCACACCCGCCCTGGCCGCCAAGGTCGAGGCCGCCGCCGATCCCATCCGCGTCGAGCGGGCGCTCACTGGAGAGGCCGCCGTGCGCGGCTTCGCCGAGACGCGCCGCGCGGCGGGAACCTGGAAGCGTCAGCGTCGCGTCGTCGCCCGCATCGAGGCCACGCCCCTGGGGCTCGACATCCGCTACGTCGTCACCTCCCTGGAGGCGCCCAGCTCCGAAAACATCTACGCCACCCTCTACTGCGCCAGAGGCCAAGCCGAGAACCTGGTCAAGCTGCACAAGGCCCAGCTCAAGAGCGACCGCACCTCCTGCCGCTCGCCCCTGACCAACCAGATGCGCCTGATCCTCACCACCGCCGCCTACTGGCTGATGCTCACCGTCCGCGACGCCATCCCCAAGGTCCACGCCCTGGCCAAGGCCGAGTTCGCCACCCTCCGAGCACGGCTCCTCAAGATCGGCGCCCGCATCCGCGAAACCCTCCGCCGCGTCCGCATCGCCTTCGCCGCCGCCTGCCCGGACCCCGCTCTCTTCCGACACCTGGCGCTGGTTCTGCGACCGCTCCCGCCCTGATCCGCGGGGCCAAGCCCACAAACCGCCAAGCCCCTCGCGTCAACCCCCGCAGGAGATAAAATCCACCGTCCAAACCGCGCCGAAAAAGACGCAGCGAGAGCCCATGCGCTCAGCAAAACAACGCAGGTCGCCTCACACCGGCGTCGTCACCGTGAATAAGGCGGGCTAGGAGGCTCAGCGCACCTGTAAGGGCCGCTCGCCTGATCGAGGCCGGCGGAATCGTCCGGAGGGGTCTTCGAACTCGTGACCGCCTCCGATTGATTCGACCGCCTCAGGGCTTCAGCGAAGTGAGCCTCGCGCCGTAGGATGCGTTGATGCGCGACTGGTAGACGTTGCCCTGGGCGCGGAGCCAGGCGAGCACGTCCGCGTCGGCCCGCACCGTGGTCGAGGTTTTGACGCGTCTCCTCTCCTTCGGTTCGGCGCGCCTGGCCGAGATGATACGGATCACTTCGATGTCCTCGTCATCGGAGACCGTGGTGCGATTTCTCAAATAGGATGCGGAAGCGTCAGCGGGCCGGCCTTCGCGCCCTGGCGAATCCCGCGGTCAACCCGGCAGGAAATCGTTCGGCTCGACCAGCCTGAAGCCGGGCGTCTCGCGCACGCACTGGCGCAGCAGGAAGGCGTGGCCGGAGCCGTAGAAGACCACCATCCGGTGCCCGGCCTGGTCAGTTGAACGAGGTTGGCGCAGATCAGCAAGTTGCGCCGGTACCAGGCGGTCAGAAGGTCCGCGCCGGGCTGCACCGTTCCGGCGCCGACCCGCAGCATGGTGCGATAGAAGCCGTTGTCGCTTTCGATCCGGGCCGGATCGTTGAGGAAGCGAAGGGCGTCGGAAACCCCGCCCGAGGCGAGGCGCCGCGTTATCTCCCGGGTGAACGCTTCGACCTGCGCGCCCGCCACGTCGAGCAGCGGCGTCTGGCCGTGGGCGGCGGCCCAGACCGCGACGGCGTCGTAGGGAAAATCGCCCTCGACATCGACGCCCTTCATGGCCGCGCCGGTCTCCCTGGCCAGCCGAAATCCGAGCTGCACGACCTCATTGCGCGACGGCGCCAGGGTTCCGGCCGTGAACGCGGCGTATCGGTCCCGCACCGTCTGCGCCGACCACTCGGCGGCGACCAGCGTCGGCCTGAACCGCGCCAGGCCATGGACCACCGCCGCGATCTGCGCCTGCCGTTTCGGTTCAAGCACATCATCGACCGCGACGTTGTGCAGGTCCCTCCCCGGATTGTTCATGTGGAAATCGCCGACGATCATCACCTCGACGGGCGCGGGAGTGGGCGGCGGCGCGCTCGCGGCGAGGGAAGGCGCCGCGCACAGCAGCGCGGCGAGGATGAAGCGGATCATGCGGGGCCTCCCGGCGTAAGGTGCGCAACGGGTAGGAGCGGGCAGGACCAGGGTCCAGTTAAGCATCGGTAACGGCGCGTCTCTTGCGCCTCGGCCTGAAATCGAAGGATATTTCATCCATGACCAAGCCTGATCGTCCGGCCGGCAAGACCGATTGGGCGCGTATTCGCGCCCTGTCCGACGACGAGCGGCTCGCCGGCGCCAGGGCCGACCCCGACGCTCAGCCCCTCACAGACGGTCAGCTTGCCCACGCCCGGCGCGCCAACGACGTCAAGGCATCTTCCTCCTCCTGATCGGGACTTAGGTGACAGGAGTAAGGTTGCCCGTTCCGCCGCTTGTGCGGACGCGCATCGCTCACGCCGCCTCCCGCACGCCCGATTCTACGGCGAGTAACGGCTCCAGCAGGTGCCCCGCCAGATGCCGCACCACGTCCACCGCGACGCCGTCGCCGGTCAGGTGATAGGCTTCGTTGTAGTTTGTCGGCAGCTTGTAGTCATCGGTAAGGCCCATCAGCCGGGCGGTTTCGCGCGCGGAGATCAGGCGGGTGCGGACGGTCTGGCCGTCCACGACCACGATCGTCTGACGGCTGGAGCCGCCGGCGGGGGTGCGCAGGCAGCCGGAGACATCGTCGAACCTGACCTCGGCGCGCTGGACCTTGGCGCCGCTCTGCTCGGTTCGCGTGCGCCGATAGACGGCGCCGACCATCCGGCGGCCGGCGCGACTGGCTGACTCGAGCTTGGCGAGATTGACCGGCGACATCAGGCTGAGAATGTGGCGCGTCTGTACGGGCGTGTGCCAGCGAACGCCGGTGGGATGCTCTTCGAGTAGGTCGGCGAGGGCGCGACCGCGCGGGGGAGGGGCGGGGAGGCGCCACCAGAGCACCTTCGCGCGCGCCCCAGTCGGCAGGGCCTCCACCGCGCGGCGCAGGCCGGCCGTGTGGAACGGCGCGATGGGATCGGGGGAGAGCAGGGCCGGATCGATGGCGACGCTGCCGTGCACGCCGATCATGAACAGGCGCGGGCGCGATTGCGGGACGAAGAGAGCCGCGTCGATGACCATCGCGCCGAAATGATAGCCGGCTTCGGCGAAGGTCTGGCAAATGGCCTGGAAATCGCGGCCGCCGTGGGAGGTCAGGGCGCCGCAGACGTTTTCCAGGGCGATGATCCTGGGTGCGCGTCCATCGCGGATGAGCCCGCGCATCAGACCCCAGAACGGATAGAAGGTTCCCGAGCGTTCGCCCTTCAGGCCCGCGCCGTCGCCGGCCAGCGACAGATCCTGGCAAGGGAACGAGCCCCAGGCGAGGTCGGCGTGGCCGGGCAGGTCCGCCGGCGTCAGGTCGCGAACGTCGCCGATGGTGAGTTCGCCGTCGGTCCCCCAATTGGCCTGATAGGTCAACCCCTTTCTGGCGTCGAAATCGTTGGCGAAACGGCAGGTCCAGCCGGCGCCGAGCCCCGCCCGCGCCATGCCGCCGCCGGCGAAGAACTCGTAGAAATCAGGCATCGGGCGCGCGGGCGGAATCGGCCATGGACGGGAGAGTGGCGCCGTTGGGTTGGTTGAACAACGTTCTCGATCCGTCCCCGACGCCTACGAGTTCGCAACAAAACGGAGCGCGGCTTTCCGATCCGCCCTCGGACCCCACTCCAACCGCCCGGTTGCAAGGCGGGCGTCGAAACGGAATAACCTTGTCGATGGAGAGTCGCGGGGGCGTTGCCATGGCCGAGGGCGTGCTTGGAGGGCTGATCGGCGGCCAGGACGACGAGGCCCAGGACCCCCTCGAGCGCGGCGCCGAGGCGGACGGCCAGGGACTGGCCGCGGGCATGGCCTTGGATGCGGCGCGCGGCGACCCTCTCGTGGCGCGCAAGGCGGCGAAATTCCTGGATCGGCAAAGCCGGCTGCTGGATGTCCAGATCGAGCACACGGCGGCCGAACATCCCTTGCGCATGTCCCACCTGCGCAGCCAGTCGCGGGAAGGCAATCTGCGGCGCGTCGCCCAGCGCATCCGCATCGGCATGCAGGTGTTCACCGCGCTGATCTTGACCGCCATCGGCCTGGGCCTGGGCGTGATGATGCACGACGCCTTCAACTCGAGGGCGGTGATCGTGCAGTCGTTCGACGCCCCGCCCGCCCTCGCCGCGCGCGGGCTCACCGGCAAGGTGATCGCCGGCGGCGTCCTGGACGCCTTGACCCGCCTCCAGGCCGCCACGCGCAGCAACACCATCAAGCGGAACCTTTCCAACGCCTGGACCAGCGACATCAGGGTCGCGGTGCCGGAAGCCGGCGTCTCCATCGAAGATGTCGATCGGCTCCTGAAGGCGCGCTTCGGCCACGACATCCATATCGACGGCGATCTGGTCGAGACCGAAAGCGGCGGATTGGCCCTGTCCGTGCGCGGCGACGGCGTTCTGCCCAAGACCTTCGTCGGCGGCGCCGGCGACCTCGACAAGCTGACGACGCAGGGGGCCGAATACATCTACGGCCAGTCGCAGCCGAGCCTCTACGCCACCTACCTCTATGCTCAGGGCCGATATGCCGAGGCGGCCGCTTTCGACAAGGCGACGTTCTCGACCGTGAGCGGCGATGACCGCTCTCTCATTCTCAATTCATGGGCCAACGCGCTGACGGCCGCCGGTGGCTCGGCGCGAGAAGGCCTGACGCTCTACGGCGAAGCGGTGAAGATCAAGCCGGACTTTTGGGTGGCGCGCGGCAATATCATGAACTCACAACTCAACCTGGCGGACGAGGAGGACGCCTGGCGAACCGGAGAGGCGATGCGCAAGGCCGCCGGCGGCCGCCCCGGCCGATCGCCCGAGACCAATTATCAGAATTGGGATCTGATCACCTGGAACCTGCTCGCCTGGCGCGCGGAGACGATCGCCGACGCCGAAGCGCACGCCGGCATCGGAACGAGCACGACGTCCAATGGCCCGGCGATCGCCGACATCGACGCCCGGTTGCACGATCCGATCGACGCCCAATGGCGGCTGGAGACGACGCAGGCCGACCCCAACGATCCGACGGTCGCCGCCATGACTCATTTCGTGCGCGGGCGCCTGGCGGCCGAAGCCGGCGATGCGCGGAAAGCCGCCGCCGAGATGGAGGCGTTCGGCGTTTCCTTCACCAATCCGGTCGTGTCGATCAACTATGGCGGCTACAACTGCTGGATCGCGCCCGCCGAGGAGACGGCGGGCCAGCCCGACAAGGCCGACGCGGCGCTGAAGGCCGGTGGCCATTTCGTCGATTGCTACCGCTTCCATGGCGATATCCTGGATCATCGCGGCGATTGGGCGGCCGCCCAGGCCGCCTACGCCTCCTCTGTCGCCATCGCCCCGGATCTGCCGGCCGGCTACTATTCGTGGGGCGTGGCCCTGGCCCGTCACGGCGATCTCGCGGGGGCGGAGACCAGGTTCGCCGCCGCCAATGTCCGAGGGCCTCACTGGGCGGACCCGCTGAAGGCCTGGGGCGATGCCCTGGCGCGGGAAGGCCGCTGGAAACAGGCGCGCGGCAAATACGACGCGGCGCTGAAATACGCCCCCGCCTGGACCGCGCTGCGTCAGGCGCGGAATGCGGCGGCGCGGCACGGTGGCTGACTTCGGGCCGGCCCTCGGCCGGACCCGTGGGCGGGGCCGGAAAGACTCCAATCCTCCCCCGCGCGCATTCGTGGTGTAGCGGGCGCGAAGCGTTGGCGCCGGCGGTTGTCGGGAGCGGGCGGGCGGACTAGCGTTGGATCCGAGGACACGGGGGAAAAGCTCATGGCGCTTGAGGTCATCGGATCGGGATTGGGCCGCACGGGGACGAAGTCGCTGCAGACGGCGCTGAACATGCTGGGGTTCGGACCGTGCCATCATATGGTCGAGGTGTTCGCCCATCCCGAGAGCATGGCCTTGTGGATCGAGGCCGGAGCCGGGCGGCCGGACTGGGATGCGATCTTCGCCGGCTATCGGTCGATGGTCGATTATCCGGGCGCCCGCTATTGGCGGGAACTGGCGGCCTTCTATCCGGACGCCAAGGTGCTGCACTCGCTGCGCGATCCCGATCAATGGTTCGCCTCCACCCAGGCGACGATCTTCGCGCCCAATTCGCTGGCGACCAGCGAGGGGCCGCTGTCGGCCTTCTTTCAGAGCTTCAGCGGCGACATCCGCGGCCATCTGCATGATCGCGCCTTCATGACCGACCACTTCCGACGGCATAACGAAGCGGTGAAGCGCGAGATTCCGCCCGAGCGGCTGCTGATCTACGAAGCCGGCGAGGGCTGGAAACCGCTGTGCGCCTTCCTCGGTGTCGAGATTCCGGATGCGCCCTATCCGAGCGAGAACTCCCGCGGCGACTTCATCGCCCGCGCCGCCGCCTTCCGCGACGAGCGCGAAAGCCACGGCGAGACGCCGTGAGCCGAGGGGCACGGGTCGCGCGACAGGCGGTTCGATGCGCAGGCAGATCACGCAATCTCTCGCCTTCAACCTCTTGCTCGCCCTGTTGCTGTTCGCGCCGGCCGGGACGCTGGCGTGGCCTCAGGCGTGGGTGTTCCTGATCCTCTTCGACGTCTGCGGTCTGGCGACCGGTTGGTGGCTGATGAGGACCGATCCGGCGCTTCTCGCCGAGCGGATGAAGTCCCCCGTCGGCGGCGGCCAGAGACGGCGCGACCAGGTGGTGATGGGCGTCATGAGCCTGAGTTTCGCGGGGTGGCTGGTGTTCATGGGTCTCGACGCGAGGCGGTTCGGCTGGTCGCGCGACCCGTTCTGGGCGCAGGGGCTGGGCGCGATGCTGATCGTCGCGGCCTTCGCCGCCTGGATCGCCGTCCTCGCCGCCAACACCTTCGCCGCCAGCACAATCCGGGTACAGGCCGAGCGTGGCCAGACGGTGATCTCCACCGGCCCCTATGCGCTCGTCCGCCATCCGATGTACGCCGCCGCCATCCTGCTCTTCGTCGGCGCGCCGCTGCTCCTGGGATCACTGTGGGGGCTGGCGTGGATGGCGCTGTTCATCCCGCTGATGGCGCTGCGGGCGCTGGGCGAGGAGACCGTGCTGCTGGGCGGCCTGCCCGGCTACCGGGAATACGCGGCCAAGGTCGGTTTCCGGCTCCTGCCGGGAGTTTGGTGACCCGCGTCCGAAACCGGGCTTGCGCCGCCGCCATCACTCGGCCGGCATCCGGAACCTGAATTCCGTCTCCTCGGCCGAAGAGTTCACCTCCAGCACCCCGCCGTGGGCGCGGGCGATTTCGGCGGCGATGTAGAGGCCGAGGCCCAGGCCCTCCCGGCCGGATCGCGCGGCGCCGCGCTCGAAGGGTTCGAACAGCCGCGCCAGGGTCGCGGCCGGGATCGGTTCGCCGCCGTTGGCCACCGACAGCTCGAACGTGGTCCCGAGTATCCCGGCGGCGATCCGGATCGGCACGTCCTCGGCGCCGTGAGTGAGGGCGTTGGCGACGAGGTTGGAAAGCAACTGCGAGAGACGCCCCACGTCGCAGTCCACCGGCCGGCCGACGTCGAAGTTGGCCGTGATCGTCGCGGCCGGATGGGCGGCGCGCAGTTCATCGACCACCTGCGTCAAGGCCGCCGCCAGCTTCACCGGTTCGCGCCGAACCGCCAGGCCGCCGCCCAGGCGACCGCGGGCGAAATCGAGGACGTTGTCGATCAGCCCCGCCATGCGCCCGACGCTGCCCTGGATCATGGTCACGATGGAGACCGCCCGATCATCGAGCGGAGTCTTGCGCAGCAAAGTCGCGCCGGCGTCGATCGAGGCCAGGGGGTTGCGCAGGTCATGGCCGAGGACGGCGATGAACTGTTCGCGCAGCTGCGCCGTGCGGCGCGCATCGGTGAGGCTCGCGGCGCTGGCCGCGAGGCGCTCGTGGGCGTCCAGATGGAAGGCGATCATTTCGGCGAACAGCCTGAACATGCCGATGATCTCGGGCGTATCGACGCGCGCCGGCCTGGGGTCGATGGCGCAGAGTGTGCCGAAGAAGCGGCCGTCGGCCATCACGATCGGCATCGAGATGTAGCTCTGAAAACCGTACTTCGCGGGCGTCGCATGGTCCCGCCATGTGTCGTCGGAAGCGACGTGGTCGATGACCACCGCCTGGCCGTGCCCGCGGATCTCGTTGCAGATGGTCGTCTCGAGCTCGAGTTCGCCTCCCGGCTGGAGGCCAAATTCGATGTTGTCCTTGACCCCGCACGCGATCCACCGATCGTCGGTCACCCGGGCCACGGCGGCGAAGCCCATTCCGGTGGCCCGGCAGACCACATCCAGAATCGTCGGAACCGCCGCGATACCCTGGATCGCGGTCACATCCGCGGCGAAGGCGTCCGATACATCAGCCAAGGGCTCCTCCGAGACCGGCAACCTAGCCGTCGATATCGCGCAAGTCACCCGGTCGGACGGCCCCTCGGAGACTCGACCACGGTGAGCGTCCCGATTGGCGAGGGCCTGATCATCTCCGCCGCCGGAACCACGGGATCCAGCCAGCGCGCCCAGTCGGCGCGCTCCAGCACCACCACCTGCCGGTTGTGAATCGGGGCGACGTCCGGTCCAGGCTCGCAGGTGAGCATGGTGAAGGCGGGAACCTCCGCGCCGGCGTCCTCGCCCCGGCCGATCACCCCGGCCAGGCAGAACCAGTCCTCGCCCGTCCGGGTGAACTTCCAGCGCCTCTTGGGGCTGCCGGGGCCGGTGAATTCATAGAAGTGCGTGGCCGGGATCAGGCAACGGCCGGCGTGGAACGATCGCCCCTCGCCACGCAGGTTGATGATCGGCGCGCCCTTCGGCCGGGCCGGTTTCCAGCCCCAGCGAAATTGCTCAAGGGCCACGCCGCCCTCCGCGGCGCGGATGATCGGGGCCCGCTCGGTGGGCCAGATCTCGTCCCGCGGCTCCAGGTTCGGGGCCGCGACCGGGAATTTCAGCGGCAGGCGAATCTCGCTGAACGCCTCGACATAGAGGCTGAAGGGCAGATCGACGCCGTAGTCGTTGCACATTTCACCCTCGTACGGCTCAACTGGTCAGGTTCCAGCCGACTTCCTCGGCGTGGCGCGGCAGGAAATCGAGGTCGTAGGCGTCCTGCGGAGCGCGGCGGACGATGCGATCGAGGGCATGGGCGTCGTCGCCGACCAGGATCCGCCATCTGTCGGCCTTGACCCCGTCGAGGATCGCCGCCGCCGCCGCCGCGGCGCTCATCGGGGCGTTGTCGCGGAAGCGGCGGGCCTGGTCGGCCACCAGGGCCTCGATCTCGGAGTCGGAAAGGCTCGCGGCGTCGATCCCGAAGGCGGTCATCCGCGCCCTGGCGCGTTCGATCTCCACGGGCGACAGCTGGTCATCATCGACGCCGGCCAGAACCTTGCGGGAATTGGCCACGATCTCGGTGCCGATGTGGCCGGGCATGACCACCGAGCACTTCACGTGCGGCGCGTTGACCGCCAGGTCGGTGATCAGAGCCTCGGTGAAACCCTTGACCGCGAACTTGGCCGCTGAATAGGCGGTATGCGGAATACCGGCTCCGATCGAGGCCCAGAAGCCGTTGACGCTGCTGGTGTTGACGATGTGGCCCTCGTGCGCCCTGATCAGCATCGGCAGAAAGGCGCGGGTGTTAAAATAGACCCCGCCCCAGCAGACGGCAAAGGTCTTGTCCCACTCGGCGCGGTCGCCGGCCACCACGCTGCCGCCGCCGCCGATGCCGGCGTTGTTGAACAGCAGGTGGATCTTGTCGGTGTCCTGGGCGTTGGCCGCCTCGTCACGGAAGCGCAACACCGCCGCTTCGTCGGAAACATCGGCCAGGTGGGTCGAGACCTTCGTTCCCTGCGGCGCCTCGGCCTCGCACAGCGCCCGCGTCGTCTCCATGGCCCTGGAGGAGACATCGCACATCGCCACATTGCAGCCCTCGGCCACCAGCTGCCGCGCCAGCTCCCGCCCCATCCCGGTCCCGCCCCCGGTGACCACCGCGATCTTGCCCGCGAAATCCTTCATGCGTTTTTCTCCCTTGGCGTCCTGTCCAACCACGAAGCCCACGCCGATCGCAAGCGCCCTTGGACCGCTTGGCGCCGCATTGCCCTTTTGACGATTGACCCGACCGGCGCCCCGGTGTTCCTTCCGCGCGCACAATTCGAAGGACCATCATGACCATCAGACACCGCTTCGCGGCCAGAGTCGCGAGCCGGGCGCCGGGGGCCGGGCTCCAGGCCGCTCTCCAGTCCAGGAGCGCCAGCCATTGAGCGTGATCGAGCCGGCCGGCCCGACCTCGCACAGCTTCATCTCGCAGCGGCTGCGTCTGCACTACGTCGACTGGGGCAATCCGGGCGCGCCGCCGCTGATCCTGGTCCACGGCGGTCGCGACCATTGCCGCAACTGGGACTGGGTGGCCCAGGATCTGCGGCGGGATTTCCACATCGTCGCCCCCGATCTGCGCGGCCACGGCGACAGCGCCATCTCGCCCAGCGGCGACTATTCGATGTCGGCGTTCCTCTACGATCTGGCCCAGCTCGTCCACCGCCAGGGCCTCGCGCCGATGCGCATCATCGCCCATTCCCTGGGAGGCGCGATCGCCCTGCGCTACGCGGGGACCTATCCGGACAACGTGGTCAAGCTGGTCGCCATCGAGGGATTGGGTCCGTCGCCGCGGATGCGGGCCCGGCAGACCGAGAAGCCGGTCGCCGAGCGCATGCGCGGCTGGATCGACGCCGAGCGCGCCCTCGCCGGGCGGCTGCCCAAACGCTACGACACCCTCGAGGACGCCCTGGCCCGCATGCGCAAGGAAAACAGTCACCTCTCCCCTGAACAGGCACGCTATCTCACCGTCCACGGGACCAGCCAGAACGAGGATGGCAGCTACAGCTGGAAATTCGACAACTACGTCCGCTCGATGTCGCCGGTGGATCTGTCGGCCCGGGATCTGGAACGTCTGTGGGCCGACATCAGCTGTCCGACCCTGCTCGTCTACGGCAAGGAAAGCTGGGCCTCCAATCCCGCCGACGACGGCCGCATCGCCCACTTCGCCAACGCCAGTGTGGCGGCCTTCGAAGGGGCCGGCCACTGGGTCCACCACGACCGGCTGGACGCTTTCCTCGCCGAGGTCCGCGCCTTCCTCTAGAACCTGAACCCGGGATTAACCTTGTGGTCAGGCGATCTTAAGTCCTGTGGGCGCAGGGTGCCGGGCTTGATCGTCTTCTGTCGCGAGACCGCCATGCCATCCCACCAAGTCGATTGGGTCTTCCTCGGCCCCCTCGATTGCCCGGAAGTCCATGTCGGCGACGTCATCTGCGCCGACGCCGGCGGCCTTCCCGCCTATCGCGTCCTTTCCCTCGACGGCGCCCGCGCCCGCCTGCGCAGCCTCGACACCGCCGCCGAACGCCTCGCCCCCCTCGCGGCGTTCCACTGGAAAGCGGCGTAGGAGCGTACCCTTCTCCCCTCGCGGGAGAAGGTGGCCCGCGAGAGCGGGCCGGATGAGGGGGCGCACCAAACCATCGGGCTAGCCTTGCCGCAAGCCGGTCCGGGATTGTGTAGTTTCTCAGTTTGAAATTGGGCGCGGCCGAAAACCTCTCCAGACCCAGAACCCCGCCGCGCAAACAAAACCGAGTGCGGTAGGCACACTCAACGCAATCAGGATGTCGCGTCGTTCGTGGCCTTCGGCGCGACCTTCGAGCTGGGTCTCACCAATGAACTGTAAAGTCTCTCGGTTTTGGAAATCCGCCCCCTCGCCGGGTGCCGGACGCAGGCCGGCGAGCCTGTCCACTTCCGCCGCCGATTGCCACCTCTGAGCTTCTCGCATGTCTATGACGAAGACCACCGCCCACGCGAGCAATCAAGGGATCAAAACGGCGACAATCAACCGTCGGACGCCGCGCTTCTGATTGCTGGTCATGCCGATCCCCAAGAGTCGCAGTTTATCGAGTGGAGCGCGCTTTGTAAGCTCCGCGCTTCCTAGGTCGCGAGCGGTGACGCGCCTTGTCGGCCGCAGCGGCGTCGTCCTCGATGTCCCCCGTCGCGATCTTGGCGACCATGACGGCCGCCCCCATCACGTCGCCCTGGCGCTTCTGGCCGTCAGGTCCCTTGGGGATGAGAGGCTTGCTTCAGGCTAGTCGTCCGCTTCGACCAATATGAATGGATGCGAGTTCGTCGAACCTCCGCGGCCGGAGCGCGGGCTTCCAGCCCGCATCTGCGAAGCTGTTGATGTTCCAAAGAAAGTATGCGGGCTGGAAGCCCG
>JGI20189J14885_1000537_pt1 | contig 13064 bp, 10 predicted proteins | sample NGESurdeep072012_10_FD_14885 | JGI IMG/M metagenome (IMG submission 14885) | reverse complement strand
TAGCGCGCTCCCGAGCGTTACCCACCCCCTGCCATCCCGCCACCAGGGGACATTCCTACTTGGGACGATCAGGGGACATTTCTACTTCGCGTTGACACGGTCCAAGCATACGATCGATTGCGCGGACCCGCGCGGGGGGATTTCGAGATCGGGAACGGCACATCGTAAGGTGTCGCTTGACATCTGACGTTGTCGCGCCCATCTTCACGCGTGCAGATCGAACGTGTCCGACACAAAGCGCTCCGAGCTTTCATCGAGACTGGCGCGCCGAAAGGAATTGACGCCCGCCTCGCGGGCCGGATTCGCAACATGGTGGCGTTCCTGACCGCGGCGGCAGGCATCGACGAACTGAAGGTTCCGCCGAATTTCGGATTCCACATTCTGACCGGCGATCGAGCCGGAACCTGCGCGATGACGCTGACGAAGAACTGGCGGCTGACATTCACGGTGACAAAGGACGGCGCCGTGACCGACATGGACCTGGAGGACTACCACTGATGGCGATCAACATTTCTCCCGCCTTCGCGGTCCATCCGGGGGAGTGGCTTCGCGAGGAGATCGTGGGACCCCACAATCTCAGCGTCACCGCCCTGGCCAGGCACTTCGGTGTCTCCCGACAGGCGGTCAGCGGACTGCTCAACGGCCGCACGGGCCTGACGGCGGACATGGCGATCCGCTTCGAGAAGGCTTTCGGACTCAGCGCCGATACTTTGTGCCGCATGCAGACGGCGCACGAACTGGCCACGGCCCGGGGCCGGGAACAGGAGATCCAGGTCGAGCCCATCGGCGCCGCGGCCTGAGCGCGCGCCGAACCATTCGCTTCGTAGCGCGGGCTTCCAGCCCGCCCTTCGGCGCCACAGTCGGGATCGCTCCAGCAAAGGCAAGAGCGGGCTGGAAGCCCGCGCTACGGGATGGGGAGACATTCCACCCTGCCTAATATATCAGGCAATATCTTGACTTCCGGTCAAATTGCCTCATATGCAAGGCAATGCTGGATCTGGCCTCCCTTGGGGAAAAGATCGCGCGGCGCCGTTCAGCCCTCAAGCTGACCCAGAGGGCGCTGGCCACGCGCGCCAGGGTCGGACGCGCCACGCTCGACGCCCTGGAAAACGGCCGAGCCGGGGAGCTGGGGTTCAGCAAGGTCACCCGGATGCTCTCCGCGCTCGGCCTTGAGCTGCGCCTCATCGAGGCCGGCGACGGTCGGCCGACACTCGAAGACCTGTTGAAGGAAAATGACGATCAAGGTCTGGACCGGCGGCGCTGAGGCAGGGCTCCTCGGTCGTCCGGGGGCGCGCGGCTCCGCCTTCGCCTATGCGCCGGGGGCCACGCGGGAGCGCGCGGTCTCGCTGACCATGCCGCCGCGGCTGGCGTCGTGGAACGTTCCCTTCGGACTGGCGCCGATTTTCGAGATGAACCTGCCCGAAGGCGCCTTGCGCGAGCGCCTGCGGCTGGCTTTCGCCAAGGCGACCGGCGCCTTCGACGACTTCGATCTTCTCTCCATCGTCGGGCGCTCCCAGATCGGCAGGCTCCGCTACACCGGCGCCGACGACCAGCTCGACGAGGCCGTACCGTTCCAGTCGGTGGATGAGATTCTGGCCAGCCGACGGGACGGCGGACTCTTCCCGTACCTCATGGATAAGTTCGCCACCTTCTCCGGCGTCAGCGGCGTCCAACCCAAGCTGCTGGTTCGCGACCAAGGCGCGCTCGCCCTGGCGGAACCTGGCGATCGGTCGAGCATCCGCGGGGCGACGCACATCGTGAAATTCTGGGAGCCGGAGTTTCCCGAGCTGGCGGCGAACGAATACTTCTGTCTCGAAGCGGCGCGACGCTGCGGCCTGGAGGCGCCGCGTGCTCAGTTGGCGGACGATGGCCGGGCGCTGGTGGTCGATCGCTTCGACCTGCGGCTGGACGGCGGCTATCGCGGCTTCGAGGACTTCGGCGTGCTCAATGCGCGCGGCGCCGCCGACAAGTACCGCGGGACCTATGAGACTTCGATCCTGCGGCGCTTTCGGGACTTCGCATCGGGCGACGTCGTCGCCGGCGACTGCGAGCGCCTGTTCACCCTGATCGTCCTCAACTGCGCCCTTCGCAACGGCGACGCGCACCTGAAGAATTTCGGCGTCGTCTACGATGATGTCGATGAGACCGTCTCGCTGGCCCCGGTCTATGACCTGGTCACCACCACCGCTTACCTCCCGGCCGACACCATGGCCCTGACACTGGGCGGCTCCACGCGCTGGCCGACCGCCAGAGAGCTGCGGAGCTTCGGCGAAGCCCGCGGCATTGGCGGCCCGTCGGCGGTTCGATCGGTGCTGGAGCGTGTCGGCGCCGCCCTCGCCGAGACGGCCTCCGAGCTCGTCGGCTACATGCACGCGCGCCCGGCGTTCGCCGAAGTTGGCCGACGTATGCTCGACGCCTGGTCGAAGGGCGCGACGGAAAGCCTCGGGGTGACAGCGGGGTTTGGGTGAACACATACCAGCCGGCCTTATTCCTCCCTCCCCTTCATGGGGAGGGTGGATCGCCGCGAAGCGGCGAGACGGGTGGGGCCGTGTGGGTCACCCCGGCCGTCAGTGGGCTGCGCGAGACAGCCCCACCCTGGCGGCTTCGCCGCCTGTCCCTCCCCATGAAGGGGAGGGAGGTTTCTTCGCAAGCTCGCGGGTGAAACAGAACGGGAACGTGCTACAGCGCCCCAATGCGCGACACCGCCGCTCTCGACCCCCTCCCCCAGCCGTTCGCCGGCTGGTTCGACGCGCGGGGCTGGGCGCCGCGGGGGCATCAGCTGGAGATGGTGGCCAAGGCGCGGGAGGGGCGGCATGCGCTGCTGATCGCGCCGACGGGTGGGGGCAAGACGCTGGCGGGGTTTCTGCCGAGCCTGATCGAGCTGGCGGAGCGGCCCACGCCAAACGCGCCGGCCGGGGTGCATACGCTCTATATCTCGCCGCTGAAGGCGCTGGCGGTGGATGTCGAGCGCAATCTGATGGCGCCGATCGGGGAGATGGGCCTCAAGGTCAAGGCCGAATCCCGCACGGGCGACACCGGCGTTGCCCGGCGCCAGCGCCAGAGGGTCAAGCCGCCGGACATCCTGCTCACCACCCCCGAGCAGCTGGCGCTGTTCTGCGCCTGGGAGGGGGCGCGGCGGTATTTCGAGGATCTGAAGTGCGTGATCCTCGACGAGATCCATGCCGTGTGGCCGTCGAAGCGGGGAGACCTGCTGGCCCTCGATCTGGCGCGGATCGCGACGTTCGCGCCGGCCTGCCGCCGGGTCGGACTGTCGGCGACGGTGGACGATCCAGACATCATCCGCCGCTGGCTCAGCCCGACGGCCGACGGCGGGGACGTCGATCTGGTCCGCGGCTCTCCCGGCGCGGCGCCGGTGGTCGATATGCTGCTCTGCGAAGGCCAGGTGCCCTGGGCCGGCCACACCGCGCGGCACGCCATGGCCGAGGTCTATGACGCGGTGCGTGGGGCGAGGACGACGCTGATCTTCGTCAACACCCGCTTCCAGGCCGAGTTCGCCTTCCAGGAGCTGTGGCGGCTCAACGAGGACAATCTCGCCATCGCCCTGCACCACGGATCGCTGGCCCCCGAGCAGCGGCGGCGGGTGGAGGCGGCGATGGCGCGCGGCGAACTGCGCGCGGTGGTCTGCACCTCGACGCTGGATCTCGGCGTCGACTGGGGGGACGTGGACCTGGTCATCCAGCTGGCCTCGCCCAAGGGCGCCTCGCGGATGGTACAGCGGATCGGCCGCGCCAACCACCGGCTCGACGAGCCGAGCCGCGCCCTCTTCGTGCCGGCCAACCGCTTCGAGATGCTGGAGTGCCAGGCCGCCCGTGAGGCGATCGCCGAGAACGCCCTGGATTCCGAGGCCGAGCGGACCGGCGCCCTGGACGTGCTGGCCCAGCACGTCATGGGCTGCGCCTGCTCGGAGCCCTTCGACCTAGTGGCGCTGCATGACGAGGTGCGCACCGCCGGGCCGTACCGCGACCTGGCCTGGGAGGATTTCGAGGCGGTGGTCGATTTCGTGGCCACCGGCGGCTACGCCCTGCGCGCCTACGACCGCTTCGCGCGGATCGTCCGCGGCCAGGATGGCCTGTGGCGGGTGCGCAACGCCGAGACCGCCCTGCGCCACCGGCTGAACATCGGGGCGATCGTCTCGCCGGCCATGCTCACGGTGCGCATCGCCTCGGGGCGGCAGGCCACGCCGGGCCGCAAGATCGGCGAGGTCGAGGAGGGCTATCTCGAGGTGCTCGAGCCCGGCGACACCTTCATCTTCGCCGGCCGGACCTGGCGGCTGGTGGGCGTCACCGGCCTCGACGTGCTGGTGACGCCGGCCCCCGGAGAGGATGCCAAGATGCCGTCCTGGGGCGGCTCGAAGTTCGCGCTCTCGACCTATCTGGCGGCGCGGGTGCGGGCGATGATGTCGGACGCGCACCACTGGCGGGTGCTGCCGAACGATGTTCGCGAATGGCTGGAGATCCAGCGGGAGAAGTCGGCGATCCCAGCGCTGGGGGAGATGCTGCTGGAGACCTTCCCGCAAGGGCGGCGCCACTTCATGGTCTGCTACGCCTTCGAGGGCCGGCTGGCGCACACGACGCTGGCCATGCTCCTGACCCGGCGCCTCGAGCGGCTGGGGGTGGGGCCGATGGGGTTCGTGTGCAACGACTACGCGGTCGCGGTCTGGTCGCTCAAGGCCATGGACCGCCTCGATTTCGCCGACCTGTTCGCGCAGGACATGCTTGGCGACGACCTGGAATCCTGGCTGGCTGAGAGCACGATGATGAAGGCCGCCTTCAAGGGCTGCGCGCTGATCGCCGGCCTCATCGAGCGCCGGTTCCGGGGGGAGCGAAAATCCGGTCGACAGGTGAGTTTCTCCACCGACCTCGTCTACGACGTGCTGCGTCGCCACCAGAGCGATCACCTGCTGCTGCGCTGCGCGCGGGAGGACGCCGCGCGGGGGCTGATCGACGTGGAGCGGCTGGGGGCGATGCTGGCGCGGATCAAGGGGCGGATCCGCCATGCCGCCCTCGACCACCTCTCGCCCTTTTCCGTGCCGATGATCCTGGAAATCGGCCGCCAGCGCTCGCCCGGCGGGGCCGGGGAGATGATCCTGGCGCAAGCCGCCGAGGACCTGATCGCCGAGGCCGTGGCGTGAGCCTGGCCGCAGCCGCGTATCGCTACGTCTTCGCCGAGCATCGGATGGGGGGGCTGGCGCTGGCGCTTGCCGGCACGCCGATCGTCTGCCGGCCGAGCGGGGCGCTGTGGATCGAGACGGCCGGCGTTCTCATCGTCGCCGACCTGCATCTAGAGAAGGGATCCTCCTTCGCCGTGCGCGGGCAACTCCTGCCGCCGCACGATTCGAAGGATACCCTGGCGCGCTTGGAGGCCGAGGCGGCGGTTCTCGCCCCGCGCCTGATCGTGCTGCTCGGCGACACCTTTCACGACGCCGGCTCCGAGGACCGTCTCGCCGAGACGGACAGGGCGTGGTTGCGGGCGCTGGGCGCGGGACGCTCGATGGTCTTCGTCACCGGGAATCACGACGCGGAGGGGCCGCACGGGTTTCCGGGCGACAGCGTCGGCCGATTGACCATCGCCGGACTCGATCTGGTCCACGAGCCTTCGTCCGACCCTGCGGGTGGCGAGGTCGCCGGACACCTTCATCCGTGCGCCAGGCTGCGGGGCTATGGGATGGGCGTGCGCCGGCGATGCTTCATCACCGACGGCGAGCGGATCGTCCTGCCGGCGTTCGGCGCCTTCGCGGGCGGCCTGAACGTGCGGGATCTGGCCTTTCGGCCCCTGTTCAGGCGCAGCCCCCTGGCGGCGATCCTGGGCGCCGCGCGCGTCCACGCGGTTGGCTGGCGTTCGCTGGGCGGGGATTAGGGCGTTCGGCGGTCAGGGGCCGCGAAGACGCCGTGAAAATCTCCTCCCTCCCCTTCATGGGGAGGGTCGGCCGCAGGCCGGGGTGGGGCTGTGGGAGGCAACCGACGAACGGCCGGCGATTGTCGAGACAGCCCCACCCGTCCCGCTTCGCGGTCCACCCTCCCCATGAAGGGGAGGGTGGAAGCCGGGGGCGGCCCCTGCGCTACCGGGTCAGGGCGGAGAGTTTGCCGATGGTGGCGGGGTCGGGGGCGCCGGAATTGGGCAGGCCCTGGTCCTGCTGGTAGGCCGAGAGCGCCAGCCTCAACGCCGGCGACGGCGCGCCGTCCACCGGGCCCTGATAGTAGCCGAGGGCCAGCAGCGCCTTCTGGGCGGTGACCAGATCTCCGCCCGGCGTCGGCGGAAGCGAAGCGATCGCCATCTGGACGGCCGGCGAGGTGTGGAAGGCGGCGGCGGAGCGCTCGGCGGCGACGCGGGCCTCGATGGTGAGCGTGGTCCGGGTGCGGGCGGCGCCGGCGCGGGCTTCCGCATCGCCCGACTTCGCCGCGATCAGGTACCATTTATAGGCCTCGGCGGGATTTCGCTGGACGCCGAGCCCCTGTTCATAGAGCCGGCCGAGGTTGAACTGGCTGTCGGCGAGACCCTGGTCGGCGGCGCGCCGGAACCACTCGGCCGCCAGGCTGCTGTCGCGCGGTCCGCCGGTTCCTTCGAAATAATACAGGGCCAGGTTGTGCATGGCCTTGCGCTCGCCGCCCCGCGCCGCGCGTTCGGTCCATCTCCGCGCCTCGGAGGAATCCTTCGCGAGACCATCGGCGCCGGACTCATAGAGTTTGGCAAGATAGAATTGCGCCGGCGCGTAGCCGAGGTCGGCGACCCGCCGCAGAGACTCGACACCCTGCGCCTTTTTGGCGTCGATCTGCGCCACGGCGGCGGCATAGCGCGGCGCGAGATCCTGGAGCGGAGCGGGAAGGCGCTGGAGTCGATCGCCCGCGTCGGCGATCCGGGTCGGGTTGAGCGCGACGGCTTCCCGCGGAAGCGAGGGCGGACCCGCCGTCAGCGCGCTGGCGGCGGTGGCGTCGCGCGGCGAGCGTTTCGCGCCGATGAGGTCGGCCAGACCGGCGGGCGCCGAAGCCTTGGGCTCACGCTCCACGACCCAGAATCCGCCCATGGCCAAGCCGACCGCGGCGGCCATGCCGACACCCATGATCACATTGCCGGCGCCCGAACCCTTCCTCCCACGCGAGAAGCGGTGCGAGAACAGGCCCTCGCTTTCCGACGCCGTGCCGTGCGGCGGTCGCTGCGCGCTCGACGCCGCCTCGCCGGCATTGGCCGCGGCTCTCGCCTTCTGGATCACTTCCCAAGTCGGTCCGGACGGTCGGGACGACGGAGCGGAGTCGAACCGCGGCTCCTCGCGGCGACCGAAGGCCGGTTCCTCGGCCAGCGTCGATTCGGGCAGCGGATCAGGATCCTCCGGATCAAGACGGCCCAATGGGGGTTCGGCCATGGCGGTCCGTTCCATCGCCGGCGCGGAGAAGGTGTCGGCCGCCTCGAAGTCCGCCTGGGTGAACGCCGGAGCCTGGCCGGGTTCCATCCTTGGCGTCGAGGCGGCGGCGAAGACGGCCGGCGGAGGGGGACGAAAGGCCATGAACGGATCGTCGCCGTAGATCGGTTCGCCCGCGTCCTCCATGGGACCCGCGACAGCCTGCCGGGCGATCTCTCCGGCTTGACGCGCCGCGGCCACCCGCTCCAGTCGCTCGCGAGCCTCCTCCAGCACCCGCGCCGTACGCTGCTCGCTGAGGCGGATCCGCTCGGCGAGATCCTCGGACACCCTTTCCTGACGCTGGCTGGCCCGCTCGGAGCTTCGGGCGACCTGTTCGCCGACCTCGTCGATCGCCAGGGCCGCCCGGCGGTCGGAATTGGCGATACGTTCGGCGAGGCGCTCGCTGATGCGGGCGATTTCCTCCCCGAGCCTTTCCAGCGCCTGGGCGTGGACGGTGTCGGCGCGGCCGAGCTTGGCTTCCACCGCCTGGGCGATGCGGGCCACCTCGCCGCCGACCTGTTCGATGGCTCCCGCGCCACGGGTTTCCGCCGCCTGGACCTTGCGGGCGAGGACGCCGGCCATATCCGTGACTTCGCGGCCCATGCGTTCGATGGCCTCCGCGGACCGTCGTTCGGCGGTCTGCAGATGGTCGGCGATCTGGGCCAGGCCGCGCTCGACCTGATCGATCCGTCCCTCCGTCGTGGTGCGAAGTCGCGTATCCATTTCGGCGCGCGCCGCTTCGAGACGCATCGACAGGCTGTCGGCGAGGTGCTCGAGCCGCACATCGACGTCGTCGCCGGCGGTGTCTGCTTCCACCGACGCCAGGCGCGCGTCGAGGGCGGCAAAGGAACTCTGCAACCGACGCAGAGCTTCGCCGGTTGCGAGGTGCTCGAGCCGCACTTCGACGTCACCGCCGGCGCTGTCTGCTTCCACCGACGCCAGGCGCGCGTCGAGAGCGGCAAAGGAACTTTGCAACCGACGCAGAGCTTCGCCGGTTGCGAGGTGCTCGAGCCGCGCATCGACGTCGCCGCCGGAAGTGTCTGCTTCCACCGACGCCAGTCGCGCGTCGAGGGCGGCAAAGGAACTCTGCAACTGCCGCAGAGCTTCGCCGGTGCGGCCGGCGGCGACCTCGATACGCTCCCCGATGCGGCTGGCCACGGCCTCGGCCACGTCGGCCGCCCGGCCTTCACCGGCCCCCAGACTATCGACGCGAGCGGTGACCACGGCGATCGCCTCGCGCGTGCGGCTCTCACCCTCATAGAGATGGCCGGCCACCTTCCCGAGCGCATTTTCCAAGGCGCGAAGCGCCTCGATCGAGCGTGGGCCATGGGCCTCCTGCTCGATGCGGCGCAGACGCTCGGCGATCTTCGACTGCTCGGCCCCGATCTCCTGGACCGCCCCTTCGAAACGGGCGGCGATGGCGATCTGTTCGCGTTCGTCACCATCCAGGCGATGGACCGCGCCCGGCGCCGAGCCCTCCACCACGCCGATGGCCGAACTCGCCCGGCCTTCCGCCGCCTCCATCCGCTGGAAAAGGCGGTCGATCGCTTGGGTCATGCGCGCCATCTCATCGGCCGGATGATCCGGCGCCTCATATCGGGCCGGAGCGGTGTCTCCTCGGCGCGGTGTCTCAAGGTACGACGCCGCGACGCCGGGCGCCGGACCCTCGGTGGAACGCGCTGCTTCGGTCTCGTCGAGGGTTCGAAGTCCAGCCAGCCATTCGTCGAGGCTGAGGCCCGATTGACGAGCCATGCGCTCGGCGATCTCTCGCGTTATCGGGTCGACCCCGGTCGCGCTGCGTTTCGCCGCGCCGCTCATCCGAATCGCTTCTCCCCGCTGCCTTCTCGAGGACGGTAGTGGTCGATTCCTAGCGTGTAAACGCGCGGAAAGCGCTAAATGTAGGGTCTCGGCTCATGACCTGTGGACGGATCGGTCCCGCCGGCCATGCTGTTTCTGTGCCTCAATGAAGGTTAACAAAGACCTAAGAATGAATCTCGGGATCACGCTCGCGCTGGCCGTCGCCGCCCTGGCCTCAACCGCGGTGTTCGGGTGGGCGGGCGCGCGCCCGGCGCGGCCTTCGAGGGCGCCGCGGCTGATCCCCTGGCGTCTGCTGATGACTCTCGCCTTCGTGGTGCTGGTGGCCTTGCTCGTCCATGTCGTCACCCTGGTGCGCGGCGCCTGACGGCTTGCCATCTGGTTGGCGCCGCTCTTGCGCCGCGCGACGGCCCGTCCCGAACTAGCCCGAGCCGATGCTGCACACCCAGGTTCTCCACCCTTCCGATCTCAGCGACAGCGACGCGGGCCAGTGGAGTGACATGCAGGCCGCGACGCCCGCCTTCGCCACCCCGCTGGTCGGTCCGCAATTCGCCAGAGCGGTCGGGGAGGTTCGCGGCGACGCCCGCGTGGCCATCTTCCGGCGCGGTCGCCGAACCGTGGGCTACCTCGCCCATCACCGCAGGCCGACGGGGTTCGCCAGACCGATCGGCGCTCCGTTCTCCGATTATCACGCCCTGGTGACCGCGCCCGGGGAGACGCTCGAAGCCGGTGAGGCGCTGCGAGGCGCGGGCCTGGGCGCGTTTCGTTTCTCGGGGCTGATCGACCCGGCCGGCCTGTTCGATGACAGCGTCCGGGAGCGGACCACCGGCTTTCGGATCGTGCTCAACACCAGGCCGGAGGATTATCTGGATGCGCTGGCGGCGGGCAGCCGCAACCGCGGCCAGAACTTTCGCCGCTACAGCGCCAAGTTGAGGCGGGAACTGGGCGATCCGCGGATCGTCGCCTCCCACGACCAGACCACCTTCGACGCCCTGCTGGACTGGAAGCGCGAGCAGATCCGCCGCACCGGCGTCCAGGACTTCCTGGGAACGGATTGGGCGCAGGCCCTCCTCCAGCGTCTTTTCGACACCCGCGAGGGCAATTTCCAGGGCTTCACCATCAGCCTGTTCGCCGGATCGACCCACCTCTGCAGCCACTTCGGGGTGCGCCTGGATGACCACTTCCATCCCTGGATCGGCGCGTCGAACCCCGACTTTCGCCTCCATTCGCTGGGCCTGGTTCATCAGTGGATGGCGATCGAGGCCATGCCGAGCCTGGGGCTGACCACTTACGACCTGGGTCCCGGCTTCGCCCACTGGAAGAGCCTCTTCGCGGAAGGCGGGGTTTCGGTCGGCGCCGGGCTGGCGACGACGCCGACCCTGGGTGGCCGGGTGGCGGGGACGGTCGATGATCTGTGGGCGCTACCGGCGGTGTCGGCCATTCCGGCCGTCGGCCGCCTTCGCCGGCGCATGGACCAGATCGCCCTGACGCGCCTGACCTTGGGCGGCCGGATCCAGAGCCTGATGGAGGCCTTCGGGGCCTACGACCGCCGTGTGGCGACGCGCCGGTCATGAGCGGAGCGGACATGATCGACGACTGGAATGAGCAGAAGTCCGCCGCCTTCGGGCGCGAAACCCTGTGTTTTCGTCACCGCCTCGGCGAACGGACGCTGTTCACCGACGAAGCGCTCGCCGGCATCCTCGACCGCTATCCGCGCGAACGGCTGGGAATCTACACCATGGGCGAAGACCTCGCCGACTGGCAAAGCTGGCGGCGGGGCGCGGCGGACCAATTGAGCGGCCGCGATCTCCTCGCCGCCGTCAAGGCCGGACGGTTGTGGCTGAATCTTCGCAACACCGACAAGCACCTTCCGGAATTCGCCGACATCTGCACCGAGATCGCCGCCGACAAGGAGCGCCACGTCCGCGGGCTTCGGGTGTTCAATCGCGATCTCGGCCTGCTGATCTCCTCGCCGGGAGCGATGGTTTTCTACCACCTCGACGTGCCGCTCTCCTCGCTCTGGCAGGTGCGCGGCGAAAAGCGCATCTGGTTCTATCCCCGCTCCGATCCCTTCGTCAGCGACGCCCAGATCGAACGCTTCGTGCGCCGGCAGGCGGAGGGCCAGTTCGCCTTCGATCCGACCTGGGACGCCGCCGCCACATCGATCCAGATGAAGCCGGGCGACATGGTCACCTGGGTCCAGAACGCGCCGCACCGGGTGGTCAACGGGCCGATGCTGAACGTCTCCCTGTCGATGGAGTTCATGACCCCGGCCGCCGCCCTGCGGGCCAATGTCCTCTACGCCAACGGTTTGCTGCGCCAGCGACTGGGCGCCCGGCCCAGGGTCCAGTCGGGCCTCGGCCCGGCGGCCCTGGCCAAGGTCGCGCTGGCCCGGGTGGTCAAGGCCACCACGCGGCGGCCGAGATCCTACAAGGCGATCCTGCCGGCGACCTTCACCCTCGACGCCCGCGAACCCGGCGTCCTTCGGCCGGCGCCGATCACCGAGGACGCCCTGGCCGCGTAGCGCCGGGCGAGGCAGCCGAGGGGCGGCCCCGAACCGCCGGATGGCGGCGATCCGCCGGCCATCCGATCCCGGCCTGATCCACGCCACCGTGGCGTTCACGCCCGCTCGGTCATAATTTCGGCACGCCGCCGAAACTACAACTCCGACGGCGATGGGGGCCGCCTGGACGGGCGCAGGGAAATCACCCGCGACCGCCGTGTACTGTCTGCGGCGGGAAAGACCCGATGAACGAGCGTGCGGCATGATCATCGACATCACCTATGACGCGAGCGTCGCCACCAATCCGCAGGAGGTCGCCTTCAAGGCCACCGTGGCCGGGGTCGCGGCGTTCTTCGAGAGCGAATTCAGCAATCCCATAACCATCAACTGGGATGTGGGCTGGGGCGAGGTCGATGGCCACCGCATTCCCAATTACGGCGGCGCCGAGAGCTACAGCAACTACACCAATCAGTACACCTACTCCCAGCTCAAGGCCGCCTTCACGGCCGACAACGACACCACCGCCCTGGCCTCCCTGCCGGCCTCCGATCCCACCGCGGGCGGCGACGGCGGGTTCTCGATGACCACCGCCGAAGGCAAGGCGCTGGGCCTCGTTTCGGCCAACAACACCGCCATCGACGGGTGGTCCGGGCTCGATAAGACCAGCACCTGGATCTACAACACCAGCAACACCAGCGGATCGAACGTTCCGGCTGGCGATCTCGACGCCTTCTCCTTCCTCGCCCACGAGCTTTCCGAAGTCTTGGGTCGCCAGATGTACTTCGGCCAAGGCTCGGGAGACGGAGTCGCCGGCGACGGGTACAATCCACTGGATCTGTTCGACTACACCCCCGACGGCGTGCGCGCGCTCACCAACTCGGCCGCCGCGGACCGCTATTTCTCAATCGACGGCGGCAAGACAAATACCGCACAGCACTATTTCAACAATGTCGCCGCCAATGGGGACCTCTTCGATTACATTCCCAACGGCACGTCCGGCTCCTATCTGCCCAACGGCCCCGCCGATTCCTTCGACTACGAGGGTTCGATCGGGGCGGTTTCGGCCGGCGATCTGACCCTGATGGAGGCGCTCGGCTATACGCCCTCGACCTCCACCGCGACGAACATCCACTGGACCAGCCAGATCAGCGGGAACTTCCCAGACAGCAACGACTGGACGCCCCATGTGACGCCGGGGGCCGCGGACGCCGCCATCCTCGATGCGCCGGGCTCGACCGCCTACATCGTCATCGCCTCGGCCAATGAGACGGTGGCCTCCGTCCAGACCGCCTCCACGGCCCGGCTGGCGATCACCGGCGGGGTGTTCACCAT
>JGI20189J14885_1000533_pt1 | contig 13175 bp, 9 predicted proteins | sample NGESurdeep072012_10_FD_14885 | JGI IMG/M metagenome (IMG submission 14885) | reverse complement strand
TTACTTCTCCGTCTTGACGACCTTTTCGTAACGCAATTACAACGAAAATTTGTAACGTGATTGCAATGTTTCCAAACGTTCTTGGCCGACTCGACAGAGACGAACTCCCCCGCCGCCGAGTCGGCCGTCGTTCGTTAGTTGGCGCTGTACTCAGCTACCCAATCGACTTGCATGGACTGCTGCGACGTGGGGCACGCGAATCCAGAAGAGCACCACGTCTGCTGTTGAAGGTCAAGCGTCATGGGCACGTTGGGTACCGAGACAGTCCCTGACACCATCGTTCCCCAGACCCGACCGTCAACCGTGTAGGTGATGGAGGTCGGCGTCCAGATGACGCCCCACGTGTGCCACTGCGTCATGTCGATGTTGAGCCTGACCTGTTTCTGACTTTTCCCGGAGGCCGGTCCCCAGATGTCGGTGGCCGACGTGCCGGTCGTCTGTCCATTGGTCTCGTTGAAGTCGATCTCGGGCGGCCAACCAACGGTGGGCCAGAGCAACTCAACACCCGTCGGACCGGAGCCCGTCACTCGTGAGCGAACGAAGTAGGCACCGTACGTGTTTGTGACGCCGCACTGACACAGACCTCCGGCAACCCATTCGTTGTTATAGGAGGGGTCTTGGTAGGTGTTGAGTGACAGAAGGCCGCCGGAGACGCTAACGTGCCCAGCGTCCCACTGACCACCGGGATCGCCACCGGGTTTCCCGGAGTAGGTGAACCAGCCACTGGGAAGCGTCGAGCCACTGAAGTCGGTGACGTACGACTGCGAGAAACCCGACAACGCACTTGCAGACGGTGGGGCCATGCCGGAGGGTTCCGTACCGTCAGGCGTACCTATTGGGAACGCCGTGTTCGGAGTGGGCGCAGGCGGAGCCGTCGTCGTCGTGGTCGTCGGCGGAGCCGTGGTGGTCGTCACGGGGGGGGCCGTCGTGGTCGTCACGGGGGGAGCCGTCGTGGTGGGAGCCTGCGAGGACGTCGTGGTCGTCGAGCCCGTGCTGGGCGACGAGGTGGGCGCGGCTGTTGGTGCCGTCGGGGCCAATGTTGTCGAGGTGGTCGTGGCCACCGGGGTCGCCGTCGTGGTGGTGACGGTCCGCAGGCGAACGGGTCGAATCGACGTCGCCGAGTTCGGAGGACGCCAGTGGTTCGCGAACTCCATCAGCTGCGTCAGGTTCCAGCCCAGGGTGTGCGTCGTCGTCACGTACGAGACGTTCGACGATCCCTGACCGTTGCTCGTCGCCGAAGCGTCGATGCCGATCATGCCCACGAGTACGCAAGAGGCAACGGCGAGCGTGACCACTTTTGGAAATCGATGCGCAGTATTGCCACTAATGAATTTTTTGAATGAGCCCTTGTCCATGGGATACAAATTCACAGCCTCAAATCACACGTCGGCCCACGTAGTCCCAACAAACACTCAATTCTGTTCTATACCGTTTGTGACCAGGTAATATAGCGGTATTCGAGAGTCCGGAAAATACCAAAGGTACCAATTATTTGACTACGAAAGCCGTAAATAGGCGAGGTTCCAGACCAAATGTCGACGCCGCAGACGGACGAATCGAGGCCGCTCGACGGGAGGACGGGCGGGCGCGTCCGGCGATCCTGAACCTGGTTGACGACGAAGGAGTTCCACTGCCCTCGCGGGCGAACGTTCCGGGTGACAAGGCGAGATTCCCACCGGCCCCGCGGGCGCGACAGTGCCTACGTCAACGCGCTGGGCCTACAAAATGGTTTGGTGAGCGGCCCACGCGTCGTTGACGATCACGTCGAGATCGCTGTGCTCTGGGTTCCATCCAAGCAGCTCACGAGTGCGCTGGTTACTCGCGATCGCGGCGGCCGGGTCGCCGGGTCGTCGCTCGGTATAGCGAATCTCGAACTCGGTGCCAGTGATTCTTTGGACGGCTAGGGCGACCTGACGATTGGAGTAACCAACCCCCGATCCCATATTGAGGGTCAGCTCCTTGTGGTCGTCGAGGGCGGTGATGGCACGAACGTGAGCGTCCGCAAGATCCGCGACGTGGATGTAGTCCCGGATGCACGTTCCGTCGGGGGTTGGATAATCGGCGCCGAAAATTTCCAGGTGCGACCGACGACCGGCCGCCACGTCCAACGCAATCGGAATGAGGTGGATCTCTGGAGAGTGGTGCTCGGGGTGCGCCAGCGTTCCTCCGGCGGCGTTGAAGTAGCGAAGTGACGCGGCGCGTATGCGACCACACGCCACGAGCCAATGGAGACCCTCTTCCACCATTCGTTTGGACTGTCCGTAAGGGCTCTGGGGCGCGATGGACCGTGATTCGTCGATCGGCATCGCGACCTGGTCGCCGTACACCGCGCACGACGACGAGAAGACGAACCGCTCGACCCCCGACTGGATGAGAGCGTCAAGAAGACGAAAGCTCGACGCCACGTTGTTCGCGAAGAAGGTCTCGGGGTATTTCATCGACTCGCCGGGCTCGATACGCGCGGCGAAGTGCACGCAGGCGTCAAAGGATCCCAGCGAACGCACGAGATCCACGTCGCCACAGTCGCCCTCGACGAACGTGGCGTTCACGGGTACGTTCTCCTTGCGACCTGAGATCAGATTGTCGAGAGCGACGATCTCGTGACCCTTCGACAGCAGTAGTTCGGCGGTCGTCGAACCGATGAACCCAGCGGCGCCAGTGACGAGCACTCTCACGACGGAACCTGCTCACATCTCGCGCGCCCGTGCGGGAGGAGTGTCAGGCGACTGATGATCACGGAGAGATCGATCACCCGAGGAATGTAACACGGTATTTGATGGTACGACGACTGTCCGTAAGCGGGTTACGAAAGAGGAGAGGGAGCGCAAGTTCATCCAACGGAGAACGTGAACTCGAACGTCGCCGTACTGACGTTCCAAACACTGTTCGTCGACGTCGACGTTCTGGAACTCGCGCCTCAATCGGTGGGCGCTCAAAGAACAGATGCACTAGGTCAACTCGGCGGTGACTCCCCGTCGTGGGCCCTCGATCGACCTTCTCGGAAATCTAGAATTGGCCCCAAACTGGTAGCGTCACCAGCGAGGAGTATTGAACGATTGCGGTTCTCGCTTGCGGGTCGGGGACTTCTGGGAAGCGGTACACCATGGCACGAGAACCGGCTGACTTTGACGCGGAGGGCGTCTCGTTGGACCTCGCACGAGACATCACCGAGGCCATCGAGCACGAGCAGTTCTTCCTCGTCTATCAGCCGACCATCGACCTGCAGACCAACGCGTTCGCAGGTGTCGAAGCCCTCATTCGCTGGCGTCACCCCGAGCGCGGGGTCCTCGGTCCGGACAGCTTCATCGGAGAACTCGAGACAAGTGGTCAGATAGCGCCGGTGGGACGTTGGGCCCTTGCCACCGCCTGCGCGCAGGGTGCCGTCTGGCACGACAAGGGCTATCGCTTCAATGTCTCGGTCAACGTGTCCGAGCGCCAGTTCGAAACGACGACGTTCTTCGACGACGTGGTGGACGCGCTCTCGTCGAGCCGGTTCGATCCTTCGCTCCTGGTCCTGGAGTTCGCCCAGGCGACGTTGCTGGTTGACCGAGACGCGACCGGATCTCGCCTCGAACGACTCCGCGAGCTCGGCGTCCGTTTTGCCGTCGACGACTTCGAGCCGGGTGGCTCGGCACTTGACCAACTCGAGCAGTTCCCTATCGACATCGTGAAACTCGATCGCGACTTCATCGCGGGACTCGCGACCTCGTCTGAGGCTTCGTCCTTGGTGCATCGACTCGTCGAGAGTAGCGAGACGCGCCACCTCCAAGTCATCGCCGCGGGCATCGAAGACTCTGAGCAGCGCACGCAGCTCCAGAACGAGAAGGTGCACGTCGGCCAGGGCTACCTCTTTTCCAGACCGCACGAGGCTGAAGAGATCGATCGATTCCTCGAAGACTTCGCCATATTCTCTGGGAAGCCTCTCTAAGCGCGCGTGAAGCGAAACCAGGGGGAGTGAGGGACGTGGCCCGAGGTCGTGGGAAGGTCAAGAGTCAAGAGGGAGCAGCGTCGCCGAGCAACGGCGCTTCCCTTAACGGTCAAGACGCTCACGACGCCGTTCGCACCTCACAGCGAATCGCCAGTCAACTCCACCAACTCATCGCGGCGTCGATCACCGTGGCGGGCATGCGCAACGAGCACGACATCTTGAAGAGCTTGGCCAGCAGTACTCGGCGCGTCTTCGACGCCGACGTGGCCGTACTCACGCTCGAGTCCGGCCCCGAGGCGCCCCTTCGAGGTGTGGCCCATCGTGGACGGCCGGTGGCGTGTCTCGGCCCGGACGAGTTCGCCGCGATGGACGACGTGCCGGCCCCTCGAAGCACGTTCGTGCCGTGGAATGACCGGGACTGGCTCGTCGCGCCGGTGCTTGAGCGAAGGGACCAGGCGCGAGGCGTGTTGGCCGTTCGAAGGGCCGAGGGTGAATTCCTCGCCGAGGACAGGGAAGTGCTCACCCTGATGGCCCAAATGGCCGCGACCGCGCTCGGCGCCACCGAACTCAGTCGAGAGATCGAGACGAGTGAGACCCGACTTCGGATCCTCGTCGACACTGCGCCCGCGGGCATCGTGGAGGTGGACCTCAAAGGTCACGTGCGGTGGTGGAATCGTGCGGCGAGCAAAATCCTGGCGTGGCCCGCGTACGACGAGGCTACGGCGACGGAACCCCGCTTTCCAGATGGAGCGGGCGACAAGTTGGCAGTCCTATGGTCAGAGGTCCTGGACAGCGAGGTGGCGAGTGGCCGAGACCTCATCGACGTCGAGATCATGGGACGACGTCGGGACCTCACGACCTCCGCGGCGCTGCTGCCTTCACCAGAGGGCCAGGCAACGAGCATTTTGATGTTGGTCGATGACGTGACCGATCACCGGGAACTCAAGGCGGAAGTTCATCACGCGCAACAGATGGAGATTCGTGGCCGGGTCGTGAGCAGTGTGGCGCACGACTTCAACAATCTTCTGACGTTGATCTCGGGCTACGCGGAGATCCTCTCGAAGGATCTGAGTGGCGATGTACGGTCGCTCGAGATGGTCAAGGACATTCAGTCAACAGCGTCAAGGGCGTCCATGCTGACTGCTCAGTTGCAGAGTATTGGTCGAACGCGGTCACTCGAACCCGTGGTTTTCGATCCCGTCGCCGCGTTGCAGTCGAACGCCGAGGTCTTCGATCGCATCGTCGGAGCGGACATCGAGTCACGTTGGTCGCTTCACGCGAACGCCGGAGCCATTCGAGTCGACGCCGGTCAGTTCGAACAGATGATGCTCAATCTCGCGATCAACGCTCGTGACGCCATGCCCTCCGGCGGCGAATTTCGTGTCAGTGTCGATTCCGTCACGGTCGACGCTGACGCCGCGGACGAATTGCACGTCTCGCCCGGTGACTACGTCGCCATCGTCGTTGCCGATTCGGGGGTCGGCATGGACGAGGAGACACGCCAACACTGCTTCGATGCGTTCTTCACGACGAAGGGACCCTTCAAGGGAACCGGTCTCGGTCTCGCGGCCGCGCGCCGCTTGGTCGAAGGGAGTGGTGGCGCCATCACGTGTGAAAGTGCTCCCGGTGTCGGGACGACGTTCAAGATCTTCTTCCCGGTTAGTCACGAATCGATCATCGAGGAACCCGTCGTGGCTTCACACGAACAACCAAGAGGATCGGCCACCGTCTTGGTCGCGGACGATGACGACGACCTTCGTCGACTCATGGTTCAAGTTCTCAGTCGCAACGGATACGAGGTGCTCGTCGCAAAGTCAGGCGAAGAAGCGCTCGAGGTGGCACGTGAATTCGACGGCGCCATCGATCTCCTCGTGAGTGACGTGAAGATGTTCGAACTCACGGGACCTGAACTCGCAGCCACACTGCAGCGCGTGTATCCCTCACTGAGGATCCTGCTGACGTCAGGCACCGCCGAGGCGACGGTGGTTCGCGACCTACGTCCGGGTAGCAGTGCGTTTCTCCCGAAGCCCTTTCGCCCGAGCGCACTCATCGATCAGGTGCACGACCTTCTCTCTCGTCGCTAAGCCCTCAGGCAGGTGACCGGATAAGAGCAAACGTTACGGCAACCGAGCTCGCGCTTGCCGCGGTTCGGTTGCTCAGGCTTGTACTTCGCTCCCGGCCTGAGGTTCGAAGCGGTAGCCAACGCCACGCACGGTTTTGATCCACAGAGGGTGGTCAGGATCGTGTTCAATCTTGGCTCGTAGACGCCGGATGTGTTCGGTGACGGTCGCCTCGTTTTGCCACTCGCTCGACGACGACCAGACGTGCTCGAGGAGTTGCGCGCGCGAGTACACCTGACGAGGGGAGGCGGCGATGAAATTGAGAAGGGAGAACTCCTTTGACGTGAGATCGAGCAAGTTGCCCGCGAGCCTTACCTCATGGGTGTTCTCATTGATCTGGAGATCGCCGAAACTGATGTTGGGCGCGTCAATGTTGTGTTGCTGAGTGTTGGCGCCCGAGCGCCGCAGGACCGACTCGATACGTGCGGAGACCTCGCCCAGGGAGAAGGGCTTCACGATGTAGTCGTCGGCGCCCATCTTCAGCCCGGCGATCCGCTCCGTCTCGAGCCCGCGACCAGTCAAGAAAATTGTGGGCACGTCGCTGATCAGGCGGAGTTCGCGTAAGACCTCGCGCCCGTCCTCGCTGCCGAGAACGATGTCCAAGATGACGAGGTCGGGCTCAAGCGACGAGGCGGCGCTGAGTGCGTTCGCCCCGTTGGAGGAGACGGCCACTTCGTAACCTTCACCCGTGAGAAAGGTATCGAGGAGTTTCGTGATCTCGATGTCGTCATCTACGACCAGGATTTTTGTCATCGTTGACCTCCGCGTGGGAGAAGGTTCCCGTGCGCCCCGCGCGAGCAACTGCACGGCTGGGGATCGGGAACTGGACGGTTTAACGCTGCTCGACGGGAGACGGTCTGCATAGAGTCCATACTACGAAGTTCACTCGAGTAATTGGTAGTAACTAGGTCAAGAATTGAGAATCCCGAGCTCCGGTCGTGCTGGCGGGGTGTCGTTGCGTTGTGTAGGGGTTCAGCCACCGCGGACGTCGTCGCACGTCCCTGGGAGTGGCGCAACGTCGAATGGGCACTTCGACCGGAGGCGACGCAGCGAAGTGCTACTGGTAGCTCGGCTCTTTGGTGAGGAATCGGTTCAAGGCGTCGAGGGTCGCCATGGCCGCCGCGGCGACGTCGTCGTCGGACTGGGCGATGCCGAACATGTCCGCGCCCTCGGAGAACGGGCGCAAGGTGACGATCACCGGCCACCCTCTCACGGTGGCGACGCTCATCACGGTCAAGAGATAGAAGGGGACGTTGTACCCGAGCTCGCGCAGCGCGGCGAGGGTGGCTTCGGCCCCACCGAAGAGTTGGCCGCTGCCGGCCCGACCGACGCCCATGCGGCCGGAATAGGAGAGCTCGACCTCACAGTCGCCGTTCTCGGGGTTGAAGTCGGTGCGAATGAGCGCCACGCGCACGGCCTGGATCTCTCGAGGCGAGATGGCCTTGCTGGCGTCCTCGACGATGACGCTTGCTTCGGTGTAGTACAGATTCACGATCTGTGTCGCCATCACGCGGATGGCGCCCGGGTCTTGGCCCGTCACGATCAAGGTCACCGCGTCCACGTCGCCGTTGTCGCGGTGACGGATCTCGACGTTCAAGACGCCCGAGAGGGATCGAAGCTCGAGTTCGAAATCTTCTTCAGTTGGCGACATCATCGGCGATTCAATCCCTTCTTCTCGTAGAGGCGGGCGTCGGCAATACGGAACAGCTCGGCGGGGTCCGTTGAGTCGCGAGGCGATGACGCGGTACCGATGGTGAATCCTACATGGTCGAGCGCTGAGCCCAAATGGCTGCGCAGGCGGTCGGTGAAACCCGACGAGTCGTGGCCGTCGGCGTTGGAGAGTATCACCGCGAACTCGTCACCCCCGATGCGAGCGGCGAGGTCGCCACTGCGCACGGAACGTCGCATCGCGAGGCCGAACTGACGGAGAAGGTCGTCGCCGAAAGCGTGGCCGAGGGTGTCGTTCACGATCTTGAAGCCGTCGAGGTCGGCGAGCACCAGCGTGAACGCCCAGCCGTAGCGGGCGCTGCGCACGGTCGCGGCTTGCAGCGCACTGTCGAAGGTCCGGCGATTGGCGATGTTGGTAAGAGGGTCGTGGGCCGCGCTGAAGCGCGCGAGATGCATTGAGAGCGCGAGTTGGCACGCGGTGCGCATGGCGTCTCGTTCAACGAGGGGCACGATGTCGGGTTCGCAGTACACACCGGGGATCGTGCCCAGTCGCGCGGCCGTGTCGATGCTGATGGCGCCGCCACCGGCACGAAAGAGCTGCGCCCCAAAGGACTCGTGCGCGAGGACGACGACGGCGTCTCTGAGCGCGTAGCGCTCGACGAGCAGGTCGAGTACCGAGTAGATGAAGCCGATACCCAGTTCGCTGACCGACAGTTCGTCGAGCATCGTTTGAAAGAGCCAGGGTTCGTAGGGTTGACTCATCCTTTCCGCGTCGTCGGACGCTCCTTCAAGGTAGGGAGTCACGACTTTGTGCTCGTAAGACCGAGTGATGGTTCCTCCGATGGGTGAAGTAGCGACAGTGGTACGCGTCCCGCGCTGAGCAGGTCTTTGAGATCGGCCGGGTCGACGGGGCGAGAGATGAGGTAGCCCTGGCCGCGATGACAACCGAGCACGAGCAGCTCGTCGATGATCGCGCTGTGCTCGATGCCTTCTGCGGTCACGCCGAGGTCGAGCGCGTGGCCTAGGCGGATGATGGACTCCACGATGGCACGGTCGTACGCGTCCGTCGTGATGCCCTCGACGAAGCTCATGTCCAACTTCAAGAGGTCGACCGGCAAGTGCTTCAATTCGGTCATGGAGGCGAAACCGGTGCCGAAGTCGTCGATCGCGATCTCGACGCCCATCTTGCGGAAACCACGCAGAATGTTGGCGGTCTTTTCGGGCTCTTCGACGACGGCGTACTCGGTGATCTCGATGCAGAGACGTTCGCCAGGAATCTCGTTCGACGTCAAGCAGTTCTCGACGAACTCGACGAGGTCCGTCGCGGCGAACTCTGCGGGCGACATGTTCACGCGCACGATGAGCTCGAGGTCGGGGTACTCCTTGCGCCACTCGGCGAGTTGACGACAGGCTTCGGCGAAGACCCAACGTCCGATGGTGAGTACGAGCCCGGTCTCTTCAGCGACGGTGATGAACTCGGCGGCGTTCAACATTCCGCGCGTCGGGTGCTGCCAGCGCACGAGCGCCTCGACGGAGAGCAGTTCGCCGGTGCGGATGTCGACCTCGGGCTGGTAGTGCAAGTGGAGTTGGCCTTGCTCGAGCGCGTCACGCAGCATGATCTCCATGCGCGAGCGCTCGTCGAGGATGGCGCGCATCTCCTCGTCGTGCAGGACGGCCTTGTTGCGACCACGGGCTTTCGCGACGTACATGGCGCCGTCCGCGCAAGCGAGGATGTCCGAGTCGGTCTGGTCCGATCCGGCGTTCGCGATGCAGATACCGATACTGGCGGTGTGACTGAACTGTTGACCTCCGAGGTCGACGGGCGCGGCGACGAGCTCGAGGAGGCGGTAGGCGCTGGCGAGCACTTCCATGGCGCTGTGCGCTTCGTCCAACAGGACGACGAACTCGTCACCGCCAAGTCGTGCGCAGTAGTCGTTGACGCGAATGCTGGTGCGAATGCGGTCGGCGATCGTGATGAGCAGTCGGTCGCCGTTCGCGTGGCCGAGGAAGTCGTTTAAGACCTTGAACCGGTCAAGGTCGATGATCATGACTGCGGTGTCGCGATTCACCTCTCTGCGTAGCTTCAACTCTCGAAGCAGTGCCCGCCGGTTCGGGAGGTCCGTCAAGTCGTCGTGGTGCGCGATGTGCGCCGTGCGCTCTTCCGCGTCGATGCGCCCCTGGAGTTGGACCAGCATGGACGCCACCGCTTGGAGTGCGCTGATCTCGGCGGGCACCCACGCGCGAAGTCCGAAGTGGATGAAGCCGAGGATGCCCCACGTGGAGTCTCCAAGGAGAAGTGGCACCGCCGCGCCGGCGAGGAGCGTTTCGCCCGATCCCTTTTCGACGCGTTCCATGAACTCGTCGTCGGCGTCCCCCACGACCGGGAGGTACGGCTCCTTTAGATCCTTCGTCGCCATAAAAATCGGGTCGGCGTCGAAGCGCACTTCACCCAGGGGATCGGGTCCCGTGAAGTCGTCGCGAATTGGCCACTCCGCCTCGAGGATCGAGAGACCTCGTACGTGATCGTGACGGCGCAGGAAGGCCACGTCGGATTCGAGGAACTCGGCGAGCACGCGCGTGGTCCAGCCGAGGACTTCTTTGCGGTTGTCGAGCGTCGCGGACATCAGCCGCTCAGCCACTTGACTGACGAGTTCGTCCAGTCGGCGCTGGTGCAAAAGGGTACCCTCGCGGGTCGTCTGCGAGGCCACCTTGCCGAACAGTCCGCCGAACGCGCGGGCGGTGGAGACCTCTCGTTGTGACCACACGCGGCCGTGGCGCGCAACGATGAGGGCGCCGACGATATCGCCGCTCAGCAGCTCGATGGCGTCAACGAGTACACCCCATTCAGTATCCAAAATCGTCCACGAGAAGGACCCGAGAGGCTCCTTACCCATGAGTTGGCCCTGGACCCGTTCGCGGATCAGTTCAAAGGCATCTTTTGCCTTGGGCGCGACGAGGGGTTCGATGTCGAAACCGGGAATTGGTCGGTCCGCGTTGGTGATAACCGCCACAATCTCAGCCCTGGGCGTGACGTGACGGAGAGTCTCAACGACGAGTCGAGCTTCGTCGCCTACCTTCCACGCGTCTGAGTGCGTGAGATCTCCCACGGGCGAACCGCCTTAACCGTTAAATGGCCTGAAATACGAGGATAGCAGTACCCCCTTGTCATTCAAAGAAGATAATTGCAAGGAAAGACTATGTTTTGCGAATATCCGGCAAGTCAATTGCAGAGAAAACTCACAAATTGTAGGTATTCAACGGGCCATTCAGCGCTATAGGTTCCATGTCCCGGATGAGGACGTGGCTGAGTGGTCGCCGGACGCTCCGCACCGAAGGCGGCGCGGCGTGAATAACCCGCATAACCATCGCGATCGTCTCACCGTCGTCGAGGTCCCACGCCTTATTGAAGCGCTGAGAAAGTTCGTAGAGCTCGTCGAGATGGCGCTCGCCCCCGAGGCTCAAGAGGTCCTTCTCATCGGTCGCGTAGAGGAAGAGCGGCGAGACCGGCTGGATGGCGAGTCCGCGCAGTTCGGCGCTCAGCCAGAAGCGCTCGATGGCCGCGCCGGCGCGTACGTACCACGTCGGATCGGCACGCGGCACCGTGATGACGGCGATCCCGGAACTCGAACTCACCATTGCCCTCGTTCGAAGACCCAGGGCCGCGCCGCCGCGCCAGTCGACGAGGTGCTCCATGACGTCGGAGCGCCCGACGAGTTGCAGGGCGCCAAGACTCGCGGGGTCCATCTCGAGGGTGCGTACGTCCATTCCCTCTTCGAGGGTGTCGCGTCCGGGCCAGCGCAGTTCGTCGAGCATGTCCTGGTGGACCGTTGGGATGAGGAAACGAAGTCGATCGGATTCGGCGAGGAGAGCGGCGCACTCCTCGATCGGATCGCGTCCCGTCACGAAACGAAGTCGCGCACCTTCACGCTCCACGCCGCGACTCAACATCGACACGGTGGCTTCGTCGATGGGCGTGGGGCTGCCCATGCGGCGGTTGACCGTACGAGAGTGCACGAAGGGTTGCAAGCGTGCCATCCCGGCGTCGATCTGCGTTCCGAGGGTCATGGTCGCCACGTGGTGCGAGTTCGTCCCTTCAGGGAAGAGCTTCACGAGACCGAGGCGCTTGAGCGACGCCGCGGTGACGAGCGCGTTGAAGAGCGAGGCACCCAGCGCCACGTAGCTTCCGCGAAGTCGTACGTCCATGGCGTTCGCGCTGCGTTCGGGAACGACGTAGAAGCGCACTTCGTCGTCGTTGGCCTCGAAGCGCCAGGGTTGCACGTTGCCACCGGATGGCGCGCGTCGAGCAGCGTCGACGATGAGTTCTATTGGATCCGTGCTTTCGAGGGGCGGGTCCTCTGGCGGCGGCGTGCGAAGCGCGGCCTCGCCGGCGTTGGACACTTCAATGGGCGAAAGACCAGAGAGGATCTCCTCGACGTCGAAGCGAATGCGACCCGAGGGAAGTTCGCCTTCGAGGCCGAAGCGACGTACCGCCGCGGCGGTGGTGACGGCACCGAGCGTGACTTCGCTCGCCAACTGCGGCCAACCGGTAACGGTCTGGCCGAGTTCGAAGACCGTCGCGGCACCTCGTGACGAGATCTCGTTGGCTCCGAGGAGGCGCAGCACGAACGGGCCTTTCTCGGCGGTCGACAGACCAGCCAACTTGGACGAATCCATGTCACCCAGAAGTCCGTGGAAGATCGGCCGCTGGGGCTCGAGGTCGTAGCGTTCGACGTCGAGAACCCCTCGATCACTGGTCTCCATGATGACCGGGATGCCTCTCGCGCGGGCGGCCTCGCGAACGAGGAACTTCACGTCGAGCGAGTCGCACTCCTCGATGACGAGGTCGAGCCCGTCGAGGAACGTGTCGAGGTTGTCGGCGTGGATACCCTCGGGCAGGACGACGACGCGAAGGTACGGATCGATCTCCGCGATGCGTCGCGCCGCCACGATCGCCTTGTTGACGCCGAGGTCGAGCACGCTCGCCGGGATACGGTTCAGATTCGAGAGTTCGATGGTGTCGAAGTCGGCCAATCGAATCTCTCCGGCCAGTCCTTCCATCGCAAGAATGTGGGCAATCGAGTGACCGGCGCTCACGCCGACGACGCCGACGGACAACGTACGCAGACGTGCTTGTTCCTCGCGGGTCACCTTGTTGTGGTTGCGGTCGAGCCGCACGGCGGAGAACGCTCGGGGACCGAGCAGTCGAACGACCGCACGACGCCATGGGTAGTAGACCCAGCGCTGTCCCTCGTCGAAGAGCTTTCGTGACGGCGTGGGTTTTATTTGCGAGAGCTGGTCGCGCTGTTCCTCGAAGCGATCGATGATCTGCAACGAGGGATCAGCGCGGAGCACTCGCAAGACTTCGCGCTGCGCTCGTTCGGTGACGTCCAGTACCAAGGGACGACGGGACTGCGTACTCGTCGACTCTGCCTCGAGCACGCCGACACCAACGGAAAGAG
>JGI20189J14885_1000526_pt1 | contig 13255 bp, 10 predicted proteins | sample NGESurdeep072012_10_FD_14885 | JGI IMG/M metagenome (IMG submission 14885) | reverse complement strand
GCCCAGGGCCGGAAGCGCAGCGGCGAATGGAAATGTGCCGGCTCGCGGCTGTTCTTGGGATGGCAGGAAAAGACCACCGCCGGAATGCCGAGCGCCGCCGCAACATGCCCCGGCGCCGCGCACATGGCGATGACCGCGGCGCTCTCGCCGATCACCGCCGCCACGACCGGCAGGGTCGTCTTGCCGCTCAGATCGACCGCCCTGCCCTTGAGCAGATCGGCCAGCGCACCCCCGAGCTGCGCGTGGCGCGGATCGGCCAGGATGACAATACCGGCGCCGAGCACCTTGGCCGCCTCGCCGGCGATCCGCGCCAGCATCTCGGGCGGCAATTCCTTGGCGCGATAACCCGCGACCGGCGCCACCGCGATCAGCCGCTCGACGCCGAGCCGGCGCCGCGCTTCGGCGGCGAGCTTGGCTCCCGTCGCCTTGTCCGCCGCCCCCAGCACCGCCTCGACGGCATCGCCGGCGCGCTTGCCGCCGATGAAATCGAGCAGCGCCAGATTGTGCTCAACCTCATGCGCCGCCGCGCTGCGCTTTAGGACGTCGGTGTAATAGGCCTTATCGTCGCCCTTGTTACGCTCCGCCTTGAGCGGCGTATTGCCCTCGGCAAAGCCGACGACGTGCTTGGCGCCGCTCTGCTTGGCGAGAAAGCCGGCGCCGTAGCTGTCGAAATCGAACACGGGGACCACCGTCAGGTCGAAGGCACGCCGGTTCATCGCCGAGCCGAAGGCCTGGCCGTGGCGCTGGTCCGGCGCGTTGATGTCGAGCGCGCGCGCCTGCGGGTCGATGCGCATGGCGACGAAATAATCGATATAGGGCGAGGCGAAGGCGAGTGGCGCCGCCGCCGGCGACACCGCAGCATAAATCTTGGCCTTGGGCGCCGAGGCACGCAGCCCGCGCAGGAAAGGGGTCGCCAGAATGAAATCGCCGATCCGGTCCGGCTTGACGACCAGGATGTTCTGGAGCCGGCCGAGATCGAGCGCCAAGGATGAAACCGCCACGACCGGGCTCCGAATAAGGCTCGCGCGCCGGCAGTCTACACATCGGCGGCCGGGCGGCAATGGCCCGCGGCGGCTCCCGGCCCGCAAGGCGGGGATTTCCGTCGTCCTCCGGGCGCGCTATGGTCGGGACGATGAAGCTCCTCGTCATCGAAGACGACCGCGAGGCGGCGGCCTATATCGCCAAGGGCCTGGGCGAAAGCGGCTATGTCGTCGACCAGGCGCATGAAGGCCGCGACGCGCTGTTCCTGGCGACCGGCGGCACCTATGACGCGCTCATTGTCGACCGCATGCTGCCGGGCATGGACGGCCTCGCCGTCATCTCCGCGCTGCGCGCCGCGGAGATCAAGACGCCGGTCCTCATCCTGAGCGCGCTTGGCGCGGTCGACGACCGGGTCAAGGGATTGCGCGCCGGCGGCGACGATTATCTGGTCAAGCCCTTCGCCTTTGCCGAGTTGCTGGCGCGGATCGAGGCGCTGCTGCGGCGCGGGCCGTCGGGCAGCACCCCGGTCAAGCTCAAGGTCGGCGCGCTCGAGATGGATCTGCTCGCGCGCAGCGTGAAGCGCGGCGGCAAGGAGATCGAGCTGCTGCCGCGCGAGTTCCGCTTGTTGGAATTCCTGATGCGGCACCCTGGCCAGGTAGTGACGCGCACTATGCTGCTGGAAAACGTCTGGGATTATCATTTCGACCCGCAGACCAACGTCATCGACGTTCACATCAGTCGGCTGCGCCAGAAGCTGGACAAGGGCTTCGACCGACCGCTGCTGCACACGGTACGCGGCGCAGGCTATCGCCTGAGCGCGGAATAGCTTGCGCCATTTCTTCAATACCAACGCGTTCCGGCTGGCGGCGCTCTATTTCGTGCTGTTCGCCGTCTCGGTCCTGACGCTGCTTGCCTTCTTTTATCTTTCGACCGCCGGTTTCATCCAGCGCCAGATCGAGGCGACCATCGAGGCCGAGATCCGCGGCTTGCAGGAGCAATACGAGCAGCGCGGCCTGGCGGGGCTGATCGAGCTCATTCACGAGCGCAGCCAGACCGAGCGCGTCGACAATATGATTTATCTTCTCACCGATCCGGCGTTGCATCCGATCGCCGGCAACATTTCCGCCTGGCCGCAAACCCAGCCGGTCCGGCCGGGCTGGGTCAGCTTCCCGCTCGATATCCGCAGCGGCGGCGACGGGGTCGAAACCCACACCGGCCTTGCTTTCATCCTGCTCGTCCAAGGCGGCGACCGGCTGCTGGTCGGCCGCGACATCCGCGACGCCACCGCCTTCCGCGCGCGCATCCTCGGCACCATCGCCTGGTCGGCGCTGTTGAGCATGGGGCTCGGCATCGTCGGCGGCCTGTTCATGACGCGGCAGATGCTGCGCCGCGTCGAAACCGTCGCCGACACCGCCAAGCAGATCATCCATGGTGATCTGACGCAGCGCATTCCGCTCACCGGCAGCGGCGACGAGTTCGACCAGCTCGGCGCCAATCTCAATGCCATGCTCGACCAGATCGAGCGGCTGATGGTCGGCATGCGACAGGTTACCGACAACATCGCGCATGATCTGCGCACGCCGCTGTCGCGGCTCCGAGCGCGGCTCGAAGTCACGCTGCTCGAAAAAGCCGACGTCGCTCACTACGCCGAGGCGCTGCGCGAGACCATCACCGAGGCCGACCACCTCCTCGTCACCTTCAACGCGCTGTTGAGCATCGCCGAGGCGGAATCCGGCTCGCGGCGCGACAACGCCACCATCGTCGATCTGGCGGAGGCGGCGCGCGCCGTCGCCGACCTCTACGAGCCGGTGGCGGATGAGAAAGGCATCGCGTTGCACTTCGAATCGTTCGGCCCTGTGCCGGTGCGCGGCGACCGGCACCTATTGTCGCAGACGCTCGCTAATTTGCTCGACAACGCGCTCAAATACACGCCTTCGGGGACGGTGACCGTGAGCGTGCGAGTTGCCAACGGCCAGGCGCGGATCGAGGTCGCCGACAGCGGCCCTGGCGTGGCCGCCGACCGGCGCGAAGCGGTGTTCGATCGTTTCGTGAGGCTCGAAGGCAGCCGATCGACACCGGGCAACGGTCTCGGCTTGAGCCTGGTGCGCGCCGTGGCAAAGTTGCACGATGGCGCAGCATGGCTCGAAGACAATGATCCGGGTCTGAAAGCGGTGGTCACGCTGCCGCTGGCAGGCGGCACCGCGACGGCGCCGAGGGACGAGGGCGCGACGCCTTCCGGCGCGTACCCCGCGGCCTGACTTTAATCGGTGTCGCGCTGCACCAGCCGGTACGCGACTTCGGACAGCTGCCGCCGCAACTCAACCGGGTCGACGCCGGCGCTCCGCATCACCGGCTCGATAACCTTGTCGTCGAGGAGATCCTCCAGACTGGGCTCTTCCGTCAATCGCCACTGTCCCATTGCACTCTCCTTAATCAACGCTTAACCAACCGCCTTCGCGGGCGGGAACCATCGCATTCTCGCCGCGAACCAAGGCCCTTTTGTGTCTTGCGGTCTGCCACAGCGTGACCATTGCACGGGAGCGAATCGCTGGTTCGCGGCACGCGGCGGCGCTTCTTGCCGATTCATAAATCTTTTTTCACTACGTTTCGGCCTATGAATCCGACGGTCGAGAACCTCAAACACGCGACGGTCGAGGCCCTGCGCCAGCAACACTTCGTCGAGGCGGAACAATGGCTCGCCGCGGCGCTGCAGCTTGCGCCCGCGACGCCGGATCTCCTTTTCCTCCTCGGCACGACACTGGCGCAGACCGGCAAGGCCGATCAGGCGATCCAGTTCCTCGACGCGGCGCGTGCGGCGCAGCCCAATCACGTCCCGACGCTGAACAACCTTGCCACCGTGCTGCGCCAGCAGGGCCGCCTCGAGGAAGCGGTGGTGCCGCTGCGGCACGCCCTTCTCGTACAACCAAAATCGGCCGACACGCTGGTCAATCTCGGCCACGCGCTGAAGGCGCTGGGCCGCATCGACCAGGCCCGCGAATGCGCCCACCTGGCGCTCAAGCTTAAGCCCGATCACATCGAAGCGCTGATTCTCGCCGGCGTGGTGCTGCTGGAACAGGGCAAGCCCGACGATGCGCGCCGTTGTTTCCAACGCGCCGCGGCGCTGAAGCCCGACGGCGCCGCTGCCTTGCACGGTCTCGGACTGGCTCATGCCGCGCAGGGCGAGCTCAAAGCCGCGGCGCAGGATCTGGTGCGCGCCATCGCGCTGGCGCCGCAACAGCCAGCCATCCATCTCAGCCTTGCCGAGACGCTGCTCGCTGCTGGCGATTACCCCGACGGCAGCGCCGAATATGAATGGCGCTGGCAGACCGCCGCCGGCCGCCTGCCCGAATTGCCGGCGCCGCTGTGGGACGGGAATCCGCTGCCGCCGGGCCAAACGCTGCTGCTGTGGTGCGAAAGCGGCGCCGCCGAGGCAATCCAGATGATCCGCTTCGCGCGCGATCTGCATAGCTTCGCCGAACGCATCGTCGTCACCTGCCCCGCGCCCCTGATGCGCCTTTTCCGCAGCTGCAAGGACATCGACGAGGTCGTGCCGCTCGGCGGCGAGCTGCCGTTCTTTGACGCGCACCTGCCGATGGGCAGCCTCATCAACCGGCTCGGCATCACCGTCGATAGGGTGACCAGCGACCCCTATCTCGCGGGTGATCCGGCGCGACGCGAGCTGTTCGCGCCCTTCCTGGCCGGTCCCGGATTCAAGGTCGGACTCGCCTGGAGCGCCGATCCCGGCATGCGCGGGCCGCTTCTCGCCGAACTCGCCGGACTTCTCGAAATTCCCGGCATCCGCTTCTTCTCGCTCGATACCGCCGCCGCCGAGCTTGCCGCCAGCCCCTTCGCCGGCAAGATGACCGATCTTTCCGCCGGCCTCGCCGATTTCGCCGACGCCGCGACGCTGATCGGCGAACTCGACCTGGTCATTGCCGCCGACAATGCCATCGCCCAGCTTGCCGGCGCGCTCGGCCGCCCGGCCTGGGTCATGCTGCCGCGCCAGCCGCATTGGCGCTGGGCACGCGAGCGCAGCGAGACGCCATGGTACCGGTCGCTGCTGCTCTATCGCCAGCGCGGAAGCGACTGGTCCGGCGTGACGCAGGAAATCGCCAACGCTCTCGCCATCTTCGGCGCCGGAGCCGCTTTCGCCGGCGAAACGCCGACGCCGGTTCCCGCCACCTCGGCGTCCACGGCAATCGACCCGCGCGCCGTCGCCTTCGACCCGTTCTTTGCCGGCGGCGGATTGAAGATCGGCATCGCCCTCGCCGACGAGCATCCGCCGGTCTTCGAGCTGGCCGCGCTACTGGCGCAACCCGGCGCCCGCTTCTTCGCGCTCGACCGCGCGGCCGTGGCGACGATCGGCGCCAGCCCTTTCGGCTCCAGCATTGCCGATGTATCGTTCTGCGAGACCGGCGGCGCGGCAGCGGATAATTTACTCGGCCATATCGATTTGGTGATCGCGACCGACGGTATCGTCGCGGCGCGCGCCGGCGGGCTCGGGATTCCTACCTGGGTCATGCTGCCGGCCGACGCCGTCCCGTTGGCAACCTCCCCGACCACCTACCATTTTCAGCAACAGCCCGGCGAAAGCTGGGCGCCGGTGATCGCGCAGATTCGCGCGGCACTAGCCGCCGGCGACCGCGAGCGCGCCACCGCCTAGCGTCGCATCGGTCACGCGCATTAGGCCTTACAGGCGAGGATTCGTTCGGCAAAGAAAAAGCCGCACGGCACGACGCCACGCGGCTTTTCCGGGCCTCTCGCGAGGCTTAGCGGATGTGGATCGGGAAGATCAAATCGATGCCCGGAGACGGCGGCGGCGCGTAGACCACCGGTGGCGGCGCGGCATAGACGTAGCCCGGCCCGTAGTACTGACCGTAGTACCCACCGTAATACCGTTGCTGGTGGCGTTCGTTCTGACGGTAATCGCCACGATCACGATAATCCTGCGCCAAAGCGGGAGCCACGGCGGCGAGCGTGACCGCGGCAAGGACCGCCAGAATCGCACCGGTCTTCTTGTTATTTGTCATGGAGCCTATCCTTTCAAATGAGGCGCGATCGATCAGGTGCCCTTCTTGGCCATGGACCCCGAATGATGCGGCGCGCCGCGGAAGAGCCGATCGGCGCTCTTCTTCTGCGTGTCGGAGAGCGAGGCGTAGAGCGATTCGAACGCCGGCACCAACTTCTCGAGCCCCTTGTCGTGAGCGTCCGCGATCGCCTCGTAATTCTTGAGGTCGTCGACCGCCGTGAACTGTTTGGCGTTCTGCTGCCGCTGCCGGATCAGGCCGCCGATGCTGGACGCGTTGTCACGCATGACTTGCGCGACCTGGTTCCACTGCGACTCCTGCGCCGGCGTGATATGGAGCTGGGCATGGAGCTGCTTGATGCGAGCCTCGACGCGATCTTCCGGGTTGGCAGAGCGCTTGGAATGGCTCATGCCGGCCGTCGGCGGCGTACTCGCGATTGCCGGCGAGCTTGCCGCCGGAGTCAGAACCTGGTCATGGCCGCTGGTGGATTCCGGGGTCGAAGGTTGCACGCCGGGAGGGGCCGAAGGAGCCGGCGTCGTTGTGGAAGCCTGAGCGAGTTGGATGTCGCGCGGGCCGGCGTTGACGGGAGCGGCGAGCAACAGCGCGCACATCGCCGTGGCCGTCACGAGAACAGTTTTGGTGGTGGTGAAATGCTGCATGTTCATTTGCCTCTGGTTTTCCTCATGTGGTCCGGATGATCCGGGCCTTGCGGCAGTCGCCTGCCATTGAAAAAAGTATCCTTGCGTGTACCGGCGCCCGGCGATGAATCTCGAAAAAAAACAGCGGGGCGCATCTTAGCGGGATCAGTCTGCGCTGCGCTTTATGGCCGATTTATGTTGCGGTCGTGACTTTGCGGCGACGTTGCCAGACGGCCATACGCATGGCGATTCCTCCACTCGGCCCTGTGGAACACTAATCATTCGGTTGCCGAAAGGTTCCATGCCGGGATCAGCAACCCTGCAGCAGACCCGGCGTGCAGGTGGTTGTGGTCGTCGAGGTGCTGTAGCTGCTGGCGCTCGAAGGCGGCGCCGCGCCCGACTGCGACGGCGGCACGATGACCGTGGTCTGGGCCGGCGGCGTGTCGCGATCGGCGTGGCCGCAAGCGCTTAAGGCAAGGGCGACGGCGGAAATCACCAAAAGACGGCGCATGAGCGTGCTCCTCTGCTTCAAGACGGCAATGCCTCGGTCTGTTAACGGGCTTTTTGACGGCAGGTTCCCGCTCGCGGTTCTGCCTTGGCCTGGAGTCACGGAGCGGTGTCGCCCTTCCCGGCCATCGCCGGATCGCCGATAATAAATGCGGATGGGTGGCCGAGCGGTTTAAGGCACCGGTCTTGAAAACCGGCGTACCCGCAAGGGTACCGTGAGTTCGAATCTCACCCCATCCGCCAGCGCGGACGTCCTTACGACGCCTTCGCCGACACCTTTTCCACCTTCACCGCGCCGCCCTCGGCCAGCATCACCTTGTTGAGCAGCTTGACCATGGCATAGACCGATTCGATCGCCGTCGCCGGCGTCTCGGTCAATCGCGCCATTTCGAGGATCGAGCCGATCAGCGCCTCGGTTTCGAGCGAGCGCCCGGCCTCGACGTCCTGCAGCATCGAGGTCTTGTGCGCGCCGACGCTCTCGGCCCCGGCAATGCGTTTTTCGATGGTGACGCGGAAGGTGACGCCGAGCTTCTTGGCGATTGTTTCCGCCTCCTCCATCATCGTCGCCGCGAGATGGCGCGTCTCGGGAAACTGGCAGATATCGACCAGCGTCGCATGCGTCAATGCACTGATCGGATTGAACGACAGATTACCCCACGCCTTCAGCCAGATCTCGGAGCGGATGTCTTTCAGCACGCGTGATTTGAGTCCGGCCTTTACCAATACGTCGTGCAGCCGCTTGACCCGCTCGGTGTCCTTGCCGTCGAGCTCGCCGACCGGGAAGCGGTCGCCCTCGACGTGGTGGATGACGCCCGGCGCCGTTACCGCGGCAGCCGGATAGACGACGCAGCCCAGGATACGGTTGGGGTCGATCTTCCTGCTGAGAATGCCGGTCGGATCGAGGCTTTCGAGCTTCTTACCGTCGTACTTGCCGCCGAGCCTCTGGAAGTACCACCACGGCAGGCCATTCTGCACCGTCAGCACCATCGTGTCGGCGTCGAGCAGATGATCGATGTCCTTCGCCGCCTCGTCGAGGTGATGCGCCTTGACCGCGAGCACGACGAGATCCTGCTTGCCTGCGTCGGCCGTCTTGTCGAACGCCTTGACCTTGGCGGTCTCGACCTTGCCGTCATGCCATTCAAGCTTGATGCCATTCGCCCTGATGGTCGCGAGATGCGGGCCGAGATCGATCACCGTCACCTCGTTGCCGCCGAGCGCCAGCTTGGCCGCGATCAGCCCACCGATCGCCCCGGCGCCGACGACGCAGATCCGCATCGGCTTCGGCGGCTGCTGCAGGAGATAGGGGCTCGGCAGCACTTGGTTGAATGGGTTGCGCAGAGTTCCGACACCGTCGATGACCACGTCGACAATGTTGCTGGCCGCCGGCATCACGCCGGCGCCGAGCGAGGTGCCGCAGGAGATGATGTCGCCCGGCATCAGCGTCATGTCGCGCGAGATCATGCTCACCAGCTTGGCCGGCGGGAAGAACATGTCAGCGACCGGATAGTTCTGCACCTCCTTGTTGTTGAGGATGGTGCGTATGCTGAGTTTCATCGGGTCGATTCCGGTGGTGATAACCGGGCCGAACGGTCCGAAGGTGTCGAAGCTCTTGGCCCGCACCCACTGGTCGAAGGTCGGGTTCTTCTTGAGCAAATCGACCGCGGTGACGTCGTTCACGCAGGTATAGCCGAAGATATAGCTCGGCGCGTCCGCCTCGCTCACCATCGAGCACTTCTTGCCGATAACGACGCCAAGCTCCCCCTCATAGACGATCCGGCCGGAATAGGATTTGGGGCGTTCAATCGGCGTGCCGGCGGCGGCATAGGCATTCGGCCCTTTGAGGAAATAGAGCGGCTCGTCGGGCACCAGGAAGTCGTTCTTGGCGGCGAGCTGATGGAAGTTGTTCCACAGGCAGATCATCTTCGAAGGATCGCAGGGCGTGACCACGCGCACATCGGCGAGCTTGACGGCCTCGCCGGTGGGCTTGGCGCCCGCGAAGAGATCGCCGGAATGAACCGCGATCATGCCGTCGGCGAGCGATCCCAATTCCACGCGGCCGCTTCGCTCGAATCGGAGCCACTGAGTCATGCGCGCCCTCCCTGATCGGGTTCCCGCCTCGCCGCTTCCTGGGCCGGACCCGTATCGTTGCGGCGACGGTGCCGCAGGCGGCGGCGTCGGGCAAGCCTCAAAACTTCGCGAGCGGCTTATGGCGTCGCCGGGTCGCGTATCGCTTTCAGCAATTGGTTGGCATAGACTACCAGATCGCCGAGCTTATAGGGCTTGTAGAGCATGATGATGCCGGCCCGCGCCAGATTTTCCGGGATCGGGTCCTGGGTGAAGCCGGTCATCAGCAGCACCTTCATCTGCGGTCGCCGCGCCATGCCGATCTCGGCCAGCTTGTAGCCGTTGGCGCCCGGCAGGCGCACGTCGCTCAACAGCAAGTCGATCTCGACCTCGGAGTTGAGCACATCGAGCGCCGACGTCCCGTCGGCGCGCTCGATGACGGTGAAGCCCTCGTCGCGGATGGTCTCGACCACCAGCGTGCGCACCAGCTCCTCGTCCTCGACCACCAGCACCGTTGACTTTTTGGCGGCAGTCGCGGGCCGATCCTGCGGCGCGGCCACGCTCGCCGCCGGCAGCGGCGCCGCGGCAGCATCGACCGCGCCGTCGCCCTGGTAGCGCGGCAGGAGCATGATGACGCGCGTCTCCTCGCCGAGCTTGCTGTCGATATGGAAGTAGCCCTTCGATTGCTGGATGAAGCCGAAGATCATGCTGAGGCCGAGGCCGGTGCCCTGGCCCTGCGGCTTGGTGGTGAAGAACGGATCGACGGCGCGTTGGCGCACCTCCTCCGACATGCCGGCGCCGTTGTCGATCACCGACAGGCGCACATAATCGCCCGGCGGCGCGTCGGCGAAAGGCGCTTCCGGCCGAGCGAGATGGAGATCGGCGGTTTCGACGACGAGCTTGCCGCCCTCAGGCATGGCGTCGCGCGAATTGATCGCCAGATTCAGGATGACGTTCTCCATCTGGTTTTCGTCGCATAACGTCCACCAATCGGCGGCAAGCCGGGTCTCGACAACGATGCCCGCGCCGACCGATTGACGCAGAAGGTCCCCCATCTCCGTCGTCAGCCGACTCAGCTTGACCGGGTTGGGCGCCAGCGGCTGCCGGCGCGAGAAGGCAAGAATGCGTTGCGTCACGTTCGAGGCGCGGTTAAGACCGTCCATGGCGAATTCGACGTATTGCGCCACGTCGGTGCGACCTTCGGCGATGCGCTTCTGCAGCAGCTGAAGATTGCCCATGACGATGGTCAGCAGATTATTGAAGTCGTGCGCGATACCGCCGGAAAGCTGGCCGATCGCCTCCATCTTCTGGCTCTGGCGCAGTGCCTCCTGCACCAGCTCGCGCTCCTGGATTTGCCGATGAAGCTGCCGGTTGGCGTCGGCGAGCGCTACGGCGCGGCTTTCAAGCTCCTGATTGGCGCGGCCGAACGCCGCCTGCGCCGCACCCAGCACCGCGACGAGGAGTGACGCCATCACCACGAGGAGCCCGATGATGCCGTAGCGTTCAAGCCGGCGGGCGAGCGGCTCCGTGAGGGTCTGGAGATAGACCGTGCCGAGCGCAACCCCGCCCTCGGTCACGGGTGTCGTGACGAGAATGCGGCCGTTCTCGATGCGCGATGCATCGGGCGGCCGCCGCGCGGGCGGCGCCGAGGCGCCCCCGCGGACATATTCGACGAACAGCGCGCCAGCCCGGCCGTAGATCGCGGCGGCACGAACTTCGGAATTCGCCGCCATCGCGTTGACGTATTCCTGCGCCGCCGGGCGATCGTCGAACACCAGCGCGGCGGCAACGGTGGAGGACAGGATGCGCGCCTGGACGCTGGCCTCATCGAGTTTTTGCTGGCGATAAGCCTGCTCGTTGTAAACGATCATCGCCGAGCCGGCGACGATTAGGAGCACCACGGTCGCGAGCGCGATCGATGGCCCGAGCCGCCATAACTTGATGAATGTCGGAGTTTCCATCATGCGGCTCTACTCGCTGGCGTCGGCATAGACCGCACCGCAACGTCCCCCTAAATCCACCACGGCCCCCGAAGCGTCGCTGCCCACGAGTATTGGTCGCGATGTTAATTGAACAAGCGCGGCGGGGGAAAATTCGCGGTCAGGGAAAACACCTGAGAAAGCGGAAAATAACCACCTAGACCGGCACTGTGCGCCAGCAGACATCGCGCGCCCGGTCCGGGGTATATATGACGGCGGCGGGAAACAGCATCCAGCGGGGGGAGATGCGGCGGCTATTCACCGATTCGGCCACGGTCCATGCGGCCGTGACGCTGTTGCTGGTCGCGCCGTTCTTCGTCTTGCGCGATCTCCCGCTCTACGATCTGCCCAATCACATCGCCCGCCAGCACATCCTGTTCGGCGACGGCGCGCCGGGAGCGGCGCAATATTACACCGCGCAATGGCGGCTGTTGCCCAATTTGGCGTTGGATGCGTGGGTCGGCGCCTTTCACCATCTCGTCTCGGTCGATCTCGCGGTGCGGCTGTTCCTGGCCGCAACGGTGACGCAGCTCTTCTGGGGCACGATCGCGCTCAATCGCGCGCTGTTCGGGCCCAGGAGCCGGTTCGCCCTGGTCGCCGCGTCGTTCGCCTTCAACGGCCCGTTCCTCCTGGGCTTCGTCAATCTGTGCTTCGGCCTCGGCATGGCGCTGTGGACGATGGCGGCGTGGATCAAATGGCGCGACCGCGGTTGGGCCCTCCCGCTCTTCGCATTCCTGTCCTGCCTCATCTTGCTGGCGCATCTCTTCGCCTTGGCGATCTATGCGGTGATCGTGGTCGCCTTCGAACTCGGCGAATTGCAGCACGGCTGGCGGGCCGTGCGACGCGAATTCCTCGCCCTGCTCCATCTGGCAGCGCCCGCGGTCCTTTATTTCGGCTTCATGCCACGCGAGGTCACGCGCGGCGCGATCTATTACCTGCCCTGGCTGGAAAAATTCGGCGCGCTGCGCAGCATCCTCGGATTCTACAACCCGCAATTCGACGTTGTCTGCCTGGCGCTGCTGCTGGTCGGCGGGCTTCTCGTCGCTGCCCGCATTCAGCTTGCGCGCGAGATGGCGCTGCCGCTTGCCGCGCTGGTGATCGCCGACATCGCCCTGCCCCATCAGCTCGGCGAAGGCACCTTCGTCGATTACCGCATGCCGACGGTGCTGGCGCTGTTCCTGTCGGCCAGCCTCGGCTGGCGCGAGGGCGAGCGCCGGACGCGGCGCGTCGCCGAATCCCTCGTGCTGCTGCTCTTCGCCTTTCGCATGGGCGCGATGCTGTGGCAGTGGCATTCCTGGCAGCCCGATTTCGCGCAATACCGCGCCGCCTTTGCCCAGCTGCCGGAGGGCGCCAAGCTTCTGCCGCTGGCGGAAGACCCGAACGCGCTCGATCCGCTGCAGCACCCGCCGCTCGGGCACATCGCGGCGCTGGCGGTGAGCGAGCGCGGCGCGCTGATCCCCGATCTTTTCGCCGAGCGCGGCCACCAATTGCTGCGCTACCGCGAGCCAAGACTGTTCGACCTCAATCCGTCGACGGCATCGGCGAAGGACTACGATTACGTGCTGCTGCTCAATCCGGCGGCGCTCGATGCCGCGAACCTCCCGAAATATGACCCGATCGCGCGCGGCCGGACCTTCGTGCTGGGAAAGCTCGCGCGCTAGCGCAGACTGGCGTTCAGCTTCTGCAACGCTTCGTTGCCCGGCACCAGCTCGGCATCGTCGAGCAAATTGAGCGGCGTCTCGACCGTGCCGATATGATCGTGCATATCGTGCGATTCCGGATCGACACAGAGCAGGCCGGTGACGATCTCGCCCGCCGCCTGGCGCTCCTGCAGGAAGGTCAGCGCCGCGATCCGGTCATGCGGATCGTAATCGGCGTGCAGCTTGCGCAGGCGCAGCACCGAGCCGTCATGCTGCGTCACCGCCTCGACGGTGCCGGGTGCGTATTCGGCGGTGATCTCGCTGTGATCCTCGATCAGATCGAGCCGGTTCACCGCATCATTGTGCTCGCGCACGTAATCGAAGCTCTTGGTCGAGCCCAAATGGTTGTTGAAGGCGAC
>JGI20189J14885_1000525_pt1 | contig 13258 bp, 15 predicted proteins | sample NGESurdeep072012_10_FD_14885 | JGI IMG/M metagenome (IMG submission 14885) | reverse complement strand
CAAAACCGGCCTCCGTTGCCTGCCATCATCCCCTCTCATACCACCGTTTTTCGAGCCGTCCGTTGGCGATTCCGGTGGCAAAAAGGTGGACGAACTGCTTCGAGCCATAGAGTCAGGGAAATTAAACTGACCATCCACAATTCGCCCATCCGCTATTTTGGGCGCCTTTCGTCGTCGTTGGCGAAGGCGGCTAGATTTGACCGGTCAGTTGCCCCTAGCGCTCCGGCCCTTTTGGGCTTAGCGAGGCTACTTTTGACGCATCAGGGTCGATAGGGGGTGGGGGGTCTGACTCGAAAGTGAAAATATTGGTATTAGTCTTACACTTCGCGTGGCTCATGTCGCGTGCTTGCGGGCCAGGTATATTGGGCTGCAGGCGCCGATAACGCGGTTTGGGCCAGTCGGTAGCGCAGGCAATGGCCAGTGCAAAACTTTGGTGATCCGAGTTTTGTTGAACTCCCGGCCAAGCGCGCAGCCATCCATCTGCGCCGGGCTAAAATTGCTGACTCCTATCGCGCGGATCTTGCCCGCGCGGTGCAGCTCCCCGAGCGCCTGGGCGGTTTCCTCGATGGGCGTGTTCAAATCGGGCCAGTGCACCTGATAGATGTCGATGACATCGGTGCGCAGCCGGCGCAGCGAATCATCGATTTCCTTCTTGATCCGCGCCTTACTGCCATTGCGAAACGGCTGGCCGTCGCGCCAGTCGAGGCCCACTTTGGTGGCGATAGTGACATTCTGCCGCATTCCGCTTTCCGCGAGCGCCTTTCCGACGATCTCCTCCGAATGGCCAAATCCATAGACCGGCGCGGTATCGATAATGGTTATGCCACGATCAAGAGCGCTATGGATTGTGCGGATCGATTCCTGATCGTCGCTTCCTCCCCACATCCATCCGCCGATGGCCCATGTGCCAAGCGCAATTCGCGTTGGGGCGAGCTTCGTACCGGGAATGGCGACACGCTCGATGTTGATTTCGATCGCGTTAGTTTGATGGGCCATGATCTTTCTCCTTCCTCGTGTGTTTGCGGCTAGGCCGCGCTGACAGGGGCAATTGGTGGGGTGACGTTGAGCCCCGCTTCCTCCGCAGCGACCAGACCGAGCGCGGTCCAATCGAGATCGGCATAGCCGCGCGCGATTCCTGTGATGAGCCGGTCTCGCACCACGTTCACCGATGGCATCGGGGCGCCCGCGTTTTCTGCTTCGGCAAGTGCCAAACGCACAGGCGTTTCACAAGCGCTACCCGAAAGTCGAGATCACAGTGCGCGAGATCACTACCGCGGTCCTCAGGCAGGCGCTGCGCGAAGGCCAGCTCGATCTGGCGTTCCAGCCGATCTCCGAGGTGTCAAGAGTAGGTCTGGCGGTCGAGGTTCTCTTTTCCAGTCGAATGGTGGTGGCGGTGCCACCGGATCATCCCATCGCCGACCGCACCACGATCAAGCTATCCGATCTGAAACAAGAAACATTTGTCGACTTCTCGCAGCGCTGGGGAACCAGACACCTCGTCGATCAGATCTTTAACCTGGAGACCGTTGCGCGGCACACCGCCTTCGAGGTGGAGAACGTCGAGCTGCTTCTCCAATTCGTCAGTCACGGCTTCGGTCTGGCCGTAGTGCCCCAAGCTCTGATTAAAGGCCACGAATTGCGGTCAGTTAGAATCGTTTCAGCACGTTCGGGCTTAACCCATCCAAAATGGGAAGTTGGACTGTTTCGCGCCGAAATAAACGGCGGCCTTTCCCCTAACCCAGCAGCCGACGTTTTCCGGACCATGATCAAGGAAGCCGCNNGGATGTCAAACTCCCGGCCCGGCATTATCGATAGGNGCAAAGTTTCGAAGTCTTAGANCGTGANCTGCGCNAGGGCGTCTNGCAACCTGGCTTCCACCGCCTCGANCAACGAGGCCAGGAACGCGGCTGTTATTACCNGCCCAAGGTGNGCCAAACNACCCATCACGCAATGTCTCCCNCATTTCCCGAGCGGAGCGCGATCATTCGGAAGCGTATTTCAAAATATACGACCAGGCTATTTCGTACTTTCGTCGTAGTAGTGAATCTCAAATAGCATGCAGCCCTTCTCGGATTTGAACGGCCCGTGCTTCACGCCGGGCGGACGGCATGCATAAGTGCTGGCCGCAAATGATTTTCCACCTTTGCCCTGTGAGTCGTTGCCTACAGTCAGATCGCCAGAAATGAGGAAGACCTCTTCCCAGTGATCGTGGACGAAGGGCGCGGTGGTGTAGACACCGGGATCGAAACGCAGGAGCCGCGACCGGCTACCCATCTTTTTGGTCTCCTCTATATCGCTCGCTAGTATCTTCTGCTTGATTCCCGACGGATATCCCGGCGGCGTCTCCCAGCCGCTCTGCATGTCGAGACAGTGAAATTCGAGATGCGGCTTGTTCATCGGCATGCGACCTCCATTCAGCCCTCGACGGGCAATGTCCTTACCAGATAGCGATGCACGATCCGACGCTTTAACACGGGGTCCTCGATTTCGAGCTCGTAGGAGTCGGCCGGTTCGATCGCGCCATGCACCGCGAGCGTGCCACAGAACATGGCGGTGCTCGGCGGCAGCGTCCGCTTATCGCCTAAATAACGGGCCGTCAACTCGTCGGGGTGGCGCATCTTCGCCAGTGGCCCCTCCTGGTAGAGCCGACGCTTGCCATCCTTGATGGCGAAGGAGCGCACGAGGATCGCATCCCAATGCCCGGCGACCTCGTCAAATCGCCAAACCTGCTGGCTTACCGGCTTGGCGCACAGCTGCTTCGAGATGGTGATGCCGACGGTCTCGAGCTTGCGGTCGGTGTGGTCCGAGCCAACGCCGAGCCAGAGCCCGTCCGTCAGGCTGAAGAGAATGGGCTCGACCTCGCCGCTGGAATCGTTGCCGGCAACCTGAATTTCGGTCCCGATCGTCAGCAGCGATGCCGCGACACGATAGAAGATCGGCGCCGATTTAGGACGCGCGATGCCTATCTTTTCCAGCTCGGCCATATGCGCCTCCACCGCCGCCGGATCGCGCCCGGTCCAGCCGGCGATCACCAGCGTATCGACCGCAGCGACGAGACGTGTCGTGCCCGTCCGCGAGACGCCTTCGAATTGGAGCCGCTTGGACGCGGCTGCTTGAACAGCCGGTTCTACCGTCATGCGGCCTTCGCCCGCACGCCCAGGAAGTCAAAGATCGATTCAACCACCACGGCGCGCTTCTCGACATGCGGCAGATGTCCGCATTCGGAAATCACGTTCATTTTTGCTTGCGGTATCAGTTTAAGAAATTCGGTCGCATGCGCAACCGGGAAGACCTTGTCGCGATCGCCCCAGAGTAGCAGTGTTGGCCGCTTGACGCGATGCAGCCAAGGCGCTAGTTGCGGATTGCAAAGCAACGGCGATCGCGCGATCTTCTCCAGCGTCGTATTATTTTTCTTGAGAATGGCCGGATCCATCGCCGCTACCTGCTTTTCGTAATTCGCCGCAAAATCGGCATTGACGAAGATGTTGCGGGCGAAGTCCTTCATCTGCCAGCCGAAGATGTCCCCCACGGGACTGCCTTCAAGATAGAGGCCGCCGGGTGAGATCAGGCTAAGCGTCCGCAGCCGCACGGCGTTGCGAACTGCAATCTCGAGCGCGATCCAACCACCGAGCGAATTGCCGACGAGATGGACATCGTCGAGGCCCTGTGCCTCAAGGAAATCGAGATAAAAATATGCGAGGTCGGAGACACCCTTGAGCCATGATGGGCTGTCGGAGCCACCGAAGCCGGGATGCTCCGGCACGATGAGATGAAAGCGCTCGGACAGGTCTTGCATGAAAGGCGTCCAGGTGGAGGCACCCCCGGACCCGTGCAGAAACAGCAAATTCGGTCCCGCGCCGCCGCGCATGATGCGCACACGACAGTCGCCGATTTCCGCGAATTCTTCCGTCCCTTTCGCCATTGATCCCTTCCTACGATTCAGCCTAACCAAAGCCCTGCCATGGTCAGCAGGATCTTCGGGTATTCGCGCGGAATCTGATGGCCGCAATTGTGCAGCAGCAAGAGATCGCCCTTGCGGATATGACGATAGATCTGTTGTGCGGTCTCCTCGGGCGGGCACGGCAGATCGTTGCGCCCGTGCATTACCAGCACGTCCGCATCGATCGCGGTGAGCTCTTCCGGCGTCATGCGCGCGTTATCCAACATCTTCTGCTTGTCGCCGCTCAACATCGCCTCAAAATAAGGGATGTAATCGCCCTGACTTACGACCCGAAAACGCTCCTCGATGAGTTGGTCGCTGATCGCGGAATGGTCGTACATGCCGACCTTCATCGCGTTGCGAATGTCTTCGCGCGACTTTGGCGTGGTCCAGAAGGTCTCGACAAATTTGTTAAGCCTCAATGTGCCGCCAGCGGCGCCGCTAGTGATGATTTTGCTTACACGCTTGTTCACGCTGCCGATCTTGAGAGCAATGGCACCACCCATTGAATGGCCAAGGATGCTGACGTCGCCTCCAGGCATTCGGTCGAGCATGAATTGCGCCTGCGATACCCAGAGCGGGAAGTCGAAAAAGGGCTGCGTCCTCTTCCGGCTGGAGCCGCCGAAGCCGATCAGATCGCATGCGAAGATGTGGTAGCGCTCCACGAGCGGCGGGATGACCGAACCAAAATTCGCAACGATGGAAGTGCCGGGCCCTATGCCGTGTAGGAGGAGTAGCGGCTTGCCGGCGCCGCCCTCATAGCAATGGATACGATGCTCGCCGAATTGCACGTCATATTCATTTATCGTCATTTTCGTATCGTGTTTTGTCATTGCCAAGCTGCAGAACTATTCGCGGCGCCGCGAAACATGCCACGGCAGACAGGCGCGTTCAGTTAAATCGATGGCATAGAACATGATCGTTCCAACAATCGCGAGGATAACGAGTGCAGCAAAAATTCGCGGCGTGTTGAAGTCGCCCTCGGCCGTCAGGATCACGTAGCCCAGGCCGTTACTAGAGGCGACGAACTCGCCAATGATGGCACCGACGAGTGCCAAAGAAATTGCGACCTTCATGCCGGCGAATAGGCTCGGCAGCGCACAGTACAATCGAATCTTCGATAGCATCTGGAACCGGTTGCCACCGAGGGAGCGCGCAAGATCGATCATGTCCGGCTCGACCGATCTCAACCCATGTACGGTGTCGACAACGATGGCAAAAATGCCGATGAACAGCGCCATCGCTATCTTCGGTTCGATGCCGGTCCCCATCCACACGATAAAGAGCGGCGCGAGCGCCACTTTCGGTACGCTGTTGAAGGTGACCAGCAGCGTGTAAATCGTTTTTTCGACGAGCTTACTCGAAACGATCAGGACCGCGAGCACAACACCGAACACCACTGCCAAGGCGAAGCCAGCGAGAGTCTCCAACACCGTATAAACCGTTTGCTCGCCGAGCCAGGGCGCGATCTTGATCGTCTCCAAGATGATGACCGATGGCGCCGGCAGTAGGATCGACCGGATCCCGAAAAGACGGACCGCAATCTCCCAGACCAATACCGCCGCGACAAGTACGCTTACGATCGTTCGCGCGCCCGCGGTGTTCCTCCACCAGCCGTCCGATTCCATGACTACTTCTTCCAAACGCTGGTGACTTGCAGATGCTCTCGGATCCGGCCCGTATAAGTACCGAATTCGCGTGTTTCGCGCATCGAAAGGGGTCGGGGGCGCGGCAGGTCAATGTCGAGCACGTCGACGACGCGGCCGGGCTTTGCCGCCATGACGATGACTCGATCGGAGAGAAAAACAGACTCGGCAATGCTGTGCGTGATGAAGACAACGGTTTTCCTCGTTTCACTCCAAATCCGCTGCAGCTCGACATTGAGCTCGTCCCGCGTCAGGGCATCCAGCGCGCCGAATGGCTCGTCCATAAGCAGAATATCGGGATCGTCGAGCAGCGCACGGCAGATCGCGACGCGCTGGCGCATCCCACCGGACAATTCCCATGGATAGCGGCCGGCGAATTCCGCGAGACCCATCTTTTCGAGCAGCGCATGCGCGCGCGGCTCGTATTCGCGCCGATTGAGCCGACGGAATTCGGCAGGCAACAATACGTTGTCGATTACCTTGCGCCAATCGAGCAAAACATCGCGCTGAAAGACGACGCCGAGGCCGATCACCGGCCCACTGACTTGCCTGCCGTTGACCTCAAGGGTGCCGTCGGTCGGTAGATCGAGCCCGGCGATGCATCGTAGCAAGGTGCTCTTACCGCAACCAGATGGTCCGACGACGCTGACGAATTGTCCCTCCGGAATCTCGAAGTCAACATTCTGAAGAGCGAGAACGTCACCGCGACTCGAATGGTACGTCTTCGTGACGCCGCGCGCCTCGATGCAGGTGGGGCTTTTCCGCGTCAGAACATGGACCTCCCTCTGCATCCTGTCAGCCGTCAGACTATTTGTATGACGTCGGAACGAATTCATTGGTAAAGAACTCGTCCGGCGTCGCCTTATTGTCGAGCTGGCCAGCGTCGCGCATGGTCTTCACTGCGACGGCCCAATCCTTGGACGATTCCCAACCATAAGGTTTTCCCGCGGTATTGGGCGACGCCATGAACGGATAGATGGCCTGGAGCTGTGCCTTAAGGCTGTCTGCACCGAATTTCTGTTGCGGGCGGTTCTTGATGACATCGGCAATGGCCTCGTCGATCTTGTCCTCGTCTTTGATCTCATGAAAGGCGCGGCTCATCGCAGCGACAAAAACGCGGAGCGCTTGGGGCTTTTCCTTGATCGTCTGCTCAGTGGCGAAATAGCCCATCGATGGAATGATCAAGCCGTAATCCCCAAAGAGAATCCCGCGCGACGGACGATCTTTCTGTACCGCCACCTGAATCGCCGGCACGACGGTAATCAACGCGTCGGCGCGATTGGCGACATACGCACTGACCTTGGCCATACCGTCGATATTGATCAGCTCCATCTGGTCTCGTGTGATGCCGCCATTGTGGAAGAAGATGTCGAGGAACGGCGCCTCGAGCGAGCTGGCGCTGTAGATCACCTTCTTCCCCGCGAGATCCTTCAGTGTCTTGATGTTCGAATCGACGGGTACGAGCACGCCGGCGTCCGACGTTGGTTCAAATCCGGCGATGGCCTTGATCGGTAGGCCCTTGTTGCGGCCCTGCGCCATCACCGACAGCGCAGCTTCTCCAATATCGTAGTTGCCGGCACCGACGACGCTGACTGTGTTCGTCGAACCGGTACCGTCCTCGATGCTGACATCGAGACCACCGTCCTTGAACCAGCCTTTTTCAAGAGCATAAAAAATCCCAGCGTGGAATCCATAGGTCAGAAAGCTGAGCCGAACCTTGATTGGCTGGAGTTGCGCCGCCTGGGCGAAAACCGGAACAGCCAAGACGACAAGAGCTAGAAATCCGACGAGGCCGGCAAGCAGCCGGCTGCGGTAGAATCCTTTAATCAACATGCCTAATCCCCCTCTGTATGTTTTCACAGTGTCACCGCCTAGGCGGCGTGCAGGTCACGTAACAATCGGCCTTCGCACTTAATCACTTCGCCGTCGCGAATGACCCATCGGGGCATCATTTTTTGTGTGCCCTCGAGAGTCTTCTTCAGGCCGTCGCGGAAAGTGATTTTTTCAGAAACGAGATCGAAGATCGTGACATCTGCCCGCGTATGCACGCCGAGCGTCCCGATCTCCTCTTCCATCCGCAGGATGCGCGCCGGATTTATGGTGACGCGCGCCACGATATCGCTGAGCTCGAGACCGAGTGCCAGGAACACCGAGAGTGTGCCAAGCAAGCTGTACGTTAGGCCCTTATCGTCATGGACGAGATCGGTGCCGTCCGTCGTATAGGTGCCGTGCGCATCGCTGCTGATCGTGTGCGGGATCAGGCCCTTTGGAATCATCCGACGGGCGATATCGAAGCTCAGATGATGGCCACGGCCCAAATCCAGTAGGAGGCCTTTGTCGAGCGCGATGCGCAGCGAGTCCGGAATTTCCTCACGATCGGCGATCATGCAGTCGCGATAGAAGGCATAGGGGTGCGCCAGGACGTCACCGGGCTTGAGCCACGGCAGGATGATGTCGATGACTTTTTTTGGGTCGGGCGCCGTGTCCCGCTTGATGGGCACCAGAGTCCCCGTATGCATATAGAGCGGCAGCTTGGTCTCGTCGCAGATCTCGCGCGCCTTGGCGATCGATTGCGTGCCGAAATGCGAGAGGCAGCCCTCGTCGCCATGTACCTTGAAGCCACGGACAAGCTGTGGGTTTTCCTTGGCGGCAAGGATGGACGCCTTAACGTTGATGGTGTCGGGATGGAAATAGTGCGGATAACATGTGGCGAAGTTGATGCCGTGATTCATCACGGCCGGGAAGCAGACGAGATGTGTCTTCGCTTTCGCCGCCACATAATGCTTGAACGCTTGGACCGTGTACGCGCCCGTATCGCCCATATTGACGCCCGTAGTGACGCCGACGTCGACCCCGAGATCGTCGGGGTTGAGGGCGAGTGGGCTGATCCATTCATTTGAGTGGACGTGCAAATCGATGAAGCCGGGCGCCACGACGCTGCTGGAGACGTCGAGAACCTTGCGGGCTTCGTGCGGTGGCAACTCTTTGGCGACCGCCGCGATACGTCCGTTGCGGATCGCGACGTCGTATTTGCCGTCGAGTTTGTTGACCGGATCGATCACCCGCCCGCCGCGCAGCACAAGATCATAGATTTCAACTACCGAAGACATTGCTCTCCTCCTTGTTTCTGCGTACGGCGTTGCGCCTCAGTCATGGTCAAGCGATCTCCGCGATCCCCCGCGATTGGCCGAGTTCGTTCGCCAAGCTGTAGGATCCCATCAGCTCGTCGACCATTCCGGTCGCCTGGTCCCAATTGAAAGTCCTGAACGAGTGCCCCTTCGTCACGAAGGCCGCGCCTGCATAAAACATTTCATATTGCGTATGACGGGACGCAAATTCCGAGCCAACCGCGTCCCAGGCCAGCTTGAAGAATTTCACACGCTCCTCGGGCGAGCAGAACGGCGACTTCTGAGTCTTTTGGATCAAACGCGCGATTTCCGGATCGCCGAAATCTGCCACCGAAGACGGCAGCATGATCATTCCGCCGCCAGCAAGATCCCGGATAGCGATGATGACTTGCGGGTAGAGCTGCTGCGTCAACACCTGTGCGGTGTAGAGCAGGTGACGGTCGGGCACGAAATACGCGCCCTCCATCGTCCCGTGCCCTTCCATGCCATACAGCAAGCCTTCCACTAAGCCGACATTCGCCGCCATCTGTCCGAGCGTTTCGCGCACTTGCGGAAAATTGATGGTGCCGTTGACTTCGGCGATCCGCTTGGCAATGCCAGCGAGGAATCGTAGCTTCACCACGAGGCGGATCTGGCACTGATAGTTTTGATAGACATGCGCTGGGGTTGCATGAAACTGGCGCGCCGTCATTTCGATGTTCTGATTGACGAAGACCCGCTCCCACGGAACCTTGACATCGTCAAAATAGATCAGCGCATCGTTCTCGTCGAATTGGCATGACAGCGGGTTGTCAAAGCGCGATACCGCCGCGTGCTCGTANGATTTGCGCGACAGNAGCCGGACGCCCTTGGTATTAATCGGTATGACGAAGGAAACAGCGTATTTCTCGTCGCCAGCCTTCAGCGGCTGAATGCAGGTGACAAAAACCTCGTTGGCCATGACACCGCCGGTGGCCAGCATCTTGGCGCCACGAATTGTGATCCCCTCGGCGTTCTCATCAACGACGCCGGCGGTGAGAAACTCGTCCTGTTGCTCATGCGCCGCCTTGGCGCGATCGGCCTGCGGATTGATAATTACATAGGTAAGGTAGAGATCGTTGTCGCGCGCATAGCGATAATAATCGCGCAGGGCGCCGGCGCGCTTGCGATCATGGGCTTCGAACAGGTCAAGTCCCATATACATTCCAGAAATCGCCGAGGCGACATGGTCGGGCGACCGACCGAAATAACCGAAATGCGTTTTAGCCCACGCTTCCAGGGCCGTACGGCGTTCCACGAGCTGCGTGTAATTGGTCGGAAGCTGCCAAGAGCGGCTGACTCGATCACCCGTATCCGGGCTCACGAACGTCATCAATCCGAGGTTTTCGGGCTGGCACTGGAAATCGTAGAGATTGGCAGCCGTGCGGCAGGCATTCCGGAATGCCGCATGTATCGTCGGGTCTATGACACGCTGGCCGCAGAGCCGGATATCGCGACCGTCGCGGATCGAACTAAGATGTTTGTCTCCGTTCTTTGGCATGACCTTTCCTCATCGACCCTTGTTCGCCACGCGTTTGGAAGGCGCCTCGATGCCGTCGAGATAAGCCTGCAGGATCTGCGCCTTGTCCGCACAATCGACGAGATCGGAAAAGAGCCGGCGCATCGTTTGGAAATCGGCGCGGCTAAGGCATTCGAATAAGGCGTTGTTAACCTGAGATTGGTACTGCGCGAGTTCGTCGAGCCGGGCGAACCCACTCGCGGACACAGATAAACGCACCCGGCGGCGATCCTCGGCGTCGAGCTCCTTTTCCACCAAGCGAAGCGCGATCAGCCGATTGACCTCAGTGGTTACGAACGCACCGCTCAGATGCAAGTGCATGGCGACGGCAGTGATGCCGGTGCCCTCGCCGCCTTGGAGATGAGCGATGGTTATAAGAATCGTGTATTGGCGGCCTGTAAGGCCGATGCGTTCGCCGAAGCGGTTGCGGATAGCTTCGATCCGACTGGAAAAGGCGAGTAGATCGTGAACGAGCTTGCGAAACTCGCTATCCGAACCGTCGACGATCAGTTCCGAGCGGGTGGCCGTCGGCTTTCTCACGCGTCGCATGTTCCCCCACTAAAGATGGCTATTTTGAGATACCTTTCTTACAAAGCTATTGCAACAAGAAATTTGGGCTAATATTCCGACCGGACCGCCGGGCAACGCCCGCTCCCCCAATTGCCCATGCCGGTTGACTGGCCGGAATATCGGCCCCTCGCTAATGCCCGAAGCTTGAAGCCACGTCTCGAGTGCTTTCACCGGGCATACCGGTCCCTTGCAATAAGGAATTCCCACACGCCGTCCCTTCCCTTCCTGATTGGTCTTGGTCCGTCGCAAACTGATAATGAGTCCTTCGATCACGCGCTCGATGTCAGTGAAATTGATTGCAACGAGCTCCGACCGTCGGAACGCTCCAGCGAAACCGATCAGGAGCAATGCGCGATCGCGCTGGGCGCGTAGAGACTCATCGAGGCACACAACCATAGCCAGCAGGTCTCGAGGCCTCACAGGAGTCACCGCACGCTGTCCGCGGCCATGCCTGTGACGGATTCCACGAAACACCAACCGCACCAATTCAGAGTTCACCGGCGACGTGAGTCCTTGCGTCGTGTGTGCCTTGCCGATCGTCACCAAGCGGCGAGATAGCGTCGCCATCGACAAGCTCGTTGCATGGTCGGCGAGATATTTTGCAATCAATTGCACTGTCGCTGGGATCGAGCCGCCCCAGTCGATGAAGTGCTGGAGATCCGATCGGTAGGCCCGCCGCGTGTTGTCGGAGAGCGCCGCCTGGACGTATTCGCGTATTGCCGGGTCGAGGAGCTCTAGCTCCACAATCTCCGCCGGCAGCAGCGCGTTCAGCATCTATCTGGGTTCCGATAAGAGTGCATTATCAGAGGTCAGAAATCCCAGTCCCGGCTTGGATCTTAGCCGTCGCCCGAGCCAGGCGACAGGACGGGGGCCAGACCACCCTGGAGTTCTCCGGCCCGAGCTTAACTCGGCGCTGGGTCTAGGCGAGCAAACGCGATTGAGCTATGTCACCGTTCCCAACCACCTGCAGGAGCTGAAATACGTCGAGTTGGTGCACGACGAGCCGATCGGTGCAGAAGGCACGCGGATCGCCCTCGACGGCATTTACAATGACGTGCATGCGATCGCTGATGCCGGCAGCCTGCCAGCGCTGAGCGAAAGCCATTTCCTCAAATTGATCCTAGCGCATCCGCTGGTGCGCCAGCGGGCACAAGTGCTCAACCTGACGGCGCAACTCGACTATGAGAACGTCGCCTTGACCCGACAGGGGGGCACCAGCTTCGTCGACGATTTATCGGTCGCGCGGATCGGCGGCACCTATCAGCTCACGGACGGGTGGGCCGGTTTGAACGTTGTCGGCCTTCAGGCCAGTCAAGGGCTCGGCATTTTCGGCGCGACCAAGCCGGGCGCACCTAACCTATCGGAGCCGGGTGGCCGCAGCGAATTCACCAAGGCCAATTTCCAGCTGTCGCGACGGCAGCGCATTTCCAATGACTGGGCCGTGCTGGTCGAAGGGCTGGTGCAGCGTTCGGCGCAGCCCCTGCTACTGACCGAGCAATTCGGCCTGGGCGGCAGTCGCTTCGGCCGCGGCTTCGATCCCTCGGAAATCACCGGCGACGATGGCGAGGCCGGGTCGCTGGAATTGCAAAACGGCCGCGATCCGGGATGGAATTGGCTGCAGAGCTACCAGCTCTTCGCCTTCTTCGACGTGGGCGAGGCTATCCAGCGTGCGCCCACCGGACCGATCCAGCAATCGTTGGCCTCGACTGGGCTTGGCGTGCGCGTCCGCCTGGCTCACAATCTTACCGGCGAGGTTCTCGGCGCCTTCCCAGTTACCCAGCACGTCGCCCCCGGCACCACACGCAAGGGCGACGGCGTGTTCTTCACGGTCACGCTGCAGAATTGAGCCGCGGTCAGCCCAATTGGCCTTGATGTTTTGACCCAGACAGGACCCATCCGCCCGAGGTTCGGCCAACGGTAAGAGATGGAGATCTAGGTTGAGCGGACCAGAATCGTGGTCTCGAATGTCGTAACCTCAAGTTTGCCATCCGCTGTTGTGGACGCCCTTCCTGGTGGTCGGCGAAGGGGGCTAGGATTGACCTACCGGCCAGTTGCCGCGCGCGGCATCAGACTCCCCACCTCATCTGAATGCTCAGGCCTAACTCGCGATTGTTCTTTTCCATTCGGCCCTCCTGTCATCTGTCCATGCCTGCGCTGCGATTTATAAAATGGAAGCAAAAGTGCCATGGCATGGCATTTTGGGCTCCGATTTGGGTCAGAACTGCCCTCAAGCCAAGTCCGCGCTGAGTCCGGTCTAACCCCAATAACGGATATTCGCTAGCGCTCCGGCCTTTTTGGTCTGAGCGAGGGGACTTTTGACGCATCAGGGTCGATAGGGGGTGGGGGGTCGTGACTCGAAACTCACGCCCAATGCAAATATGTGCATTAACGGAGTGTCGGGATTTCTACTTAGAAGACCTATGGGTGGCGGCCTGGG